>Ga0302178_10003581_pt1 | contig 11617 bp, 13 predicted proteins | sample I_Palsa_E1_3_FD_198790 | JGI IMG/M metagenome (GOLD analysis project Ga0302178, IMG submission 198790) | Peat permafrost microbial communities from Stordalen Mire near Abisko, Sweden - I_Palsa_E1_3 | ecosystem: Environmental > Terrestrial > Soil > Palsa > Peat permafrost | place: Sweden... | reverse complement strand
AATTGATTACAAGCTGCCGCGACTCACTCGACATCTCCTCTGGGCTCCGCACGACGAAACTGGGAACCTCAGGCTCGGCGCCGGCGAAGCCGCAGCCATGAGCTTGGTCTGGCAACGTTGCGGTGCATGGAGAGTCTTGGCTCGAGCCATGATCTCATTACGAGCAGCAGCGCGAAATTGACGATCAGATAAAGCAATCCAGCCAATGTGAATACTTCGACAACCGCAAATGTCTCGCTCATCAGTCGTTTGGCCAGACCAGTTATCTCAAGAACCGTAACAGTGGACGCGAGACTCGACTCCTTGACGATGACCGTGATTTCGTTTGCATAGGCCGGGAGCGCAAGGCGAAACGCGAGGGGAAACCGGATGCGTCGAAAGCATAGCCAGTCTGACATTCCGCATGCGCGTGCTGCTTCGATTTCACCGGCAGAAATTCCCATGAGGCCGCCCCGGAGGATTTCCGACGTATACGCGGCCGTATTCAGCGTAATGGCGAGCGTCGCGCAGTTAAAGCCGTCGCTGAAGAACCACCAGAGGGCTGTTTGGTCCCTGAGAAACTGCACCTGTCCCAGTCCGAAATAGATGATAAAAATCTGCACCAGCAAAGGCGTGCCACGAAATACCATGCTGTAGAGCAAGGCGATTCCGGCGAGGGTACGGTTGGACGATAGCCTTGCGAGTGCGAAACCGAGGCCCAGCGGAAAACCGACGACGATCGCTACCAGTCCGATCGCCAGCGTCGTTGTCAGTCCTTTGAGGAGCAGGGGAATAGCCTGTTGAATGAGATCGAGATCCATGCTTACACCACTCTCACGCCGCGGTTCAAGTTGCGCTCGACCAGACCAAACGCGACCTGACTGAACAGGGTGATGACAAAAAACACGACTGCAGCGATAACAAAGAAGATCAGCGGTTGCCGCGTCGTCCCGGCCCCGATGTACGCGACGCGAATGAGTTCGGCCAATCCCGTCACCGAAACGAGCGACGTATCCTTGATCGTCGATTGCCAGACGTTGCTGATGCCAGGCAAAGCATAGCGGAACATCTGGGGGCCAATGATCCGGGTGTAGAGTTTGCGTGTTTGCATTCCGACGGCGCGCGCAGCTTCGATCTGTCCGGGGTGAATTGCGTTGAGCGCACCGCGGAAAACCTCTGCCGCATAAGCCGCAGCAATGGCGCCAACGGAGAGTACACCGACGATAAACGAGTAAGCGCTTTGAAACGCATCGGTGTATCCGAAAAATGTACCTACTTTTGCGATGAATTCGACCGATCCGAAGAAGATCAGATACACCACCAGCAGACCCGGTACGCTCCGCACAATGACCGTGTACACATCGACTATCTGCGAGACGACAGGAACCCGGGCCCATTTCACGGCGGCCAGCAGAAGCCCAAGCAGCAATCCGAAACTCATGCCGAGAACGCCGACCGCCAGGGTCACGGCGCTCCCGCGAAGAATGGACAAGCCCCATCCGTCTTCCCATAGCAGGCGTGAAAGAGCAATGTCCATAACGGCTCCACAGTCAGGTTACTTGCAGGTCAGCGAGTAGTCGTCGCTGAACCATTTCTCGCTCATCGTTTTCATCTGGCCACTCTTGATGATGTCACAGAGTGCGACGTCGATTTTCTTCGTCAATTCCTGATCGTCCTTGCGAATGCCCACGCCCATCCCGTGACCCAGCGTGGACGGGTCATCGGTTGCGACGACCTTGACAGGAACCACTTCGAAACTGGCTCCCTCCGGCTTTTTCAGGTAGTCGGTCCATGAGGATCCATCGTCAAACGCAGCGTCGAAGCGCTTCGCGCTCAGATCGCTCTCCATCTGGGTCAGTGAATCGTAGCTCTTGATGGTCGCATCAGGAATGTTCTTCGCGATATATCGGGAGTATGTCGTGCCGGTTACCACACCGATGGACTTACCCTTTAGCGCGGCGAGTAGCGGCGGCAGTGAAGTGAACTTTGCGAGAGGCGACCCTTTGGATACAATGAAATATTGCGGCGCTGAAGCGTAGGGGATCGAGTAACCGATCTTTTTCTTCCGTTCTTCTGTAATACCGAGACCGGAGATGATGATGTCGAAGCGCTTCGCATCGAGTGCCGGGATCAACGTGTCGAACGCCTGGACGACAAATTTGCAGGTGACGTCGAGCTTTGCACAAATCGAGCGTGCAACGTCCGCGTCGAAACCCGTTACGTTGCCGCTGGCATCGGCCATGCTATAAGGAGGCGCATCGCCTTCGGTTCCGACGGTCAACACTCCTTGTGCGGCCGCACCCGAAGTGGAAATGGCGGCGAACATCAGGCCAAGCAGACAACTTAAGAGTTTTCCTTTCGACATTTCCATTCTCCAGATTGTTCGGGGTGCCCACTATTGGGTGCCCTTGGTTGCGTCAAACAAAATGTGGTTCGCTCGCAGAGTTGGTGTTTTCGAGCGCGGTCAATCAGAACTGCTGCCGCAGGAAGCGGCGCGTCTGGCCAGACCTGGGAGAGTCGAAAAGCTCGTCTGGCTTTCCCTCCTCCTCAACGCGTCCCTGATGCAGCAAGATCATCTTGTCCGATACCTCACGCGCAAAGCGCATTTCATGGGTGACGAGAAGCATCGTTCGGCCCTCGTCAACAAGACCGCGGATAACACGCAGCACCTCTGCGACAAGCTCCGGGTCGAGCGCCGATGTGGGTTCATCGAACAACATGACCTTTGGTTCCATCGCCAGCGTGCGAGCAATGGCAGCGCGTTGTTGCTGTCCACCTGAGAGACGGCTGGGATAGTGATCACGCTTGTCGGCGAGCCCGACTTTCTCGAGTAAATGTAGCGCGTGCGTGGTCGCCTCTTTTCGTGGTTTGTTGAGCACGTGAACCGGAGCCTCGACCACGTTTTGCAGCACCGTCAGATGTGGCCACAGGTTGAAACTCTGGAACACCATGCCGGCGGTTTGACGAATGCGTGCAATCTGACTTTTGTCAGCAGGCTCGTTGCGCCCCTGACGTCCAGATCGCATCCTGATCAGTTCGCCGCAGATCTCGATTTCGCCAGCATCAGGTGTCTCAAGGAGGTTGATGCAGCGTAAGGCAGTGCTCTTGCCTGACCCTGAAGCGCCGATGATCGAGATCACATCTCCCCGATTGGCCGTCAGATCGATACCCTTCAGGACGGGAACGTCTCCGAAGCTTTTCCGCAGGTTGCGAACGGAGATAGCGACGGTGGGTGCATCTGAGGCGATGATCTTGTCCGACATGAAAACGCTCCGGAAGGATGGCGGTTCGGCAGGGAGGTCAGAGCTTCACTCTGTCGCGAACCAGCTCGTCGGTTACCTGAGCGATCGCCGCAGCCGTTATTTCCATCATTTCGTCGACCTCGCTCTCGGTCATGATCAAGGGTGGGGCGAACCCGAGGATGTCTCCATGAGGCATGGCCCGGGCGATGAGTTGTCTATCCCGGGCGGCCTTTGAGATTCGAGCCCCGACTTTTAAAGCGGAGTCGAAGCGAACCTTCTTGTCTCGATCAGCGACGAACTCGATCGCCGCGAGCATGCCCACCCCCCGGACCTCGCCGACGATTGGAAGGTCCGCGAATCGCTCGTGCATTCGCGCCTGCAGATATGCGCCTGTCGAAGCCGCTTTTTCGACCAGCTTTTCCCGCTCGACGATGTCGAGAACTGCGTTGGCTGTTGCGGCGCCGATTGGGTGGCCCGAATACGTGTAGCCATGCGAAAACGCGCCGACCCGGCTTGCTCCCGCTTCCATCACCGCGTAGATCTTTTCACTCACGATCGAGGCCGACAGCGGGAAGTACGCGGAGGTCAATCCCTTCGCCACAGTCACGAGGTCCGGTTCAATGCCGTACATGTCGCATCCGAATGGGGTTCCGATGCGACCGAATCCACAGATCACCTCGTCGGCAATCAGCAGCACGTCGTACTTGCGGAGAACCGCTTGAATCACAGGCCAGTATCCCTTGGGCGGCGGAGTCAGGCCACCTGTCCCAAGCACGGGCTCGGCGATGAAAGCACCTACGGTATCCGGGTCCTCGGCAAGTATCAGTGCCTCAAGTTCCTGCGCACGCCGCAGGGAAAAGGCTTCCTCGGTTTCGCCGGGCACGGCTCCCCAGTAGTGATGTGGAACGCCGGTGTGCAGGATTCCAGGAAACGGCAAGTCCATATGATCGTGATAGAAACTCATGCCGGTCATGGATCCGGCTACCACCGTGCATCCGTGATACCCGCGATCTCGGGCAATGATCTTCTTCTTTCGTGGCCGGCCGAGCAGATTGTTGTAATACCAGACGAGCTTTGCCTGAGTCTCGTTGGCGTCTGAACCGGAAAGCCCATAGAACACCTTGCTCATGTTTCCAGGTGCCATCTTCACCAGTCGGCCTGATAGCTTTGCAAGTTCTTCGGTCGTATGGGCTGCATAGCTGTGGTAGTACGCCAGCTTGTTCGCCTGCCGTGTGATGGCGTCGGCAACCTCTGTGCGACCGTAGCCCACGTTGACGCAATACAGGCCTCCAAAGCCGTCAATGAATTCGCTCCCCGTAGAATCCTTGATCCTTACGCCCTTGGCCGTTTCGACAATGGTCGGGTCACCCAGCGTGCCGTCGGCGAAGTCTTTGAGATTGGTGAAAGGATGCAGGACGGTTGCGCGGTCGAGCTCCGCTATGCTGCTACTGGATGACATTTTTAATTCTCCAATGATCTACCTGGCCAGATTGCCGAAGCAGACGTGCTTGAGTTCCATGTAATCATCGACGCGGTGGGGAGAACCTTCCCGTCCGAGACCGGATTGCTTCCACCCGCCGAACTGAACGGCCGAGTCGCTGAACGACGCGGTGTTCACGCCGACCATCCTGTATTCGAAGCGCTGATTAAGCCGCATGAGGCGGTTCAGGTCTCGCGTGCACATATCCCGCGACCAGCGCCTGGCTACAAAAGCGCCGGCGCGAAGAAGGGCGGCATAACCCAACCGCGTCAGCGCATCTCGGGGGAGATCAGACATGCAACCACTCCACAGTGAAGGAATCGACTGGCTTGGCCTGATTGACATGATGTAGATTAGCTACGCAATAAAACTAAAAGCAGCGACAAAATTGCTCTTTGAGCAGTATTCCGGCGTTCAATGCTAGATTGCGCAGTAAAACTGCGTTCTATATATGATGAATATCGATCAGATCGACGCGCGCATTCTGCGGGCCGTCCAGGCAAACAATCGCCTCACGTCAGATGAGCTTGCAGCGGAGGTAAACCTTTCTTCGACAGCCGTACAACGTCGACTGAAACGGCTTCGTGCGGGGGGAGTAATACAGGCCGACGTCGCGGTCATCGAGCCGAAGGCGGTCGGGCGGAATATTTCGATGTTTGTGCTGGTGTCACTTGAGCGAGAACGTGCTGACATCGTGGACCGCTTCAAGGAATCGATACGCGCGACGCCTGAAGTGATGAATGGGTACTACGTGACAGGAGAGTCTGATTTCGCGCTCGTTGTCACGGCCAAGGACATGGAGGACTACGAGAGGTTCACCCGCCGGTTTTTCTATGAAAACCCGGACATCAAAGGATTCAAAACGATGGTCATCATGGACCGCGTAAAGGTGGGATTTTCTATCCCAGTTGATGTGGTTGACGATCCTGCATAGACAGAAGCGCTGCGGGTTAGGGCAAGTGTAGCGGGGCCGTGCTCTATGCACTTGCTAACCCGGTCGAACGCGCCCCGTCGCGGGTACGCGCCGTTTCCTTACGTACGCATTCTCCCGATAGCACAGCGTGTGCTGCGCCTCTGTCCGTACTCGTGGGGTGGCGGCATACCGCCCACGCAATGACAGCGGTGAGAACGCCCTCGAGATTCAGTAGCAGGGAACTGGTTGCAGCAGGAGTCGAGCTTAGGCCGAGCATAAGCAGCGCAGGCCCAGCCACCCCGCCCGCCACAATTGCCCCGAGAAGCCACGGTACTTCAGCGATGTGAATACGGCTTTCGTTTTGCCTGTCACCTGCGGTCCGACAAAGATGCCCGACGAGATCCCCGACGGTGAGTCCAGCACTGCTGCCAAGGTAAAACAGGCCCGCGACCATGAAAAGCGAAAGAGACCCCAACAACGTCTTGACGAGAGGCGTGGCTGCGCCGAATAGCGCCGCGCAAGAAGAGCAGTGAAAGTGGCGTTGTGGCGTGCGTTCATGGATCGACGGCTACGAATATTAAGCAGGTTCGGGAAGTATCTAGCGAAATCCGCAAGCACGGAGCGTTTTTGCATGAACAAACAATACCCCTACCCCCTATGTTACACTCGGAACTGATATATACCCCACTGGGGTATCTGGAGAGCACGATGAGTCACACAGTTCAGGAAAAACAGAAGCTTCTTAACAGGGTTCGCCGTATCAAGGGGCAGGTCGAAGCCATCGAGCGGGCCCTTGAGGAGGAGCATGGCTGTTCGGATGTTCTGCAGCGAATTACGAGTTGTCGCGGGGCGATGAACGGCCTGCTGGCTGTCGTGCTGGAAGACCACATCAGGAACCACCTTGTTGATGCGGATAACGGCGAGGACCACGGTGGCAGCGCGACGGAACAACTCATCGACGTTGTTCACAGCTATTTCAAATAGAGTCAAAAATGAGTGATTTCAAAGACGCCGCGTTCGGCGCAGGACATGATCACATCTTTCTGGGTGCCGGTCATGAAAAGAACGAGCGCAAGACGTGGGCCGTGATTGCACTGTGCAGCGCGATGATGCTGGTCGAAATCGTCGGCGGCAGTATGTTCGGGTCGCTTGCACTTGTCGCCGATGGCCTGCACATGTCGACGCATGCCGGCGCGATGCTGATTGCGGCCCTCGCGTACACCTACGCGCGCAAGCACGCCACCGACTCCCGCTTCGTGTTCGGTACCGGCAAGCTCGGTGACCTTGCGGGATTCACAAGCGCCATCGTGCTCGCGATGATTGCAGTGTTGATTGGCTACGAAGCTGTATCGCGTTTTCTCTCACCAGTGCCAATTCATTTCGGCGAGGCGATTCCTATCGCGGTGGTCGGCCTGCTGGTTAACTTGGCGAGCGTGTGGCTGCTGAGCAGTGGCGACCACGGACACAGTCACGGTCATAGCCACGGGCACGGGCACGGTCATGACGAGCACGTTCACGACAACGAGGTTCAGAAGATCTTTGCTCCATCTGGTGTGTTTGCCGTCTCCATCTTCGAGGATGGTGTGCCGCCCGTTTTCCGGATTACGGCGACAACGCAGAGTTCGCGACTGGAGGCTTCGACGGTGTCCGTGACGACAGTTCGATCTGATGGGGCACAACAGGTATTCACGCTGGTGGACCGTGGTGGCTATCTGGAATCGAAGGAAGACATTCCTGAGCCGCATGCCTTCAAGGCCATAGTGCAGATGCCGGATGGCGAGCATGAGGTCGAATTCGAAGAGCACGAGCATGGCAACGACACGCATGACTCAGCCACCCGGGACCACAATATTCGCTCGGCCTACATCCACGTGATGGCTGACGCGGCGGTCTCGGTGCTGGCAATCATTGGACTCGTACTTGCGCGCACATTCGGATGGATCCGTTGGCGGGTGTCATCGGAGCGCTCGTCATTGCAAACTGGTCGTATGGGCTGATGCGCGACACGGGAGCGATCCTGCTCGACATGAGTCCCGACCGGCGCATGGCGGAAAACGTGCGTCAGGCCATCGAGGACCGTGGCGACAAGGTCGTCGACCTGCATGTATGGCGGGTAGGTCTGGGTTATATGAGCGCCGTGGTGTCGGTGGCGACGAGTGAGTCTCAGCGAGACTCACGCTTCTATCATGCAGTGCTCGGGCGCTTCAAGGGGTTGTCGCATGTCACGGTTGAAGTGCAACCACTCACCAGTGGCGGCCTGATCCATCGCAGTCAAGGCACCATGCATCGATGAAGTCCGCTGCGCGCGTCGAGTTCCTCTTTAAATGCTCTCTGGGCTTCTGCGGGAATCATCGATTCAGTGCAGGGTCGCCTCGTGTTAGCGGCGGTGCAAATCCGACACTAAACGGCGGCGTCAAGTTGAGTGCAGCGACAACGCCCAGGGGCGCTTATCGCTGACTCGTGGTTGTTGCCTGCTCGTGCTCAGAATGGATCGTCGACGCCGGTCGGGTGAGCGTTCACGGGAGGCGCGCGTTGTTCGCGCTGTAGTTCGTGCAATGCGAGCTGGTAGTGCGTGCAGATCCGCTCGCGTAGATCGTCGATGAGTTCGACGACGGCGAGCGCCTGGTCGGCAGACCAGTTGTCCGGGATCAGGAAGTCGAGCCCGCAGGGGACCCCGGAAGGCAACTGACGGCGCGTCACGATGCCTTCTTCTCGGCCTTAGCCGCACTACGTTTCTTCGTGCGTTGCTCAGCACGTTCACGTGCCTCTTTCACACGATAGGACTCGCCCTCGATCACCACGACTTCTGCACGATGCACCAGTCGGTCAACAAGGGAGACGACGCAAGCCGCATTCGGAAACACCTCATGCCATTCTGCGAACGGTCGATTTGTTGTGACCACCGTTGATGCAACGCCGTATCTCCTGCTGACGAGTTCGAACAGCAGATCGGCGTGGCGGTTCGAGTACGAGAGGTAGCCAACCTCGTCAATCACGAGGACGTCGGGTGAGGCATAGCGGTTCAGTCGGCGGCGCAAGGCCGAATCGCTATCGAGCGCGGCCAGTTCACCGAGCATCTGGCCGGCGGTGGTAAACAAAGCGGTGTGGCCACGTGCGATTGCCTGATAGGCGAGATTGAGCGCCAGTGTGGATTTGCCGACGCCGTTCGGGCCGATCAGCACGACGTTCGCGGTGTCCTTGACGAACTCAAGCGCCATCAACTCTTCAACGGCGGCACGATCGCACCGTTTGGGCCACGCCCAGTCGAAGTCGCACAGCGGTTTGAAGCTGCCCAGATGAGCGTCACGGATACGTCGCTCGAGTGAGCGGCGACCGCGCTCGTCCTCTTCCCACTGAAGCAAAGGCGCAACCCACCGTTCGGCCGCAACGTCGGGCCAATGCGCCAGCAGTCCATACAGGCGCAAGGCGTGTGCGCGGGTTTGTAGTACATCAGGCGTGTTCATCAGTGTCTCCCGTGATCTGGTCGTAAATGTCGAGCCGATGGGGTGTCACCAGCGTGTCCTTCTTGCGCACGTGTTCGGGTAACGGGACTGCGACGGGTGGAGGCGCTTGCCGCGCCCCGCGCCGGCGCTCCAGCGCCAGACATACCGGATTCGGATGAGGCGCCGCGCCACTGGCGAGGGTCTCCTCAATGGCAGCCTGCAGTTCGGCGGCGCCATAGCGATCGAGCAGGCGCAGCAGATGAGATGTGATGTTGCCCAGATTGCCGCCGCGTTCAGCGGCACGCAGCATCAGGGCCTGACTGGCCGGCGCGGCCCGGCTCAGATGGTCCAGCCCACGATGGTGACGCGCTTCGCGTTTGCGCTCGACGAGGCCTTCGATATGCGCTGCAATCTCGATCTGTGCACCGCGATCGTAACTGCGCTCATGGGTGGCGAGCAGATCGGCGCCGTCGAGAATGCGGATCTGCCGCGGATTGGCCCGTACCGTGAGCGTGCGCCGCACGTGCGTATGCGGAATTGTGTAGTCGTTCAGATCGAAGCGAACATACGGCGTCTTGTTGACCTGCACAGCCAGTTGCAGTTCACACGGGTACGGATTCTCCGGCAGCGCCAACAGACTGGACCGTTCACGGGCGAAGGCCTCACGCACGGTGATGGCGGGCTCTTCCCGGCACGGTCGATCGGCCACAGGTCCGGCGCACCAGAGTGCGGCCTGGGCATTGAGGTCGTCGAGGTCAACGAATTTGCGCGCGGCAAAGAAGTTCTCGCGTACAAACCGGATTGCCCTCTCGACGCGACCCTTCTCGTTGCCCCTGGCCACCGCCACGGGTCGGGGCTCGTAGCGATGATGTGCGGCGAACGCGAGCAGCGTTGGGTTGAAGCGGATCGCGTCGCCCTGGCGTTCGAGCACTGCACTTTTAAGGTTGTCGTACAGGATGACCCTTGAGACGCCGGACCATGCCGCGAAGGCACCGGCGTGACCGGCCAGGAAGCTGTCCATCCGCGCATCAAGGAAGAATTGCAGATAGATCTGTCGCGACCACGACAGCACCATCACGAAGGCCATCAGGGGTCGACGCGCATGGCCGATCTGCAGATGGCCGAAGCTCCCCCAGTCGCATTGAGCTTGCTCTCCAGGCAAGGTGCGAAGCCGAAGGTACGCCTCGGCCATCGGGCGCGGGCGATGAAGCGAAACCAGGTGTCTGAAGTGGTGCTGACCGCCGCGGTAGCCGCGCTCATAGACCATGGCATACAGGCGGCTGGCTGTGAGCGACGGAAACTTCTTCAGCGTCTCAAGGATGAACGGCAGGTACGCATCGATCTGCGAGGGCCGCTGAACAGTGCCAATTCGGGGCAGTCCGGCCTGAGCCAGCACGCGCTGGACGGTGCCACGGTGCACGTGCAACTGGCGCGCGATGGTGCCACAGCGCCACTTCTCGACGTGGTAGTAGCGCAGGATCTGTGCTTCAAGTTCGGTTCCGATGGTCATGGGCCATGTCCTGTGAAATGCGTAGGAATGCAAACATCACGGAAGACCCGACGGCGAAGTGGCCCAAGGCGAACGAAGCCCGAACAGACGCATTGGCAGAAATGACAATGCTCAGGCACAGGGGCGGCGGTGATGGATACCGGTGATGTAGCCGCCGACGTCGTCGAAGTCGGTGCCAGTAGAGCATCGGCGGCAGGCACGGCGGAACCGTGATGCGTCACTTTATTCTGGCGGCTGCGATAGCGGCGCATGCGTTCAGCGTGTGCAAACCGGCCGTGGCGACTGCGCTGATAGCGCTGGGCGGCCTCGCGCAAGCTGGCCTGGCGAGAAACCCGGGCGCAGCCGCTGTCGCAATAAATCTGTCCGCGGTCGCAACGGCGGCAAACAATGACTTGCGCCCGACAGCGCACGCACACGAACAGTCGGCCTGACGCCGGCATCGAGAATCCCCGTCAATGCCGATGCGATATCGACAGGGCTGACCAGGCGTGCAATACTTGGCGCACACTCGTGCCCCGTCGTACGCGTGTAGGGTTCGACACCGGAATGAACCTGGCAGTTTGGGCCGGTGTCGGACCTGTTTGTTCGGCGGTAGGTAAAACTTCTTCTACCGCATCCCGCCCTCTGCGTCACCCCCGTCAGAAGCGAGCAGCACCGGGTGCGTCTGCACTCGCCCTTCGGGCTCCTTCCGACGCACCCGATACCCGCTCACCGGCACCTCTGCAAGCCGTCAAACAGCCGTTCTGGAAAACAAGTCGTTTAGCGTTTCTGATTGACGCCGCCATCTGGTGTCGCTTTCTGACCGCCGTTCACACCTCGGCAATGCCGGCCAGCGCGCAGACCACAACGACGGCGAGCGGTGGAATCTTCCAGCGCGTCAGCAGGAAAAAGCCGATGGCTGCGACGGCAAAGTCGAGTTCCGAGCGAACCGCACTGGTCCAGACCGGCGAGTACAGCGCGGTGGCCACGAGTCCAACGACCGCAGCATTCACTCCTGCAAGCACCGCCGCCATCGATTGGCGAGCGCGTAGCGCTCGCCAATAAGGTAGC
>Ga0302178_10003580_pt1 | contig 11618 bp, 7 predicted proteins | sample I_Palsa_E1_3_FD_198790 | JGI IMG/M metagenome (GOLD analysis project Ga0302178, IMG submission 198790) | Peat permafrost microbial communities from Stordalen Mire near Abisko, Sweden - I_Palsa_E1_3 | ecosystem: Environmental > Terrestrial > Soil > Palsa > Peat permafrost | place: Sweden: Abisko... | reverse complement strand
GCGAGACGGGCTCGCCGCGCTCGTCCACCACGAAGCACCGGTCGGCGTCGCCGTCGAAGGCCAGGCCGATGTCGGCCCGGTGCTCGATAACCGCGCGCTGCAGGTCCCGCAGGTTCTCCGGCTGAATGGGGTTCGCCTCGTGGTTGGGGAACGTGCCGTCCAGCTCGAAGTAGAGCGGGATAAGCGTGATCGGCAGCCCCTCGAAGACCTTCGGCACCGTGTAGCCAGCCATCCCGTTGCCGGCGTCCACCGCCACCTTCAGCGGCCTGATCCCGGAGATGTCGACCAGCTTCCTCAGGTGCTCCGCGTAGCCGGGCAGCAGGTCAAGCCGGGTGACAGTACCGGTGCTTGGGGATGGAACCAAGGACCGTTCCGCCATATCTTGAATTTCTTTCAGACCCGTCTCGATGCCGACCGGTTTGGCGCCCGCCCGGCATAGTTTGATGCCGTTGTACCGGGCCGGGTTATGGCTGGCCGTGATCATCGCGCCGGGGATGGACAGATTGCCGCTGGCGAAGTAGAGCATGTCCGTGGAGCCCAGGCCCGCGGCTAGCACGTCGGCCCCCGCCGAGGTCACGCCGCGGCCGAACGCGTCGGCCAGCGGGCCTGAGGAGGCCCGCATGTCGTGCAGGGTCACGATCGTCGCGGCCCCGGTCAGCTTGGCGAACGCCGCGCCGACCGCCTCGGCCACGCCCTCGTCTAGCTGGTCAGGAACGACTCCCCTGATGTCGTACGCCTTCACGATGCTCGAGAGATCAGCCATAACCCGAGCCTATCGGTCTTGCGGCGGCCCCGAACGCAGCACCCGCAGGTGGCCGCGGCGACCGACCTCGACGCCCTGGCCGACCGGCTCCGCCTCGGGCCGCACCGCAGGTCTGGCCTCCATCACCGCGTTGGCCAGCGCCTCCAGGTCATCGGCGCGCTCCCGAGCCGGATCCACCGGCAGCCGGACCACGTCCCAGCCGCGCGGCGCCACCAGCCGGCCCGCGTGCTTTTCGCACAAGTCGTAACAGTGCGGCTCCACGTAGGCCGCCAGCGGTCCGAGTACCGCGGTGGAATCGCGGTAGACATAGGTCAGCGTGTAGACAGGAGGATGCTTGCACGCGGTGCGCGAGCAGCAACGCAAACCCACCAGCCCACCTCGCTCACATCACCCTTGAGACCTCATCCCGGAACCGGGACGGTGTCGGATACAACCGTGACGGTATCTGTCCGCGGCGCCGAACGCCACCACCCGCGCCCTGCGCTTGCGTCGTGTCGTGCTTTGCGCGCCTTGTCCCCGGTCGGCGCGGGTATCCCGGCACCGGGGCGATCCGATACGCTCGGTGACTGTGCAGACCGGCGAGGACGGCGCGGGGCCAGCTGCCGGGCGTCCTGGCGCACCGGTTCCTGGGCCGCCGGTTCCTGGCGCACCCCGTCCTGGCGCACCCCGTCCTGGCGCGGGGGTGCGGCGACGTGACCGGCACGGGCGCGGGCTGCGCGGCAGGCTGGTACCGCCGGGAGTTCCGCTGTACCGGACCCGGGCCCAGCAGTTCGACGACCTGGTGCTCGAGGCGGTGGCGCGGCTCGAGCCGCGCTGGGAGGCCGAGCTGTCCGACGTGGAATTCGCGGTCCAGGAAGTGCCGGACTGTGATACCGGCGATGAGGACGGCGTGCCGCTGGCCCGTATCGTCCGGGGCTCGCCGGATATCAGTGACCCGGGGAACCCGGCCACCGGACCTCGCATCGTGCTGTTCCGGCAGCCGCTGCTGGCCCGGGCCGAGGACGAGGACGAACTGAGCGAGCTCATCTTCGACGTGGTGGTCGAGGAGTTCGCCGAGATTCTCGGCGTCGAGCCGGAGATCATCGATCCCGGCTACGGCGAGCTCGGCTGAAGGTTTTCTGCTATGGGTCTATCGCATCATAGGAGTCGCGCACCGGGGGAAGGCTGATCGTGGTCAGCGCGCTGGCGGCCGGGAGGATGGAGACGACGGTGCTCTGATCGTGCGTTTCCACCCGGGCCGCGTACAGCGGACCCGAGCCGGCCAGCGGCGTGATCACGACGGCGAACGCCGCGCCGCGTTTGGCGCCGGACGGCGCCGTGACCGGGACCATGAGCGTACGCCCGGCACGCACCGAGATGACCTGGCTGGCGGGGGAACCGGTGCTCGCGGAGATCTCGGTCAGGCGGGCGCGGGCGGCGCCGGCGGGCGCGGAGAGCACGACCGAGGGCGCGAAGCCTGACCCGCTGATGTTGCCGGCGACCACCGCCTGCTCGCTGATGGGTGCCGTCGCGGTAGTGAAGGCCCCCACGCCGCTGCCCGGCACCAGCACGGTCGCGATGACCGGCACGTTCGCCGTGATCGCGATGGCGGCCGCCGTGCCGCCCAGCGGCGAGAGGGCCATCGAGGAGGCCGATTGCCCCGGCAGGTCAACCGGCTGCGAGCCGAACGGGCGATACTGCCCTTGCGAGGTGATCGCGAGCACGTTCACCTTGGCGTCCGTGGTACCTGGGACCGTCAGGAAGAGCTCGGCGGCGTGGCTGGACGGAGGCACGCCCGGGATCACCAGCTGGGTCGAGGGCTCGGCCGCACTCGGCAGCCAGCTCGTCGTGCCGCCGTGGGCGGAGCGGCCCTCGGAGACGTCGGCGGCCACCCGGCCGCTGCTGGTGTGCACCTCGATCGCGACCACGCCGGAGTTGCCGGCCGCCGACGACAGGGATTCGGTCACCGTCTGGTGCGGCGGAACCGTGATCCCGGTGTTGTTGCCCGCCTGCACCGGGCCAGCGTCGGTGATCAGGCTGACGTTCACGGTCGCGGCCAGGGAATCGATGTTCATCAGCTCGAGCTGGATTTGCGCCGCGCCGCTGGCCTGGCCGGGCCCGACGAACCAGATGTCCGAACCGGGCTCACCGCAGCGCAAGCTGGCCAGGCCGGAACTGCTCGCCACCTCGGCCTCCATGGCCTGCGCCATCGTGCCGTTCGCGGTCACGGACCAGCCGGTGGGCTCCGACGCGGCTTTGGTGCCCTTGCTGCCTTTGCTGCCTTTGCTGGCCGCGCTCGAGGCGACCGGGACGGTCAGCAGCGAGAGCACGCCTGGACCCTTCGCGCTGATTGCGCCGGCCGGCTGCAGCTGGACACCGGCGAGCGGCAGCGACGCCAGCTCCACCTGCCCGGACCCGCCGGACCCGGCCGGTCCCGCGATCAGCGCGACCGTGCCCGTGCCGCCGCCCAGGGTCGGCGGGCAGGCCCGGGCCGCGGCGGTGACCGTGGCCTGCCGGGTCACGGCGACGGGGTTCGGGCTGGCCGTCGGGCGATCAACGGCGGCGGCGGCGCCGATGGCACCGAGCGCCAGCAACACCACCCCGGCGGGCACCAGGTGGACGGCCCTCATCGGCCGTCACCGTCCGAAGCCGGAGGCTGTGTCGTCGGGGGCTGTGCCGTCGGGGGCTGTGCCGTCGGGGGCTGTGCCGTCGGGGTTTGGGGGGCTGGGTTGCCGGTGGTGTTCCCGCGCCATCGCCGTGCTGGTTTGCTTTTGCCGTGGCGTGCCGCATGCTGGCCGTGCCCGCGCCGGGCTGGTGCGGAGCTCGCAGCCGGACCTGAGCCGTTGGCGTCGGCACGCGCGGCGCCGGCTGCAGCCTGGTGCCCGGGACCGGTCCCGGCGCGAGCGTAGTCGGCGTCATCACCGGAGCCGAACGTGCCGGTCGGCGGCGGGCCGAACACGGGGTCGGTGCCAGGGCTGTCGGCGCCAGGGCTCAAGGGGACCGGACTAAAGGGGGCCGGGCTCAGGGCGGGAGCGGCGAGGCTGAACGGGGGTGGCGCCGAAGCCGATCCGGAGGAGGCAAGGGCTGGTGCGGCGGCCGTGTCGTCGGCGCCCCGGACCCGAGCGCTGGCCGGGGCGAACTGCGGCCGGCGCCTGCGGCCGGCGGCACGCGTGCTTGCGGCCCGCTCCCGTCGGCCCTGGCCGGGGATGGCTTCGGAATCCGCCCTGGCCTCGGCGGCCGCGGGGGCCGGGGACCTGGTACCGGGCAGCGCGAGCACGAAGGCGACGAACAGGGCGACGGCCTCGACGCCCAGGCTGACGTCCCGTGCCGTCTCATCGCGGGTGACGACCAGGCGGCCGCCGCCCGCGGGCAGCACGAAGCCCTGCGCCCACCCGCCCACGGGCTCGGCCCGCGGCGTCAGCGGCTTGCCGTTCAGGGTCGCGGACCAGCCGCCCGCGGCCTCCGCCAGTACCAGCGTGCCCGCGGTTCCCGGCGCGAGGACCGCGTCCACGCCGATCGATCCGGAGGCGACGGGGGCCACGGTGCCGTCCGAGGCCACCACACGGGCGCGGGCGACCGTCCCGGAAACCTGCCACAGGTCGTATGCGGCCGACGTCGTCAGCGGCTCCAGCCCGGCGGCCGCGTCGAGCTGCTGCGCGAGTGGCTGGTCAACCGGGGCGGGCAGCAGCACATAGCCGACGTCGAACTGGCTGAGCGCTTGTCCGGTGTCCCCGGCGTCACCGCCGCCGGCCGCGGCCAGCGAGGCGACGACGCCCGCGAGCGCGTGGGTCGAGGCCGAGGTCTCGGTCAGTTCCGGCTCGCCGAGCACGGGGTCGGTGTCCCGCAGGACGGCGTAGGACAGCGTCCCGCCCACTTGCCGCAGGACCAGTGTCCTGTTCCGGTTCGGACCAGCCGAAGCGGCCGCCACGAACGCGGGCAGGATCTGCGGGCTGGCCGCGGTCACGGTTCCGCCGGCCCCCGCGGCGAGCCAGTAGCCGGCCGCCAGCACCGGCGCCGAGGCCGCCACCGCGAAACTGGCCAGCGTAGCCAGCGCGCGCCAGTCGGTCCCAGGCACCCGGCCGGCGATCAGGTCCGCGGCCTGACGCAGGGGGCGGCCGGCCGCCTCGATCAGGGGTGCGGCCGCGAGCAGCAGTCCGGCGGCCGCGATCGCGATCGCGATACCGGGCCAGGCGCTGACGGCGGGCCCGCCTTGCGGCGGCGTCACCCGCACCCGGCTCACCACCAGGGCCAGGGCCAGTCCGGCCAGCGCGACGCTCCACCCCGCGTACACCAGGGTCATCCGGCGGCGAGCCAGCAGCGCGCCGAACGCCGGAAGCACCAGCCCCGCGGTCACCCAGACGGGCGGCAGTCCCGGCCCGCCCGGGCTGAGCAAGAGCAAGGATCCGGGCCGCAGCCCCGCGACGGCGAGCCCTGGCCGCGACAACCCCGCTTCGGCGAAGAACGCGGAGGGGCTCATCACCAGGTGGAAAGCCCATGGCTCCAGGACGGCCGCGGGTACCGCGGCGGCGATCACGGCATTGACGACCGTCCGCAGGCCGAGCCAGGGCCAGGCCGCGGCCGCGGCGAGCGCGGCGAGCACCGCGATCGGCCAGACCAACGGCACGAAGGCCGCCGCGATCGCGATGATCAGGCCCGCGGCCCACGCCGCCCGGCGCGCCGCCCGCGGCGGCTGGGTGAGCATCCGCCCGATCATGATGCCGGCCAGCGGAAGCAGCACGAAGGCGGCGGCCGTGCCCAGGCGGCCGGCCGCGACGGCGCCCATGGCCACTGGCAGCAGCGCGTACGTGGCCGCGATCCACGCCCTGGCCGCCAGGACGGGCGTGACGCGGCGGGTGGCGAGGAACGCCGTCACCCCGGCCGCGGGAACGCAGCCGAACAGCAGCACGTCGACCGCCAGCCACGGTTTGCCCCCGAACAAGGTCGCCAAGGCGGCCATCACACCCACGTAGGGCGGTGTGCTGACGGTCGAGCCGATGCCCGCATCGTGGTACCCGGCCAGGTACTCGCGCCACAGATCGCCGGCTCCGCCCCAGGCCGGCACGAGCGCGCCGCCCGCCAGCGTGCCGGAACCGGAAAGCACCGAGCCGACCAGCGACCGCTCCGCGACCAGCGCGACGACGGCCAGGGCGGCCAAGAGAAGGACACCCGGGCTCGTCAGCACACGCCGGATGACCGAATCGCTGGCCGGCAGCGGCATCTCGTCGTCGGGCTCGTCCACGACGGCGTGATGGAGTCCGCTGCTCTCGTAGCCGGCGCCGCGGGACAGCAGGCCCGAGAGCCGTTCGGCGCCCAGGGTCAGTGTTCTGGCCCGGGGCAGCTGGGCCTGCAAGATGGCATAGCCGTGCTTACGGTGGGCGGCCCGGCGGCGGCGCGCTCGCCACAGCAGAACCGGATGCCGCAGCAGCCAGGCCACCGCCCCGAGGTGAGCCGCCGCCTTACGCTGCTGCTTGGTCACGAGGAAATAGGCCGCGCGCACCAGCGACCCGGCGACGCAGCCGCCCACGACGGCGAGCATGGGCACCAGCGGCAGGTTGACCGCGAAAACATAGAGCGCGCTGCGCCGGTCGAGCAGCCATGGGTGACCGCCCGCGGCGGTGGTCTTGCGGATCTGCCGGGCGGACAACTCGCGGTGGTACACCACCGCGTCCGTGATCACCCGAACTTCGTAGCCAGCCGCGTGCACCCGCCAGCAGAAGTCGATGTCATCACGGAACAGGGGCAGGTTATCGTCGAAGCCGCCCACCTGGTCCCAGACGTCCCGGCGGATCAGCATGCCCGCCGAGCTGACGGCCAGCACCGCGCGGTTCCCGTCTTGCTGGCCCTGGTCGATCTCACCCGGCTCGATTCCGGTGAAGCGCCGGCCCGCCCGGTCGGTGGTGACGCCGGCCTCACGCAGCACCCGGCGGTTGGCGGAGTCCCTGAGCTTCGGACCGAGCACCGCGATCGACCGGCTGCGGCTGGCCGCCCGCAGCATCTGCTCAAGCGCGTCGCGGGCCGGCTCGCAGTCATCGTGCAGCAGCCAGATCCACTCCACCGGCGGTTCCTGGTCAGGCGCGGATTTCGGGATCGCCTGGCGGGCCGCCGGGTGCTGGAGCGCACGGGCGACGGCCGCGCCGTAGCCGGTCTCAGACTCCATGCCGAACACCGCGTCCGGGCCGAGCAGCTCGGTCAGCGCCGCCCCGCTGCGGTCTCGGCTCCCAGTGTCAACGCCGACCGTACGGTGCACAGAATGTGTCTGCTCGCGCACCGCCTGCATCAGACCCGGCAGAAGCCGGGCACCGTCGTGTGCTACCACCACAGCGGTGACGACGTGACGGAGATGCGATGCGTTCTGTGGCAAAGGACCTGTCTGGTGCGTGGGCAGCGACGCCCCCGCACGGCTACCCCGTCCGGCAAGAGCGCGTGGACAACGCGAGCCTCCCCAGCGCTCACGCAGCACTAAAGATACACAGCCCGCAGGTGCTCAGCAGGGTGAACGCGCGATGTCCGGGCGTCAGGACGGTCCGGCTGCGGGCCGCGCAACCGCTCAGGCAGCGCAGCCTTTCCGGCGTCCTAGCTGTTCATGCGGCCCGTGGCTTAAGACGGCCTCGCGCTTCAGGCGACGGCGTTCACGTTCGGACATGCCGCCCCAGATACCGAACCGCTCGTCGTTCTCGAGCGCATACTCCAGGCACTCGGCCCGGACTTCGCAGCTGCGGCATACGCGCTTCGCCTCCCGGGTCGATCCTCCCTTCTCAGGGAAGAACGCCTCCGGATCCGTCTGCGCGCACAACGCTTGATCCTGCCAGCCCAGCTCGTCCACATCATCTGGACTGACGATGACCTGTGCCAGCGGGACGATGACCTCAGTCATAGCGCATCCTCCCTCCCCACTCTGCTCCCCCGGCTCTCACCACTCCCCGCGGCGGTGAGAATCACACCAATGAAATTACACCTGCGTGTCTTGCTTGGTGTCAAGCGTAGAAGGTGATAATGGTCGCCTCGTTGCCCGAGATGCGAAATAAATCACCAAAAGAATCCGGAGCGGCGCGATCCGTGAGGGCCCCGCGCCGCCGTCGGCGCCGGGCGGACCTGACAGACTGCTGGGTATGCGCATCACCGTGCTCGCGGGCGGCGTCGGCGCCGCGCGCTTTCTCCGCGGCCTGAAACAGGCCGCCCCGGACGCCGAGATCACCGTCATCGGGAACACCGGCGACGACATCACCCTGTTCGGACTGCGGGTCTGCCCGGACCTGGACACCGTCATGTACACGCTGGGCGGCGGCATCAACGAGGAGCAGGGCTGGGGACGGGCCGGGGAGACCTTCAGCATCCGGGCTGAGCTGGCCGCCTACGGGGCGAGCCCGGACTGGTTCACCCTGGGTGACCGGGATTTCGCCACCCACATCCTGCGCAGCCAGCTGCTCGCGGCCGGGCAGCCGCTGTCCGCGGTCACGGAGGTGCTCTGCCAGCGGTGGCGGCCGGGGGTGCGGCTACTGCCCATGTCCGACGACCCGATCGAAACCCATGTCGTGCTGGCCGGGCCGGAGCAGACCGTGGTTCATTTCCAGGAATGGTGGGTGCGGCTGCACGCCGAGGCGCCGGCGGCGGAGATCATCGCCTCCGGCGCGGCGGACGCCGAGCCCGCGCCGGGCGTGCTCGAGGCCATTGGCGCGGCGGACGTGGTCCTGTTCCCGCCGTCCAATCCGGTGGTGAGCATCGGCACTATCCTGGCCGTGCCGGGCGTCAGGGCGGCCGTCGCGGCCAAGACCGTGGTCGGCGTCTCCCCCATCATCGGCGGCGCGCCGGTGCGCGGGATGGCCGACGCCTGCCTGACCGCGATCGGGGTGGCCACCTCGGCCGCCGCGGTCGGCGCACATTACGGGTCGGGACTGGTCGACGGCTGGCTCGTAGACGACCAGGACAAGGCGGCCGCCGACGATCCGGTCCTGGCCGGCGTCGAGGTCCGCGCGCTCCCGCTGTACATGCGCGACCTGCCCGCCACCACCGCGATCGCCCGCGCGGCCCTGGACCTGGCGGCCGAGCTCGCGCCTGGACGAGCGTGATGTCCGCGTTCACCGTCACCCCGGTGACCGGGCTGCCCGAGGTGGTCGCGGGCGACGACCTGGCCGCGCTCATCGCCGAAGCCCACCCGGACCTGCACGATGGCGACATCCTGGTCGTCACCTCCAAGATCGTGAGCAAGGCCGAAGGCCGGGTGGTGGTCGCCTCCCGGGATCAGGCGATCGAGGCGGAAACGGTGCGGGTGGTGGCCAGGCGCGGCGCCACCACCATCGCGCAGACCCGGCACGGCCTGGTCCTGGCCGCGGCCGGGGTGGACGAGTCCAACACCCGCCCGGGAACCGTCGTGCTGCTGCCCGAGGATCCCGACGAGTCGGCCCGGCGGCTGCGCAAGGCGCTGCACGGCCGCACCGGCGTGCGGCTCGGCGTCATCGTCACCGACACGATGGGCCGGCCGTGGCGGGCCGGGCAGACGGACAACGCCATCGGCGCCGCCGGGGTCGTGCCGGTACGTGACTACCGCGGTGAGGCCGACACGTTCGGCAACATCCTGGAGGTCACCGTGGCCGCCGTGGCCGACGAGATCGCGGCCGCCGCGGACCTGGTGAAGGGAAAGTCACGGCAGGTCCCGGTCGCGGTCGTGCGCGGGCTGGCCGAACTCGTCACCGAGCAGGACGGACCGGGTGCGCGGGCGCTGATCAGGGCCGCCGAGGAGGACATGTTCCGGCTCGGGTCGGCCGACGTGCCGCTGGCCCGCCGGACCGTCAGGGCCTTCACGCCCGAACCGGTCGATGCCGGGGTGGTCCGCCGGGCGGTCGCCACCGCCCTGACCGCGCCTGCCCCGCATCACAGCGAGCCGTGGCGTTTCGTGATCCTGTCCTCGGAGGCGGCCCGGACGGCCTTGCTTGACGCGATGCGCGAGGCCTGGATCGGCGACCTGCGGCGGGACGGATTCAGCGAAGAGCAGATCGGCCGCCGGATCCGGCGCGGGGAGCCGCTGCGGGCCGCGCCCCTGATCATCGTGCCGTGCCTGGTCACCGACGCGGCACACGACTATCCCGACGAGCGCCGCTCGGCCGCGGAGCAGGCCATGTTCACCGTGTCGATGGGCGCGGCGGTGCAAAACCTGCTCATCGCGCTGGCCGTCGACGGGCTCGGCTCCGCGTGGATCTCGAGCACCCTGTTCTGCGCCGACGTCGCGGCCCGCGCGATGGACCTGCCGGCCGGCTGGCGGCCGATGGGGGCCATCGCGGTCGGCCGGCCCGCCGAGCAGGCCCGGCCCCGCCCACCGCGGGACCCGGGCGACTTCCTGCTGATGCGCTAGCTGCCGGGTCAGGTGGACAGCACGGGCAGCGGAGAGCGCACGGACGCGCAGACGCCGTCGGTGGCGGCCGCGGCGGCCTGCCGTTCTTCGGGGACCTCGCCGTAGGTGGTGGTGCGCTGGCGCATCGGACGGCCGAGGGGTTCGGCGATGGCACGCAGCTGGCTGATCGTCTTGTAGGAGCCGTGGTCCGCACCGGCCATCCGGCTGATCGTCTCCTCCATTAGCGTGCCGCCCAGGTCGTTGACTCCGCCGCGGAGCACGTCACGGCAGCCCTCGTCGCCCAGCTTGACCCAGGAACACTGGATCGAGTCGATCGCTCCGTGCAGCAGCAGCCTGGACACCGCGTGCACGGCCCGGTTCTCCCGCCGGGTCGGCCCCGGCCGGGCCAGGCCCGCCAGGTAAATGGGCGCGTTCTCGTGGATGAACGGGAGCAGGACGAACTCGGTGAAGCCGCCGGTCCGCTCCTGGATCGACCGGATCACGCGCAGGTGGCCGACCCAGTGGGCCGGGGTGTCGACGTGCCCGTACATCATCGTCGACGAGGTCCGCAGGCCCAGCTCGTGCGCCGTGCTGACCACCTCGATCCACACCGAGGCGGGCAGCTTGCCCTTGGTCAGCACCCAGCGCACGTCGTCGTCCAGGATCTCCGCCGCCGTCCCCGGCAGCGAGCCGACGCCCGCCTCCTTGGCTCGGATGAGCCACTCCCTGATCGGCAGGCCGGTGCGGGAGGCGCCGTTCACTACCTCCATGGGTGAGAACGCGTGTACGTGAAGACCCGGCCTTCTCCGCTTGACTTCAGAAGCGATTTCGAAGTAGGCTGTTCCTGGCAGATCGGGATGGATCCCGCCCTGCATGCACACCTCGGTGGCCCCCGCGTCCCACGCCTCCGCGGCCCGGTCGCCGATCTGCTGCAGCGACAACGTGTAGGCGTCGGCGTCGGTCCGGCGCTGCGCGAACGCGCAGAACCGGCAGCCGGTGTAGCAGACGTTGGTGAAGTTGATATTGCGAGTGACGACATAGGTGACGTCGTCGCCCATGGTTTCGCGGCGGAGCGCGTCGGCGATCCCGGCCAGGGCCTCCAGGTCGGGGCCGTCCGCGGCCAGCAGGGCGAGCGCCTGGGCGTCGGTGAGGGCGAGCGGGTCGCGTTCGGCCTGGCGCAGGGCGGAGGCGACCTCGCCGACGGCTAGGACAGCGGGTGCGCCTGCGGCGGCGGGGCTTGACGGGTGGGCGGGGGCGGGCGGCCGCGTTCGTTCCGCGATCTCGTTCCAGTCGCCGTAGACCTCGGCGAAATCATCGCGCCGGTCATGGGTGCGGCCGGTGGTGTCGATGGTCACGTGCAGGTCGGTGCGGCCGGATTCGGCCCACTGGCCCCAGCCGCCGTCGGGTTCCTGCCAGGGCAGGCCGCGCGGCATGGCGCCGTCCGCGGCCAGGCCGGTGACGGGATCGGCCAGCGCGGCCACGTGCCGGGCTAGCCGCGGGTCCAGCCAGGGCTCGCGGATGTAGGGCGGGTAGATGGTCAGGCGCTCGCGC
>Ga0302178_10003577_pt1 | contig 11633 bp, 12 predicted proteins | sample I_Palsa_E1_3_FD_198790 | JGI IMG/M metagenome (GOLD analysis project Ga0302178, IMG submission 198790) | Peat permafrost microbial communities from Stordalen Mire near Abisko, Sweden - I_Palsa_E1_3 | ecosystem: Environmental > Terrestrial > Soil > Palsa > Peat permafrost | place: Sweden... | reverse complement strand
AAGACCCCGGCGCGCAATCCAGTGTGCGCAAACTCATTGGCGTGCGATACCGGCAGGCGCTGGCCGAATTCCGGATGGATCTGGCGGACGGCTTGGGCATCGTCGCGGACAAGACCGTCAAGGATTTCCTCAACACCCGCTGCCTGACGATCGCCGGCGGCACCGAGCAGATCCTGCTGACGCTGGCCGGCGAACGCCTTCTCGGGCTGCCGCGCTGAGTGCGGGCCGCGCGGTACCGATGAGGGCTCTCCCGACAGTCGCCTGCTTAATAGCCGCCGTCGCGGCGCTGGGATTACACGGCCTGGCGTCCTGGGATTTGTATCTGACCGGCTTTCCCGACGGGCATCTCACCGACTATGACAAAGCAGTCGATGCGCCCAAACGGATACTCATGTGGGCGGAGTTGGGTTTCGTCCCGCTTTTTCTGGTCCTTGCCTTTTCTCCGATCGGCACCCGCGCGCGTGGCGTCGGATTCCTCGTCGCCCTCATCGTGTTGGGCCTCGTCGTGCTAGTCCAGCTGATCGGTGTCCCTTGGTATTTCGGTACACATCTCGGGCTCGATAACGGGATCGGCGGCTAGTCGAGGGGCGCAGGCCGTAAGCTCAGGCACTACTGATGGGTACTGTGCTGATTCCGATTCCAGACCGCGACTTTGACCCGACGGAGGTCGCGGCCAGTTGGCAGGTGCTGCGCGCGAACGGCCACCAGGTCGTCTTCGCCACCGAAAGCGGTGCACCCGGAATCGCCGACGACATCATGGTCACCGGCCGCGGTTTGGATATCTGGTCTGCGGTACCGGTATTGGGTGCGATCACCGTCGTGGGGCGAGCGCTGCGGGCCAACAAGGACGCCCGCGGGGCCTACCGCGAGATGCTGCGCTCACCCGAGTACCAGAACCCGTCCAGCTGGGCGGAGGCCACGCTCGACGGCATCGACGGCTTGCTGCTGCCCGGTGGCCATCGCGCCCGCGGCATGCGTTCCTACATCGACAGCGAGACCCTGCACCGGCTGGTCGTCGACGCGTTTGGCCGCGGCGTGATCGTGGCCGCGATCTGCCACGGTGTGTTGCTGGCCGCCCGCAGCGTTGACCCCAAGACCGGTCATTCGGTGCTGTACGGGCGTCGCACCACAGCGCTGACCTGGGCGCTGGAGCGCACCGCTTGGCGGCTGACCCGGACCACCCGGTTCTGGGACCGCGACTACTACCGCACCTACCGCGAGCGGCCCGGCCAGCCGTCGGGCTACATGTCGGTGCAATCCGAAGTCACCCGTGCCCTGAAAAACCCCGCGGACTTCTGCGACGTCGAGCGGGGATCGCCGCACTGGCGGACGAAAACCTCGGGAATGATGCGCGACACCGCAACCGATTCGCGGCCGGCATTCGTCGTCGACGACGGCGCCTACCTATCGGCGCGCTGGCCGGGCGACACCCACACGTTCGCAAACGCGTTGTCGCAGAAGCTTTGACGTCCGCTCAGGCTTCGCGGTTTTCCGATTTGATAAGCCACGCAAGCTTTTCCAGCGCGTCGATCTGGGTATGCAGGATGTCCGCCGTGCTGGGGTCGTCGGAATCAACCGCGTCATGCACCGTGCGCATGGTGTTGACCGTCGCGTAGATACGGGTCGTGATGCGGCCGACGACGTCCGTGGTGTTTTGCTCGCCGGCTGGAAAGCGAGGCAGGCTGGTAGTGGCGACAACCGTGTCGGACCGGCCGTCCGGCACCGCGTCCAGCGCGCGCATGCGCTCGGCGATGGTGTCGCTGGCCTCGCGGGCGAAGTCGACCAATTCGTCGAGTTGAAGATGTAAGTCACGGAAGTTGGTACCGACGACGTTCCAATGAGCCTGCTTGCCCTGCAAATGAAGCTCGATGAGGTCGACAAGGATCAGTTGGAGGTTCTGCACAAGCCGCTGTGGCGGCTGGAAGACTCGCACCTGGTCCGCGCGGCGCCGGCTACCGCCATTTGTCTGAGCGGTTGGGCGTTGAGCTGTCGTAGTAGTCATGCCTCGATAATTCCGGCCCGAGAAACGTATGTCTGTGCGGCTGACACCAACATCGGATTGCCGCTAACCGGAATATCTGGCTACCGGCTAGCCGCCAATAGTGTCGGCGTTTCCGTCGCGATATTGCGGCGGACCATCGCACGTGCTACGCCGATCAGGTGGCAGAGCATTTGATCGCTCAGGTCGAGAAGGGCCGGCCGGAACGTCCCGGCGGGCGGATCATGTCGCTGCTGGTGCGGCCGACACCCCCGCCGTTCTGGCTCGGGCTCGTCGCCGCCGCGGCATTGGTCGGCCTCGAGACCGTTGTCATCGTTCTGCTCAAACAATTGGCTCCGACCATGGCTTTCGGCACGGTGTACCTGCTCGGGGTGCTACTGGTCGGAATGGCCTGGGGGTTCGGATTAGCGTCGATCACCGCACTGGTGAGCGCCGTCGCGTTCGACATTTGCCGAAGCTGGCCGGACAGCTTCGGCCTGACCCAGCTGCAGAACTGGGTGGTGATTGGCGTCTTTTTCGTCGTGGCGCTGTTGTCCAACAGTCTCGCGGGGCTGGCCCGAGCAAGCGCGATCGAAGCCGAACGGCGCAGACGCGAAGCCGATCTCGCCGCACGGCAGCAGACGGCGCTGCGTCGGGTCGCGACATTGGTGGCACGCGGCGTCCCTCCATCGGAGGTGTTCTCGACCGTGGTCGCGGAGTTAGCCAATTGTCTCGATGTCCAGAACGCGTCGTTGTTCCGGTACGAGCCTGACGGCACGGCTCTGTTACTTGCAGCGGCTGACGAGCCGGGATTGCAGAACATGCCTGTGGGAGAACACTTTTCGCTTGAAGGCGAGAGTATTGCGGCGATGGTGCGGCGAAGCGGTCGAGTCGCCCGAATGGACAGCCACGACCACGCTTCCGGGTCGGCAGCGGCGCGTATCCGTGAACTGGGTCTGACCTCGGGTGTTGGAGCTCCGATCATGGCCGGCAGCCAGGTCTGGGGAGCGGCCATCGCGGGTTCGTCGCGATCCGATGCGTTTCCAGCCAGCGCGGAGCAACGCGTCAGCGACTTCGCCGACCTCATCACGATTGCGATTGCGAATGCGCAGGCGCGTGCGGATCTGAACACGTCTCGTGCGCGGATCGTCGCCGCTGCCGATGACACCCGCCGCCGTATCGAACGTGACTTGCACGACGGTGCCCAGCAGCGGCTTGTTTCGCTTGGACTCCAATTGCGACTGGCGGAGGAGTCTGTTCCGGACGAGCAGACGGCGCTGCGGGAGCAGATATCCCGCGTCGTGACGGGCTTGGTCGGTGTTTCAGACGAACTGCGTGAGATCTCCCATGGGATTCACCCAGCAATACTCTCGAAAGGCGGCCTCGGTCCCGCGCTGAAGACACTCGCGCGCCGCTCCACGGTCCCGGTGAAGCTGGATCTAGCGGTACCCCAGCGGTTGCCAGAATACGTCGAAGTGGCCAGCTATTACGTTGCGGCCGAGGCACTGACGAATGTAGCCAAGCATGCGCAGGCCTCCGAGGTGCAATTGGCCGCCAAGTCCGAGGAAGCGGACATTCACCTGTCGATACGTGACAACGGGATCGGCGGAGTCGACGTCGGCAAAGGGTCCGGGCTCGTAGGGTTAATTGACCGGGTTGAGGCCCTTGGCGGCCAAATCAGCCTTACCAGTCATCTCGGCGACGGTACGTCGCTGGATGTGCGGATTCCGCTGAGACGCGATGCGGTGCCTGGCGCCCAGTCCAGCGAACTTGTCCCGCGAGACATGATATTTGGTGCTAGCGGGAATGCCGACCGTCCGCCTGCTCGGTGACAATGGCGTGGTGGAGTCACAGCTTAAGGCGATTCGAGTTGTCATTGTTGACGACAACTCGGAGTTCCTCGATTCAGCTAGACGGCTGCTTGAACACCAGGGGGTCCGGGTCGTCGGTATGGCGTCAACGAACGCTGATGGGCTGCGGTGCGTCCAAGAATTACGACCCGACGTCACACTTGTCGATGTGAATCTCGGAGAAGAGAGCGGCTTCGATCTTGCTGAGGCGCTTCAGGACGGCGACGACGAGGTGCCGGTCCGGGTAATACTGATATCTACCCACGCGGAGCCGGACCTGTCCGACATGCTTGAGACAAGCCCCGCGATAGGTTTCCTCGCCAAGTCCGCCCTGTCGGCTGATGCGATCACCGCAACCGTTGGTCGCCTCGGTGAAAGCCATCTGCAGTAGACCGCCGACCGTCGAACTCCTCAGAAAATTCGTTGTATTCCAACAAGTTACGCCGTTCTTTCTGGTGCGAGTTCCTTCGCAGTGTCGGGGCTCATTGCAGCTAGCCGGTAACCGCTGACTGTCGCTAACCGGCATAAGCAATAGGCGTTAGCGGCGAGGACTTTTGGTGCTTGCGGCGCGACGCTGGGAGCTATGAACAGCTACCCGAGCGAACAACTTTCGCGACGCCCGGCCGAAGTCGTCGCGGTTTCCGCAGGACCTCGAGCGGTCGTAGAGGGATGCGGCGATGCCGCCGGCCGCGGGCAACAGCCGCCATTTAACTATCAACCTGAAGGCTCCTACCGCAGGCAGCTGTTTTGGAGCCTGATCGCCACTGCCCTGTTGGCGGCTATCACCGCAGTTGCCTGGCTGTCGGTTATCGGATCTGCGCCGGGGGCGAACGAGCAGCCGCGCGCGCTGAGCCAGCAAAGCAGTCAATCTCGGCCATAACTGTGGCAAAACACGAAATTTGATGGGAGGCAGGAGAAATGGAAATCGACCGGATAACTCACCCGCTGAGGTTGGCCGCGGGATCCCACCAACCGGGATCAGGCAAAGGGTGTGCCATGAACGTCATCTCCTATATCAACGGTGACGAGCAGATCACTGACTTCCCGGCGTGCTCGGCTCGCCCGCTGGCCGCTCTCGTCCAGTTGTGCAACGACCTGCTGGCTCGACCCGACGGCTACCTGTCACCCGAAAACAGCGTGATCGCCCTCGATCTCGGCTGGCAGACAGTAGGGACCGCAGATGTTTCCAGCGCCGTCATGCACGCATGGATCGCAGAGCTGCTAGCCAATCCCAGCTGGGGTGTCGTGCGCTACGCCAAGCTGACCGCAATCAAGGCGATCACCGACATCGCCCAACTACACCGCAGGATCGCGTCTGGCGATATGCCACCGATCGCGGCCTGGGACGCTGCTGATGGCGCTGCCCGCTCCGCGGCCCGCGCCATCAGCCCGACCGTGAATGCCGCGGGGCGGTATGCCCTAGACGCCGCATACGAGTCGACCGCACTCGTCGACACCCACCACCAGGTCGCGCTGGATGCCGTGACCGGTTGTGTTCTGCGCGCTCACGCGTTGGCGAGCGGGGACACCAGGGAAGACCGCGTCATGCAGTTCACCCGCCGCGCCATCCGCGCATGGCGTGATCTTGCCGGGCTGGACAACGCCCGCCGCGTCGACCAGGCAGCAGTCGACAACGCCGTGCGACTCATCGCGGTGCCGGCATGACATGAACGAGTCGAGCGGGCAATAGTCCGATCAGTGACTTTACGTGCGCGTCCGTAGCAAGATGTGATCGGCCGAATGGCCGAAAGGACGTCGCCACATGGGAGTTGACTCGAGCAACACACACAGCGCGCCGGCAGAAGAACCCGGTCCACGGGATGGCGCTTTGCGGGTGGTCGTGGCCGATGACGACGCCCTCCTCCGGGAGGGGTTGGCGAGCCTGCTCGAACGCTCAGGGTTCGACGTCGTCGGCCGGGTCGGCAATGGAACCGAAGCTCTTGCACTAGTGCGCGCAGAAAGTCCTGACCTGCTTGTCATCGACATCCGCATGCCGCCAAGCAACACCACCGAAGGCCTCGATGTCGCGCGAGTCGTCCGGGAAGAGCAGCCTGAGACCGGCATTTTGGTTTTATCGGCTCATGTCGATGTCGAACACGCGATGGAGCTTCTGGCCAGCGGCCGTGCGATCGGTTACCTCCTCAAAAGTCGGGTGACCGATGTGGCGGAGTTTGTCGATTCACTACAGCGGATCGCCAACGGTGGCTCGGTGATCGATCCGGTGCTTATCCAAGAGTTGGTTTCAGGACGCCGACGCACCGATCCGCTTGCTGCTCTAAGTCCACGGGAACGCGAGGTTTTGGCGCAGATGGCAGAGGGGCGCTCCAACGCAGGCATCGCCCGTCAGCTGTGGCTCACCGAAGGCACCGTCGAGAAGCACGTGCGAAGCATTCTGAGCAAGCTGAACCTGCCCGAGGCCACTGACGATCACCGCCGCGTTCGAGCGGTGATCACTTTTCTCGAGTCTCGTTGACAGCACCGCGCAACGGCGGCTCAGGAGAAGTTGGCCTGCGCGCAGGTGCTGGGCGAGGTGATGTTGACCCCGCTGTAGACCACCTGGATGTGCGTGCAGGCGATCACGTTGATGTCGAGGCGGGGTTGGCCGGTGTGCCAGTCCGTCGAGTCGATCCGGCCGACGGTCTGGTACTTCTCAAGCGGGCCCTCGCCCATGTAGATCGTGGTGACTTCATCGGATCCGCCGTCTTTCATCACGCGGTCGTACTGCGCGGTGGCGTGCACGTCGAGGTACGCCGTCCGGCTGTTGGGGCGGATGGTGGTGCTTTGCCGCGACCACAGGTCGTTTGGGAACCCGGTCACCCCGTCACCGGTCTTGCGGTCGGCGCCGACGGTGAAGTCGCAGCTGCCGATCACGGGGTGGCAGTTGAGCCGGGCGAACGTTTCCAGCTGTGAGCCGTCGGGCAGGGGCGTCAGGCTGGTGGCGTTGTTGACGGCGGCCGGAGCAAGCGCGGGCGGCGTCAACGCCAGCATCAGACCGACGCCTGCCAGTGCTGTCACCAGCCGCTTCATCCCGCGTCCTCTCGCTTAAGCCTGAGCAGAACTTACGCTGCGGCTACTCGTCGTAAGTAACTTCGACCGAATCGGTGTCCGGGTGCGACTGGCAGGCCAGGACCAGCCCGTCGTCGAGGTCCTGCTGCTCCAGCACATCGTTGACCTCCATGCTGACCTTGCCGTTGCGCAGGGTGGTGGCGCAGGCGCCGCAATGGCCCTCGCGGCAGGAGAACGGCGCGTCCAGGCCGGCGTCCAGCAGCACGTCGAGCAGCTTCGCCTTGCGGGGCCACGACACGGTGTGGGTCTGGCCGTCGAGTTCGACGATCGCGGTGGCCGGGGGCTGGTCGCCGTCGTCCTCGATCTTCACCGCGGCGAACGGGTCGCTGTCCAGCGACTTGAACACCTCGAGATGTACCTGCGGTGCAGGCACTTTCAGGGTTTCGAGCGCCTCGCGGGCGGCTTCCATGAAGGGCCCCGGCCCGCAGATGAACGCCTGCCGGTCGGTGAACGGGGCAGCCAGTTGAGCGAGCGCGGTAGCCGACGGCAACCCCTGCAGCGACTCCAGCCAATGCACGACGGTCAGCCGGTCCGGATACTTTGCGGTGAGTTCGCGCAGCGCATCGGCGAAGATCACCGACCGCTCGTCGCGGTTGGCGTAGATCAGCACCACCTGGCCGCCGCCTTCGGACAACGCGGACTTGCAGATCGATATGACCGGTGTGATTCCGCTGCCGGCGGCCAGCAGCAGGAAGTTGTCATCGAGGGTTTTGGGCACGAACGTGCCCGACGGCGCCAGGACGTGGATCCGCATGCCGGCGTGGGCGTGGTCGCACAGCCAGTTCGACGCGTAGCCGTCTTTGTCCCGTTTCACGGTGACGGTCATCGCCTCATCAGTGAACGGCGAGCTGCACAGTGAGTAGCAGCGGGCGACCGAGCCGGTGCGGTCGCTGGGAACGCGCAGCGTGAGGAACTGGCCGGGGGCGTAGCGCAACCGCTCCGCCGGTATGTCGGGATCTTGGGGCCCCTCCGGGACCCGGAACACCAGCGAACGCGCGTCCTCGGTTTCGGTGACGACGTCGGCGATCTCCAGTTCGAGAACGTGGCTGCCGAGCGGCTCGTCGGGAATTGTGTCCGTCACAACCCCGCCCTTCCTTCAGTCATAACTAGAACAGGTTACAGAAAGGGGGATCGGTATCGCTACCAGCCGCAGGAACACGCTGCTCGACACAAATCGGAACGTGTTCTAGTCTTTGTCTACGTAAGCCACCTTTGGAGGAACCAGTGACGTCCATTCAACAACGTGACGCCCAGTCGGTCCTAGACGGCATCGACGAACTACTGCCCAAGCTGCGACAGCGCGCCCAGGAAACCGAGGATCTGCGCCGACTGCCGGACGCCACGGTCAGCGAGCTTCAGGAGATCGGCTTCTTCAAATTGCTGCAGCCCCAGCAGTGGGGCGGGCTGGAGTGCGACCCCGCAGTGTTCTACGAGGCGGTCCGCCGACTGGCCAGCGCCTGCGGTTCCACCGGCTGGGTCAGCTCGATCATCGGTGTGCACAACTGGCACTTGGCGCTGTTCGACCAGCAGGCCCAGGACGAGGTCTGGGGCGACGACGCAGGAGTGCGTGTCTCGTCGTCCTACGCGCCGATGGGCGCGGGCACGGTCGTCGACGGCGGCTACCTGGTCAGCGGTTCGTGGAACTGGTCGTCGGGTTGTGACCACGCCACGTGGGCTTTCTTGGGTGGTCCGGTGATCAAGGACGGCCGGCCGGTTGACTTCGGCAGTTTCCTGATCCCGCGCACCGAGTATCGCATCGACGACGTCTGGCACGTGGTGGGTCTGAGGGGCACCGGTAGCAACACTGTCGTCGTCAAGGATGTCTTCGTGCCGCGGCACCGCTTCCTGTCGTACAAAGCGATGAACGACGGCACCGCCGGGGGTTATGAGAACAACACGGCCGCTGTCTACAAGATGCCTTGGGGCACAATGCATCCCACGACCATCTCGGCGCCGATCGTCGGCATGGCGTACGGTGCGTACGCGGCGCACGTCGAGCACCAGGGCAAGCGGGTGCGTGCGGCGTTCGCCGGCGAGAAGGCCAAGGACGACCCGTTCGCCAAGGTCCGCATCGCCGAGGCGGCCAGCGACATCGACGCGGCGTGGCGACAGTTGATCGGCAATGTCAGCGATGAGTACGCGCTGCTCTCGGCGGGCAAGGAGATCCCGTTCGACCTGCGCGCCCGCGCTCGTCGCGACCAGGTGCGCGCGACCGGGCGGTCCATCGCCTCAGTCGACCGGCTGTTCGAGGCCTCCGGTGCCACGGCGCTGGCCAATGACGCACCGGTGCAACGTTTCTGGCGTGACGCGCACGCCGGCCGGGTGCACGCGGCCAACGACCCCGAGCGGGCCTATCTGATCTTCGGTAACCACGAGTTCGGGCTGCCGCCCGGCGACACCATGGTCTGATGCGCGCCGGCGACGATGCACAGCGTAGCGATGAGGAGGAGCGGCGCTAGATGACGGCGACGGAAGAACTCACCTTCGAGTCCACCTCCCGGTTCGTCGAGGTCGACGTCGACGGTCCGCTCAAGCTGCACTACCACGAGGCGGGCGTCGGTAAAGAGCAGACGATTGCGCTGCTGCACGGCGGCGGACCCGGTGCGGCGAGCTGGACGAACTTCTCCCGCAACATTCCGGTGCTGGCGCAGCGCTTTCACGTGCTGGCCGTCGACCAACCCGGCTACGGTCACTCCGACAAACGCGCCGAGCACGGGCAGTTCAACCACTACGCCGCCAGGGCGCTGAAGGGTCTGTTCGACCAGCTGGGTCTGGGACGTGTTCCGCTGGTGGGCAATTCGCTCGGCGGCGGCACCGCGGTCCGGTTCGCGCTGGACTATCCGGACAAGGCCGGCAAGTTGGTGCTGATGGGCCCGGGCGGGCTGAGCGTCAACCTGTTCGCCCCCGACCCCACCGAGGGTGTCAAGCGGCTGGGTAAGTTCTCGGTCGCGCCGACCCGGGATAACCTCGAAGCTTTCCTTCGGGTCATGGTCTACGACCAGAAGCTGATCACCCCGGAACTGATCGACCAGCGTTTCGAACTGGCCGCCACGCCCGAATCGCTGACGGCGACCCGCGCGATGGGGATGTCGTTCTCCGGAGCGGACTTCGAGCTCGGCATGATGTGGCGCGAGGTCTACAAACTGCGTCAACCGGTGCTGCTGATCTGGGGCCGCGAGGACCGGGTCAACCCGATCGATGGAGCGCTGGTGGCGCTCAAGACGATTCCCCGTGCGCAGCTACACGTTTTCGGCCAGTGTGGGCATTGGGCGCAGGTGGAGAAGTTCGACGAATTCAACAAGCTGACCATCGACTTCCTCGGAGGTGCGTGATGAGCATCCGTTCACTTGGCTACCTGCGCATCGAAGCCACCGACTTGCAAGCCTGGCGCGACTACGGCCTGAAGGTCCTCGGCATGGTCGAGGGCAAGGGCAGCACCGAGGGTGCGCTATACCTGCGGATGGACGACTTCCCGGCCCGCCTGGTGATCGTGCCGGGCGAGCACGACCGGCTCTCCGAGGCCGGTTGGGAATGCGCGAATGCCGAAGGCCTGCAAGAGATCCGCAACCGGCTTGATGTCGAGGGCACGCCTTACAAGGAGGCCACCGCCGCCGAGCTGGCCGACCGTCGGGTCGACGAGATGATCAAATTCTCCGATCCCTCGGGCAACGGCTTGGAGGTCTTTCACGGCTCCGCGCTCGAACACCGCCGGGTCGTCAGCCCGTACGGCCACAAGTTCGTCACCGGCGAGCAGGGCCTGGGGCATGTGGTGCTGACGACCCGCGACGACGTCGAGACGCTGCACTTCTACCGCGACGTGCTGGATTTCAAGCTGCGTGACTCGATGCGACTGCCGCCGCAGGTGGTGGGCCGACCCGCCGACGGGCCGCCGGCCTGGTTGCGTTTTCTGGGCTGCAACCCCCGTCACCACAGCCTGGCCTTCATGCCCGGGCAGACCCCCAGCGGCATCGTGCACCTGATGGTCGAGGTGCAAGAACCCGACGACGTGGGGCTATGCCTGGACCGGGCGCTACGGCGCAAGGTGCCGATGTCGGCCACCCTGGGCCGCCACGTCAACGACCTGATGCTGTCGTTCTACATGAAGACACCCAGCGGATTCGACATCGAATTCGGCTGCGAGGGAAGAAAAGTCGACGACGTCGACTGGGTTGCCCGGGAGAGCACCGCGATCAGCCTCTGGGGGCACGACTTCAGCGTCGGCTTCAAGTAATGTCCGAGCAGATCGACGCCCGCGCCTTCCGCAGCGTGCTGGGTCAGTTCTGCACCGGAATCACGATCATCACCACCGTGCACGACGACGTGCCGGTCGGCTTCGCGTGCCAATCCTTTGCGGCGTTGTCACTGGACCCTCCGCTGGTGCTGTTCTGTCCGACCAAGGTGTCGCGATCCTGGAAGGCGATCGAGTCCAGCGGGAGTTTCTGCGTCAACGTGTTGACCGAGACCCAGCAGCACGTCTCAGCCCGCTTCGGCTCGAAGGAACCGGACAAATTCGCCGGCATTGACTGGGCACCTTCGGAACTCGGTTCGCCGATCATCGACGGGTCGCTGGCCTACATCGACTGCACGGTGGCCTCGGTGCACGACGGCGGCGATCACTTCGTGGTGTTCGGCGCGGTGAAATCGCTGTCCGAAGTACCGAAAATCAAGCCGCGGCCCCTGCTGTTCTATCGCGGCGACTACACCGGCATCGAGCCCGACAAGACCAGGCCCGCGCAGTG
>Ga0302178_10003575_pt1 | contig 11638 bp, 12 predicted proteins | sample I_Palsa_E1_3_FD_198790 | JGI IMG/M metagenome (GOLD analysis project Ga0302178, IMG submission 198790) | Peat permafrost microbial communities from Stordalen Mire near Abisko, Sweden - I_Palsa_E1_3 | ecosystem: Environmental > Terrestrial > Soil > Palsa > Peat permafrost | place: Sweden... | reverse complement strand
CTGGCCGCTCAAGCCCACCATGGTCTCGAGCGACTCCATCCGCGCCGTCCTCTGCCTGCTCCTCATCTTCGCCACCCAGATCTGGCACTTCTACGCGATCCTCGCCGCCATCAGCGTCATCTCCAGCTTCTTCGGCCCCGCACAGGGAGTCGCCATCCGCTCCGCAGTCCCTCTGCACGGCCTTCGCTCCGCCAACGCACTCATGCAGCAGGTCATGTTCGGCATGCGCATCATTGGCCCTGCCATCGCCGGCCTTATGGTCTCCTACCTGGGGTCCATCAGCTGCTACGCCTTCGACTCTGCCAGCTTCGTCGGCTCCGCTCTCCTGATCGCCTCCGTCACCTTCATGGCCCCAGGACCAAAGGCTGCCTCACCAGCACACGATGCTGCGGACGCATCTGCAATCGCCAAAGTGTGGCTCGACATGAAGCAGGGCATCAACTTCATTGTTCACCACGCCGCGCTGTTGTTCGTCATCCTCGCCATGGCAGCAGGCATGTTCGTCCTCGGCTGCTTCGGCCCACTCATCGCGATCTACGTCCGCGACTCCCTCCACGCCTCAACAAAATCCTTCGCCATCGCCTCAGCCATGATCGGCCTCGGCATGCTGGTCGGGATCAACGGCCTCAACACCCTCGGCAAGAACATCAAGGACACCATCCTCGTCTACTCCGGCCTCTGCGGCATCGCCGTCGGTCTGGTCATCCTCACATCGCTCCCTTTTCTCTGGTCGACCATCCTCGGCAACCTCATCATCGGCTTCTCGGTAGCAGGAATCATCGTCCCCTCCCAAACCCTCTTTCAGAAAGCGACCCCGCCTGAGCTGATGGGCCGCGTCGGTTCTACCTTCATGTCCATCATCTTCACCGCCCAAATCTCCGGGCTTGTGCTCTCGGGCTTTCTGACGCAGTACATCGGCGTAAGGCAGGTGTTTGCTCTGTGCGCAGGCATGCTGGTAGTCCTGATGGCAGTCGGCAAGATCTGGATGGAGCCCAAACCCGCAGCCCCACAGACAGCCTGAAGACTTGAAAAACAGAAACCAAAAGGTCAGCGGCAGAACCGGTGCCTGAATCTGTTACTCAAGGGAGTCTTGGGCGCACCCAACCGTCACCAAAAAATAAACTTCAAAAACTGGCGTATTTTTGGGAGCCAGAAAACGTGGTGCTAAAACTCCACGTTTACCACGCATCTCACCACGTTTTCACCATCAATAACCACATCCAACGCAAGCGGTTTTCCCAAAACACCCTCAAAAACTCCAGCAAAACCCTCGAACTTCGCCCCCGCCACGATGCCAGAAAAAAATCTCACACACGCAAAAAAAATAAACGGGCTTTCCCTAAAATTTACCTCTCCCAAATTCAGAAAAGCGACTTGCGAGCAGCTTCAAGAACCATTCCAACCTCCGCTTCGCCGTGGGCGGTGGAGAGGAAGGCCGCCTCGAACTGGCTGGGCGGCAGCCAGACTCCTGCATCGAGCATGGCGCGATGAAAATGGCCAAATGCCTTTGTGTCAGAGGTGGCGGCGCTCGCGAAATCCGTTACGGGCTGGTTCGTGAAGAACCACGTGAACATGGAGCCAACGCGGTTTGTCGTGAGTGGGATGCCCGCTTCGTGGGCTATGCGTGCGACCCCTTCGGCGATGCGGCCAGTCGTGCTTTGGAGGCCGTTATAGATCTCCTCTTCATGCTTGATAAGATGGCTCAGCGTTGCGATTCCTGCGGCCATGGCAAGCGGGTTCCCACTCAGAGTTCCGGCCTGGTAGACGGGACCTAACGGGGCTAAAAACTCCATCACATCCGCACGTCCCCCAAAGGCTCCGCACGGCAGCCCACCGCCAATAATCTTGCCGAGTGTCGTAAGGTCTGGTTTGACACCGTAGACTTGCTGCGCCCCCCCCAGCGAGAGACGGAAACCAGTCATCACCTCGTCGAGAATGAGAAGGGCGCCGTACTGAGCAGTGATCTGACGCAAACCCTGCAGATAGTCCGCCGCGGGAGCGATGGTTCCGGCATTGCCGACCACTGGCTCCACGATGACGCACGCAATCTCATCCGGACGCGCCGCGAAAGCAGCTTTCACGGCTTCGAGATCATTGTAAGGAAGGGCGAGGGTATGCATCGCGGTCTCAGCGGGAACGCCGGCCGAGCCGGGAATACCCAGCGTTGCTACGCCGCTGCCCGCTTTTACGAGCATGGCGTCGGAGTGGCCGTGGTAGCAGCCCTCGAACTTCACAACAAAGTTTCGACCTGTAAAGCCGCGTGCGAGTCTGACAGCCGACATACAGGCCTCCGTGCCAGAGTTGACAAAGCGCAGCTTTTCGACCGAGGGAAAGCACCGTGTTACAAGCTCGGCCAGATCGGCCTCCGCAGCAGTGGAGGCGCCGAAGCTTGCGCCGCGCGAGGCCGCCTGCTGAATTGCTTCCACGACTGGGGGGAAGCCATGTCCGAGGATCATGGGGCCCCAGGAGCCGAAGAAGTCGAGGTATTTATTTCCATCCGCGTCATACAGGTAGGCGCCCTCCGCATGGGTGACGAAGGGCGGATCTCCCCCAACGGCACGAAACGCCCTCACCGGCGAGTCGACGCCTCCAGGCAGAAATCTTTCAGCACGAAGCTGCAATTGACGAGAGCGGGTGAGGTCACGGGACATACCACCAGTATAAGAGGCTTATCATAGCGATATGACCGATCGAGAATACGCGGAGATCGAGGGCCGGGCTTTACTGCTCTACGACGGCGTCTGTGCGCTGTGCAACGGTGTAGTTCAGTTCCTGCTCAAACACGACCGGCAGGAGAAGCTTCGCTACGCGCCTCTCGAAAGCACGCTTGGCCGCGAGATTCTTCGACGTTGCCACATTCGGTCGCTGCCCGACGGCGTCGTGTTGCTCACTGACGCCCTGACGGCGCGAGAGCGGCTCTACCGACGCTCGGATGCGTTTGCCGCAGCCCTCAGGCTGCTTCCCTCTCCCTGGCGGCTCCTGGGGCGTTTGGTGGCTCTTGTGCCACGGCCCTTGCGGGAGTTGGGGTATGGGGTGGTCGCCCGCCTTCGCTACCGCGTCTTTGGACACTACGATACGTGTCCTCTACCACCTTTGGACCAGCGCAGAAAACTTTTGGGCATGTACTAATAACGGTTGTTTTACGGAGCTTTGACTGCCGTCCTGCTAGACTAAACTTCTTCTTTTCAAGCACTCGATATGGAGCACGACCTTGCCGGATGAGACCTCCCCGCCGCCCGATTCAACCACCAACAACCCCACGTCCAAGCAGGACACCTCTTCGCTGCAGTCTGCAGTTGCGCAGAGAAAAGCCGCTGGCATGAAGCGGTCTGCCCCGGACGAGAAGGCCAAAAGTCCTTCCAAGAAGAGCATCAGCTACGCAGATGCGGGCGTTGACATCACCTCGGGTGATCGCAGCAAGCAGCGCATCAAGATGCTGGCGCGTAAGACCTTCAACAAACAGGTGCTGAGCGAGATCGGCGGATTTGGCGGTCTGTTTGCGCTGGATCTTGAAAAGTTCCCTAACCCTGTGCTGGTTTCGAGCGCGGACGGAGTGGGCACGAAGCTTAAGGTCGCCTTCGAACTGGGCATTCACCATACCGTTGGGCAAGACTTAGTCAATCACTGCGTGAACGACATCGCGGTACAGGGCGCGACACCTCTGTTTTTTCTCGACTACCTGGCCACGGGCAAGTTGGAAGACATGGTCATCGAGCGCGTGGTTCAGGGGATCAGCGAGGCCTGCAAGGCGAATGGCTGCGCGCTGATCGGCGGCGAGACGGCGCAGATGCCTGGCTTTTATGCGGATGGCGAGTACGATCTGGCGGGCACGATCATCGGCGCAGTGAGCCGCGACAAGATCATCACCGGGGAGCATATCCAGGTGGGCGATGTGTTGGTTGGGCTTCCTTCAAACGGTCTTCATACGAATGGGTATTCGCTGGCGCGCAAGCTGCTGTTTGAAGTCGCAAAGTATGGCCCGGAGCAGTACATCAACGAGTTGAAGGACAAGACCGGAGCCGCGCTGATGCGGACACACCGCAGCTATCTGTCAGTCATCAAGAAGCTGACGGGCGCGGAAGTTGTGAGCGGCATGGCGCACATCACCGGTGGTGGTATCACCGAGAATCTGCCCCGCATTTTGCCCAAGGGCATGGGCGCGTTGATCGATCGCGCCTCGTGGACGGTGCCGCCGCTGTTTGAGCACCTACAGCATCTGGGCAATGTGGACGAAGACGAGATGCTGCGGACGTTCAATATGGGCATTGGTCTGATCGCGGTGATTCCGGCAGAGAAGATCAAGAAGGCGAAGGCGATTTTGAACCGCGCGAACGAACGGCACTGCCTGATTGGCCGGGTAACGCGTGGAGAGCGCAAGGTTAGCTACAACTAGATAGTTCGAAGTGCCGCTCTACGCGCCTGCTGGTTGCCGGATTTTCATGGCTTCCAGCGGGCGTTTTTACTTCTTACTAGGCGGCGACCGCATAACTTGATGGCCGGTGCGGACGGCTGCGACGGAAAAAGAAGTAGATGATAACGCTGACGACAGCAGCGTAGGCGCACCAGACCGAGGTGAAGGCGTACCGCTTGACCAGCATGACGACGAGCAGGCCAACGAGGTTGAGCCAAGCAAGCGTGATGAGATCGCGGAAGCCAGAGAAGAAGAGCGAACCGCAGGTGGCGATGACGTAGAGGATCGCGATGAGTGTGGTGGTGGTGATGGCGTTGATGTAGACAATGCTGTTGTCCTGCACGGAGATCTGCAGCGGATACGCGATGAGCCCCCAGAGCATGTAGAGCGTCAGTGCGCCGCCGAGGATGGCGAAGGGGAGCATTTGGCGGCGAAGCTTCAGGGTAGGCTCGAGCAGCAGAACGCTGAGCGGGAGCAAAAGTGGTAGAAGGCCCTGTGCGTAGAGCACGTAGGCTGCACCGGCGTTATGGGTAACCGCGGGCGAAAGGGTTCCGCCAAGGCCAAGCCAGACGAAGCCTTCGATGAACTGGTGGAATGCGAAGAGACAAGGCATTGCGGCGAAGAGCAACTCGCGGCGGTGTTTCACCTCGGTGAGCGTCGCGACGCCGATTCCGCCCAGCACGGCACTGCCGACAAAGTTCGCGGTTGCAGAAAAGCACATAGAGTCCTCTCGGTTCAGGCCATCATACTTCAGAGTTCGCTGACGGCTTTGTGTTCTTGCAAAAGGCATCAAACGATGCAAAGGTTTTGCTGCCAGGTGTTCGGTGAGGATGTCTCTCGACAGAGACATGGCACGTGGCGTCGCCTAAAATCAAAACAAGGGACTTTTTCATGCATCGACTTGGCATTCTTCTCTCAGGCAGAGGCTCAAATTTTCTTGCGATTGCAACGGCAATTCACGAACAGAGATTGCTCGGAGCGGAGATCGCCGTGGTGCTCTCGAACCTTGAAGATGCTCCTGGGCTGGAGGCGGCTCGTGAGTTGAATCTGCCGGCTTTTGCGATTCCGTCAGCTGGGCGCAAACGTGCCGAACATGACGCCGAGATGATCGCGCGGCTGCACCAGCACAAGGTGGATCTGGTGTGTCTTGCGGGATACATGCGCATCATCTCGCCGGTGTTTGTCGAGGCGTTTCCGAATCGTATTCTCAACGTGCATCCATCGCTGCTGCCTGCGTTTCCGGGGCTCGAAGCACAGAGCCAGGCGTTGAGATATGGGGCGAAGGTAGCTGGGTGTACGGTGCATTTTGTTGACGAGGCGGTGGATCACGGCGTCATCATTTTGCAGAAGACCGTGGCTGTTCAGGACGACGATACCGATGAGAGTTTGGCGGCTCGCATTCTTGAACAGGAACACCGTGCTTATCCGGAGGCTATCGCCGCGGTGCTCAGCGAAGAGTATGCGATTGAGGATCGCCGCTTCGTGCGCCGCCGATCAGAGGCTCCTCCGGTCGGCTAAAAGTGTCTACGTTTCACGTCCGGCCTGCTCCTGCCGTTCGGTCGCGTCATTTAGTTTCACCTTGAAGTCCATCTTCTTGTATCCGCGGAAGACTGTGAGGGTGACCTCATCTCCAGCCTTGTGCGAGTTCATCGCCGCTGAAAGGTCTTGCGCATTGGTGATGTCTTGCCCATCCATAGCGACGATCAGGTCGCCACCCAGCATTACCGGCATATTCCCCTGGTAGGCTCGCTGGGCCCCCCCGTGCAGTCCGGCCTTATCGGCTGCTCCACCTGGCAGGACACGTTCAACCAACAGACCATAGTCTGCGGCCAAACCGATCTGTGCCGCGACCTCGGGCCCGACTTCCAGGGTGGCGATGTCGAGTGAGGGGCGGCGGACACGGCCGTATTTGGCAAAGTCCGCGATGACCGCCTTCGCAGTGTTCACTGGAATCGCAAATCCGATACCTGACGATTGGTCTGCACCGTTGTTCGCGATCAGCGTCGTGATTCCAATGACCTCGCCGCGAGAGTTCAGCAGAGGACCGCCCGAATTTCCGGGATTTACTGCAGCATCGGTCTGGATCGCATCTTCGATGGGGTTGTTGTTCGGTCCGCGAATCGAACGGATCGCCGAGATGATGCCGCGCGTCATCGTGCCTGACAAGCCGAACGGATTGCCGATGGCGTAGACGCGCTGACCTACGGTCAGGTTCTGCGATTCGGCCAGGGTGGCCGGTTGCAGGTTAGGAGCATTGTTGATCAGGAGCAGTGCGAGATCATGCCCCTTATCCACACCGACCACCGTTGCTTTGTACTTGTGCTTGTCGGAGAGCGTCACCTCGACCCGTTGGGCGTTGTCGATGACGTGGTTGTTGGTGAGGATGTGTCCCAGTTTGTCGAGAATGAAGCCTGAGCCCTGTCCCTGCTGAGGAACCGGACCGTAAAAGAAGTCCATCGCAATCGCGGTCGACGTAATGTTTACGACCGACGGAAGGGCTTTCTTGTAGACAGCGATATTTTGCTGCTCCTCGGTGTCGTATGCGGGGGCGGCAGAGGCTTCTGTCAGCTCAAAGTTCCCTAGCGATCCAGTTACCGCTGTGGTATTTGCCGAGACAGGCAGAGAAGTGGCAGGCGCGGGCTTGGCACGGTGCAGCCAGGGTGATACCGCTCCCGTCGACCAGACGTGCGTCGTTAGATAGTAAAAGCCCGAAAGTAGAAGGACGACAAGCAGAACTGGGCGCAGTTTCATCGTGAGCACGACCTGATCTTTCAAATAACCGGTTGCGAAAGACCGGCCTGCTCCATTGTATCGAGGCTCGCTAACGGCTGCTCAGGCGCGACAGAGAGCGTGATCCATTCAAAGCACTTATCTCCCCGAGGTGATACGGCGGGACCAGATTCATACCGCATCTAAGAGCATCAGGACACTTAGTTGGTTGCATCCGATATGTCTTCCGAACGGGGATTAAAGCTGGCTCTTGCTTAAACCATCCGCTGCAGCCGGTTGAGTGCCGAAGGCTTGATGCGAGGGGCATGGAGAAAGTTCTCGCGTTCGGTCGGACGCTTGCCTTGGGCTTCCCACGACTCGTCCTTGATCCTGACTGGACCAGCCCACGATTCGGCTTCAAGGTCGGCGCTGTCGATGATTCCGCGGCCCACCAGAGAGCGATCGGTGCGATCAAGCCGATCTTTCCGCTCCACTCTTTCGATACGCTCAGAGCGTTCGGAGCGATTGACCAGTTCTACCTCTTCGCTCTTTACCGCGAGATCCACACCTTCCAACGTCGGCTCAGCGTCCTGCTCGCTGCTATGAACGGAAGCCATCAGCGAAGCCATGAAGTTTGCCATCATGCGTTGTGCGCACTTCTGTCCGCAGAGGTGCTTGGCGCCCTTCCGCGAGTTCTGCGGCGACTCCCAGCCCCGGACCTTCAGCTCGCCGGCCTGTTCGTAGGCGACGAACCAGTAGTTACTCGTCTGCTTCTCTGCTGCACAGATATCGCAATTGATGGCTTGCCGGATCATCTGCCTGTCTCCTTATTCCTCGGTGAAGTGTGCCTGTCTGACACAGACCCTTCATCGGCAGAAGATAGAAATGCATCATCCGGGGCACTCAAAATTATTGGAAAGATCGCCGCGGTAATTTCAGGACAGCGCGGTTTACGCCGCGGCCTGCAGAATCGGCCAGAGCTGATCGACCTGCCACTCCAGCTCGGTCAACGCGCCACCGTTGGTCAGAACGTAGTCGGATAGGGCGCTCTTCTGTTCGTCGGAGATCTGCTGAGCCAGCCTGCGGCGCGCCTCCGCTTCCAGTTCAGCGCGTTGCTCTTCGTTGATGGTCTTTCCGGCTGAAGAGCGATCCACAAACCGTGCGATCTTTATCTCCTCCGGAGCAGTCACCGTGATGATTTTGTCGAAGCGACTTTGCCATCGCGAACCATCTGGAGCTCCGTAGCTGGTCTCGAAGATGAGCGCGGACTCCACGATTACGACAGCATGCGGCTCCCGCTGAAAGATCCTCTCGGTCAGCGCTATCTGATGTGCGATCACCAGGGGGTGAGTGATCGCATTCAACTCTTCAACACGCCCTTCGGTGAAGGCGATGCGCGCCAGTGCCACGCGATCAAGAGTTCCATCTACAAGAACGACTCCGGAACCGAAGTGCGCGACCATCCCGTCATAGATTGGCTTACCGGGCTCCATCAGTTCACGCCCGATCGCGTCCGACTGCAACACATGCGCGCCAAGGGTCGCGAACAGCTTCGCTGCGGTGGACTTGCCGCTTCCCAGGCCGCCGGTGAGGCCAACGCGCAGCATCGCGGTTACTTGTTCCTCAGGGAGATCCCACGCCGCAGCTTCGCCGCCGTTACCGTATTTTGCATCAGCATCGCAATGGTGAGTGCGCCGACGCCTCCTGGTACTGGCGTGTACGCCCCCGACACCGCGAACGCCGCAGGATGAATGTCGCCGACGACGACCGATCCCCGTTTGGCAAAGGTTGCGGCACGATCAGGATCGCCAGGGAAGAACTCCTCCACTTCGCCGGCATCTGTGATGCGATTGATTCCAACATCGATCAGGGTTGCACCCGGCTTGACCATCTCCGCGGTCACAAATCCTGGACGGCCGATTGCGGCCACGAGAAGATCAGCCTTGTGGGTAACACTGCCGAGATCGACAGTTTTACTGTGGCAGACAGTGACTGTCGCAGACGCGTTCAGCAACATCATCGCCGCAGGCTTGCCTACGATATCGGAACGTCCGACGACGACCGCATTCTGGCCTGAGACTGGCAAGTCGCTGCGCCGCAAGATCTCCATAATCCCTGCCGGCGTGCACGGCGCCAAGCCACGCTGACCGCTCTGGAGCCGACCTACATTGACAGGATGAAATCCGTCCACATCTTTGTCCGGCGAGACGGCTTCGAGCAGTCGTTTGGTATCGACGTGCTTGGGAAGGGGAAGCTGAATCAGAATTCCGTCGATATCTTCGCGTGCGTTGAGGGCTGCGACCAGCGCAAGCATCTCTTCCGTTGTGATGCTCTCCGGCGGAGTGAGCATCTCGCTGAAGATTCCGAGTTCGCCGCAGGTCTTTACCTTGCTGCGAACGTAAATCTGCGAGGCAGGCACCTCGCCGACCAGAATGACTGCCAGTCCGGGAGTGATTCCACGAGCTACAAGCGCCTGAACCTCAACTGAGACCTCGGCTTTGATCTGCCCCGCAATCGCAATGCCATCTAAAATTCTGGGAGTTCTCTTCATCTCATCCATACGTCTTCTATGGTATCGCGCTCTGGGGATCGTCTGCCGCTAAGATAGGAGAATGAACGCGCAATCCCTGCCGGTCGAAGATCTGCCTTGTGTCGTATGCCCGGCATGTCATCAGCCCTTGCAAAGCGAGGGCAACATCATTTCATGCAAGGGTTGCGGACGACGCTATCCTGTCGTGGACGGGAACCCCGTACTACTGGTGGACCGCACTCTTTAAGTGAACGACTTCGAGGAAACTTTACGGGCCATCTTTTCGTAGAATCTCTCGGGCGACGCAATCTGTCGTTTCAATAGAAGCGTTACCTTGGAACAGACTCAACTTCGGCTGATCCTGGACGTCTAACCTTAGAGATGAGCTGGCGGCGAAACACGCAGCAGGAGAACAGCAGATGGCACAGGCAAAAGGCGCCCATGTCGAAAAGTTCACCGAAGCTGACCTCTCCGGTTTGCGGGAAGATCTGATGAAGTCAGGCCTTGACTCCTGGCAGGCCGCCGATCTCATCAGCAGCTTTCTCGTCACGCGAGGTTACGGCGTGTCTACTCAGGATGCCCGCAAAGCGGCGTTCCGGATGGAGTCGATCAGCTGCTCCCTGCCTTGCCTGCAGGAGGAGTTGGAGAAGATCGCGCAGCTGATGTGAAGCGTTGTAGTGTTCACTCCAGCTCAGATTCTGTGCCAAAAAGAATCTGCCGCACAATAACTTCCTCGGCTACGCTATCTCCATGCGTGCCAGCCTCCGCTGCTCGATTCTTCTTCTGAACTTTACTCTTCCTGCAATCGCTTCCGTATTCGGGAAGGAACCTTCCGCGGAGCAACCTGATCCTTCCAGCGTCGTAAAAATTACTCTCGCAAGCGGAGTTGATCGGATCGCGGGACAGGAGCCTGTTTCGCAGATAAAGTACGTTCGTCTGATCCTGGCTGGCTCTCTTCATCCTGAGTCTTCGACGCCTTCACCTGCCCCCACACTGATCGCGCAATGCACCTTGCGCCCGAACGGAAAGTCTTACTTCGAACTCTTCGCAAACTTTGGAGGCGTTACCGATCTCTCCTTCTACCCTCCTTGGAAGCGAACTTCAGAAGAGGACCTTTTTCCGCCGCGTACTGAAAAAGTCCTCCTCACGATGGATTTTCTCGGCTACACGCACGTCAAACCCGTTCGTCGCCAATGGGAGATACCGGTACAGGCACCAGGCCAATATCGCTACAATCCCCCCGGCATGGGCTCATCCAACCTTGAGGAGATCGCTTACTACCTCCGCTACCTGCTGGCCCTGCCGACACTCCGCCTTACACTCGGCGACCACTCCGCTGACTTTCTCACGACCCCGCTGCTCAACGAGATTCGCAAAGAACCGCTCTGCGGCGTCGCAGCCCTCTAAACTGCACGCCAGAACATCTCTCTTCTCCGCAAAAAAGCCGCGGAGCCGCGTCTAAATTGGCGGTTCTCTCGTCCAATGATCGGTTGTATGCTGATGCCGTGAAGAGTTGAGCTGTCGCGCCGTCGCACCGAGACCATGCGTATCGTTCGGCAAGTATTGCGAGCGAAACTTGCTTGACCTGTGTAGGCGCTGCCCTATTGGAGGGCTTATGCGTTCGCATCGTGTCTGTTATCTCGCACTTCTCTTGTGCTCCTCCTCGAACTTACTTTCCCTTCGGGCGTCGGCTGCCGATGCACCCGCCTCCTCCCAAACCTTCGACCAGATTGTGCGTCTGAGTGTCGTCGAGGGCGACGTTCGCGTATCCCGCGGCAAGCAGGGCGAGCGCGCCACAGGGACTGATTGGGCACAGGCAGCCGCCAACCTCCCGATGGCTTCCGGCTTCAGTCTCGTCACTGGAACAGGTCGAGCCGGGATCGAATTTGAAGATGCTTCCACTATCTATCTCGCAGACAACTCCGTACTAGTCTTCGATGAGCTCACTGCAACCGGTGGCATTCCTTACACGGAGCTGACGCTGGTAA
>Ga0302178_10003572_pt1 | contig 11649 bp, 10 predicted proteins | sample I_Palsa_E1_3_FD_198790 | JGI IMG/M metagenome (GOLD analysis project Ga0302178, IMG submission 198790) | Peat permafrost microbial communities from Stordalen Mire near Abisko, Sweden - I_Palsa_E1_3 | ecosystem: Environmental > Terrestrial > Soil > Palsa > Peat permafrost | place: Sweden... | reverse complement strand
AACAGCTTGGCCATCACGCGGTGGGTGATCGTCGCACCGACCTGGCTCTTGATGTCGTCACCGACGATCGGCACGCCGGCGTCGGTGAACTTCTTGGCCCACACCGGGTCGGACGCGATGAACACCGGCAGCGCGTTGACGAATGCCACCCCGGCGTCGATCGCGCACTGGGCGTAGAACTTGTCGGCCTGTTCCGAACCCACCGGCAGGTAGGACACCATGACGTCGACGTTCGCGTCCTTGAGTGCCTTCACCACGTCGACGGCCTCGGCGTCGGAGATCTCGATGGTCTCCGCGTAATACTTGCCGATGCCGTCGAGGGTCGGGCCGCGTTGCACGGTCACGTTGGTGGGCGGCACGTCGGCGATCTTGATGGTGTTGTTCTCCGACGCGAAAATCGCCTCGGAGAGGTCGAAGCCGACCTTCTTGGCGTCCACGTCGAATGCGGCGACGAACTTCACATCGCGGACGTGGTACTGGCCGAACGTCACGTGCATCAAGCCGGGCACGGTGTGGGTCTCGTCCGCGTCGTAGTAGTACTGGACGCCCTGTACCAGCGAGGACGCGCAGTTGCCGACGCCGACAATAGCGACTCGGACCTCGGTCGACGCCTGCGGCGCGTTCTGCTCACTCATACGGAGTTCTCCTTGACTCTCATATTGGGATTACTCGGTTCTAGGCCTGCTCTGCGCTGCGTTGCGCTACGCGTTCGGCCGCGATCAACTCGTTGAGCCAGTTGACTTCACGCTCGCTGGACTCCAGCCCGAGTTGATGCAGCTGGCGGGTGTAGCGATCCAGAGAGTTGCTGGCCCGCGCAATTGCTTCACGCAGGCCTTCTCGACGTTCTTCGACCTGGCGGCGGCGACCCTCCAGGATGCGCATCCGCGCTGCGGCCGGCGTGAGGTTGAAAAATGCCAAGTGCACGCCGAACCCGTCGTCGGTGTAGTTGTGCGGGCCGGTGTCAGCCACCAGCTCGCTGAAGCGCAGCCGGCCCGCGTCGGTCATTTCGTACACGCGCCGGGCCCGACGCACCGGCGTGCCGGCCGGGGCCGCGTTCTCCGCGATCAGCCCGTCGGACTGCATCCGCCGGAGTGCGGGGTACAGCGATCCGTAGGAGAATGCCCGGAACGCTCCGAGCAGACCGGTAAGCCGTTTGCGCAGTTCGTAGCCGTGCATGGGCGACTCGAGCAAGAGTCCCAGGATGGCGAGCTCCAGCATCGAGTCACCTCCTTTGCTCCATGGAATGCGACGCCGTTATGTCGGGAAACAGTCTCGCGTAATAGTATCGGCTCGATATATTTGGCGCCACTCCGGTAGGCCAGCTGATGTTCTCGTTTTGTTCAGCCGTTGGTAGCCACGCGGTCAGGGCGTTGCCCCCCGGCGAGCCGGTCGGGTTGTAATCAGCGTGGTTGCAAGCCTGTTCGTGACGCGCTTCGCCCGGCATAACCAAACAACGTGTCAATTCGTCTGCATTGGTTTCTTCCGACGTACGGCGACTCGCGCGATCTGATTGCCGGTGGGCATGGCAGCACGATGCGCGGCGACCGGCCGGCAGACCTCAAGTACCTCATCCAGCTCGCCCAGGCCGCCGAGATCAACGGCTTCGAGGGGGTGCTGACGCCGACCGGCTTGTGGTGCGAAGACGCCTGGCTGACCACCGCGATGCTGATCGGCAGCACCGAGTCGCTGAAATACCTGGTGGCGTTCCGCCCGGGGCTGATCAGTCCGACGCTGGCCGCGCAGATGGCGACCACCTTTCAATGGCAGTCGCAAGGGCGGCTGATGCTCAACGTGGTCACCGGTGGCGAGAGCATCGAGCAGCGGGCGTTCGGCGACTTCCTGGAGAAGCAGGACCGCTACGCGCGATGCGGAGAGTTCCTCGACATCGTCCGCCGACTGTGGACCTCCGATTCCCCGGTGACCGCGGCCGGTGAACACCTGCGCGTCGAGCAAGCCTCCCTGGCGCGACGGCCCGATCCGCTGCCACCCGTTTTCTTCGGTGGCTCGTCGCCGGAGGCCGGCCAGGTCGCGGCCCGGTACGCCGACACCTATCTGACCTGGGGCGAGCGGCCCGAGCAGGTCAAAGAGAAGCTCGACTGGATCCGCGGCGTGGCCGCGGCGCAGGGCAGACAACTGAGCTACGGCCTTCGGGTGCACGTCATCTCCCGCGACACCAGCGAGCAGGCCTGGGCCGAGGCGGAGCGGTTGCTGAACGGGCTCAGCCCGGAGACCGTGGCCGCAGCCCAACAATCCTTGGCCCGTTCGGAATCGGTGGGCCAGCGCCGGATGCGCCAATTACACGGCGGTGGGGAGGATTACACGGCCGGGGTGGATGCCCGACAGCTGGAGATCTACCCCAACCTGTGGTCCGGCGTCGGTTTGGTGCGCGGCGGCGCGGGCACCGCCCTGGTCGGCTCGCACGCCGAGGTCGCCGATCGCATCGCCGAATACGCCGCGCTGGGGCTCGATCACTTCATCCTGTCCGGATATCCCCACCTCGAGGAGGCCTACATCTTCGGCGAGGGCGTCCGCCCGATCCTCGCTGAGCGGGGTCTGCTGGGTGAGGCGGCGTCAGCCGTTCGGCCGACCGAGCCGGTCAGGTCGGCGTTCTTGCCGAGCGTCGGCGAGGTCAGCGCTTCCTAGCCAGGAAACGTAACCGACCTACCTCTCGGCACCGGTGCCGCGGAAGTACTCTGGACTCCGTGCGATTGCAGCGACAGGTAGTGGACTACGCGCTTCGGCGTCGCTCACTGCTGGCCGAGGTCTACTCCGGCCGGACCGGTGTCACCGAGGTGTGTGATGCCAACCCCTACCTGCTGCGCGCGGCCAAGTTTCACGGCAAGGTCAGCTCGGTCATGTGCCCGATCTGCCGCAAAGAGCAGCTGACGCTGGTGTCGTGGGTGTTCGGCGACCACCTCGGCGCGGTGTCCGGGTCTGCGCGGACCGCCGAAGAACTGGTCTTGCTAGCCTCGCGGTTCGAAGAGTTCTCCGTACACGTGGTAGAGGTATGTCGAACCTGCAGTTGGAATCACCTGGTCAAGTCGTATGTGCTCGGCGCGACACGCAAGGCTCGTCCGCCGCGGAAGCCGCGCAGCACCCGGACGGCGCGCGATGGCGCCCGCACGGCCAGTGAATAACGAAGAGCAGCAAGACCAGTCGGCCGCTGACAACCCGATCGGGTCAGGGGCCGATGCCGGTCTTACGCCCGCGTCCGGTCCGCCGCGGCAGACTTCCCGGCGGCCCGCGGTTCCGCCCGACGACCGGCTGACCACGATCCTGCCCCCCGTCATAGACGATGCGCCGAATCGCTTCCGGGATCCGATCGAGGCGGTGAAGGCTGCGCTGGACGGTCGGCCATCGTCGCGGTCCTCGGATTCGCGCGACTCGCTCGATAGGGCTTCGGCCGCACTCGACAGCAAGACGTCACGGCGTCAGGAGAAGCCGGTGGGGGGGGGGGGGGGGGGGGGGGGCCCGCCGACTGGCGGACCACCGGGCGGCCGTCCGCCGGGCCCGCCGCGACGGAAGCCTCCGCTGCCGGGCTGGGCTCAGCGACTCGACTGGGACTGGCTGCACCACATCAACTGGACGTGGGTCCGTCGCGGGCTCTACGTCAGCGCCGTGGTGATCCTGCTGCTGCCGATCGTCACCTTCGCGATGGCCTACTTCATCGTCGACATTCCCAAGCCCGGCGACATCCGCACCAACCAGGTGTCGACGATTCTGGCCAGCGACGGCTCCGAGCTGGCGAAAATCGTTCCTCCCGAAGGTAATCGGGTGGACGTCAACATCGACCAGGTGCCGGTGAATGTCCGCCAGGCGGTGATCGCGGCCGAGGACCGCAACTTCTACTCCAACCCGGGCTTCTCGTTCACCGGGTTCGCGCGCGCGTTCAAGAACAACATCTTTGGCGGTGACACCCAGGGCGGTTCGACGATCACTCAGCAGTACGTCAAGAACGCGTTGGTGGGAGCCCAGCGCGCCGGCGTCGGCGGCCTGATCCGCAAGGCCAAGGAACTCGTCATCGCCACCAAGATGTCCGGGGAGTGGTCCAAAGACGAAGTGCTGCAGGCCTATCTGAACATCATCTACTTCGGCCGGGGCGCCTACGGGATCTCGGCGGCGTCGCGGGCCTACTTCGACAAACCCGTCGAGCAACTCACGGTCGCCGACGGCGCACTACTGGCCGCGCTGATCCAGCGCCCGTCGACGCTGGACCCCGCACTCAACCTCGAGGGCGCCAAGGGCCGGTGGAACTGGGTGCTCGACGGGATGGTCGACATCAAGGCGCTGTCGCCGACAGACCGTGCAGCACAGCAGTTCCCGCCGACTGTGCCACCTGAGCAGGCTCGCGCGAAAGACCAGACCACCGGGCCCAATGGGCTGATTCAGCGACAGGTCACCAAAGAACTGCTCGAGCTGTTCAACATCGACGAGCAGACGCTGAACACCCAGGGGCTGCAGGTCACCACCACGATCGACCCGCAGGCGCAGAAGGCGGCAGAGAACGCCGTCTCGAAATACCTGGAAGGGCAGAACCCCGACATGCGGACCGCGGTCGTCTCGATCGATCCGCACAACGGCGCGGTGAAGGCTTACTACGGCGGATCGGATGCCAACGGGTTCGACTTCGCTCAGGCCGGTCTGCAGACCGGGTCGTCGTTCAAGGTGTTCGCGTTGATCGCCGCGCTCGAGCAGGGCATCGGGCTGGGCTACCAGGTGGACAGCTCACCGCTGACCGTCAACGGCATCAAGATCACCAACGTGGAGGGCGAAGGCTGCGGGGTCTGCAACATCGCCGAGGCGCTCAAGCGTTCGTTGAACACCTCCTACTACCGGCTGATGCTCAAGCTGAAGAACGGCCCGGAGGACGTGGCCGACGCCGCACACCAGGCGGGCATCGCAACCAGCTTCCCGGGTGTCCCGCACACCCTGTCCGAGGACGGCAAGGGTGGTCCGCCCAACAACGGAGTTGTGTTGGGCCAGTATCAGACTCGGGTGATGGACATGGCGTCGGCCTACGCCACGCTGGCCGACTCCGGCGTCTATCACCGCCCGCACTTCGTGCAAAAGGTGGTCAACGCCGACGGGAAGGTGGTGTTCGACGCGACCAGCTCGGACAACTCCGGTGAGCAGCGGATCCCCAAGGACGTAGCCGACAACGTCACGTCGGCGATGCAGCCGATCGCGGGGTACTCGCGCGGACACACGCTGGCCGGCGGCCGGCCGTCGGCAGCCAAGACCGGTACCACGCAGTTGGGTGACACCGACGCCGACAAGGACGCCTGGATGGTCGGCTACACCCCGTCGTTGTCGACGGCGGTGTGGGTGGGCACCGTTCGCGGCGACGTGCCGCTGGTGACCAAGTGGGGCGGCGCGATCTACGGGTCGGGTCTGCCGTCGGACATCTGGAAGACGACGATGGACGGCGCACTCAAGGGAACCTCCGTGGAGTCGTTCCCCAAGCCGACCGCGATCGGCGGCTCCGCCGGGGTGCCGGCCGCGCCGCCGCCACCTGAGCCGCCGCAGATGACGGTCATTCAGCCCACGATGGAAATAGCGCCGGGCATCACCATCCCGATCGGGCCGCCGACCACGGTGCAGGTGGGACCGGCAGCTCCGCCACCGCCGCCGGGAGCGCCCGTGCCGGGACCGCCGCCCCCGCCGTGACCCTCGCCGAGACGGATCGCCCTGACATCTCGCCGCGGCGGTTGGCCAGTGATCTGCGCTCCGCCGATGACCGTGATTGCCCCAGCCGCACCGACTTTCTGGGCGCGGCGCTGTCGAATGTCATCGGCGGTCCGGTGGGCCGGCACGCGATCATCGGCCGCACCGCTGTCCTGACGCCGCTGCGCGTGATGTTTCTGATCGCGCTGGTGTTCCTGGCGCTGGGCTGGTCGACGAAAGCGCCGTGCCTGCAGACCATCGGGACCGGCCCAGGAGATCAGCGCGTCGCCAACTGGCAGAATCAGCGGGCCTATTACGAGCTGTGCTACTCCGACACCGTGCCGCTGTACGGCGCGGAGTTGTTGAGCCAGGGCCGTTTTCCGTACAAGTCGAGCTGGATCGAGAAGGACGGCGCCGGCAAGCCGCAGGCCCGCTACGACGGTCAGCCGGCGGTGCGCTACATGGAGTATCCCGTCCTCACCGGCGTGTACCAGTACGTGTCGATGGCGTTGGCCAAGACCTACACCACGTTCAGCAAGCTGATTCCGCTACCGGTCGTCGCCGAGGTGGTGGTGTTCTTCGACGTCGCCGCACTCGGGTTGGCGTTGGCCTGGTTGGCGACGCTGTGGGCGACTGCAGGGCTGGCCGGCCGGCGGGTCTGGGATGCAGCGCTGGTGGGCGCGTCGCCGCTGGTGATCTTTCAGATCTTCACCAATTTCGACGCGCTGGCAACGGCTTTGGCGGTGGGTGGCCTGTTGGCGTGGGCGCGACGGCGACCGGTGCTCGCCGGGGTGCTGATCGGCCTCGGTGTCGCGGCCAAGCTGTATCCGGTGGTGCTGTTGGGCCCGCTGCTGGTGCTGGGCATCCGGACCGGGCGGCTTCGCGAGGTGGCCCGTACCGCGGCCGCGACGGTGGTGACCTGGTTGCTGGTCAACCTGCCGGTGCTGGTGCTCTTTCCGCGGGGCTGGTCGGAGTTCTTCCGGCTGAACGCCCGCCGCGGCGAAGACATGGATTCGCTGTACAGCGTCGTCAAGTCGTTCACCGGCTGGCCGGGATTCGATTCGGACCTCGGCTTCTGGCAGCCGCCGGAGCATCTGAACGAGGTCGTGCTGGCCCTGTTTGTGTTGTGTTGTGTCGCAATCGGTTACATCACGCTGACCGCCCCGCGGCGGCCGCGAGTGGCGCAGCTGGCGTTGCTGGTGGTGGCGGCGTTCCTGTTGACCAACAAGGTGTGGAGCCCGCAGTTCTCGCTGTGGCTGGTGCCGCTGGCGGTGCTGGCGTTGCCGCATCGCCGGATCCTATTGGCGTGGATGACCATTGACGCGCTGGTGTGGGTGCCGCGGATGTACTACCTCTACAGCGTGCCGGATCGCGGGCTGCCGCAGCAATGGTTCACCGCGACGGTGCTGCTGCGCGACGTCGCGGTGCTGGCCTTGTGTGCGCTGGTGGTCCGGCAGATCTACCGGCCCGAGGAAGATCTGGTCCGCTGGGGTGGCCGGGTGGACGATCCGGCGGGAGGGGTGTTCGACCGCGCCGCCGACGCGCCGCCGAGCTGGCTGCCTGCGTGGCTGCGCCCGGCCGGGCTACGCCAGACGGCCGCAGAGGGCGCCGCGCCTGCGCACGATTTCGCAAGCTCAGCCACCGTCCGGTAACCTATGGCGGTTGCCGACGCAGGCGACCCTCCTGCCACGGAGAAATGAGCCGTGGCCGCACACGACCATAGGAGGTGATGAGGTTCCCATGCGTCCATACGAATTAATGGTCATCCTCGACCCCACTCTCGACGAGCGCACCGTAGCTCCGTCGCTGGAGACTTTCCTCAACGTTGTCCGCAAGGACGGCGGCACTGTGGAGAAGGTCGACATCTGGGGCAAGCGCCGGCTGGCATACGAGATCCTCAAGCATGTCGAGGGCATCTATGCGGTGATCGATCTGAAAGCCGCTCCCGCCACGGTGTCCGAGCTCGACCGTCAGCTGAGCCTGAACGAGTCGGTGCTACGCACCAAGGTGATGCGCACCGACAAGCACTAGTCAGCAGGAGCCTGTGGGCGAATGACCGCGATGCGTCGTGGTCGTTGCGTAGGCTCTCTGCGACAGCATGCTCGTGACCACCAACCGCCGATTCACGGCGGACCCAGGAGGACATTGTGGCTGGTGACACCATCATCACAGTCATCGGAAACCTGACCGCGGACCCCGAACTGCGGTTCACGCCGTCGGGCGCGGCCGTCGCGAACTTCACCGTCGCGTCGACGCCCCGCACGTTCGACCGTCAGACCAACGAGTGGAAGGACGGCGAAGCGCTGTTCCTCCGCTGCAACATCTGGCGGGAGGCCGCCGAGAACGTAGCCGAGAGCCTCACCCGCGGCGCGCGGGTGATCGTCAGCGGACGGCTCAAGCAGCGTTCGTTCGAGACCCGCGAGGGCGAGAAGCGCACCGTGGTCGAGCTCGAGGTCGACGAGATCGGCCCAAGCCTGAAGTACGCCACGGCCAAGGTGAACAAAGCCAGCCGCAGCGGCGCTGGCGGTGGCGGCTTCGGTGGTGGCAGCGGCGGGGGCTCCCGCCAGCCGGCCGCCCAGAGTAGTGGCGGCAGCGCGGCAAGCGAAGACCCGTGGGGCAGTGCCCCGGCATCGGGTTCGTTCGCGGGCGGTGACGACGAGCCCCCCTTCTAACAACTTTTCAACGACAGAACGAAAGAGACAGAAACTCAAAATGGCGAAGTCCACCAAGCGGCGCCCGGCGCCGGAAAAGCCGATCAAGGCACGCAAGTGCGTGTTCTGCTCCAAAAAGGGCCAGGACATCGATTACAAGGACACCCAGTTGCTGCGTACCTACATCAGCGAGCGCGGCAAGATCCGTGCCCGCCGCGTCACCGGCAACTGCGTCCAGCACCAGCGCGACGTCGCGATCGCGGTCAAGAACGCCCGCGAGGTGGCGTTGCTGCCCTTCACCTCCTCGACGCGGTAACCGCGACACGCAGAACGGAATCAGCCAAACAATGAAGCTCATTTTGACCGCCGACGTCGACCACCTCGGTGGCGTCGGTGACACCGTCGAGGTAAAAGACGGCTACGGCCGCAACTTCCTGCTTCCGCGTGGCCTGGCGATCGTCGCGTCACGCGGCGCTCAGAAGCAGGCGGACGACATCCGTCGTGCCCGCGAGACCAAGCAGGTGCGCGACCTCGAGCACGCCAACGAAATCAAAGCCGCCATCGAGGGCCTGGGCGCTGTTGCGCTGGCCGTGAAAACCGCCGGCGACTCGGGCAAGCTGTTCGGTTCGGTGACCGCCGGCGCCGTCGTCACGGCGATCCGCAAGGCCGGCGGACCCAACCTCGACAAGCGCGTCGTCCGGTTACCCAAAGGCCACATCAAGGCCATCGGCAGCCACCCGATCACGCTGCACGTTCACCCCGACGTCGACGTCAAAGTCGCACTCGACGTCGTCGCCGACGCCTAACGGTCGAAACCTATAACCCCCGGTGGCAGCCTCAATCGGCTGCCCCGGGGGTATTTCGTATCTGGATAGCGAACTCATACTCGCTAGCAACCGATAGCGAACGTTACCGTCCGTTAACGCGGGTAATCATTGGGTGAAACACAACACGCCCGAAGCGGCAACCCGTCACGACACGCCGAAGAGATTCCCATCCACACAAAGTATGCGGGTGTGTGGTGCGCTTATCTGCAGTGATGTCGCAATGGCGCATATTGCTCCACAAGTTCTCCACACCCCCTCAACACGGGCGCAGATGGATATGCACACACGATGCACAGGTCTATGAACAACCGCGTTTGGTGTCCTCGCCAGCAACCTTTAACGTCAACCCGTCGTGAGGTGATGCTGGCGTTCGAAGACCGACTACCCGGCCCACGGTGGGAGTCCCGCCGATCGTGGGGCGAGTCGGTCACGAGGGCGGAGGCCGTCGATGCGCCCGGGGTGGGGGGGCCCCGAATTTCGGGGGTGAGTCGGGCGGTCGGGCTGAGTCGAACGGTGTCGGTGGTGTGACCTAACGTCTAGCCACCGGCGTCGAATGTGCGTTCGACCGTTGGGTGGGAGGAGGCGGGAGTCTATGGCGGTCGTTGACGATCTAGGACGCCCGGGCACGGATGCGCCAAGCGAGGACTACGGGCGTCAGCCCCCGCAGGACCTCGCGGCCGAGCAGTCAGTACTGGGCGGCATGTTGCTCAGTAAGGACGCGATCGCCGATGTGCTGGAAAAGCTGCGGCCCAGTGACTTCTATCGGCCCGCACACCAGAACATCTACGACGCCATCCTGGACCTGTACGGGCGCGGGGAGCCGGCCGACGCGGTGACGGTGGCCGCCGAGTTGGATCGCCGCGGGCTGCTGCGCCGGATCGGCGGGGCGCCGTATGTGCACACCTTGATCTCCATGGTGCCGACTGCCGCCAACGCGGGCTACTACGCGGAGATCGTCGCGGAGAAGGCGCTGCTGCGCCGACTGGTGGAAGCCGGCACCCGGGTGGTGCAGTACGGCTACGCCGGCGCGGAGGGCGCAGACGTCGCCGAGGTTGTCGACCGCGCGCAAGCCGAGATGTACGAGGTCACCGATCGGCGCCTCTCCGAAGACTTCGTCCCGCTGGAAGACCTGCTGCAGCCGACGATGGATGAGATCGACGCGATCGCTTCTAACGGCGGTCTGGCTCGCGGCGTGCCGACCGGATTCACCGAACTCGACGAGGTGACCAACGGCCTGCACCCAGGCCAGATGATCATCGTCGCGGCCCGTCCTGGGGTTGGGAAGGCGCTGGCTTTGGACACACCGCTGCCGACGCCGGACGGCTGGACGACGATGGGTGAGGTTGCGGTCGGTGACGACCTGCTGGGAGCCGATGGAAAGCCGACACGGGTAGTTGCCGCGACGGAGATCATGTTGGGCCGGACGTGCTTCGAGGTGGAGTTCTCCGACGGCACGGTGATCGTCGCCGACGCCGAACACCAATGGCCGACGGCTTATGGCATTCGCACAACGGGCCTATTGCGCGGCGGCATGGACACTATCTCCGCTGCGGGATCCATGGGGCGCTATGGGATGCGCCCGGGCGCCACCACCTTGATGGCCCCGGTGCTGCAAGTGAACGCCGTGCGCCCGGTCTGCAGTGTTCCCGTGCGCTGCGTGCAGGTGGACAACGCGGCGCACCTATATCTGGCCGGCCGGGGCATGGTTCCTACCCACAACTCGACGCTGGGGCTGGATTTCATGCGGTCGTGCTCGATCAAGCACCGGTTGGCCAGCGTCATCTTCTCGCTGGAAATGAGCAAATCCGAGATCGTGATGCGGCTGCTGTCCGCCGAGGCCAAGATCAAGCTCGGCGACATGCGGTCGGGCCGGATGAGCGACGACGACTGGACTCGGCTGGCGCGGCGGATGAGTGAAATCAGTGAGGCGCCTCTGTATATCGACGATTCGCCGAACCTGACGATGATGGAGATCCGCGCGAAGGCGCGTCGATTGAAGCAGAAGGCCGACCTGCGGTTGGTCGTCGTCGACTACCTGCAGCTGATGTCGTCGGGCAAGAAGGTCGAGTCGCGGCAGCTAGAAGTATCCGAATTCTCCAGGCATCTCAAGCTTTTGGCCAAGGAGCTCGAGGTCCCGGTGATCGCGATCAGCCAGCTGAACCGTGGTCCCGAGCAGCGCACCGACAAGAAGCCGATGCTGTCGGACTTGCGTGAGTCCGGATCGCTGGAGCAGGACGCCGACATGGTCATCCTGCTGAACCGGCCCGATGCCTTCGACCGTGACGATCCCCGCGGCGGTGAGGCGGATTTGATTGTGGCCAAACACCGTAACGGCCCGACGAAGACGGTGACCGTCGCTCACCAGCTGCACCTGTCGCGTTTCGCCAACATGGCGCGCTAGTTGTAGGTTCTCAATTTGCGTGGCGAACTTCTCACAGGAATGGCGAATGCGTGGCGAATTCGCCATCAAGATGACAAAGTAATTAGTCGCACTAGATGGTTCAGTG
>Ga0302178_10003571_pt1 | contig 11649 bp, 10 predicted proteins | sample I_Palsa_E1_3_FD_198790 | JGI IMG/M metagenome (GOLD analysis project Ga0302178, IMG submission 198790) | Peat permafrost microbial communities from Stordalen Mire near Abisko, Sweden - I_Palsa_E1_3 | ecosystem: Environmental > Terrestrial > Soil > Palsa > Peat permafrost | place: Sweden... | reverse complement strand
CCCCGCCCATGCCTCCGCCTCGAATCTGCCCGCCCCTCGCCACGAGCTCATTCGCCAGCCATGAACCTGGACCAGACCAGCCATGAACCTGGACCAGAAATGACAGAGACTCTAGACATGCAGCCGGAGGAGTTCGTGCGGCAGACGGATCCGTTCCGCCGCGAGCTGCTCGGGCACTGCTACCGCATGCTGGGCTCGGTGCACGACGCCGAAGACCTGGTCCAGGAGACGATGCTGCGCGCCTGGCGCTCCTACCCCGAGTTCGATCCGGGGCGCGCGTCGATGCGGACGTGGCTGCACCGCATCGCCACCAACGCCTGCCTGAACGCCCTGGACAGCCGCAGTCGGCGGCCGCTGCCCTCCGACCTGACCGGCCCCGGCGACCTGGCCGAGGCACCGCGGCGCCCGGTGGGCCGGCACGCGGAGATCGCCTGGCTGCAGCCATTTCCCGACGCTCTGCTCGGATCGGACGCCCTCGGCACCGACGCGGGCGGGACCGCCGACCCGGCGGCGGTCGTCGCGGCCCGGGACAGCATCCGGCTGGCGTTCGTGGCCGCCCTGCAGCACCTGCCGGCCCGGCAGCGGGCCGTACTGATCCTGCGCGACGTGCTGGCCTGGCGCGCCGCCGAGGTCGCCGATCTGCTGGAGATCACCGCCGCGGCGGTCAACAGCGCGCTGCAGCGCGCCCGGGCCCAGCTGCAGGAGGCCGCGCCCAGCCAGGAGCACCCCGCGCGCCCGGCGGACCGGGCTCAGCGGGAGATGGCCGACCGGTACGTGGCGGCGTTCGTGCAGGCCGACATCGACACGCTCACCCGGCTGCTGGCCGACGAGGTGGTGCTGGAGATGCCGCCGTTCCTGATCTGGTTCCGCGGCCGGGACGGCGTCGCCGCTTTCCTCGCCGCCCGGGCCCTCGCCGCCCCCGACCGGTGGCGCGTCCTCCCGGTCGGGGCCAACGGGCAGCCCGCGGTCGGCGCTTACCTGCGCCAGCCGGACGGCCGCCATCACGCGCACTCGGTGCAGGTGTTCAGCGCGGGTGCCGCCGGGGTGACGTGGATCGCCGCGTTCGCCGAACCGGGCCTGTTCCCCACCTTCGGCCTGCCGCTGGTGTATCCCGGCTAAGCGGCCGGCAGGCAGCGGACGCCCTCGATGTCGCCGGACAGCACCGCGGACCCGGCCGAGTACGGGATCACGACCGTGCTGCCCCGCCGGATCAGCAGCGACGACCCGTCGTCGGTGGCCAGGTGGCCGCTGCCCGCGGTGACCACCAGCACGCTGTAGCTGTGCGACAGGTGCCGGCTGACCTGGGTGTCGACCCGCTCGGCGACGAAGAACGCGCCGGCTTCGTCGGGCAGCAGTGAGCCGATGCCGCTGTTCAGCGAGCGGCCGTGCAGCTCCTTCAGCCGGTCCGGCGGGCACGCGCGGCGGTCGATGCAGGCCAGCGCCTCGTCCAGCGGCAAGCCGAGCGTCGCCTCACCTTCGGGCAGCGAGAAGGTACTCCACTCCAGCATGATCGACAGGTCGGCGGGCTCCTGCAGCTCGACAACCAGGATGCCGGCGCTGATGGCGTGCGGGGTCCCGGCCGGGCACAGCACGGTGTCGCCGGCGCTCACCGGCACCCGGTTGGTCACGGCCAGCATCGCGTCGATGTCCTGGTCGCGAGCCCATCCGGCCAGCTCGACCGCTTCCACGTCGCGGCTGAAACCGAGGTACACTGCCGCGTCCGGCTCGGCCTCCAGCACCACCCACGCCTCGGTCTTGCCGTGCGGGCTGGCCAGGTGCTCGGCGGCGAAGCTGCGATCGGGGTGCACGTGGACCGGCAGCCGCTGTCCGGCGTCGAGCAGCTTGACCAGCAGGCCCGTGTCGCTGCCGTACTTGGCCACGTGCGCGGCGCCCAGCCACGCTGACGGGTCACTGGCCACCGCCTCCGCCAGCAGGGTTCCGTCCGGCAGCCGGGTCATCCCGTCGGTCTGCGAGCCGAACCGGGCCGTGACCGAGGCGATCCAGTCTTCGGGCCGGTCCTCGTGCCCGGTGGTTCCGCGCAGCCGGTCGATGCGGCCGTCACCGCGGTAGAACATGGCCGGCATGTTCGGCCCAAGCACGATCGGCTGCACGACTGACCTCCCGGGAATCACGACGCCCCCCGAAACCATAACCGGGGACGGGCCCTGGCGGCGAGAGCGGCCCGCGGGGGGTACACCTAGATACACCAGATTTCGGGGATTCAGGGTCACTGCGGTGACCGTGGGCCGTCGGCCAGACTGACGGCACGCGGTGACCGGCGAAGGAGATCCGTCATGAGCGACACAGCGATGATCCCGGACAGCCAGGCGCAGCGGGGCACCCCGGGCGCTATGAAGTGGGGTATCGGCGGGGGCATCATCGCCGGCAGCCGCGGGCTGACCTTGGCGGGGCTGATGCTGGCCGGGCTGTTCTTGCTGCTCGTCCCGCTGATGGCGGTCTTCCTCGCCGCGGTCGGCGCCGGTGTCGTGATCGTGGGCAACGGGGCGCCCAGGGATCACCGGATCGTGCTCGGCCTGGCCCTGCTGGCCGCCGGGCTGTTCGTCGTGCGGTTCCTCGTCCCCGCTGCGCTGCTGGCCAGCCGCCGGCTGGCCAACCTCACCCGGCGGCTGGCCGGGGAGTGGTCCGGGGTGGAGATCGCCGTGCCGTACCAGCCGCCGCCGAGCTCCAGCAGCGCGAAGCTCCCGTTCCGGTCCCGGCTGCTCTGGCTGGTCAGCGACCCGGCCACCTGGCGGGACCTGCTGTGGATGACGGTCAACGCGACCGCGGGCTGGGCCATCGCGCTGCTGCCCGCGGTCCTGGCCGGGATCGGGCTGATCGAGTTCATCTACCCCGCCACGCAGCCCAACATGGGCGCGCGACTCGGTAACAGCCGCGCCGCGCTGCTCGCCATCGGCATCGCCTTCGTGCTGGCCGGGGCGGCGTCGGCGCAGTGGCTGCTGCGGGCCTACTTTGGACTCGCCCGCTCGATGCTCGCGCCGACCGGCCAGGCCGAGCTGGCGCTGCGGGTGCACCACCTGGCCCAGACCCGGTCCGAAACGCTGGACAGCGGCGCGGCCGAGATCCGCCGGATCGAGCGGGATCTGCACGACGGGGCGCAGGCCCGCCTGGTGGCCATGGGCATGACGCTGGGCGCGGCCGAGGAGCTGATCGACTCGAACCCGGCTGCGGCCCGCGCGCTGCTGGCTGAGGCGCGCGAGGCGTCCGCCAGGGCCCTGGCCGAGCTGCGCGCCCTGGTCCGCGGCGTCCACCCGCCGGTGCTGGCCGACCGCGGCCTGGCCGACGCGGTGCGTGCGCTGGCCCTGGACAGCGGGCTGAACGTGGACGTGACGGCCGGCCTGCCCGGCCGCCCGCAAGCCCCGGTGGAGTCGGCAGCCTACTTCGCCGTCTCCGAACTGCTGGCCAACGTGTCCAAGCACGCGAACGCCCGGCAGACCTGGATCGACGTGCGGCACGAGCGCGGCATGCTGCGGGTGGACGTCACCGATGACGGGCACGGTGGCGCGGATCCCGGGCGGGGCAGCGGCCTGCACGGCATCGAGCGACGGCTGGCCGCCTTCGACGGGATACTGGCCCTGAACAGCCCGCCTGGCGGCCCGACCGTGGCGACGATGGAGATCCCGTGCGCGTTGTCATCGCCGAAGACCTCTTCCTACTGAGAGATGGCCTGACCCGGCTGCTGGAGGCGCACGGCCTGGAGGTCACCGCCGCCGTGGACAACGGCACGGACCTGCTGGCCGTGCTGACCGCAGGGCCGCCCGACGTGCCCGACGTGGCCGTGGTCGACGTCCGGCTGCCGCCGACGTTCACCGACGAGGGCCTCCGGGCCGCGCTGGCCGCCCGCCGCGCGGTGCCCGGCCTGCCGGTTCTGGTGCTTTCGCAGTACGTCGAGCAGTTGTACGCCCGCGAACTGCTGGCCTGCGGCGACGGCGGCATCGGTTACCTGCTCAAGGACCGGGTGTTCGACAGCGCCCAGTTCGTCGACGCGGTACGGCGGGTCGCCGCAGGCGGGACCGCGATGGATCCCGAGGTGATCGCCCGCTTGCTGGCCCGCAATTCCGGCGACGGCGCGATCTCCGGGCTCAGCCCGCGCGAGCGTGAGGTGCTCGCCCTGATGGCGGAGGGGCGCTCCAATGCCGCCATCGCCCAGCGGCTGTTCGTGACCGAGCGCGCTGTGGCCAAGCACACCGCGTCGATCTTCCTGAAGCTTGGCCTGCAGCCTTCGGACGACGACAATCGCCGCGTTCTCGCCGTCCTCGCCTTTCTGGGCCGTTGAGGGCATAACGGCCTTCGGCCGGCGGTTACGCCGAACCGGAAGGGAGATGTCATGCCGAAGGCAGTACGGTTCGACGAGTACGGCGGGCTCGACGTCCTGAAGGTCGCCGACGTGCCGCAGCCAGTTCCGGACGAAGGCCAGGTGCTGGTCCGGGTCAAGGCGGCAGGGATCAACCCGGGCGAGGCCAAGATCCGCGAGGGCTTGCTGCACGCCAGGTTCCCGGCCACGTTCCCGTCCGGCGAGGGCAGTGACCTGGCCGGGATCGTCGCCGCGACCGGTCCGGGCGTGACCGGATTCTCAGCCGGCGACGAAGTGATCGGCTTTACCAACAACCGGGCCAGTCACGCCCAGTACGTCCTGGCCGACGCGGAAAACCTGACCCCCAGGCCGGCCGGTGTGTCCTGGGCGGTGGCCGGTTCCCTGTTCGTGACCGGGGCCACGGCCTACGCTGCGGTGCGGGCGGTGGCGCTGACCGACGGTGACACGGTAGTCGTCTCGGGCGCGGCCGGCGGGGTCGGCTCGATCGCGGTCCAGCTGGCCAAGCGGGCCGGGGCCACGGTCATCGGGCTGGCCAGCGAGGCCAACCACGAGTGGCTCCGCAGTCACGGGGTGATCCCAGTGACCTACGGCGACGGGGTGGCCGACCGGATCCGGCAGGCCGCCGGCACCGTGGACGCGTTCGTCGACACGTTCGGCGGCGACTACGTGCAGATCGCGCTCGATCTCGGGATCGAGCCGTCCCGCATCGATACGATCGCCAACTTCGAGGCGGTCGAGAAGTACGGGGTCAAGGGCGACGGCAGTGCCGTGGGCGCCAGCGCCGGTGTGCTCGCCGTGCTCGCCTGGCTGGTCGCGGCGGGAGAGCTGGAGGTTCCCATCGCGGGCGCCTACCCGCTGGACCTGGTGCAGGACGCCTACCGCCAGCTCGAGCAGGGCCACCTCCGCGGGAAGGTCGTCCTGCTGCCCTGAGCTGCCCGCCCGATCTAACCCGCTCCGCCCTCAGCGGCCGGTTCCGCCGTCAGGGTCATCGCGGCGGACCGGAGCCGGCCGGCGAGGACCGGGCCCATCGCCGTCGCCGGCGTGAGCACCCCACCCCGCCGGGGCAGCCGGTCGGGGTCCAGGGCCAGGCACAGCGCGCTCTCGCCGAACATCACCGCGGTGGCCTGGTACCCGGGATCACCGCGCCCCGCGACCTCGGCCACGTAGTGCTGGCCAGCCGAGGTGCGGGCGTGGAGCCGCATGCGGAAGTAGCCATTGCGCCGGGTCTTCTCGCTCGGTCCCTCACCCGGATCGGGCAGTACCCGGCTTAGCAGCCGCCGGGACGGCCGGAAGGCCAGCCCGGCGGCCAGCGCGCCCAGCCCGGCCGTGAACGTGCTGGCCCGCACCGACCCGGCGGGCCCCGGGCCGAACCCCGTCACCTCCTGGTAGCGGAACCGGCGCCCGTAGGCCCAGTCCTGCAGGGCGTTGCTCCGCCGGACCACCCGGGTGTTGATGCTGGCCATGATGAACGGCCCGACCCAGCTGCCCACGCTGTCGTCGTAACGGACCCGGGTCAGGTCCCGTTCCCGGCCGAGCTGTGGTTCTGCGCTGCGATCCGGGCTGAGGGCGTACGGATCCGCCGCGATCCGGCGCCGCTGGGGGTTGGCGCGTACCTCGTCGACCTGGGCGATGACCGAAGCCAGCGTCCCCCCGCTGAATCCGCCCCGCAGCGCCGTCACGACCAGCGTCGTGTCTTCCAGGTCCCCGTCGCCCGCCGCGCTGACCGCCTCGTGCAGCGTCAGCACGCCCAGGTCGGACGGGATGGAGTCGAATCCGCAGCTGTGCACGATGCGGGCGCCGGTGCGCGCGGCGACGTCGTGGTAGCGGTTAATGCTCTCCCGCTCGAACAGCACCTCGCCGGACAGGTCGGCGTAGTCCGTGCCCGCGTCCGCGCATGCCGCCACCAGGGCCAGTCCTTGCGGCCAGTAGGGGCCCACGGTGGTGGCCACGACCCGCGCAGAGCGGGCCAACGCGGCCAGGGAGGCCGGGTCGGCTGAATCGGCAACCAGCAGCGGCCAGTCCTTGGCCGTGTCGCCCAGCCCGGCGCGGACCTTCTCCAGGCGCGCCGCGGACCGTCCGGCGAGCCCGATGCGGGTCCCGTTCGGTGCGTGTTCGGCCAGGTAGGCGGCGACCAGCCGCCCGGCGAAACCCGTGGCGCCGAACACGGCGACGTCGAGCTCACGGTCGGAATCCATCCGCCCATCTTATGAAGCAGGCGGCTCCAGCAGGCTGAGCGAGAGCCGGTTGTACTCGTGCGGTTGCCCCAGCTCTGGCGGCTACAGCCGCCGCCTCGCGGTGGGCCAGGACATCGGCACCCCCGGCTTCGAGCGCGCCCTGCATGCCCTCGCCGGCATGCCAGTCAGGCCGGCAGGTCCCAGTTAGGCCGGCAGCCCCAGCTCGGACCGGCGGGCCGGCAAAGGGATCGGCGTGTCTGTGTTCGAACCTGGCTTCGTGCCAGGCGCCAGGCTAGGCCGGGAACAGAGCCCGGTCCGGCCGTGCCGTCCAGGGGACGCACGTACATCTCGCTCGAGCCGGAGGGACCAAAGCCCCTGTCGGCTTCGCCTGCCGCAGCCAGACTGCTGATAAGCGATGCCCTCTCATCCTGCGGCGGGCCGTCGCGGACGAGGAAGTATCGCGCGGAGGGCGACTGTGCGGATCGCACGTCGGATGGGTTCACGCGGGACTGGTCGCCAGGACCCGGTTCGTGCGCCTTCGGTCGCGCTCCGCAACCGGATACTCGCGCGATCCCGCGTGCCGGTCCTTGTCGTGATGCTGGCGTTCGGCTATGGGACGGTCGGGTACTGGCTGGTTGAAGGCAAGAGTCTGCTCGACGCGTTCTATGCGGCCGTGCTCACACTGAGCACGGTTGGAGTCGAGCCAGGTCCGCCACCGGCTCCCGCTGGAAAGGTCTTCACCGCCTCCCTGATCCTTTTCGGCGTCGTGGCGCTGTTCACCGCCATCGGCGTGGGAACTGAAGTCGTGGCCTCCGGAGATCTTGGGAGGTGGTTGCGGATGAACCAGGTGACCAGAAGCATCGGCCGTCTCAGCGGGCACTACGTGATCTGCGCCTACGGACGCGTCGGCAGGGCCGTGACGGAGGAGCTGCAGCGCCGCAGCTACATGTCGGTGGTGATCGAATCCAAACCGGAGCTGGAGCGGCTGCTGGAGAAACACGGCGTCCGATACATATCAGGCGACCCGGCCGACGAGACCGTGCTCAGGCAGGCCGGCATCGAGCGCGCCCGGGGCTTGATCTGCGCGGTAGATTCCGACGCGGCCAACGTGTTCATCACCTTGACCGCCCGGGCGCTCAACCCGGATCTGCGAATAGTCGCCCGTGCCTCCGAGAGAGCCTCGATCGACAAGCTGGTGCGAGCCGGCGCCGATGAGATCGTCTCGCCGTACGGGCTCACCGGGCGTCGCATGGCCGTCCTCGCGGTCCAGCCGTCCGTACTGGAAGTGCTCGACCTGCTCAACCTCGGCTCGGACATCCGGCTCGAGGAGGTCTCCGTCCGGGCCGGAACCCACCTGGACAACCTCACGATCGCCGAGGCCCGCGCACGCTACGCCGGGGTGGCCATCCTCGCGTTGAAAAAGCCGGGAAGCGAGGTCTCGGCGAACCCGAACCACCAGGTGCGCTTGGCACCAGGGGACCTCGTCGTCGCCCTGGGCCCGGCAGAGATCCTGAACCGCATGGCGGACTGATTGCCATCGGCCCTCTTCTTGCCATAGGCCCTCTTCGCTAGGACAAGTGCCCGCTTGGGCATTTCGCTCAGGCGAGGGTCGCTATCAGGCGGCGTGGGTGGTGGTGGGGCCGGTGATGTATCTCCAGCCGGACGGGGTCACCCAGGCCAGCACGCCCGGCTCGGGTTGTTCGAGCCGCCATCCCTGGAGCTGCTTGACCCGGTGATGATGTCGGCAGAGCGGTTCCAGCCGGGTATGAGGAGGCGCTGCGGCTGGTCAACGCGCACGCGGTGGATGTGGTGCTGTGCTGGAAGTGGGACCGGTTCATCCGCGAGCCGCTCGACCTGGAATACCTGATCACATTTACCGGTGCACCCCGGCCACCCGGAACCGGGCCTACCGCGGTGGGCATGTGGCGCGGCAGGCCGCCCCGGTGGAGGAGTTCATCGAGAAGCTGGTGATCGCGCGGCTGTCCCGTCCGGACGCCGCGGACCTGGCCGCAGGGCCGGAGGGGGGCCCGGATGGGGCGGCGTTGCGGGAGGAGGCGACCGCGATCCGCCGGAACCTGGAGGAGATGGCCGCCGACCGGGTCCTGGGCCGGATCGATCGGGCGCAGATGCTGGCCGCTACCAGCCGGGCGAACATCCGCCTGGGCGAGATCGAGGCCGAGGTGGAGGGCGCGGCGCGGGAGAACGTGCTGACGCCGCTGGTGGCGGCTGAGAACGCGGCCAGCGCGTGGGAGGGCCTGGACCTGTCCCGCAAGCGCGCGGTAATCACGACACTCATGACAATCACGCTGTGCTCGCCAGGCCGGGGCGCCAGCCGCGTGTTCGATCCGGCCACCTTGGAAGTGTGCTGGCGGCAGAAAAGCTAGCCACCGCGCCGGCGAAGGATGACACTACCTGGCAGAGCAGGTCGGCGAGGACGTGCGGCCTGTGGACTGTTGCGCCACTCGTTGTGAACGCGCAGCGTCCCAATCTTGAACGCGGGCGGCGCTTTAATGGCCTTCCACTCGGGTCCGTGTCACCAGGGGCAAGGTAGCTGTCAGCAGCCCATTCCCTCGGCGGGTACGGGCATTTCTACCCGGTGAGGGCGCGGGCCCAGAGGCGTGTCAGTCGGCGGATCGCAGGCACTCGTGGGGCAACCTGCGGGCGGCGCGGCGCGGCTATGAGCCGGTCAACAGTTGATAGAAGTAGACGGCGCTGATCAGGGTGATCGCGATGGTGATGGTCCAGCCTGCGGTCTTTAGGCCAGTGGGGAGGGTGTGGCCGTTCATCAGGTGCTTGTCGGCGGCGACCTTCAGGAGCATGGCCAGGCCGAGGGGGGTGCCGACGGCGCCGACGATCCCGGCGGTGAACAGCAGCCGGATCGGGGACACCCCGCTGTAGGCCGCCACGGCGCCCAGCAGCAGCGACAGGGCGAGGGCGGTGTAGAACAGCGGCGCCTCGCGCACCTTCAGCGACAGGCCGCGCCGCCAGTCCAGATGGGCGCCGGTGGCATAGGCGGTGGTGGCCATGATGACCGGCAGCGCGATCAGCGCGGAGGCCAGGAGCCCGAAGGCGAACAGGTCCCCGGCGAACGGCCCGGCGACCGGGCGCAGCGCCTGGGCGGCGCCTTGCGCGGTGCCGGCGGACAGGTGATGCACTCCCAGGGTGGCGCCAGAGGCGATGAGGATGAACCAGAACACTGCCACGGCAAACAGGCTCCCCAGCAGCGAGTCGGTCTGCCGGGCGTGATGCAGCCGCCAGGGCACTTGGTCCTCGGCCTGCCCGACGGTCTGCCAGAAGTACACGTAACCGGTCAGGGTGGTGCCGACCAGCGACATCACATCCGACAGGTAGCTGCTGTTCCACTCGATGTGCGGCACCACGCTGCCGATGGCGACCGCGCCCCAATCCGGGCGGGCCAGCACGGCCGCGACCGCGTAGGCCAGCAGGCACAGCAGCAGGTACCTCAGGGCCCGCTGCATGACGTGGTAGCCGACGAACAGCAGACCCGCCAGCAGCATGATCGACAGGGGGACGACGAACCAGCGCCAGTCCTGGTGGAAGATCAGCCCGGCCGCCGCCGCGCCGCCCTCCAGGTCGGCGGCGATCGTGACGATGTTCACCGCCAGGATCGAGATCAGCAGCGACCACCGCGCCGCCGGGCCCCGGGTCCTGGTGACGGCCGTCTGCAGGTCCACCCGGCCGGCCACCCCGACCCGGGTGGCGATGGACTGGACCACCGCGATCAGCGGGAACAGCAGCAGCGTCAGCCAGCCCAGCCCGTAGACGGTGCCCGCGCCGATGACCGCGATCGTGGCCACCGTTGTCGGATCGGCGTCGGAGGCGCCCGCGATCACGCCCGGGCCGATCGCCCGCACATAGTCGCGGAGACGGAGCGCCGGCCGCGCTGCGGTCAGGGTGGTACCGGTACCTGCTATGGAGAGATCAGCCCCTTTAATCCCAATGTTCTTCGCCGGTACCGATGTGCGGCCGATGGCTCACGGTCCCGGATTGGTGCGCGTCTTTCCGCCTGAGCTCGTTGACGAAAGTATGCCGGTGAACAGTGCCTGACCACCCTCAGCTTGTTTATTGATGCCCGTTTCCCGCGGGACATTAATATGGCAGCCATTGGCCGATTGCTCGGCTTGCCGCCTTCCGGGCGGCATCGAGCAGGCTGGCGCGGATGTCGTCGGGCGCGTGGATACGCGTGGCCCACGGCTTTGGCGAAGCCGCCGGCTGATGATGAAGGCGGTTACGGATACGACCAAACACCATGGCGTTACGTCACAGTGTCACCTCCCATCCTGCTGGGCGTACCGGAAGGCCGCGCTAACCGATCCTGACCGTGGCCTGAAGAATTTTTCGGTCCGCGCCAGGCCGATCCGCTTCGCGTTACGTACTACCGGTATCTCGTGAATTCCGCTTCGAACGGAGAACTCCGATGCGTACCACGACAAGATGGGCTCCCTTTGGGCTGGTGGCCGTGGCGCTTATCGCTGCGGCATGCGGCAGCTCATCGACGACCCCCCAGAGCCCGGGCAGCTCGTCGGCGGCCGGCGCTTCGGCCGCCGCCTCGGCCAGCGCGAGCTCCTCCGGGACGGCCCTGAAAACCGCCACGATCGGCGGCGTGACCGTACTGACCAGCGCCAAGGGCTTCACGCTGTACTCGTTCGCCCCGGACACAGCGACCACCTCGAACTGCAACGGGGCGTGCGCCACATACTGGCCGCCGGTGAAAGGCCCAGCAACCGCGGGCTCGGGCGTCACCGGCACGCTCACCACGATCAAGCGCTCGGACGGCTCGATGCAGGCAGCCTACGACGGGCATCCGCTCTACACCTACGCCGCTGACACCGCACCGGGCCAGGCGAAGGGCAACGGGCTCAACCTGTCCGGCGGTGTGTGGCACGAGGTGACCGCCTCCGGCGGCGCGGCGCCAGCCAAGAGCCCGTCATCGGGTTCCGGTGGCGGCGGGTACTGAGCGGCCCGGTGAGGGCCGGCTGCCGGAAGAGCACGAGGTGACGGAGCAGCGGCGGCCAGCCATGCGTGCACGGGTACGGCTCGCACTGCGGCTGGCCGGGGGCGGGCTGCTGGTCGCGACCGGCGCGATTCACCTTGACCTGTATTTGACCGGCTACCGGTCGA
>Ga0302178_10003570_pt1 | contig 11650 bp, 7 predicted proteins | sample I_Palsa_E1_3_FD_198790 | JGI IMG/M metagenome (GOLD analysis project Ga0302178, IMG submission 198790) | Peat permafrost microbial communities from Stordalen Mire near Abisko, Sweden - I_Palsa_E1_3 | ecosystem: Environmental > Terrestrial > Soil > Palsa > Peat permafrost | place: Sweden: Abisko... | reverse complement strand
TCGGCCCCCAGAACATCGGTCCCCGACCCGCGGTGATCCGGGAGCCGTTGGTGCGCAGCGTGCACAGCTACGCGTTCGCGGTGCTGCGCCTGGCGGCGCAACGCGCCGGCGGTCCGCCGCCCAGGCTGGTCACCAGCGCCGAACAGGATGCGATCATCGCCGACTTGCTTGCCGGTGAGGTCGCTGACGGCCTCGATGCGTCGACGCCGTGGCCGGCCGAGCTGCGCGCGGCCCTGGGTACTGCCGGTTTCGCCGCCGAATTGCGTGAGCTGCTGACCCGTTGCGCCGAACGCGGGGTCGATCCTCAGCAACTCGAGCGGGTGGGCCGGCAGTCGGGTCGTCGCGAATGGGTGGCCGCCGGCAGGTTCGCGCGCAACTACGAACAGGTGATGCTGCTGCGCGCAGCCGTCGGGACGGCAGCTCCGCAGGCGACGACTCCGGCAGTGGGGGCGGCCGAACTGGTCGGGGCCGCACTCGAAGCCTTCGCCGTCGATCCCGAACTGCTGGCGGCCGAGCGCGCCCGCATCGGCGTTCTGCTGGTTGACGATGCGCAGCAACTCGATCCGCAGGCCGCCCTGCTGGTGCGCGTGCTGGCTGCCGGTACGGAGCTCACGCTGCTCGCCGGTGACCCGCACCAAGCGGTATTCGGCTTCCGCGGCGCTGAGCCGACGGCGCTGCTGGGTGAGGGCACGCCGTCGGTCACCCTGACGACGTCGTATCGCTGCGCTCCGGCTGTAGCGCGGGCCGTTTCGGCCATCGCCGGGCGGCTTCCCGGCGGTGGCGGAATCGAGGGCACCGGAGACGAGTCCGGTTCGGTGATGGTGAAACTCGCTGCCTCCGCCAATACCGAGGCAGCGATGATCGCCGACGTGCTGCGTCGCGCGCATCTCGTCGACGGCGTGCCGTGGTCGCAGATGGCGGTCGTCGTCCGGTCGGTGCCGCGCGCCGCGGCCGCCCTGCCGCACGCGCTGGCCCGGGCCGGTGTTCCCGTCGCCCCGGCGGCGGTCACGGGCCCGCTGGCCGCCCAGCCTGCGGCGCAGGCGCTACTGACAGTGCTGGCCGCCACCGCCGACGGGCTGGACAGCGAGCAGGCGCTCGCGCTGCTGACCGGGCCGATTGGTCGCGTCGATCCGGTTTCGCTTCGCCAGCTGCGACGGACGCTGCGTCGCACCGAAATCGACGGATCTTCAAGGGAATTCGGCGACCTGCTGATCGAGGCGTTGAACGGCGGCTCGTCACCCCGGCTGGCCGCGGCTCAGGCCAGGCCGTTGCAGCGGGTCCGCGCGGTGCTGGATGCCGCCGCCGGCTCGCATCGGCGGAGTGTGGGGGCACCTCCCGCTTGCGGGGGAGATCCGCGCTACACGCTGTGGGCGGCATGGCACCGCTCTGGTTTGCAACGCCGTTGGCTGACAGCGTGTGAGCGCGGTGGCGTCTCCGGTGCGCAGGCCGGCCGTGACCTCGACGCGGTGACGGCATTGTTTGACGCCAGCAACGAGTATCTGGTGCGCACCGCCGGTGCGTCGCTGCGCGGGCTGATCGACCACCTCGTGACGCAGCAACTGCGGGCGGCGGGGCCCGAGCCGGCGGCCGCCGCCGAGCAGGTCGCGGTGCTCAGCGCGCACGCGGCGATCGGCCACGAGTGGGATCTCGTGGTTATCGCCGGCCTGCAGGAAGGATTGTGGCCCAACACGATCCCACGCGGGGGAGTGCTCGGCACACAGCGACTGCTGGACGTGCTGGACGGGGTTGCCGAGAACGCTTCGATGCGGGCACCGCTGCTCGCCGAGGAGCGGCGACTGCTGGTGGCCGCGATGGGCCGGGCACGCAGGCGGTTGCTCGTGACGGCCGTCGACGGCGAGGCGAACGGCGACGACGAAGCCAGCATGCCGTCGCCGTTCTTCGCCGAGATCGCGCAGTGGTCCACCGGATCCGCCGACGCTGCTGTGCCCGATGGCGCCGACCCGCTTCGCCCGGCTTCGCCGCGCTGGCGATCGCCGCTCCAGCCGGTGACGGCGCCGCGGGTACTGTCGGTGACCGCGGTGGTCGGTCGGCTGCGCGGCGTGGTGTGCGCGCCGCAGGGCGCCGTCAGCGACGCGATGCGCGACTGCGCGGCAACACAATTGGCTCGCCTGGCCGTGGCAGGCGTGTCGGGCGCCGACCCGGCCGGCTGGTATGGCATGTCACCGGTCAGCACCACCGAACCGATGTGGAGCGGCGACGACCACGTCGTCACGCTGACCCCGTCAAGTCTGCAGACGTTGACCGACTGCCCGCTGCGCTGGCTGGCCGAGCGGCACGGCGGGACCGATCCCCGCGATCTGGGGTCGACGGTCGGTTCGGTGCTGCACGCGCTGATCGCCGAGCCGGCTGGCGGCGAGGCTGAGCTGCTGGCCACCCTGGAGCGGGCATGGCAGCAGCTGCCCTTCGAATCGCAGTGGCATTCGGCCAACGAGCTGGCCCGGCATCGGGCGATGATCGAGACGTTCCTGGCCTGGCGGGCGCAAACTCGTGGCGATTTGACTGAGGTCGGCGTCGAGGTCGACGTCGACGGTGTCCTCGACGGCGGAGGCCTCGAGCGAAATGTCCGGCTGCGGGGTCGGGTCGACCGGATCGAACGTGACGCCGCGGGCCGGTTGGTGATCGTCGACGTCAAGACCGGCAAGACACCGGTCAGCAAGGACGATGCCCAGCGGCACGCCCAGCTGGCGGCCTATCAGCTCGCGGTGGCCGAGGGCCTGGTGCCTCACGGTGACGAACCCGGCGGCGGGCGGCTGGTTTATCTGGGGAAGACGGGTGCGGCAGGCGCCACCGAACGCGAGCAGGACCCGTTGGCGCCCGAAGCGCGTGAACAGTGGCGGAAAAGCATCCGCGACGCGGCCGATGCGACGGCCGGCCCGCAGTTCGTCGCTCGAGTCAACGACGGCTGCGCGCACTGCCCGCTGCGACCAAGCTGCCCCGCCCACATGGGTATCGACGGAAAGGGGTCGCTATGACCGTCCTGGCACCTGCGTCAGCCCGCTACAGCCCTAGCGAATTGGCAAGCGCACTAGGTCTTTTCGAGCCCACCGAGGAACAAGCGGCGGTCATCGCCGCTCGACCTGGGCCGCTGGTGGTCATCGCGGGCGCGGGCGCCGGAAAAACCGAGACCATGGCGGCGCGGGTGGTGTGGTTGGTGGCCAACGGCTACGCCGAGCCGGGTCAGGTGCTGGGTCTGACCTTCACCCGCAAGGCGGCCGGGCAGTTGCTACGACGGGTGAGGTCCAGGCTGGCCCGGCTAGCCGGCACCGGACTGGTCGTCGGCAGCCAGCCCGGTCTGCCGGTCGACGAGTCCGGCGGTGCGCCGGTGGTCGGCACCTATCACGCCTTCGCGGGCCAACTGCTGCGCGAATACGGTTTGCTCTCAACGGGTGTGGGGCGGTGCGCGCCGATCGAGCCCGGCACCCGGCTGCTCGGCGAGACTGAGCTCTGGCAGCTGGCCTTCGACGTCGTCAACGCATACTCCGGTGAGCTGCGCACCGAGAAGAACCCGGCCGCGGTCACCGCGATGGTGCTGCGGCTGTCGGGTCAACTCGCCGAGCATCTGGTCGACACCGACCAACTCCGCGATACCCATGTCGAGCTCGAACGGCTGGTGTACACCTTGCCCGCCGGCCCGTACCAGCGGGACCGCGGGCCGAGCCAGTGGTTGCTGCGAATGCTGTCCAACCAAGCCGAGCGCACCGAGCTGGTGCCCCTGATCGACGCCCTGCACCGGCGGATGCGGGCGGAGAAGGTGATGGACTTCGGCGGCCAGATGGCCTCGGCCGCGCGGTTGGTCTCGGCGGTCCCGCAGGTCGGTGAGCAGTTGCGCAGCCGCTACCGGGTAGTGCTGCTCGATGAATACCAAGACACCGGATACGCCCAGCGCGTTCTGTTGTCGTCGCTGTTCGGCGGCGGCGTCGACGAGGAACTGGCGTTGACCGCCGTCGGCGACCCGATCCAGTCCATCTACGGCTGGCGGGGCGCCTCGGCGACCAACCTGCCGCGGTTCACCACCGACTTCCCGCTGCCCGACGGCAGCCCGGCGCCGGTGCTGGAACTGCGGACCAGCTGGCGTAACCCACCGTCCGCGCTGCACGTCGCCAACGCCATCTCGGCGGATGCGCGACAACGATCGGTGGCGGTGCGTGCGCTTCGCTCCCGCCCCAACGCCGAACCCGGCACGGTGCGGTGCGCACTGTTGCCCGACGTGCACGCCGAACGGGAGTGGGTCGCCGATCACCTGCAGCGGCGCTACCGGCAGGCGGCCGCCGACGGTGTCGCGCCGCCGACCGCCGCGATTCTGTTGCGTCGCAACGCCGATGCGGCACCGATCGCGACCGCGCTGCGCGCCCGCGGCGTCCCGGTGGAAGTGGTCGGACTGGCCGGGTTGCTCTCGGTGCCCGAGGTGGCCGACGTGGTCGCGATGCTGCGCCTGGTCGTCGACCCGACAGCCGGTGCGGCCGCCATGCGGGTGCTCACCGGTCCGCGGTGGCGGCTTGGCGCTCGCGACGTCGCGGCATTGTGGCGGCGCGCCGTGGCGATCGCAAGCGCGGCGGAGCCGGGCGCAGCGGGTCGCCACCATCAGCCGGTCTCCCTCGACGGCGGACAGGCGGCGCGCTCTGCCGAAACAGCTGAGCAGATCGCCGAGTCGGCCGGGCCGCAGGCCGACACCGCGAGCCTGGCCGACGCCCTCGCCGATCCGGGCGCCGCCGTTGGCTATTCGGCCGAAGGGTACCGGCGCATCGTCGCGCTGGCCGACGAGCTGAGTGTGCTGCGGAGCCATCTCGGCCATCCGCTGCCCGAGCTGGTCGCCGAGGTGCGCCGGCTGCTGGGTGTCGACTGCGAGGTGCGCGCCGCACTGCCCGGCGCCGGCTGGGCCGGCACCGAGCAGCTCGACGCGTTCGCTGACGTGGTCAGCAGCTACGCCGAGCGGGCCGCCGCCGCGACTGATTCCCTGGCCCCGGTCGTGGGGCTGCTGGCCTACCTGGATGCGGCGGCGGTTGTCGAGAACGGACTGGCGCCGGCCCAGATCGTCGTCGCCCAGAATCGGGTGCAGGTGCTGACCGTGCATGCCGCCAAGGGTTTGGAGTGGCAGGTGGTCGCCGTGCCGCACCTGTCCGGCGGGCTGTTTCCCTCGACCGCACAGGCGCGCACCTGGCTCACCGACGCCGCCGACCTGCCCCCGCTGCTGCGCGGCGACCGGTCCACAGCGGGCCTGCACGGCGTGCCGGTGCTGGACACCTCAGACGTGACCGATCGAAAGCAGTTGTCGGACAAGATTTCCGCGCACCGTCGTCAGCTGGAACAACGCCGCCTCGACGAGGAGCGCAGGCTGCTTTACGTTGCCATCACTCGGTCCGAGGACACTCTGCTGTTGTCCGGCCACCACTGGGGGGCCGCCGGTATCAAGCCGCGCGGCCCGTCGGATTTTCTGTGTGAGCTCAAGGACACCATCGACCAGTCGGCCGCGGCCGGCCGGCCCTGTGGCGAGGTTGAGCAGTGGGCGCCCGCCCCAGCCGATGGTGAGCGAAACCCGTTGCGTGACAGCATTCGCGAAGCAAGCTGGCCGGTCGATCCGCTGGCTGATCGGCGCGCGGATGTGCAACGCGGAGCCGAACTCGTCGTCGCCGCGATGTCAGCAAACGCGCCCGCGGCAACGATCGACGCCGACGCCGAAGCATGGGCCGCCGACGTCGACGCGCTACTCAAAGAGCGCGCCCGCGCCGCGCAACCATCGGCGCAACCGCTGCCCAGCGGACTGTCGGTCAGCAGCCTGGTTGAGTTGGCACGCGACCCCGAACACGCCGCGCAGCGGCTGATGCGCCGGCTGCCGTCGCGGCCGGAGCCGCATGCTTTGCTGGGCAACGCATTTCACGACTGGGTCGAGCGCTTCTACGGCGCCGAGCGACTGTTCGACCTCGCCGACCTGCCCGGTGCCGCCGACACCGACTTCGCACAGCGTGATGCCGAAGAGCTGGCCACGCTGCAGGAAGCCTTCCTCGCCTCGCCGTGGGCCGGCCGTACGCCGGTGGCCGTCGAGGTGCCCTTCGAAATGGCGATCGGCGACTCCGTGGTGCGCGGCCGCATCGACGCGGTCTTTGCCGAGCCCGACGGTGGCGCGACCGTCGTGGACTGGAAGACCGGCGAGCGGCCGCACGGCTCAGGGGCGGCCCGGCATGCCGCGATCCAGCTCGGGGTGTACCGGCTCGCGTGGGCCGCACTCAGCGGCTGTCGGGAGTCGTTGGTGCGCACAGCTTTTCACTACGTCCGGACCGGGCTCACCGTCGTCCCGGATGCGCTGCCGGGGCCCGACGAGCTCGCCGAGCTGCTGGCCCGCGAGACGCCGAGTTAGGCGGTGCGGGCGACCTTGAGGGCCGCGGTCACCATCGGAATCTGCAACGGCAGCCGAGCCAAAGCGATGATGCGCATCGGCCAAGGCTTGTCCCACCACAACCGGACCATGTTGACGTTGCCCGGGAAGACCGCGACGAACAGCGCGGCAGCCGCCAACGCGGCCAGCCGGCGGGTGCTTCGCGCCAGTAGCGCCGTACCGATGCCGACCTCGGCGACGCCAGATGCATAGGTGTAGAACCGCGGACTGCCGGGCAGTTCGACGGGGATGATGCCGTCGAACGGTTTCGGCGCCACGAAGTGCAGGGTGCCGACGCCAAGCAACAGCGCCGCGAGTCGGTATGCGGGAGTCTGGCTGGCGTCGCGCTGGGAACTGTGTGTGATGGCGGTCATGGTTACATTGTGTCGTGCGCTGGGTCGAGCCGATGAACTGTGGTCAAAGTTAGCCGTCAGCGACGCGATCTCGACGAGACGCTGACCGCCCAGCCCGGATACGCGCTGGTCGGCGTCGTGCGCGTCCCGGAGGCGCAAGTCAGTCCGATGCGGGCTATTTGGCGACGGGTCGCGCTCGCCCTGCTCGCCTTGGTGGTCGCGGTGGTGACCGTCTACCTCGGTCGGGACGGATACACCGACGTGCGAGGCGTGCCGCTGTCGTTCATCGACTGCGTGTACTTCGCCACGATCTCCTTGACCACAGTCGGCTACGGCGACCTCACCCCGTACTCCGAATTCGCCCGGCTGACCAACGTCGTGATCATCACGCCGCTGCGGATCCTGTTCCTCGTGGTGTTGGTCGGCACGACCCTTCAGGTGCTTACCGAGCGGTCGCGGCAGGCCTGGAAGATTCAGCGTTGGAGGAGCAGAGTGCGCAACCACACCGTCGTCATCGGCTACGGCACCAAGGGCAAGACCGCGGTCGCCGCGATGTGCGGGGACGAGGCGGCCAGCAAGGACATCGTCGTCGTCGACACCGAACAGGCGGCTCTCGACCACGCCGAGGCCGCCGACCTGGTGACCGTGCGCGGCGACGCCACCAGATCCGACGTGCTGAGGCTGGCCTCGGCCCAGCACGCGTCGGCGATCATCGTCGCCACCGGTCGCGACGACACCGCAACGCTGGTCACCCTCACCGCCCGGGAAGTCGCCCCGCAAGCCAAGATCGTGGCGTCGATCCGCGAGGCCGAAAATCAGCACCTGCTCAAGCAATCCGGAGCGGACTCGGTGGTCGTCTCCTCCGAAACCGCCGGCCGACTGCTCGGTGTGGCCATCACGACGCCCAGCGTCGTCGAGATGATCGACGACCTGCTGACACCGACACATGGATTCGCCATCGCCGAACGTGAGGTCGAGCAAACCGAACTCGGCGGATCGCCGCGACATCTGCCCGACATCGTGCTCGGTGTGGTTCGCGGCGGCCGCCTGCTTCGCGTCGACTCGCCGGAGACCGACGCCATCGAGGCCGGCGACCGGCTGCTCTATGTCCGCAACACGGGGAAGTAAGGCTGAATGTGGATTTCCAACTGAAGAGTGTGCCCCTGCTGTCGCGGATCGGCGCCGACCGGGCTGACCAGGTGCGCACCGACATCGATGCGGCCACCATCGGCTGGGCGGACGCGGCGCTGCTGCGGCTCGACTCGCGCAATCAGGTGATGGTCGCCGACGGCCGGGTGTTGCTCGGTAAGGCGAAAACCCTTGCCGACAAGCCGCCTGCGGACGCGGTGTTCCTGGGCCGCATCGAGGACGGCCGGCATGTGTGGGCGGTCCGCGGTCCGCTGGAAGCACCCGACGATCCCGACCTCAAAGCCGAGGTGGCCGATCTGCGCCGGGCCGGACAGCTGTTCGACGATGTGGGCGCGCAGCTGGTGTCGGCGGCTGCGGCGCTGCTGAATTGGCATGCCAGTTCCCGGTTCAGCTCAGTGGACGGCTCGCCGACCAAGTCGATCAGGGCGGGCTGGGCCCGGGTCAATCCGGTCACCGGTCACGAGGAATTCCCACGTATCGACCCGGCGATCATCTGCCTGGTGCACGACGGCGGCGACCGCGCGGTGCTGGCCCGTCAGACAACGTGGCCCGAACGGATGTTCTCGCTGCTGGCCGGTTTCGTCGAAGCGGGGGAGTCCTTCGAAACGTGTGTCGCCCGCGAGATCCGCGAGGAAATCGGGCTGACCGTCAGCAATATCCGCTACCTGGGCAGCCAACCGTGGCCGTTCCCGCGGTCGCTGATGATCGGCTTCCACGCGATCGCCGATCCGGCTGAGCCGTTCGCCTTCAACGACGGGGAGATCGCGGAGGCCGAATGGTTCACCCGCGACGAGATTCGTGCCGCGCTGGCCCTCGGCGACTGGAGCAGCGACTCGGAGTCCAGGCTGCTGCTACCTGGATCGGTGTCGATCGCGCGGGTGATCGTCGAATCCTGGGCCGAAGCCCGGTGACGATGCAGGCCCTAGCCGGCGAGCTTGACCAGCTTCGCCTTGACCTCGTTGGCGCCCGGGTTGGTCAAGGTGGACCCGTCGGCGAACTTAAGCGTCGGTACGACGTGGTTGCCGCCGTTGACTGAGCCGACGAAGTCCGCTGCCGCGGGGTCCTGCTCGATGTCGACCTCGTCATAGGCGATGCCGGCCGACTTCAGCGCCGTCTTGAGTCGGTGGCAGTAGCCACACCACTGCGTGCTGTACATGGTGATGGAAGCGTTGCTCATAGTCGTACAAACATAGATGGCGCCGCCGGTATGCCGCGCCGTGGCGCTGCCAGACGTTTGTCGGCGATCACTGCCAAGATGGACGCCATGCCGGTGATCGCGGACTCCTTGATTGCCGACCTCGACGACGAGCAGCGCGAGGCCGTGCTGGCTCCCCGCGGGCCGGTCTGCGTTCTGGCCGGCGCGGGGACCGGTAAGACCCGGACGATCACCCACCGCATCGCCCAGCTCGTCGCGACCGGACACGTCGCCGCGGGTCAGGTCTTGGCGGTGACCTTCACCCAGCGTGCGGCCGGCGAAATGCGGTCGCGGCTGCGGGCTTTGGGCGCCGCCTCGCAGACCGGCGTCGGCTCGGTGCAGGCGATGACGTTCCACGCCGCCGCGCACCGGCAGCTGCGATATTTCTGGCCGCGGGTGGTCGGCGACACCGGCTGGCAGTTGCTGGACACCAAGTTCGCTGTCGTCGCGCGGGGCGCAAACCGCGCCGGCCTGCAGCTGAGCACCGACGACGTCCGCGACGTGGCCGGTGAAATCGAGTGGGCCAAGGCCTCGTTGATCACCCCGGAGCAATATCCCGACGCGGTCGCGGCCGTATCCCGAGACGTCCCACTGGACGCCGCGAAGGTGGCGACCGTCTACGCGGCCTACGAGTCGCTCAAATCCCGCGATGACGGCGTCGCCATGCTCGACTTCGACGACCTGCTGCTGCACACCGCGGCTGCGATCGAGGACGACGCCGCGGTCGCCGAAGAATTCCGAGACCGCTACCGCTGCTTCGTCGTCGACGAGTACCAGGACGTCACGCCGCTGCAGCAGCGCGTGCTGTCGGCCTGGCTGGGCGGCCGTGACGATCTGACCGTCGTCGGCGACGCCAACCAGACCATCTATTCGTTCACCGGGGCCTCGCCCCGCTACCTGTTGGACTTCTCGCGGCGGTTCCCGGACGCGACCGTGGTCCGCCTGGAACGCGACTACCGGTCGACCCCGCAGGTCGTGTCGCTGGCCAACCGGGTGATCGCCGCGGCTCGCGGACGGGTGGCCGGCAGCAAGCTGCATCTGGTCGGCCAGCGCGATCCCGGACCGGAGCCGACGTTTAGTGAATATCCAGACGAGGTCGCCGAAGCCACCGCTGTGGCAGCGTCGATCTCGCGGCTCGTCGAAGCCGGCACGCCGGCGTCGGAGATCGCAGTGCTGTACCGGATCAACGCGCAGTCGGAGGTCTACGAAGAAGCGCTGACCGAGGCCGGAATTGCGTACCAGGTTCGCGGCGGCGAGGGCTTCTTCAGCCGCCAGGAGATCCGCCAAGCCCTGCTGGCGTTACAGCGGGCGGCCAACCGCGATGCCGACGGCGACGGCGCGCTGCCCGAGATAGTGCGGGGGCTGCTCGAACCACTGGGTCTGACGGCCGAACCGCCGACCGGAACGCGTGCCCGGGAACGCTGGGAAGCGTTGGTAGCGCTGGCCGAATTGGTCGACGAGGAAGTGGCGCACCGGCCGACGCTGGACTTGCCCGAGTTGATCGCCGAGTTGCGGACCCGCGCCGACTCGCGTCACCCGCCGGTGGTGCAGGGAGTCACATTGGCTTCGCTGCACGCCGCCAAGGGGCTGGAGTGGGACGCGGTGTTCCTGGTCGGATTGACCGACGGCACGCTGCCGATCTCGCACGCATTGGCACACGGTCCCGAGAGCGAAGCCGTCGAAGAGGAACGTCGGTTGCTCTACGTCGGAATCACCAGGGCCCGAATGCATTTGGCGCTCAGCTGGGCACTGTCGCGCAACCCCGGCGGCCGGCAGAGCCGCAAATCGTCGCGTTTCCTCACGGGCTTGTCCCCGCAGACCCAAGCGGACCTCACGCCGAAAGGTTCGCGCCGCAATCGCGGGCCCGCGTCGCGCTGCCGGATCTGCAATAACCAGCTGACTACGCCCGCGGCGATCATGCTTCGCCGCTGCGAGACGTGCGCCGCCGACATCGACGACGAGCTGCTACTGCAGCTGAAGGACTGGCGGCTGCGCACGGCTAAGGAGATGAATGTCCCTGCCTACGTCGTGTTCACCGACAACACGCTGATCGCGATCGCCGAACTGCTGCCCACCGACGACGCCGCGCTGGTCGCCATTCCGGGCATCGGCGCTCGCAAGCTTGAGCAGTTCGGCCCGGATGTGTTGGAGCTCGTCCGCAGCCGGAGCTAAAACTGCGCAGTGGGTCGGCACTAAAACTGCAGGTCAGAAAATCGCTTGCCTCGTCGAGCTGCTACGATTTAGCCTCAAGACGCAATTTCCACGCTTCGCGGCAGCTTGACGAGAGGAGGGAGCCACGATGATCAACATCGACGTATTCGGTGTACGCGCGGTCGGCGATGCTGGCTCCCGCCATGCTGCCCATGCCGCCGCCGCATCGGCGGTGTCGCACAAGCGCATCGCCGCCGCGACCGAGCGTCCGTGGATTGAGGCTCTACCCAGGTAAGAAGCCCACTCATTCGCCAGATGGCCACGGACCCGAAGTCACCAGGATCCGTGGCCCAAGTTTTTTCCAACGACAGCCCGCCACTGGTCCGGATCCCCGCAATATCGCCGCCAGAC
>Ga0302178_10003568_pt1 | contig 11653 bp, 7 predicted proteins | sample I_Palsa_E1_3_FD_198790 | JGI IMG/M metagenome (GOLD analysis project Ga0302178, IMG submission 198790) | Peat permafrost microbial communities from Stordalen Mire near Abisko, Sweden - I_Palsa_E1_3 | ecosystem: Environmental > Terrestrial > Soil > Palsa > Peat permafrost | place: Sweden: Abisko... | reverse complement strand
GGCCCCGATGGGCAAGCTGATCGGGTACGCGCACGCGGGCGTCGAGCCGCGCATCATGGGCATGGGCCCGGTGCCGGCGGTCCGCACCTTGCTGGACCGTACCGGGATCAAGATCGACGAGATCGACGTGTTCGAGGTGAACGAGGCCTTCGCCGCCCAGGCGCTGGCCGTGGTCAGGGAACTGGGCCTGCCGCCCGAGCGGACCAACCCGAACGGCAGCGGCATCTCCCTCGGGCACCCCGTCGCGGCCACCGGGGCCATCTTGACCGTCAAGTCGCTGTACGAGCTCAAGCGCACCGGCGGCAGGTACGCGCTCGTCACGATGTGCATCGGCGGCGGCCAGGGCATCGCCGCGATCTTCGAACGCCTCTGACGGACCCGCCACCGGGCCCGGTCTGCCCGGCCGGGCGCCGACAGCGCGCCGAAGGCCGCAGCCGGCACGTAAGCCGTCGCCCCGTCAAGCCGACGGAGACCCGCAAAACCCGAAGGGCCCGCGGGTACACCCAGTACGCGGCAGCACCGGAAACCCCCGGAGCTGCCGCGTCTGGCGAAATACCGCGCAGTCCGGGGACCTTTGGCCCTTCGCGGCCATAGCCAATCGTCCTAGGCTCGGCCTCTAGACGTCAGAAAAGAACTCGAAGCCCTATGTCTTCATACCCGCAGCTATCAGGGCAGCGGACTTCGCATCCGGACCTCGCTCCGCCTGCCTTGCCGGGCGATATGGCGGCCAGCGACCCAGATCTTCAACCAGGCCGTGATGGCCGACTATTAGGGAGATGCTCGTACATGGACTTCGAGCTGACCGATGAGCAAGAACTGATCCGCGAGGCGGTAAGGGAGTTCGCCGACACCGAGCTGGCGCCGATCGCGGCCGAGATCGACCGTGACCACCGCTTTCCCTCCGAGCTCCTGCCGAAGATGGCGGACCTGAACCTCATGGGCATGCCCTACCCCGAGAAGGTGGGCGGTGCAGGCGCGGACTACCTGAGCTACGTCATCGCGGTTGAGGAAGTGTCGAGGGCGTGCGCGACGACCGCAGTCATCCTGTCGGCGCACTCCTCCCTGGCCACCTGGCCGATCTACAAGTTCGGCACCCAGGCCCAGCACGACAAGTACCTCAATGACATGGCGTCCGGCCGCCGCCTGGGGGCCTTCGCCCTGACCGAGCCCGCCGCGGGCACCGATGCCGGCGCGGGCACCACCACGGCGGTGCTGAAAGGGGATGAGTACATCCTCAACGGATCGAAGATCTTCATCTCCAACGCCCCGTTCGCCGAGATCTACATCGTCTTCGCGAAGACCGATCCGGCGCAGGGGACGCGCGGGATGAGCGCGTTCATCGTCGAAAAGGACACCCCCGGCTTCTCCGTCGGCGAGGCCGAGCACAAGCTGGGCATCCGCGGCTCAAGCACGCCGCCCCTCTACTTCTCCGACTGCCATATTCCCTCCGATGCGCTGCTGGGCGGGGAAGGCAATGGCTTCAAGGTCGCCATGCAGACCCTGGACGGCGGCCGGATCGGCATCGCCGCGCAGGCGCTGGGCATCGCCCAGGCCGCGCTCGACGCGTCGGTCGCCTACGCGAAGGAGCGCGTCCAGTTCGGCAAACCGATCGCGACCCTGCAGGCTATTCAGTGGATGATCGCCGACATGGCCACCGAGATCGACGCCGCCCGACTCCTTGTCTACCGCGCCGCCTCGTGCGTGGACAACGGCCGCCCCTATTCCACCGAAGGGGCGATGGCCAAGCTGTTCGCATCGGAGACCGCCACCCGGGTGGCCGGCAAGGCCATCCAGATCCACGGCGGATACGGCTATACGGAGAGCTACCCGGTGGAGCGGAATTGGCGTGACGCCAAGATCACCGAAATCTACGAGGGTACTTCCGAGGTGCAGCGCATGGTCATAGCGAGAAGCTGCCTGCGGTGAGAGCAATCAGCCACCACGTACTGCCGTCAGGAGGATCGTGATGAGAATTGTGGTCGCCTACAAGTGGACCCGCGACCCGGCGGAGGCCACGGTCCGTGCCGACGGCACGGTGGACTGGAGCCGGGCGAAGCCGGGCCTGTCCGCCTACGACCCCGTGGCCATGGAGCTGGCCCGCCAGCTCGCCCAGGCAGCGGGCGCCGAGCTGATCGGCGTGACGGCCGGGGGTAAGGGCGTCGCGGTGCCGATCGCGTCCAAGGCCGCCCTCTCCCGCGGCCTGGACCGGGTGGTGATCGTCGAGGACGAGGCGCTGGCCGAAGCCGGGAGGTCCGAGCTGGCCGCGGTGCTGGCCGAGGTGATCAGGCACATCGGCGACGTGGACCTGGTCGTCACCGGCGACTCGTCGGTGGACGTAGCGGCCAAGATGGTCCCGACCGTGCTGGCCGGCGAGCTCGGCTGGCCGGCCGTCGCCGAGGTCACCGCCGTGTCCGGAACAGGGGTCCAGGCCGACGCGCTGCGCGTCGAGCGGGCGGTGCCGGGCGGCGTGCAGGTGCTCGAGATCTCAGGTCCCGCGGTGCTGGCCGCGTCCGCCGATGCCGCGGTGCCGCGCGTGCCCGGCATGAAAGAACTCCTCGCGGCGGCCAAGAAGCCGGTGGAGCTCCTCGATCTCGCGGCCCTGAAGGTGCCGCCGAGCAGCGCGGTCATGACCATCACCGGCCGGTCGCGCCCGGAGCGCAAGGCCCGTAAGGGCCAGCTCATCGACACGACCGACCCGGCCGCGGCCGCCGCCGAGCTCGTCACCGCCCTCCGCGAGGCCGGCACACTATGACAACCACAGGAAGGACCCGGCCGTGAGCGTGAACACCTGGATCGTCGTCGGGGATCAGCCGGCGATTGGTAACCTCATCACTGTCGCGCGCTCCCTGGGCGGCCCGGTGGGGGCCGTGGTCGCCGGACCCCGGTCGGTGGCCGAGACGGTCGCGGCGAGCGGCGTTGACAAGGTGGTCTGGTGCGGCGCGCCGGACGATGCGCCCGCCGAAGCCAGTGCCCCGGCGGTGGCCGAAACCGTCGCCGCCGATCCGCCCCGCGTGGTGCTGGCCGGCCGCAACCCCGGCGAGCGGGTGCTCCTGGGCGCCGCCGCCGCCCGACTCAAGGCGGCCGTCCTGACCGGCGCCCGCACCATCTCCCTAGACGGCGACGACGTCATCGTGGTCAACGCCGTCTTCGGTGACATCGCCGACGAGACCGTCGCCGTCTCCGGCCCGGTAGCCCTGCTGCTCGATGGCGGTCCCGTGCCGCCGCCCGGCGGCACCACCGCGCCCATCGAGGAGGTCACCGCCACGCCGCTGGCCATGAAGGTGATCGAGACCAGGACGTCCGGCTTCGACGAAGTGGATCTGGGCGAGGCCCACCGGGTGATCGGCGTCGGCCGAGGACTCAAGGCCAAGGAGGACCTCGCCTCCGTCGAGGCGCTGGCCAAGGCGATGAGCGCCGAGATCGCCTGCTCCCGCCCGGTGGCCGAAGGCCTGAACTGGATGGGCAAGGACCGCTACATCGGCAGCTCGGGCGCGCACATCGCCCCCCAGCTCTACCTCGCCATAGGCATCTCCGGCCAGCTCCAGCACATGGTCGGCGTGCAGGGCGCGCAGACCATCGTGGCGATCAACTCCGACCCGAACGCCGCGGTCTTCAGCCAAGCCGACTACGGCCTCGTCGGCGACCTCTACCAGCTCGTGCCGGCGATCACCGCCGCGCTGAAGTGACGGGGCCTGATGACAGAAACAGCTGAGCCCGACTTCGAGGTCATCGTCATCGGGGCCGGCATCGCCGGCTGCGTCGCGGCCTACCAGCTCGCCCGGCAGGGACGCTCGGTGCTGCTGATCGAGCGGGGCGAGGCCCCCGGCTCCAAGAACCTGTCCGGCGGCGTCCTGTACTCCCGCGGCATCCAGCAGGTCTTCCCGGGCTTCCTCGACGAGGCCCCGGTCGAGCGCCGGATCACCCGCAACTACATCAGCTTCCTCAACGCCGGCAGCTCGGTCGCCATCGACTACAAGGATGCCAGGCTGGCCGACCCGGTCAACGCCGTCACGGTGCTGCGCGCCAAGCTGGACGCGTGGCTAGCCGCCAAGTGTGAGGAGGCCGGCGCCCTCATCATGCCCGGCGTCCGGGTGGACCGGGTCCTCACCGAGGACGGCCCGGCCGGCCACCGTGTGGTCGGCGTCCAGGCCGGCGACGACGAGTTGCGGGCCCAGGTGGTTGTCGCCGCCGACGGCGTGAACTCCTTCATCGCCAAGGAAGCCGGGCTGCGCCGCAAAGAGTCGCTGAACCACCTCGCCGTCGGCGTGAAATCGGTGGTCAAGCTGCCCAGGGAAACCATCGAGGCCCGGTTCAACCTCACCGGCGACGAGGGCGCGGCCATCGCCGCGGTCGGCGACTGCACCGAGGGAGTGGGCGGCGGCGGCTTCCTCTACACCAACATCGACTCCCTGTCCGTCGGGATAGTCGTGCGCCTGGACGACCTCACCGCGAAGAAGAAGGTCGTCACCGACATCTTCGACCACTTCCTGGAGCACCGCTTCATCGCCCCCTACCTGGAGGGCGGCGAGCTGATGGAGTACGGCTGCCACCTGGTGGCCGAGGGCGGCCTGCACATGATCGGCGAGATCGCCATGGACGGCATGCTCGTGGTCGGCGACGCCGCCGGGCTCACTCTCAACACCGGCCTGACCGTGCGGGGCATGGACCTCGCGGTAGGTTCCGCGGTCGCCGCCGCCGAGGCCATCGGATCTGCCCTGGATCAGAAGGACACCTCCAAGGCAGCCCTGGCCGGATACCGGGAGCGCCTGTTCGCCTCCTACGTCGGCCAGGACATGAAGACCTACGCCAAGGCCCCGTCCTTCCTGGAGGTGGAGCGGATGTACAAGCAATACGGCGAGCTCTTCGCCAACGTCCTGTACGGCGCGTTCAGCCTGGACACCCAGCCGCGCCGGCATCTCCTCAAGGTGGCACGCAAGTCGCTGGCCCAGTCCCCGCTGAAAATGAGGCAGCTCGTCAGAGACGGCATCGCAGGAGCGCGGGCGCTGTGAAACCGCTATCCGTCCCCGAGCGCCTGACGAAGAACCGCTTCAACCTCGATGAGGAGCAGGGCCACATCGAGGTCAACCAGGAGATCGCCAAGGCGACCGGAACCGGCAAGGCCATGATCGCCTGCTGCCCCGCCCACGTCTACACCGAGGAACCTGACGGAACCATCTCGGTCGAGTACGCCGCCTGCCTGGAGTGCGGCACCTGCCTGGCTGTCGCCGCCCCCGGCGCCCTGAAGTGGCACTACCCGCGGGGCGGGTTCGGCGTCCAGTTCCGCGAAGGCTAGTCGTGCTCAAGCGTAGGATTACGCTGCCGCCGGAGCACCTTTACCCAGCTGATGAGTGGCGCATCGTGGAAACGGGGTACTCAGATGAGTTCGTCGGCCTGACCGAGACCATCTTCTCGCTGGGTAACGGTTTCGTCGGCGTCCGGGGTAGCTTCGAGGAGGGCCGCCCCGCGCTGGTCCCAGGGACGTTCGTCAACGGGTTCCACGAGACCTGGCCGATTGTGCACGCGGAAGACGCCCCCGCGCTCGCCAAGACCGGCCAGACGATCGTAAACGTGCCCGATACGACGATCATCAAGCTCTACGTGGACGACGAGCCGTTCTACCTGCAGACTGCGCGGCTGCAGGATTACCGGCGGGTCCTGGACATGCGGGCCGGGACGCTGACCCGTGAGCTGGTATGGGTCACTGACGCCGGCAAGCACGTCCGGGTCCGCTCCTGCCGGATGGTCTCGCTCGAGCACCGCCACCTGGTCGCGATGACGTATGAGGTCACGATGCTCGACGAGCCGGCGCCTATCGCGGTTTCCTCGCTGGTGCTCAACCGCCAGGACGCCCGCCAGGCCGGCGACCTGCCCGAGTACCGGCCGGGAGATCCCCGCCTGGCGACCGTGCTGCCGCAGCGGGTGCTCAACCTGCAGGCTGGCGAGCTGGCCGGGCACCGCATCTTGCTCGGCTACCAGACAACCAGCAGCGGGATGACACTCGGCGTCGGTGTTGACCACGTGATCGACACGGCGCAGGAGTACCAGGCGGTGGGGTCTTTGGACGGCGAGACGGGCGAGGTGCTGCTGACGGCCGATGCGGTGCCGGGTGTCCCGGTCCGGATCACCAAGTACGCGACGTACCAGACCTCGCACAGCATCCCGGTCCCCGAGCTGGTCGACCGGTGCCGCCGGACCTTGGACCGCGCAGTCCGGGAGGGGTTCGACGTGCTCGCCGCCGCTCAGCGCGCCAACCTCGAGAAGTTCTGGGACCGCGCCGACGTGCGGCTGCGGACCCGGCTCAATCCGGTCCGGCAGCAGCAGGCGGTCCGGTGGAATCTCTACCAGATCGGGCAGGCGTCCTGGCGCGCCGAAGGGGCCGGAGTCCCGGCGAAGGGGCTGACCGGGCAGGCCTATGAGGGCCACTACTTCTGGGATACCGAGGTCTATGTCCTGCCGTTCCTGTCTTACACCCAGCCCAGGATCGCCCGGAACCTGCTGCGGTTCCGGCACAGCATGCTCGGCCGGGCGCGGGAGCGGGCGACCCAGATGAGCCAGGCAGGGGCGCTGTTCCCGTGGCGGACCATCAACGGCGAGGAGGCCTCGTCCAATTTCCAGCAGGGCACCGCCCAGTATCACATCAACGCCGATATCGCTTACGCGATCGGGCGCTACGCCAACGTCCGGGGTGACATCCGCCTGCTCGGCGAGATCGGCGCGGAAATCCTGGTCGAGACCGCCCGGCTCTGGCAGGACCTCGGCTTCTACGGCGCCGACAGCAGATTCCACCTCCACGGCGTGACCGGGCCCGACGAATACACCACCGTGGTCAACGACAACACCTACACCAACCTGATGGCCCGGCTGAACCTCAACTTCGCCGCCGCTACCGTCCGCCGGCTGCGCGAGGAACGGCCAGCGGACTACACCGCGCTCATCCGCGCGGTCAGGCTCCAGCCCAAGGAGGTCGAGTCCTGGGAGCGCGCGGCGGCCGCGATGCACGTCCCGTTCGATGAGGAACTCCGCATTCACCCGCAAGACGAGACGTTCCTGGCCCGCGAGGTGTGGGATCTGGACAGCACACCGCGGGAGAAGTTCCCGCTGCTGCTGCACTACCACCCGCTGGTCATCTACCGGCAGCAGGTGCTCAAGCAGGCCGACATCGTGCTGGCCATGTTCCTGCTCGGCAACGAGTTCTCCCTGGAGCAAAAACGCCGCAACTTCGACTACTACGACCCGCTCACCACCGGCGACTCATCGTTGTCGGCGTGCGTGCAGAGCATCATCGCCGCCGAGATCGGCAACGAGCACCGGGCCCTGGAGTACTTCCAGTACGCGCTGCTGATGGACCTGGGCAACGTGGCCGGCAACGCCTCAGACGGAGTCCACATCGCCTCCGCCGCCGGCGTCTGGACCTCGCTCGTCTTCGGGTTCGGCGGCGTCCGCGACTACGGCGGCCAGCTCACCTTCGAGCCCAGGCTGCCCCGCGCCTGGAACGAGCTCGCCTTCTCACTGCGATTCCGCGGACGCCAGATCCGGATCAAACTCACCCACGACGAAGAACGCTACCTCGTCGAGGAAGGCGAGCCGCTGAACGTGCTCATCCGCGGCGAGCCACACCTGCTCAGCCCCGATACCCCCGTCGCGATCAAGCTCCCGCCGCCGTAACCCCGACCGAACCTGAGGGTACGGGGACGGGCTCGGCGTGCCAGATGTCGCGGCAGTAGTCACGGACTGTCCGGTCGGAAGAGAAATAACCCGAGCGCGCCGTGTTCAGGATCGACATCCGGATCCACCGGTCGTCATCGGCCCAGGCCGGCCCGACGGCCCGGTCGTGGCAGTCGATGTAGGACCGGTAGTCGGCCAGGATCAGGTACTCGTCCCAGTCGAGGATCGAGGAGATGACCGGCTCAAAGGCTTCGCGGTCCCCGCCGGAGAAGATACCTGAGGCGAGGGCGTCCATGGCGGCCTTGAGCTCGGCGTCGTCGCGGTACCAGGCGCGGGGCGAGTAACCGCCGTGCCTGATCGCGATGGCCCGGTCGGCCGTGACCCCGAACAGGAAGAAGTTGTCGGCCCCGACCCGATCGCGGATCTCGATGTTGGCGCCGTCGAGTGTGCCGACGGTGACCGCCCCGTTGAGAGCCAGTTTCATATTGCCGGTGCCCGAGGCCTCCTTACCGGCCAGCGAGATCTGCTCAGAGACATCGCCGGCGGCCACCACGACCTCGGCGACCGAGACGTTGTAGTCAGGCAGGAACACGACCTTGATCCGGCCGGCCACGTCGGGGTCGGCGTTGACCACGGCCGCGACCGAGTTGATCAGCTTGATGATGCGCTTGGCCTGCTGGTAGCTCGGCGCGGCCTTGGCGCCGAAGATGACCGTGCAGGGCGTCACGGCGACGGCGGGATCCGCCTTGATCCGGTTGTACACGGTGACCACGTGGAGCAGTTTGAGGAACTGACGCTTGTACTCGTGCAGCCGCTTAACCATGACGTCAAAAAGCGAGCCGGGATCGATGGTGACACCAGTGGCGGCGAGGGCATGGGCGGCCAGGTCGAGCTTGTTCAGCCGCTTCAGCTCGCGCCACTGCGCCCGGAACTCCGCATCATCGGCGAAGGCCTCGAGCTCTCGCAGCCGCTCCAGGTCGGTCAGCCATCGCTGGTCTCCCAGCCGGGCCGTGATCAGGCCGGACAGACGGGGATTGGCCAGGCGGAGGAACCGGCGCGGACTGACGCCGTTCGTTACATTCAAGAATTTTTCCGGCCACAGGTCCGCGAAGTCGCGCAACGTCGTGGCGGCCAGCAGACGTGACTGCAGCTCGGCCACTCCGTTGACAGCGAAGCTGCCGACGACCGCCAGGTTGGCCATCCGCACCCGGCGCTCGGGCACCTCCTGGATCAGCGACATCCGGGCGATGCGCTCGTCGTCGCCCGGATACCGGGCGCGCACGTCGGCAAGGAAAAAGTGATTCAGGGCGTAGATGATCTCCAGGTGCCGGGGCAGCAGCCGCCCGAACATCGGGACCGGCCAGGTCTCCAGGGCCTCGGGCAACAGGGTGTGGCAGGTGTAGGCGAAGGTGCGTCGGGTGATGGACCAGGCCTGCTCCCAACCGATCCCGTTCTCGTCGACCAGCAGCCGCATCAGCTCGGGGATCGCCAGCACCGGGTGGGTGTCGTTGAGTTGGATGACGACCTTGTCCGGGAACGCCTCCCAGTCGCTGTTGCGGAACCGGAACCGGCGGATGATGTCCCGCAGCGAGCAGGAGACCAGGAAATACTGCTGCTTGAGCCGCAGCTCCCGGCCGGCCTCGGTGCTGTCGCTGGGGTACAGCACCTTGGTCAGGTTCTCCGAGCGCATCTGCGCCTCCACGGCCTCCGCGTAGCGGCCGGCGTTGAACAGGCCCAGGTCAAACGACTCCGGGCCGGCCCGGGCGCGCCACAGGCGCAAGATGTTGACCGTCTCGGTGCCGTAGCCCGGGACCAGCATGTGGCTGGGCTCACCGCGCACCATCTCCCCCGGCACCCAGCGGGCCCGCAGCCCGCCCTGATCATCCTCCACCGCCTCGGTGTGGCCGTGGAACCCGATCACCTGCAGGTCATCGGGAGCGGGAAACTCCCACGGGTTGCCGTAGAAGGCCCAGTCATCGGGAAGCTCGACCTGCTGGCCATCGGCGAAGGCCTGCTTGAAGATCCCGAACTCATACCGGATGCCATAGCCCACCGCCGGCATGTCCAAGGTGGCCAGGGAGTCAAGCAGGCAGGCAGCCAGCCGGCCCAGGCCCCCGTTTCCCAGCCCAGGCTCAGCGTCGAGATCATCCAGCTCCCCGGCGGAGTACCCATAGGCGGCAACGGCCCGGCGGGCGAGGTCGGCGGTGCCGGTGTACAGCGCGTTCTGGCGCAGCTGGCGGCCCAGCATGTACTCCGCCGACAGGTAATACACGAACTTCGGGTTGGCATCATGGTTCGCCCTGGCCGTCCTGGCCCGCCGGTCAGCCAGCCGGTCCCGGACGGTGACGGCCAGCGTCCAGTAGGCGTCCTGGGCACTCGCCGACTCCGCCGTCGTGCCCCGCTCGTAACACAGGTTGTCAGCGAGGTCCCGCTCGAACTCGGACAGCGTGTTACCCACCCACCGGGCCTGCGGTTCGGGTCTAATGGCCATGAGCCGAATCTACGCCGTCAGGCCAGGCCTGAACACGTCCGGCCTGGCCCGGTCTAGACGGACGGCAGCCCGAGCTTGGCCCTGATGGCCTGCTGGACCTGATCCTGGCCTGGCCGGGTGTCTACCGTGATGACGTACTCCTTGCGGCGGAAGATGTCGAGCACGGGATTGGTCTTCTGGTGGTACTCGCGGAGCCGGACGGCGAGCGCGTCGGCGGTGTCATCCTCGCGCCTGACCAGCTCGCCGCCGCAGGCGTCGCACCTTCCTTCGCTGGACGGACTGTTGTCGATCAGGCTGTAGTCCATCCCGCAGCCCGCGCACAGCCGCCGGGCGAGCACCCGGCGGGCCACCTCGCTGTCGGGCAGGTCGAGGTGGATCAGCCCGTCCAGGTCGTAGCTCTCCAGGAAGAACTCCGCCTGGCGCTCGTTGCGCGGGAAGCCGTCGATGACGAAGCCGTAGTTCCAGTCGTGCTCGCTGAGCCGCTGTTTCACCACGCCCTCGACCAGGTCGTCACCGACCAGCAATCCCGCCGCCATTGTGCGCCTGACCTGCGCGCCGAGCTTGGTGTGGTGCTGCACGTTCCACCGGAGGATGTCGCCCACCGCGATGTGCTCGAGGTCGAAGACCCCGGCGAGCAGTTTCGCGTGAGTTCCCTTGCCGCTGCCCTGAATACCCATGATGACGTATTTCCGCATGCAAGCACCTTTGCCTCAAATCGGACCGCTGACCCTCCCGCGCACTAGCCGGGCTGGTGTTTCGCGCGCCGCGCCGCGTTCAGCCGCGGAACCGGATCCCGGCGGTGGCGTACTCGGCCAGCAGGGGTACCGGGGTGAACGCCGGGTCACCGGTCGCGGCGTGCATCGCATCCAGGACGGTGACGACGTGCGCCGGTCCGGCGTCGTCGAGCATCTGAAGGGGCCCGCGGGGGTAACCGCAGCCGAGCATCATCGCGGCGTCGATGTCGGCTGGACTGGCATAACCGTCCTGGAACATCCGGACCGCGTCGTTGTACTGCGTGCAGGCGAGTGCCCCGGTGAGGAATCCTGGCCGGTCCCGCGAAATGACCGCGTTCAGGCCGAGCCTGGCCGCGAGCGCGCGCGCTTTAGCCGCTGTGCCCGGCGCGGTCACGTCCGGCAGCACCAGTTCGGTGAGCCCCGGCTTGCCGTCGCCAGTGCCGGTGAAGTGGATACCGACCACATCGGCCGGGTGGCCGACGGCCAGCGCCGCGTCCAGGACCCGGTGTTCCGGCTCCGCCGCCACGATGACCAGGCCGGTCTGCTCTGATGGCTGCGGCACGACGCTGATGCCGACCGCAGTGATCTGGCTGGCCAGTTCGTCCAGCAGGCCGCCGGAGTCCCTGATCAGCGCAACCTCGCCGGGAACCGGCGCAGACGCCAGGTCGTGATCCTCGGCGGCAGCCGCGGGGGCGCTGTGCCGGTAGTCATAGAATCCGCGTCCGCTCTTACGGCCGAACAGCCTGGCATCGCAGAGCTTGCG
>Ga0302178_10003567_pt1 | contig 11655 bp, 10 predicted proteins | sample I_Palsa_E1_3_FD_198790 | JGI IMG/M metagenome (GOLD analysis project Ga0302178, IMG submission 198790) | Peat permafrost microbial communities from Stordalen Mire near Abisko, Sweden - I_Palsa_E1_3 | ecosystem: Environmental > Terrestrial > Soil > Palsa > Peat permafrost | place: Sweden... | reverse complement strand
AGAATTTACGCCCTTGATTATTCGACAGACTAAATGTCGTACATCGGCATGAGTAAGTTAATTGATAAGGATTTGGCCCTGCACAACGGCTAAGCACGTGATTTTATTTTTACCGTCGGAGTCAGTCGTGAAGCGCGACGCAAATAATGTATTTACGCTGTTTTGCGTCGCGAAACAGAGGCTCTTTGCGACGGTATCGGCTCACCTCTTGAGGTCAACACGTCAAAATGATGCCAATTCTGGGGAGAAAATAGAAAGTTGCGTCGCAAAAAACTGACAGTGCGTCGCGAAACACCGTCACGCATGTGTTGGTTTCGCCTTTCGACCGCGACGAGTCCATCGGCCATCACGAATGCCTCTAACTGCATGCGGTTAAGGATGCACTGCTACGTCGAAGCATCCTGGTACCGCAGGTGCTCCCCAAAGGGAAACAACGCATGCGGTAATGGACTGACAGTACTTTGATAGAAAGCTCAGTATCGGGGGACACATACCGATGAGCTCATCCACGAAACGCGACAAAACTCCGCGAGTGCAGGATTTTTCGGACACCGTTCGGACACGGGAGCCTAAAATTGAAAAAGGGTTACAGACCGAAATCTGTAACCCTTTGATTCTGCTGGTCGGGGCGAGAGGATTTGAACCTCCGACCACCTGGACCCCATCCAGGTACGCTACCAGGCTGCGCTACGCCCCGAGATGAAATAGCATTGAGCTACTTCATCAGAAAGTGGCTTTGGACCACTCCCTGAAAGATCAAAATTGTATCAGAGATGTCGCAGCATTTGAACCGCCCTGCGCGACAAAAATTGTATTTTGTTTACTCACCTGGATGCTCGGTGCCACGCGCATCATCATGTCCGGCCAACAGATCGATAATCTGCAGCAGTTCATCGCGCAACTGATTGACGTCCACCGGCACCATGTCGGGACGGCTCGCTTCCATGGCTTCCGCCAACAGATTGCTCTCGACTTCGGCGGCATCACGCCGATTACTTTCACGCGCGTCAAGCCGATTGCGTGCGCCGTTAATGGTAAAGCCCTGCTCATACAACAGCTCGCGGATACGGCGGATCAGCAATACTTCGTGGTGCTGATAATAACGGCGATTGCCGCGCCGCTTGACCGGTTTCAGTTGCGTGAATTCCTGTTCCCAATAGCGCAGCACATGCGGCTTGACGCCACATAGCTCGCTCACTTCTCCAATGGTGAAGTAGCGCTTCGCGGGGATGGGGGGCAGTGTGACTTTTTCCATCGTCACTCGATCATGAGTTCAAATTTAGGCAGCGGCCGCTTGATGCTGACGGTTAAATTAACGGGCAAATCCGGCGGTCGAATCGGCGCCGCCTTCCACGAGTACTTTAAGCTTTTGACTCGCATGGAAGGTCACAACCCGACGTGCTGCAATTGGAATCGCTTCACCGGTCTTGGGGTTACGGCCAGGACGTTGCGGTTTGTCGCGCAATTGAAAATTGCCAAATCCCGACAGCTTCACGCTTTCGCCACCTTCCAGCGCGTCACGTATAACCTCGAAAAAGGCTTCAACCATATCCTTGGCCTCGCGCTTATTCAAGCCGACATGGTCGAACAATAGTTCGGCCAGCTCGGCTTTAGTCAGCGTCGGTGTATCTGTGACCGTACTTGTTTGCATCTGACTATCGCGAAGCTGTGAGTCTCGCTGCAGGGATACCAGTGCTTCAAATTCACTCGAGTTCATTTCGTTCATATAAAAAAAATGGGCGCCAAGCTGAAATGCGGTGGAGGGAGTTAGGGAGAACGCCGATCAACCGCGCAACCTTGCGCCATATACTCGAGCCAGTCGGTCAACCATCGTTTTGATAGCCAAATCAACCGTTTCATCTTGCAGTGTGCCACCAGTATCTTGCAAGGTAACACGGAACGCAAGGCTTTTCTCGTGCGGCGCGAGACCGCCGGCCATGCCGGCTTTCGGTCGGAATTCATCGAACAGGGCGATACGCTGAACCGGTTTGCAAACCTCCTCCAGGCGCGCCTTATGCATTTCGTCGAGCAAGGACTGAACGCTAATTTCCTGCCCAACCACTAACGCGATGTCGCGCCGGACCGGCGGGAATTTAGGCACATCGGCCGGCTGCGGCAAACCGCGTGCAATCAGCGCTTCGGCCTCGATTTCAAACACCACAGGTGCATGCGGCAGATCGTATTTTTGCAACCAGCGCGGGTGCAGCTCGCCAATCCAGCCAACCACCACGCCGTCCAGCTCGATCTTAGCACTGCGTCCCGGATGCAATGCCGCATGCTCGCTGGGCAAAAAGCGCGCAACAGCAGGCGCCAGCAGCGCTTCTAGGTCGCCCTTCACATCGAAGTAGTCGACCGCGCGCGTGGCGCTGCCCCACTGTTCTTCGGTGACAGGGCCGTAGGCCAGCGCACCGGCCATTTTCGGTTGATCGAAGCCTTCGACCGTCAAGGCGCCGGCTTTGATGCTGGGATGATGATGAAAAACGCGGCCGATTTCAAACAGGCGAACTCGCTCTGCGCGACGATTCAGGTTGTGGCGCAAGGTGTTGATCAAGCTGCCCAAGAGCGTGCTGCGCATCACCGACATCTGGCTGGAGATCGGATTCAGCAAGCGGATCGGCTTGGTGTTATTGGCAAAATCACGCTCCCACTCTTCTTCGACAAAACTGAAGTTAAGCGTTTCCGCATAATCGCGCGCCGCGATCTGGTGACGAATCGTGTGAATGCTGCGTTGTGTCTCGTTGGTTTGGCGCATCGCATTGGCCGCAACCGGCGGGCGCGCCGGGATTTTCTCGAAGCCGTAGATACGGGCGACTTCTTCGATCAGGTCTTCCTCGATTTCGATATCGAAACGATAGGACGGCGGCGTCACGATAAACGCATCTTCAACACGCTCGAACGACAAACCTAAACGCGTGAAAATTTGTGCGATTTGCTCAGCGTCGACGACAATGCCGAGAATCCGATTGGCGCGCGAAACGCGCATTTTGACGGGTGGACGCGTCGGCACGTTAACGCTTTGATCGTCGACTGGGCCTGCCTTGCCCCCGCAAATTTCAAGAATCAGCGTGGTAATGCGTTCGATATGTTCAACCGTGGTGGCGTAATCGACGCCGCGCTCGAAACGATGCGCGGCATCGGTCGAGAAGTTGTAGCGCCGCGCGCGACCGCGAATGCTGTCGGGCCACCAGAATGCCGCTTCCAGATAGATATGCTGGGTGTCGAGCGTCACCGCCGTACTGTCGCCGCCCATAATACCGGCCAGGCTTTCAACTTGGCTCTCATCCGAAATCACGCCGACGTCGGCATCCAGCTCAATTGTATTGCCGTTCAGCAACTTCAGGGTTTCGCCTGGGCGGCCCCAGCGCACTTCGATGCCGCCATGGATTTTATCGAGGTCGAAAACATGCGACGGACGGCCCAGTTCGAGCATCACGTAGTTGGAGATGTCGACCAGCGCCGACACGCTACGTTGTCCTGCACGTTCCAAACGCTGAACCATCCAGGCAGGCGTCGCCGCACGTGCATTGACGTGGCGTATCACGCGCCCGGAAAAACGGCCGCACAGGTCCGGCGCGGAAATGGTGACCGGCAAACGCTCGTCCAAGGTCACCGCCGCTGCCGGGAACGCCGGTGCCTGCAAGGGCGCACCGGTAATGGCGGCGACCTCGCGGGCAATGCCGAAGACCGACAGGCAGTCGGCTTTATTGGGCGTCAGCTTGATTTCGAAGATTGTGTCGTCGAGCTTCAAGGCGTCGCGAATATCCTGGCCGAGCGGCGTGTCGGCCGGCAAAATCAGCAGGCCGCCGTGGTCTTCGCTGAGTTTCAGTTCACGTGCCGAGCACAACATGCCCTGGCTTTCGACGCCGCGCAGCAATCCCAGTTTGATCTCGAACGGCGCCCCACCTTCTTCGGCCGGCGGTAACGCAGCACCCACCAGCGCACACGGCACTTTGATGCCGGGCGCAACATTGGGCGCACCGCAGACGATGGTCAGGTTTTGGCCGGCGCCGACGTCGACTTGGCAAATATTCAACTTGTCGGCATTCGGATGCTTGGCGATTTCCAAGACTTGACCGACGACGATTTTCGAAGTCGGCGGTGCCGCTGTGCGCAGCCCTTCGACTTCAAGGCCGGCCATCGTCAATGCATGTGCCAGCGCGTCGGTCGACAATGCGGGATCGACAAAACTTCTGAGCCAGGATTCGGGGAATTGCATGAGTGTCTGTATTCGGTGAAGGTTAGATCTGCTTAGGTCTTGTGCCGCGGTGGGGGTTCGATTTGACCCAACCACCCTCGGCACAAACCTGCTTTTCCGTTTCAGGAAGCGGCGCTTTAACTCGCCGTCAGGCGAACTGTTTCAGGAAGCGCAAATCGTTTTCAAAAAAGAGACGCAAGTCCTGCACGCCATAGCGCAGCATGGCCAAACGCTCCAGGCCGCTACCAAATGCAAAGCCGATATACCGTTCTGGGTCGAGTCCCATATTGCGAATCACATTCGGATGAACCTGACCCGAGCCCGAGATCTCCAGCCATTTACCGGCGTTTTTGCCATGCTCGAACATCATGTCGATTTCGGCAGACGGCTCGGTAAACGGGAAATAGGAAGGACGAAAGCGCACTTGGATATCGTCGCGCTCGAAGAAACGGCACAGAAAATCGCTATACACGCCTTTTAGGTCGGCAAAGCTGATGTTCTCGTCAATCCACAGCCCTTCGACCTGATTGAACATGGGCGAATGGGTCGCATCGCTGTCGACGCGATAGGTGCGCCCAGGCGCAATCACCTTGATCGGCGGGCGGTTCATGCGCGCATAACGAACCTGCATGGGGCTGGTATGCGTGCGCAGCAGCAACTGCCGGCCGCCATCGTCTTTGGCGTCGATATAAAAAGTGTCTTGCATGGAACGCGCCGGATGGTTTTCCGGGCTGTTCAACGCAGTAAAGTTGTACCAGTCGTTTTCGATTTCGGGGCCGTCAGCCACGTCGAAACCAATCGTGCGGAAAATCTGCTCGACCCGCTCCCAGGTGCGCATCACCGGGTGCAAACTGCCCATGCCGGCGCCGCGGCCCGGCAATGTGACGTCGATAGCTTCGGTTGCCAGACGCTGATCCATCAGTGCGTCGGCCAGGGCCTGGCGACGCGCCGTCAGCGCTTCCTCAACCTGTTGTTTGATCACGTTGATGCGCGCGCCTTCGGCTTTGCGCGCGTCGGGGTCCAACTTGCCCAGACCTTTGAGCAATTCAGTCAGTTTGCCGGCCTTACCAAGGAAACGCGCCTTCTCGTTTTCGAGCGTCGCAGCGTCAGCGGCGTTGGCGAATGCGGTACGTGCATCCGAGACAATCTGTTCCAGATCCATGGAGCCCTTCATGTAAGCGTCAGTCTTTCAGCGTGAGCCCGGCTCAATCGGCCTGGGTTCAGCTGCACCCTATATTCTTCGTACAAAAACCTTGAAGCTCGCGGAGCGCCTCGCCGAGAACCTCGGTCGTACGCTTGACTAATTCAGTACCAACAAAAACGGGGCTCGGTGAGAGCCCCGTTTTTACCACACGACCGACTTAATGCCAGCCTTGCGGTTGTCTACGCATCTTGCTACAGGCGATTAAACCTGCAACATGCTTGCCGCATTAATGCGCGACGGTGGCCTTCACCTGATTCACGATTGCAGCAAAAGCAGGCTTATCGAACACCGCCATGTCAGCCAAGACCTTACGGTCGAGTTCGATCTGCGACCGTTTCAGGCCGTTGATGAACACGCTGTATGTCATGTCGTGCTGACGCACGGCTGCATTGATACGGGCGATCCACAAGCGGCGGAACACACGTTTCTTGTTGCGGCGATCGCGATAGGCGTATTGCCCAGCGCGCATGACAGCTTGTTTAGCAATACGATAGACGTTATTGCGACGGCCACGATAGCCCTTCGCTAAGTCAATGATCTTTTTGTGACGGGCCCGTGCGGTAACCCCACGTTTAACTCTAGGCATAGTTTGCTCCTGTGAGTGTTGGGATTATGCGTACGGCAACATCGAGCGGATGGACGGCATATCCGCTGCGTGAATACCCACAGTACCGCGAAGTTGACGCTTGTTCTTCGTCGTCTTCTTGGTCAAAATGTGGCGCTTGAAGGCTTGACCGCGTTTAACGGTACCGCCCGGACGCACCACGAAGCGCTTTGCAGCACTCTTCTTGGTCTTCATCTTTGGCATGAAACAACTCCAGGTTTTTTTAGATGATCGCGGGTGTGTAGCCTTCGCTACCCTTTTAAAACCCACGCTCACTTATATGCAATAGCAAACCGGCTTAAGCCGCCCCGCTACTGCTTCCAGAATGGCAACCCAATCGCCACCCGGAAACCGAAACCTGACATGCCACGCTAAAAGCGCGACACGCCAAGCTCGAATTCAGTGTTACTTCTTTTTCTTAGGCGACAGTACCATCACCATCTGACGCCCTTCCATCTTCGGCATTTGTTCGACCTGGCCAAACTCATCCAGATCGGTGCGCAGACGTTCCAGCACGCGCATACCAATTTCCTGGTGGGCCATTTCGCGGCCCCGGAAACGCAACGTGATCTTCGTCTTGTCGCCTTCGTCCAGGAAGCGGATCAGGTTGCGCAGCTTGACAGAATAGTCGCCGTCATCGGTACCCGGCCGGAATTTGACTTCCTTGACCTGGATGACTTTCTGTTTAAGCTTGGCCTCATGCGCCTTTTTTGATTCCTGGTACTTGAATTTACCGTAATCCATCAAACGGCAAACCGGCGGCACCGCCTGAGGGGCAATTTCAACCAGATCCACATCAGACGATTCCGACAAGCGGAATGCATCGGCGAGTTTCACGATACCTAGGGCTTCACCCTCAATTCCAACCAAGCGCACTTCAAGTGCGGTGATTTCGCCGTTGATGCGGTGAGCAGACTTATCCGTAGCGATGTTACGTTTCCTTTAAAAATTCAAAAAACTAAGCCGTGCCTGCATCGCAACGGGTTACTGGAACGTTTGCACTTGCTGCTGCAATAGTTCCAAGAATGCGTCGACCTGCATGGAACCTAGGTCGACCCCGCCACGGGCACGCACGGCTACCGTATTCAGTTCACGCTCTTTATCGCCGACCACAAGGAGGTACGGCACTTTTTCAAGTGCGTGTTCCCGTATTTTATAGCTTATTTTCTCATTGCGCAAATCACTCTCGACCCTAAGCCCTTGTTTTTTCAACGTTTGGGTCAGATTTTGTGCATATTCGCCTTGATTTTCCGTAATATTCAAGACCATGGCCTGTACCGGCGCCAACCAAACCGGCATCGCACCGGCGTGGTTTTCGATCAAAATGCCGATAAAACGCTCCATCGAACCCAAAATCGCGCGGTGCAGCATGACCGGACGCTTGCGGGTGTTGTCTTCGCTCACGTATTCGGCGTCCAGTCGCTCCGGCAACACCAAATCGAGCTGCAGAGTGCCGCATTGCCAGGACCGACCCAGCGCGTCTTTGATGTGGTATTCGACTTTGGGACCGTAAAACGCCCCTTCGCCCGGCAATTCTTCCCAGCTCACGCCACAGGCAGACAGCGCATCACGCAAACCCTGCTCCGAGCGATCCCAGGTTTCGTCGCTGCCGGCGCGCAATTCCGGGCGCAAGGACAGCTTGACATCGATGTGCTCGAAGCCAAAATCCTTATACATGCTCATCGCGAGCGTATTGAAGGCGATCGACTCGGAAATCACCTGGTCTTCGGTACAGAAAATATGTGCGTCGTCTTGCACAAAACCGCGCACCCGCATCAAACCATGCAAGGACCCCGAGGTTTCATTGCGATGGCACGAGCCGAATTCGGCAAAGCGCAAAGGCAGATCGCGGTAGGAACGCAGACCATGGTTGAACACCAGCACGTGACCCGGGCAGTTCATCGGCTTGATCGCGTAATCGCGTTTTTCCGATTCGGTCGCGAACATACCTTCGCGATAATTCTGCCAATGACCGGAACGCTCCCACAGCGAGCGATCCATAATCATCGGCGTCTTGATTTCCTGATAGCCCGCATCGCCAAGACGGCGGCGCACATATTGCTCAACCTGCTGCCAAACCGCCCAGCCCTTCGGATGCCAGAACACCATGCCAGGCGCTTCATCTTGCAGATGGAATAGATCGAGTTGTTTGCCAAGCTTGCGGTGATCGCGCTTTTCGGCCTCTTCCAGCATATGCAAATAGGCGTCCTGATCTTCTTTCTTGATCCAGGCGGTGCCGTAGATGCGCTGTAACTGTTCATTCTTTGCATCGCCGCGCCAGTAGGCGCCGGCCAGCTTCATCAGCTTGAACACCTTCAGCTTGCCGGTCGACGGCACATGGGGGCCACGGCACAAGTCGGTGAAATCGCCATGCGAATACAGCTTGATTTCGTCGTTGCCGGGAATCGCCTCGATCAATTCGGCCTTGTACTTTTCGCCCAAACCCTTGAAGTAGTCGATCGCCTCGTCGCGCGATACGACGCGGCGCGTCACCGGCTGATCTTTCTTGGCGATCTCGGCCATACGCTTCTCGATTTTTTCGAGATCTTCCGGCGTAAACGGCCGACTATAAGCGAAGTCGTAGTAAAAGCCGTTATCGATCACCGGACCGATCGTAACCTGAGCCTCGGGAAACAACTCTTTGACCGCGGCAGCCAGCAAATGGGCCGTCGAATGACGAATGATCTCCAGGCCTTCCGGATCTTTTTCGGTGACGATAGCCAAAGCCGCATCACGCTCGATCAAGGTGCTGGTATCGACCAGCACACCGTCGAGCTTACCGCCGAGCGCTGCTTTTGCAAGCCCCGGGCCTATCGATGCAGCCACTTCAGCAATGGTGACCGGGTGGTCGAACTGTCGCTGCGAGCCATCCGGCAGGCGTACTGAGATCATTCTACTGTCTCCCGACCGTCGCCTAGCGACGGCTATATCTAAAAGCGCGCGGCGGGCATCGAGATGACGCGCCAGCCTTGCAGGTGAAAAAACGCGGACAAAAAAAATGCGGCCCGTTGAGGCCGCATTTCTCGCATTTCTTTTTGACAATCGCGGAAGGTCCTCGACGTAGCGTCGCTCCTACATTGTAGCGGGAGACGTTCGCGGTGTCATAACCAGACCTTTGCGCTTATCGCATATATTTACCACTTAAGCCCCGGGATGTTTTCCGGAACTCATTTTTCGTTGGTAGGCTCGATTGGACTCGAACCAACGACCCCCACCATGTCAAGGTGGTGCTCTAACCAGCTGAGCTACGAGCCTAAGGAGAAAGCGATTATAAGGAGCTTTTCGGGTTTTGCCAAGCCTCTCGCGAGATTATTTCAGTGCGCTTCACACTTTTCGATCGGCTCGCACCACCCCCGAAATATCCCCAAGCAAGACGCGCGCGCGCTGCACTTGCGCACCGCTCGACACCTCCACGGTGAACTGCATATAGGCGGTATGGCGCTTGGAGACAGTTTTGACGCCGATCACATTGATTTTTTCACGCGCAAACACTTCGGAGATATCACGCAGCAAACCTTGGCGATCCGTGGCCTCGACCGCAATATCGACCGGATACACGCTCTGCCCGCGCCCTTCGAGGACATCGCCGGACCAAGCGGTTTGCAGTACGCGTTCCGGCGCGCGCGCGGCAATACGCACAAAACTCGGGCAATCGAGTCTGTGTATCGACACCCCTTTGCCACGCGTGACGAAACCGGCAATCTCGTCGGGCGGCGCGGGCCGGCAGCATCGCGCCAACTGCGTCAACAACTTGCCGACTCCGACCACCAGCACGCCGCTGGAGGCGCCTTCCGCAACGCTGGAGCCACTGCTCTTTTTAGTGATTAAAGCAGGCTCAAGCTCGACCGGCTCGGGCGGCACAGCATCATGCAATGCCGCCTCGACCAAACGCAGGCTGAATTCCTCTTTACCGACTTGAACAAACAGTTCTTCGGGCGATTTGAAACCGAGCTTAGCCGCAAGCTCATCGAGGTTGACCGAGGTCTTGCCTTCGCGTTGCAAGGTTTTTTCGACCAGCGCCCGACCGCTGGCGATGGTGTTTTCATGGTCTATGGTATTAAACCAGGCGCGCACCTTGGACCGCGCCCGCGGGCTTTGCAGATAACCGAGCTGCGGATTAAGCCAGTCGCGCGACGGCCCGCCCTGCTTGATCGCCACAATCTCAACCGTCTGACCATTACGCAAGGGTGTGTTCAACGGCACCATGGCGCCTTCGACACGCGCACCACGGCAACGATGGCCCAGCTCGGTGTGCAGGTGATAGGCGAAATCAATGGCTGTTGCGCCCTGCGGCAACGCGACCACCCGCGCTTGCGGCGTCAATACATAGATATGATCGTCGATCGCGGTGTTTTTAAGCTGCTCCCAATGCTCTTCGGCCAAACCTTCATCGCCGGGCGCTGCATCGCCGACATCATTTTTCCAGGCCAGTAATTGCCGCAGCCAGGCAATTTTTTCATCGTATTCGTCATCGGCGCTGAACTGCCCGGAATAACCACGTGAGCCGGCCTCTTTATAGCGCCAGTGGGCCGCTACGCCATATTCCGCGAAATGATGCATATCCTGCGTGCGGATCTGCACCTCGAAAGCCCGGCCGTCTTCACCGATTACCACGGTATGCAACGATTTATAACCATTGGGTTTGGGCCGCGAGATGTAGTCGTCGAACTCTTTCGGAATCGGCTGCCAGATGTTATGCACGATGCCCAGCACCGTATAACAATCTTTAACATCCGGCACGATCACACGAAATGCACGCACATCGTACATCTCGGTAAAATCCAATTCCTTGCCGTGCATCTTGCGCCAGATGCTATAGATATGCTTGGGCCGCCCGCTCACCTCGGCGTCGATACCGGCGCTCGCCAATTCATCTTGCAGGCGCTCGATCGCACTTTTGACATAGCCTTCGCGTTCGACGCGCTTCTCATCGAGCAAGCGCGCGATCTGTTTATAGGTCTCAGGCTCCTGAAAGCGAAACGCAAGATCCTCCAACTCCCACTTGAGCTGCCAGATTCCCAGACGGTTTGCCAGCGGCGCATAAATATCGAGCGTCTCTTGCGGCACGCCCGAGATCGGCGTGGTCTTGGTCGCCGCATGAAAGCGCAGCGTTTGCAAACGCGAGGCAAGCCGGATCAGTACCACGCGGATATCTTGCGCAAACGCCAACAGCATCTTGCGCAAGGCTTCAACCTGCGCACGCCGCGCCGCCGCGGCCTCACGCCCTTCGCCCGCCTGAGCGCCGGCCGCCTTGACGCTGACGACCCCGAGCTTGAGTAATTTTCGTACATCGACCACCAAAGCCGCCACCTCTTCACCGAAATGTTCGGTGAGGATTTTCTCGGGATGATCGATCAACAAGGACAAAGGAAATAGCAAGGCCGCGAGCTGGGTGGGTTTATCGACACGCAGCTTTTCCACAATGCTCGCGGTACCCAATGCATGCTCGACCATGGGCTCGCCCGATGGCAATTTCATCTCGCCCATCTGCTCGCGCACGAACGCCAACGCGTCTTCAAAGGACGCCGAGAGCGCTTCAGTAGGTTCGATTTGCATGACAGACGACTCAAACTCAATGTACAGGGCCTGAAAATTTCAGGCCGGGGTTAGTGCGCTGACTAGTCGCGCTGCGCTGCGACCACGACAATTTCA
>Ga0302178_10003566_pt1 | contig 11661 bp, 9 predicted proteins | sample I_Palsa_E1_3_FD_198790 | JGI IMG/M metagenome (GOLD analysis project Ga0302178, IMG submission 198790) | Peat permafrost microbial communities from Stordalen Mire near Abisko, Sweden - I_Palsa_E1_3 | ecosystem: Environmental > Terrestrial > Soil > Palsa > Peat permafrost | place: Sweden: Abisko... | reverse complement strand
GCCGACGAACACGTTGCAGGGGTAGGTCGCCAGCGGCTGCACCGAGCCTTCGGCCTCCGATAACACCGGCGGGCGGTGCCGGTACTGACGCACGAAGCTGACCCGGCGCCGTTGCTCGTCGACGTGGAGCACCAGCGCCCGGGACTGGCGAGCCTCGTTCGGCGGCCCGCCCTCGTTGTCGAAGATCGTGAACAGCCCGCCATCGTGGGGGACGACGTGGTGCTGGTAGGCGAAATGGGTGTCGTGTCCCATCGCGAACTCGGTCTCGCGTCCGCCGCAGGTCCAGATCACGGCGCCGCTGTGGCGGTCGATCTTGTAGAACGACCACGTGTAGCGGCTGCTGACGATCAGGTTGCCGTCGGACGGATCGACCGCGATGCAGTTGATGTGAAACGAGTCCCAGACCGCGTAGGGACCGGCCGGCGGCACCGGCTGATACGAGGCCGAGAACGGCACGTGGTCGTTGCTGCGCCACTGCAACAGCACCTGGCCGCTGGCGACATCGACCTCTTGGGCGACGCCGTAGAAGTAGGCGCCGACGCGGGGCGGGCTGTCGGGCCCCGCCGGGAGGTCGCCGACCGCTCGGCCGTAGGCGGTCAGCAGCGCCGTGCCGCGGTCGGTCAGCCGGAACTCGTGCAGGTCGCCGCTGTAGCCGTTGCCGGCATGCACCTGCGCGACGAGCTGGTAGCGCTGGTCATAGAGCTCATAGTGGCCCTGGCCGTGCCCGTATACGGTCGCTCCGATCCAGTGGGTGAGCACCGGCTCGCCGCGGTAGTGCTGGACCCGCACGTTGAACGCGCGGCGCGTCAACGTGCCGCGGTCCGAAACCGGCTTGAAGTAGACCAGCCGGCCGGCGCGATCGATGATCAGCGGCCCCTGCTGGCCGGAGCCGGCGTGCACGTCGGTGAACACGTAGGTGCCGGTGTCCACCACCGCCGCTCGCGTGATCACGTGGATCGGCGGTGGCTTGAGCTCCGGCGCCGACAGCAGCCCGTGCGACTCCGACGCGTCGAGCGTCGGCGTGATCGGCTTGTGGTGCCCGTGCCCGTTGCGGTGGACGGCGCCCGAGCCGCCGCACGCGGCGATCCCGGCGGCCGCCCCGCCCGCGCCGAGCGCCGTCAAAAACGCGCGACGGTCGAGCGTGCGCGGCGGGGCCGGGTTCGGCGAGGGCTGATTGACGTGGTCGGCCATGGTCGATCGACGACGGCACGGCCGCGCCGCCGACGCCCGGCCTGGGAACCGGGCGCGGAGCTGATGGTAGTTTCGGCCGCGTCCGGTTCTGGTCAGGCGCCGAGCTCGTCTTTGAGCCGCGCCAGCATCTGCGCGTGGATCCGTCGCAGCCCCTTGGGCGCGAAGAACCCCTCGAACATGCCGGCGACTCCGCCGGCGCCGTCCCACGAGCTCTCGATCGTGACCCGTGAGCCGCCCTGCGCCGGGTCGACCGACCAGATCGACCGAAACGACGACATCTGATCGGCCTCCTCGAGCCGCGAGCCCTGTTCGTGCACGTGCAACCGGTAGTCACGCTCCCGGCCGCGGGCGGCGAAGTGGTACGCGTAGACGGTGCCGTCGCCCTTGCCGCCCTGCTCGACGCGATAGGCCGTGTAGTTGTCGGTCACGATCCGCGGACGACTGCTTCGGTAGTCACGCAGGAACGACAGCACCCGGTCGGGAGCGGCCTCCAGCTGCGCGCTGACGGATGCTTTCACCTTGCCCATCGGGAGCAGTGTGTCAGCCAAGGTGGACGCCAGGTCGATACGGTTGCCGGCATGCTCGCCGTCTACGCCACCTCGATCAACCCCGACGATCCGCTCAGCGGCCTGACCGTCGGGGAGCGCCCCGAGCCCGAGGTTCCGCCCGGCTGGACGACCGTCACGGTCAAGGCGGCCGCGCTCAACCACCACGACCTGTGGTCGCTGCGGGGCGTCGGCCTCGGCGCCGAGCAGCTGCCGATGATCCTCGGCTGCGACGCCGCCGGGATCGACGAGGACGGCGCCGAGGTACTCGTCCACGCGGTGATCTCGTCGGACTCGTGGCGCGGCGACGAGACGCTCGACCCGCGCCGTTCGCTGCTCTCCGAGCGCCACCAGGGCGCGCTCGCCGAACGGGTCGCGGTCCCCAAGCGCAACGTGCTGCCCAAGCCGCCCGAGCTGTCCTTCGAGGACGCCGCGTGCCTGCCGACCGCGTGGCTGACCGCCTATCGGATGCTGTTCACCCGCGGCCAGGTCGTCCCGGGCATGACCGTGCTCGTCCAGGGCGCCGGGGGCGGCGTCGCGACCGCGCTGATCGTGCTCGCGTCGGCCGCGGGAGCCCGCGTCTGGGTCACCTCCCGGTCGGCCGACAAGCGCGAGCAGGCGCTCACGCTCGGCGCCGACCAGGCGTTCGAGTCCGGCGCGCGGCTCCCCGAACGGGTCGACGCGGTGATGGAGACCGTCGGCCAGGCGACCTTCAAGCACTCGATCCGCTCCTTGAAGCCCGGTGGCACGCTGGTGATCTCGGGTGCCACCTCCGGCGACGCTCCCCCGGCCGAGCTGACCCGTGTGTTCTTCCTGCAGCTGTCGGTGATCGGCTCCACGATGGGGACCGGCGACGAGCTCGGGCGCCTGATCCGGTTCTGCCTGGAGCGCGACATCCGTCCGATCCGGCATTCGACGATGCCGCTGTCCGAAGCTCGCGCGGGCTTCGAGGCGCTCGATTCGGGCGAGGTCGTGGGCAAGATCGTGTTCACCACCTGAGCCGCGGTCGATCCCGGTCCGGACATCGGCGATCGCGTCACCCCTGTGGTGACGAGATCGCCAATCCTGCTCATGAGGGCGTCGCCAGCAGGAACGAGGCGTGCGGCTCCACCGGCCCCTCGGCCGGCCCCCCGCCGATGATCCACCGCGCCTCACCCTCCGCCAGCCACCGTTTCACGCCGGGTTGCGCCGGCGCCCGGTACTCGAGCTCGATATCGACCAGGCCGGGCTCGGCGGCGCCGCGCAGCAGCTCCTCCTCCAGCGGCTGCCAGTAGGCGGCGTTGTTGACGTGGTCGGCGACGTCGCACTCGGTGGCGCGGAAGGTCCAGCGCGCTTCGCGCTCGCATGACGCCGGCGGCAGCGGGTGGCGCAGCCGCGCGGTCACGCGACGGTGCGCCTCGGGCCCGGAATAGGCGGCCACCTCGGCCTCGGTCAGCGGGAACGGCAGGAGCCGCTCGGGGTGCAGATGGACCCACAGCGAGACCGCCTCGACGTCAGGCGCGCCGGAGCCACCCGCGCGCGTGACGTCGGTCCGCCGCTCCGCCCACATCCGTCCCAACCCGCTGCAGAAGGTCTCAAGCTCGAAGCGCTCGGCGAACCGCGGCCAGCGGTTGACCCGGATCCGGGTTCGGCGCACCACCCAGACCGCGACCGACTCAAGGCCCGCGTCGAGCACATCCTCGTAGGCGATGTCCTGCAGCCACCGCGCCAGCGCGTCGAGTCGAACCCGGCCGCTGGGGGCGCAGTCGGCGATTCCCGCGAACCTGGGACCTCGGAACAGCCGGACTCCGTCGGGCCGCGGCAGGATCTCCCGGGACGGCTCCGGCACGCGGCCGCCGCTCAGGTGGTCGCGCCCGCGCGGGCGCCCTGGATCGCCCGCCACACCCGCTCGCCGTTGGCGGGCATTTCGATCGAGCGCACGCCCAGATGCGACAGCGCGTCGATCACCGCGTTCAGCGCCGCCGGCGTCGAGCCGATCGTCCCGGACTCGCCGATCCCTTTGGCTCCGAGCGGGTTGACCGGCGTCGGCGTCTCGGTCCGGACGAGCTCGAACAACGGCAGCTCGGTCGGACCCGGGATGCAGTAGGTGACGAAGTTGGCGTTCTGCGGGTTGCCGTCGGAGTCGTAGACGAACTCCTCGTACAGCGCCTGGGCCAGCCCGGCCGCGACGCCGCCGTGGATCTGACCGTCGGCGATCATCGGGTTGATGATCGTGCCGGCGTCGTCGACCGCGATCACCCGCCGCAGCGCCACCGAGCCGGTCTCCGAGTCGATCTCGACGACGACCACGTGCGCGCCAAACGGGAACGTCGGCGAACCGGCCTGGAAGTCGGTCTCGACGCTCAGCTCCGGCAGCCGCCCGGCCGCATGCAGTCGCCCGGACAGCTCGGACCAGTCCAGCGATGGCTGCGGCGCACCGGCGACGTGGAACGTGCCCGCGCCCAGCTCCAGCACCATGTCCTGCGGGTCGGCCTCGAGCTGCTCGGCCGCCAGCTCCTTGGCCTTCTCGACCAGCTCCTCTGCCGCCTGGCGCGCGGCGGCGCCGCCGATCTGGGTCGACTTCGATCCGTAGGTGCCGGTCCCGCGCGCCACCCGGTCGGTGTCGCCCTTGATCACCGTCACCCGCTCGACCGGCAGCCCCATCTGTTCGGCGGCGATCTGCGCGAACGTCGTCTCGTGGCCCTGGCCGTGCGAGAACGAGCCGGTCTTGACGATCGCGTCGCCCTCGGGCGTCATCTCGACCGCGCCGAACTCGCTTTCGCCGATCCCGTTGGTGATCTCGACGTAGGTCGACATGCCGATCCCCAGCAGGGTCGGGTCGCCCTCGGAGCGCCGGCGCGCCTGCTCGTCGCGCAGCTCGTCGTAGCCGACGGTTTCCAGCGCCGTGTCGAGCACCAGCCGGTAGTCGCCGACGTCGTAGGCGGCGCCGACGACCGTCGTGTACGGGAACTCGTCGGCGCCGATGAAGTTCGTGCGCCGGACCTCGGCGGGATCGAGCCCGACTTCGACGGCGAACGCGTCGACCGCCCGTTCCAGCACCTGCGATGCCTCGGGACGGCCGGCCCCGCGCAGCGCGGCGGTGGGGCTCGTATTGGTCACAACCGAGTCGAAGCGGACCTCGATCTTCGGGAGCCGGTACACGCCGGATGCCATCAGCCGCGTCAGCGTCGGCAGGATCGCGCCAATCCCGGGGTACGCGCCGGAGTCCTGCAGCAGCCGCAGATACAGCGCCTTCAGGGTTCCGTCGCGATCGCCCCCGAGCGTGAACCACATCCGCTCGCCGCGGCCGTGCCCCATCGCGACCATGTGCTCGGAGCGCGTCTCGGTCCAGCGCACCGGTCGGTCGAGCTTGCGCGCCAGCCATGCCACGAGCACGTCCTCGGGCAGCAGTCCCTTGCCGCCGAAGCCGCCGCCGACGTCCGGCGCGATCACGTGCACGCGCTCGGGATCGACCCCGAGCGTCGCCGCCAGCTTGTCCCGATCCTGGTGGGGTGTCTGGGTCGACAGCCAGATCCGCAGCCGCCCGTCCTCCCAGACGGCAGCGGTCGCCCGCGGCTCGATCGGCGCGACATGGATCCGCTGGCTGTTGACCTCGCCCTCGACGACGATCTCGCAGCCGTCGAACAGGTCGGCGCTGGGCTCGGTCGGACCTTCCCCCATCGCGACGTTTGAGGCGGTCTCCTCGAACAGCAGCGTCTCGTTCTGGATCGCCTCGCGCCCGTCGGTGACCGCCGGCAGCGGCTCCATCTCGGCCCACACGTGTTCGGCGGCGTCGACGCCCAGGGCGGCCGTGTCGGTGACGACGATCGCGATGATCTCCCCGACGAACCGGACCTTGCCGGACGCGAGCTGCGGCCGGGCCATGTGGGCGTCGATCGCGGGATGCATCGGCGGCGTCGACTCCAGGTCGACGTCGGCCGCCGTGAACACCCGCACGCCGTCGGGCACCGTGGAGGTGTCGATCTCGGTGATCGTGGCGTGCGCGTACTCGGAGCGCACGAACGTCGCGTGCAGCGCGCCGTCGAGCTGCAGATCGTCGACGTAGAGACCATGGCCGGTCAAAAACCGCGGATCCTCGCGACGGCGGACGCGCTGTCCGATCATGACTCCACCTCCGGGTCGGGACGCTGTGCGGCGGCGAGCACCCAGGCGATGAACGCCACCTGGAACGGCAGCCGTGCGTACAGCCCGGCGCGGCCGCCGGGGACATGCTGCTCGTAGCGCTCCGGGTGCAGCGCCATGTGAACGTTCGCCGGGAAGATCGCGACCAGCGTCGCCACCAGCCACCACCCCGCCCAGCGCCGCGTCTGGGGCACCAGCAGGCCGGCGCCGCCCACGGCCTCCGCCACCCCCGAGAGCGCGACCATCGCGTCCGGCGCGGGAACGTAGGGCGGCATGATCGCCCGGTAGGGCTCGGGCTTGACGAAGTGCAACGCCCCCGCGCCGATGAAGAACGGACCGGCGAGCTTGCGGAGCAGGGACCTCATGATCGCGGTCACGCTAGCGCAGGCGTGACCGCCTGAGCCTCCACCGACCCGGATAGGCTGAGCCGATGGAGCAGGTGGCCGCCACACGGGACTGGGTGGGGCGCTCGGTGCCGCGGTTCGAGGACGATGCCCTGCTGCGCGGCCGCGGACGGTTCATCGACGACGTCGAGCCCGTGCCGGGCGCCCGGCACGCGGCGATCGTCCGCTCCCCCCACGCCCACGCACGGATCGGCTCGATCGACTGCAGCCGCGCGCTGCGCTGCGACGGCGTCATCGGCGTGATCACCGGCGACGACGTGCAGCGGCTCTGCCAGCCGTTCGCAGCGGCCTGCCCGAGCCCGGTCCCGTATTACGCGGCGGCGATCGAGACGACCCGATACCTCGGCGAGCCCGTCGCGGTGGTCGTCGCGACCGATCGCTACCTGGCCGAGGACGCGGCAGCGCAGGTCGACGTCGCCTACGAGCCGCTCGTGCCCCGGATGGACGTGCTGGAGGCGGCCGCCGACCCGGACGCGCTGGTGTCCGAGCGACGCTTCGCCTACGGCGACCCCGACGGCGCGTTCGAGCAAGCCGACCTGACCCTGACCCACCGGTTTGCCTTCCCCGCTTGGACGGGGTTGCCGATGGAGTGCTACGGGGTCGTCGCCGACTGGGATCCGGGCAACGACGCGCTGACCGCCTGGGCCAACTTCCAGGGTCCGTTCACGCTGCACTCGGTGCTGGCCGCCGCACTCGGACTGCCGGGCGCCAAGCTGCGGCTGATCACGCCCGAGCACAGCGGCGGCTCGTTCGGGATCAAGTCCGGCGTGTTCGCCTACGTGGCCCTGATCGCCTGCGCGTCACGCGTGCTCGGCGTCCCGGTGCGCTGGACCGAGGACCGACTCGAGCACCTGGCCGCCTCGCAGATCTCGGCCGGGCGCAGCACCGAGATCCAAGGCGCGTTCATGGCCGACGGCGAGCTGCTGGGGTTGCGGATCGATGCCGTCGACGACGTCGGCGCCTACGTCCGCGCGCCCGAGCCCGCCTCGATGTACCGGATGCACGGCGCGCTGAACGGCGCCTACCGGGTGCGCAACATCGCGCTGCGCGCCCGCGTGACGATGACCAACCGTTGCCCGTCGGCGCTCAACCGGGGGTTTGGCGGGCCGCAGCACTACCTGCCGATCGAGGGTCTGATGGCGCTCGCCGCACGCCAGCTGGGGATCGACCCGCTGGCGCTCGCGCGGCGCAACCTGGTGACCGAGTTCCCGTACCGCACGCCGTCGGGCGGCCTGTACTCCTCCGGCGATTACCACGCGTGCCTGGACGAGGCGGAGCGACTGGCCGACTACGGCGAGCGCCGACAGCAACGCCGGCGGGCCCGCGCCGGCGGCCGCCTGTACGGGATCGGCGTCGCCTGCGTGGTCGAACCGTCGATCTCGAACATGGGCTACGTCACGCTCGTCGAGGACCCCGAGACGCGGGCCCGGTCGCTGCCGAAATCCGGCAACGCCGAGGGCGCGACGCTGACGATCAGCCCGATGGGCGGCATCGCGGTGCAGGTGTGCACGACGCCGCAGGGACAGGGCCATGCGACGGTCGTCGCGCAGGTGGTGGCCGACGCGCTCGGGGTGCAGCCTGAGCAGGTCTCGGTCCAGACCCAGACCGACACCGGCCAGCACGCGTGGACGATCGCCAGTGGGAACTACTCGTCACGGTTCTCGGGCGTGGGCGTCGGTGCCGTGCTGCGCGCCGCCGACAACGTCGCCGACAAGCTGCGCACGATCGCCGCCCATGTCCTGGAGTCCGATCCAGAGGACGTCGTGCTGGCCGACAACCAGGCGCACGTTCACGGGGACCCGGCGTCCCGCGTCTCGCTGCGGCGGCTGGCCGGGATGGCGCACTGGAACCCGGAGGGGCTGCCCGGCGAGCTCGAGCCCGGGCTGGCCTCGACCGCCTACTACGCGGCCGAGGAGCTGGAGCCGGCCGACGGCGACATGATCACGGCCTCAACCGAGAACGGGTTCGTGTGCGACATCGTCACGGTCGAGATCGACCGCGTCACCGGACGGGTGCAGGTGCTCGACTACGTCTCGGTCCACGACGCCGGCCGGCTGCTGAACCCGCTGCTGGCCGAGGGCCAGATCCTGGGCGGCTTCGCGCACGGCTTCGGCGCCGCGATGCAGGAGGCGGTCGTCTACGGGCCCGACGGGCAGCTGCGGTCCGACACGCTCAAGGACTACCTCTGCCCCACTGCCGGCGACATCCCGCGGCTGCGCTCGGCGCACTTGCAGACACCGTCGCCGGTGACGCCGCTGGGCGCCAAGGGGCTCGGCGAGGGGACGACGATGTCGGTGCCGTCGGCGCTGCACAACGCGGTGCTCGATGCGCTGGAGCGCGACCAGCCGGTGCCGCTCCCGTTGACGCCGCCGCGGATCTGGGAGCTGATCCACCCGTGAAGCCGGCGCCACTCTCGTATCGGCGAGCCGAGTCGGTCGAGCACGCGGTCACGCTGCTGGGCGAGCACGGCGACGACGCCCGGGTGCTGGCCGGAGGCCAGTCGCTGATGCCGTTGCTGAACATGCGCCGGCTGACGCCGAGGGTGCTGGTCGACATCACCCGCGTGCCCGGGCTCGATCGGGTGAACGGACCCGCGGTCGGCGCGCTCGTCACCCAGTTCGCGCTCGGCGAGCAGCCGCGCCTTGATGATGCGATCGGCGAGTGCCTGCCGTACACCGGTCATTACGCGACCCGCCATCGCGGCACGATCGGTGGCTCAATCGCGTTCGGCGAACCGCGCGGCGAGCTGCCGCTGGTGCTGCTGACGCTCGGCGGTGCCGTCAGCGTCAGCAGCGTCGGCGGCGAGCGTGAGATCGCGGCCGAGAATCTGTACACGGGCGCGTACTCGACGACGATCAAGGCCGACGAGCTGCTCGTGTCCACCCGCTGGCCGCGGGCCGGCCCCGGCGAGGGTCGCGCGTTCACCGAGCTGGCCCAGCGCCACGGCGATTTCACGCTGGCCTGCGCCTGCGCGGCGATCACCGTCTCGCACGACGAGATCGTCGGCGCCAGGATCGGCGTCGGTGCGGTCGCCGACCGGCCGCTGCTGGTCGACGGCGCGGCGCGGGCGCTGATCGGCGGCCCGGCGGCCGGCGCGCAGGACGTGATCGCCGCCGCCGCGGACGCGACCGCCCGTGAGATCGACGCCTACGACGACCACCACGCGTCGGCCCGCTATCGCCGCCATCTCGCCGGCGCGCTCGTGGCCGACGCGGCCCGCCGCGCCCTGGACCGGGCACGCCACGCCTGATGACCGATCCGCCGATTCCGATCGAGGTCACGATCAACGGACGCCGTCACGGCGACCATGTGCCGGCCCGGCTGCTGCTGTCGGACTTCCTGCGCCACCGGGTGGGGCTGACCGGCACGCACGTCGGCTGCGAGCACGGCGTGTGCGGCGCCTGCACGGTGCGCGTCGACGGCCGTCCGGCGCGCGCCTGCCTGATGCTCGCGGTCCAGGCCGACGGCGCCGACGTGCAGACGGTCGAGGGGCTGGCCGCGGCCAACGCCGGCGAGCTGACCGAACTGCAGCGAGCCCTGCACGAGCACCACGGGCTGCAGTGTGGGTTCTGCACGCCGGGGATCCTGATCGCCGCAACCGACCTGCTGGAGCGCCGGCCGGACCCCAGCAGGGCGGAGATCGAGCAGCTGCTCTCGGGCCACATCTGCCGCTGCACCGGCTACGCCCCGATCGTGGAGGCGATCGAGCAGGCGGCGGCCCAACGGACGGAGCGCGCCCGGTGAACCTGGCGCTGACGTTGCTGGCGGCCGCCGACCGCCGTCCCGAGGCCGAGGCGCTCGTCGACGGGGATACCCGGCTGACCTATCGCGAGCTGCTTGACCGCGCAGCCCGGCTCGCCGGCGGCCTGGCGCAACTCGGACTGCGGCCCGGCGAACCGCTGTGCGCGCTGCTGTCCAACCGGCATGAGACGGTCGAGCTCTACTGGGCGACCCAGTGGCTCGGGGCCGTGTTCACGCCGCTGAACTTCCGGCTGTCAGGACGCGAGGTCGGCTATTGCGTCCGGGACTGCGGCGCGCGACTCGTCGTCTGCGAGCCGTCCTGCGCCGATGCGGCCCGCGCGGCCACGGATGACGAGGACCAGATCACGCTGATTGTCGTCGACCCCGACGACCCGGCGACCGCCGGCGAGATCCCGTTGCCGCGGCTGCGCGATGCCGAACCCCACCCGGGCGCGCTGGACCGCGGCGATCACGAGATCTCGCTGATGCTCTACACGTCGGGCACGACCGGGAAGCCCAAGGGCGTCCCCCGGTCGCATCGGGCCGACCGCGCCAGCGGCCTGTCCCAGGTCGTCCACCACGGCCTGGACTACGGCGAACGGACGCTCGGCGTGATGCCGCTGTACCACACGATGGGCATCCACTCGATGATCGCGATGGCGCTGATCGACGGATGCTTCGTCGCGATGCCGACCTGGGATGCCGACGGCGTCGGCGCGCTGATCGAGCGCGAGCGGCTGACCTCGCTGTATCTCGCGCCCACCCTGTACCACGACCTGCTGGCCAGGCTGCCCGACGACGCCGACACCGGCACGGTGCGTTCGATCGGCTATGCCGGATCGCCGATGAGTCCCGAGCTGGCGACCCGCTGCCTGCAGGCGTTCGCGAATGCCGAGACGTTCTTCAACCACTACGGCTCGACCGAGTACTACACGTGGGCGATCGGGCGCAACCAGGCCGACAAGCCCGGCTGCGCCGGCCGCCCCGCGGTCAATGCCCGGCTGCGGCTGATCGTGACCGAGCCCGACGCCGCGGTTGACGACGTCGTCGACCGCGGCGACGACGGCCAGGTGATCGCCGACCTGCGCTCCGACGAGGCGTTCTCCGGCTATCACAATCGACCCGACGCCAACGAGCGGGCGATTCGGGACGGTTGGTACTTCACCGGCGACATCGGGCACCTCGACTCCGATGGCGATCTATGGATCGTCGGCCGCGTCGACGACATGATCATCACCGGCGGAGAGAATGTTCATCCGGTCGAGGTCGAGGACGTGCTCGCCGAACATCCCGCCGTCGCCGAAGCGGCAGTGATCGGCGCCCCCGACGAGCGCTGGGGACAGCGGGTGGTCGCGTTCGTCGTGCCGACCGCGGACGCGGCCGCCACGCCCGATGCCGACGCGCTCGACCGCCACTTCCGTGAGACCGCGGACATCGCAGGCTTCAAGCGCCCGCGCGAGTACCGCTTCGTGGACCAACTGCCCAAGAGCTCATCCGGCAAGCTGCTGCGCCGCGAGCTCAGAAAGGAACTTGACCGATGACCGAGTCCGGAATCCTGCGCCTGGAGCGCGACTCCGAACGTGCCGTCGCGACGATCACGCTCGACGACCCCGAGAAGCACAACCGCGTGCCGATGATCGCCCGGACCGAGCTGGCCG
>Ga0302178_10003564_pt1 | contig 11674 bp, 10 predicted proteins | sample I_Palsa_E1_3_FD_198790 | JGI IMG/M metagenome (GOLD analysis project Ga0302178, IMG submission 198790) | Peat permafrost microbial communities from Stordalen Mire near Abisko, Sweden - I_Palsa_E1_3 | ecosystem: Environmental > Terrestrial > Soil > Palsa > Peat permafrost | place: Sweden... | reverse complement strand
TCGAGGCCATCAGCCCGGCCGAATGCTCGGCGATGATCTCCTTGTCCATCCGGGGCCACTTGACCAGCCAGCCCTCGGCGTACGAGCGGGAGGTGAGCTTGAACAGGTTGTGCAGGCCCTGGGAGTTCTGAGCCCAGATGGTCTTGTGCAGGTAGGCACCCGAGGCGGAGACGTCATCCTTCTTCTGGTGCGGCTGGCCCCACAGGATCCGGTTGGTGTTGCTCCTGGCCTCGGGCGCGACGTAGGCCTCGATCCCGATCACCGGCGTGATCCCGGCGTCCTTGGCCTGCCGGTGAAACTCGGCGGCGGCGAACATGTTGCCGTGGTCAGTCATCGCCACGTGGGTCATGCCCTGGCTCTTGACCTCGGCGAACAGGTCCTTCAGCCGGGCCGCACCGTCGAGCATGGAGTACTCGGTGTGCACGTGCAGGTGAGCGAACGGGGTCTGGGACGCCGGGACCGCCATGGACGAAGCCGCCTCCTCAGGGCACGCGCGCGCAGCCCCTGGTACTGGTGACCCTCACACAGTCACCATGCACGCGGGGCGCGTGACCATCAACCGAAGCCGGGGATTCCCGGTGTCTTCTAGCCTAACGCCTGCGAACCACCGAAGGATGGTGGCTCGCCGACAGCACGCGAAGACAACGTCTGGCGCCAGGTCTCGCGGCCGTCAAGACCGGGTCAGCCCCAGCGAACGCGGACGCTGGTTCGCCATGAGGTCAGGAAATCCCCGCGGCCGGTGAGCGTGACATCGGCCGGGGCCTGACCTGAGCGGTTCCACAGGTACAGGTACACAGCCGAGGCCGGGCCGCTCACCATGTCATCGTCTGGACCGGCCGGCTCATCGGGTTGCCGCTGGCCCTGGATGCGGCCGGCCTGTGCGGACAGGTGCCAGGCATGGCCGGTATCGCTGGTCCGTACCCGCAGGCCGCCGCCGCGCGCGGCCGCTGGCCGGTATTTGCGCCGCGCCCCGAACCCCATGAGCAGCTCGTCGATGCCGTCGGCCGCGAAGTCAGGCGGGTATTCGGGCCTGGCTCCCGAGGCGCTCTCCGCGTCGGCCCGGTGGATCGCAGTCTCGTGGGCCTGGCGCCGGGCCCAGAAGGCCAGCGGGGACGGGGCAGCCATGAAGGTTCCGCACTCCAGGGCGGGATCGGCCGCGGCCAGCGCCCCGACGAGTGCGGCGTGTCCGGCCAGGAACCACGGGATCAGGTCAGGGTCCGGCCCGCAGGCCCGCAGGATCTCAGCTTCTGACGGTCCATCCAGGACGCTGGGCGGACATTCGGTGATGTGCCTGGCCGCCCACCGGTGGATGTACCCCGTGTGCCGGAGCAGGTCCTTGACGACCCAGGGCGAGCACGGCGGGACGGCGGCGTCAAGGCCGGCCCGCCCGGCCGCCCCGGCCAGCAGGGCGCCCTGGTCGCGCAGCGCATCGATGTGCTCAGCGACTTCCACGCCGGCGCTCAGCTCTCGGCTCGCAGGATGTCAAGCGCGTGGCTCAGGTCGGGCGGGTAGGTGCTGGTGAACGTGACCTGGCGGCCGTCAGCGGGGTGGGCGAACGTCAGGCTGACCGCGTGCAGCCACTGGCGCGTCAGGCCGAGCCTGGCGGCCAGCACCGGGTCGGCTCCGTAGAGCAGGTCGCCGACACTCGGGTGCCTGATGGCGGCCATGTGCACCCTGATCTGATGGGTCCGGCCGGTTTCCAGGTGCACCGAGACCAGGCTGGCGGCCCGGAACGCCTCCAGCGTGTCGTAGTGAGTCACGCTGGGCCGGCCGTCGCTGATCACCGCGAACCGCCCGTCACCGGACGGGTGCCTGCCGATCGGGGCGTCTATGGTGCCGCGCAGCGGATCGGGGCGTCCTTGCACGAGCGCGTGGTACCGCTTGTCCACGGTGCGCTCGCGGAAGGCCCGCTTGAGCGCGCTGTAGGCCGGCTCGCTCTTGGCCACCACCATCACGCCTGTGGTATTCGCGTCCAGGCGGTGGACGATGCCCTGGCGCTCGGCCGCGCCGCTGGTCGCCACGGTGTGCCCGGCCGCGACCAGGCCGCCGATGACGGTCGGCCCCGACCATCCGGGCGTCGGATGCGCGGCCACGCCGCGCGGCTTGTCCACGACCACGATGTCGTCGTCCTCGTACAGGACGACCAGGCCCTCGACCACCCGCGGCGGCTCGGCCGGCCGTGGCGCGGGCAGCGTGACCTGGAGCGGATCACCGGCCATCACGCGGTCTGACTTGGCGGCGGTCCGGCCGTCGAGCAGCACCATGCCATCACCGATCAGTTCCGCGGCCCGGGACCGGGACAGCCCGAACATCCTGGCCAGGGCGGCGTCAAGACGCTCACCGTCCAGGCCGTCGGGGACGGCGAGCTGGCGCTCGTCCGGAACCGTCATCGCTCGTCGTCCGTGGCCCGGGACTCGGCGGGCCGGGACTCGGCGGGCCGGGACTTCACGGCGGTTGCCTGCGGACCGGCGTTATCTGGCGGGACGCCCTTGGTTCCGTCCAGGCGGATCCCCTGCAGGGCGAGCAGCACGACGAGCACGCCTGCGCAGCAGATAGAAGAGTCGGCGAGGTTGAAGACCGGCCAGTGCGGCAGCTCGATCCAGTCGACCACGTGCCCCTGGAACGGCGCCGGGGCCCGGAAGATACGGTCCAGCAGGTTGCCGGTGGCGCCGCCGAGCAGGAGGCCGAGCGCGATGGCCCAGCCGATGCTGCGCAGGTTCCGCGCGGCGCGCAGGATGTAGACGATCACGCCGACGGCGATGGCCGTGAACACGACCGTCATCGACGTGCCGATGCTGAAGGCCGCCCCGCCGTTCCTGGTCAGGATGATCGTGAGCAGCCCGCCGAGCAGCCGGATGGGCGGATGATGGGCCATCTTCGCGACCACGATGGATTTGGAGATCACATCCGCCGCGATGACGAACACCGCCACCGCGACCAAGAGGCCGATCCGGCGCGGCCGGCCCGGAGCGCCTGCGTGCCTGCCCCCGCCCGTGGCCGCCCTCGCCTCGGGGGACTGCGCCTCGGGGGTCTGCGGGACCGCCGGCCCGCTGACCTCGCTGGCCCCGTTCAGCGACGTTCCTGGCGCTGTTTGCACGCTACGCACAGGGTCGCCCGCGGGAACGCCAGCAGGCGCGCCTTCCCTATCGGCTTGCCGCAGGATTCGCATACTCCATATGTTCCCCCATCGATCCTGTGCAGGGCACGCTCACCCTGGTCGAGCAGATCTTGGGCGTTCTGGGTCAGGGCCAGCTCTTGCTCGCGCTCGAAGGCCTTGGCCCCGGTGTCCGCCTCGTCATCGCCGGCGTCCCGGGCCGAGTCGATGAGCCGGTCGGCGATGTCGGCGGCGGCCTTGGCGATGTCCGCACGCAGCGCGCCGGCCTCGGACTCGAGCTCAGCACGCACTTCCGCGAGTTCCGCGGCGGTCCAAGGCCCCTCCCCCGGGCGGACCGGTAGATCGGCGGCGTCAGACCGCGAAGCTGTGGGCATGCGGCCTCCGTTCAATATGAGAAAAGCAGTCACCGGAGGATAAGTCGCGGTGCTACGCGTGGCAAACCGGCGGTTCAGCTACTCTGAGCCGGTGCAGGGATTCGAGCCGCTACCCGCGCAGGTCGACCTGCCCGCGCTTGAGCGAGAGGTACTTGCCCGCTGGCAGGCCGCAGCCGTCTTCGAGCGGTCACTGAAGCAGACCGAGGGCGGGCCCGCCTGGATTTTCTACGAGGGGCCGCCCACCGCGAACGGGATGCCAGGCGTGCACCACGTGGAGGCGCGTACCTTCAAGGACCTGTTCCCCCGGTTCAAGACCATGCAGGGGTTCCACGTGCCGCGCAAGGGCGGCTGGGACTGCCACGGGCTGCCGGTCGAGGTTGCGGTGGAAAAGGAGCTCGGATTCAGCGGCAAGCGGGACATCGAGGCGTACGGGGTCGCCGAGTTCAACGCGCGGTGCCGGGAGTCGGTGCTCAGGCACGTCGACGCGTGGCTGGAGATGTCACGGCGGATGGGCTACTGGGCCGACACCGAGCATGCCTACCGGACCATGGACGCCAGCTACATCGAGTCGGTCTGGTGGTCGCTCAAGGTCGTCTACGACGCCGGGCTGCTGGTGCGCGACTTCCGGATCAGCCCGTACTGCCCGCGCTGCGGGACGCCGTTGTCCGACGCCGAGCTGGGCCAGCCCGACGTCTACCAGACCGTCCGGGACCCGGCCATCACGGTCAGGTTCCGGCTGCGCACGCTGCCCGAGCGGGCGCCGGCCGCCCTCGAGGGCGCCGACCTGCTCGTCTGGACCACCACGCCGTGGACGCTGGTGGCCAACACCGCGGTAGCGGTCCATCCGGAGGCGATGTACGTGCTGGCCCGGCGGTCGCGGGACGGCGACCGGGTGGTTGTCGCGGACGACTTGTTCGCCAGGGTGCTCGGAGACGGCTGGCATGTCGCCGCCCGGTTCAGCGGTAAGACGTTGGTGGGGGCAAGTTACCAGCGTCCGTTCGGCCTGATCGAAATCCCTAACGCCCATGTTGTGGTTCCAGGGTCGTTCGTGACGACGGAGGATGGCACCGGGCTAGTCCACCTGGCTCCCGCATTCGGCGCCGACGACATGGCGACTTCGCGCGCGCACGGGCTGCCGGTAGTCAACCCGATCCGGCCCGACGGGCGTTTCGAGGACGACGTGCCGCTGGTCGGCGGGATGTTCTTTAAGGACGCCGACCGGCGGCTGATCGAGGACCTGGACGACCGGGGGCTGCTGTTCCGGTCAGAACGGCACGAGCACAGCTACCCGCACTGCTGGCGCTGCGGCACCTTGCTGCTGTACTACGCGCTGCCGTCCTGGTTCATCAAGACCACCGCGATCAAGGACCGGCTGCTCGAGCAGAACGAGCGGACGAACTGGTACCCGGCGACGGTCAAGCAAGGGCGCTACGGCGAGTGGCTGCGCAATAACGTGGACTGGGCGCTGTCCCGGACCCGGTACTGGGGCACGCCACTGCCGCTGTGGGTGTGCGCACAGTCACACGTGACCTGCGTCGGCTCGCTGGCCGAGCTGTCGGAGCTGGCCGGCGCGGACCTGACCGGACTCGATCCGCACCGTCCGTTCGTCGACGGGATCACGTTCAGCTGCCCTTCCTGCGACGGGGTCGACGGGGTCGACGGGCTGGCCCGGCGGGTGCCCGAGGTGATCGACGTCTGGTACGACTCGGGCGCGATGCCCTTCGCCCAGCACGGCGCGCCGCTGCGGAACGCGGAGGAGTTCTCGGCTTCGTATCCGGCGCAGTTCATCTGCGAGGCGCTGGACCAGACCCGGGGCTGGTTCTATTCGCTGATGACTGTGGGAACACTGGTGTTCGGCCGGTCTGCGTACGAGAACGTGGTGTGCGTAGGGCTGCTCGTCGACGAGTCGGGCCGCAAGATGAGCAAGCACCTCGGCAATGTGCTCGAGCCGCTGCCGCTGATGGAGGCGCACGGCGCCGACGCCCTGCGGTGGTTCTTCGCCGCTTCCGGGTCGCCGTGGGGCGCGCGGCGGGTGGGGCACGACATCCTCGCCGAGATCGTCAGGAAGATCCTGCTCACCTACTGGAACACGGCCTCGTTCCTGGTCCTGTACGCGAACGCGGGCGGCTGGACGGTTTCCGGCCTCGGCCCGGCGCCCGCGGTCGGTCAGCGGCCGCTGATCGACCGGTGGATACTCAGCGAGTTGCACGCGGCGGTGCGGGACGTGACGGGGTCGCTGGAGGCCTTCGACACCGCGGCCGCGGGCCGGCGGCTGGCGGTGCTCATCGACGACCTGTCCAACTGGTACGTGCGCAGGTCACGACGGCGGTTCTGGGACGGGCCCGCCGCACCCGACGGCGCGGCGGCGTTCGCCACGCTGTATGAATGCGTGCGGTCGCTGACGCTGCTGATGGCGCCGATCACGCCGTTCCTCACCGACTACGTCTGGGCCGTGCTGCGGAGCTCCGGCGACACGCCGGAATCGGTCCACCTGGCGTCCTGGCCCGTGGCGGACCCCGCGCTCATCGACCCGGTGCTGTCCGCGCAGATGGCGCTGACGCGGCGACTGGTCGAACTCGGCCGGTCGGCCCGTTCCGGTGCTTCGGTCCGGATCCGGCAGCCGCTGAGCCGGGCGCTGATCGGGGCGCCGGGCTTCGCGGACCTGCCCGATGAGCTGGCCGGGCAGATCGCCGCGGAGCTCAACGTGGCCTCGCTCGGCGTTCTCGGCGGATCCGGAGGTTCCTCTGATCCTGGCGAGCTCGTCGACTACGAGGTCAAACCGAACTTCCGCAGCCTCGGCCGCCGGTTCGGCCGCCGGACGCCCGCCGTGGCCGCGGGCATCACCGCCGTTCCGGCCGCGGAGATCGCCACCGCGGTGCTGGCCGGCCAGACGGTAGCGGTGCCGGTGCCGGGACCCGGGGAACCCGAGGCGGCGATCAGCGCCGATGACGTGATCGTGACCCAGACGCCGAGGGCGGGCTGGGCGGTGGCCACCGACGCCGGGGAAACCGTGGCCATCGACACCACCGTCACCGCGGAACTGCGCCGCGAAGGCCTGGCGCGCGAGATCATCCGGCTCGTGCAGGACGCACGCAAGAACGACGGCCTTGACGTCACCGACCGGATCTCGCTGCGCTGGGCGGCGGACGACCCCGAGCTGGCCGCGGCGCTGACCGAGTACGCCGGGCTGATCGCTCGCGAGGTCCTGGCCGTCGACTATCAGCCCGGCGCACCCGGCCCTGACATGTTCGAGCATACCGATCGCGATCTCGGCGTGACGTTCTGGCTTCGGCGCGCCTGAGGAGGTGGAGAGATAAATCCGGCTGTTTGTCTGGCTGATCGGGCAAGCAGGCCCGGCATGGGGTGCAGCCCGCCTCCCTGGCCGCGGCGAGAGTCATCGTCTCCAGGTCGCCCTCGCCCATGAAACGAATGAGAATGCAGCTCGCGTTGTGATACCTCGGGACGCCGGGAACCACGGTCACGATCGTCTGGGAGTTCTTAGAGGTCTCGGGGCTACTGGGGGTCTCGGGGTCGGCGTTGGCGGCTGCCGGGGCGGCAGCGGTTGCCGGGGCGGTGCCGACGGCGACTGCTGGGGCGGCGGGCTCTGGGCTGGCCGGGATGGGGGCCGCGGCGGGCTGGGCCGTGTCCGGCGCGGTCTGGGCGGTGTCCCGCGCGGGCTTGGCCGTGTCCTCGGCCGGCTGCTGGGTTGCCGGCCGGGACTTGCCGGCCTGCAGGTCGGTTACGGGCCGAGAATCGGCTGCGGGCTGAAGATCCTGGCCTGACGGCTCGACCTCCGACAACTGCTGGTCCGTCGCGCCTGGCTGGTCCTGGGCGGTACTCGGGGTGGCGGCGGTGGCCTGCTCCTGCGCCACGGCGGACGCCTCGGCGGGCACTGGGGCTTTAGCGGGCGCAGGGGCCTCGGCGGGTACTGGGGCTTTAGCGGGCGGGGCCGGTGATGCTGCGGAAGGCGTGGCTGAGGCTGGAATCGAATCGTCGCGCCGTTCCCCGGCGCCGGGCGCCTGCTCCGCTGGCCGCACCGCGGGGAACATGCCCGTGGGGGGAACCGCGCTTTCCCAGAGCGCCGCCTCGCTGGCCGCAGCGGGCTGACGGGCCGGGCCACCGGGTGCGGTGGCGGGCCACGGGTAGCCCTGGTGCTCAAGCTGGACCTGCGGAGCCGGCGCTTGCGGAGCTGGTGCTTGCGGAGCCGGCACGGACACCGGCTCCCGCACGCCCGCCTCAGCCGCGGCCGCGGCCGCCTGCGGCTTAGCGAACAACTCACGCCACTTGACGGCCGCGCCTACACCCAGCGCCAGCAGTGCGACCCCACTGACGCCAATCGCCAGGTAGACGAGAAGCAGCTTGCTTGTGACCACACCGGCGACCAGCAGACCGACCGCCACGACAACGAGAAACGCACTGAAACGGATCACATGCGTTCTCCCAGCGGTCCCTGCAGGTCCCTTTTGCCTACCGGTGCTCGCGATGCCTACCGGCGCTCGCGCGAGGGCGCTCCATCATTGGTACGGAAGCCCCCGGAATGCGGCACAACCTCGGGCACACCGTACTGACTCGCGCCCTGACCGCCGTTACGCACGCCACTTTGAGCGAGCGCGGCCGACATCGGAGGCTGCGACCCCGACCCCACCGTGGGGAAGGTCCCGCTGTCGGTGACACCTGCTTCCAGGTCGCGTAGCTGGCCCTCAAGGTATGCCTTCAGCCTGCTGCGGTACTCGCGCTCGAACGCTCGCAGGTCATCGACCCTGCGCTCAAGCTCCTCGCGGGTCTGGACCAGCGAACCCATCGCCTGGCGGTGCCGCTCCTGCGCGTCGCGCTCCAGGCTCTCGGCCCGGGCTCGGGCGTCGCCGGTGATCTGCTCGGCCTGGCGCCTGGCCTTGGTGAGCACCTCGTCGGCCTCGCGGCGAGCGCGGCCGAGCGTCTCGTCGGCTTCCCGGCGAGCGTCGGCGATGGCCTGGTCGGCGGTCTGCTGAGCGAGGGAGAGCACTCGCGCGGCCGTGTCCATGTTGTCTTCGATGTGCGGCATTCCGCCCATCATGACTGGCTCAGGCTGCCTGCGCTCCGGCTCCACACGCGGCTCTGGAGCCATCATTTCGGGCTTCGGGTCGGACAGCGGAGAGCTCAGCGCCGGAACGGCTGACTTACCGCCGCGCAGCAATTCGGCCAGCTTGGCCCGGAGTTCCTCGTTCTCCTGGATCAGCCGGTCGAGCTCACCCTCGACCTCGTCAAGGAAGGCATCGACCTCTTCCTCGTCGTAGCCGGGCCTGAGCCTGGTCGTACTGAACTGCTTGTTCCGCACATCCGCGGGCGTCAGCGGCATCTCGTCTCCTCGGCGCACTTGGACCGTGTTCCTCACGACGGTACCCGAATCATAGGTGCGGCACGACCACTTCAAGCAGGATCAGAACCACTATGAACAGAACCATGAAGCTGAGATCCATGGCCACCATACCGAGCCGAAGCGGCGGGATGAAGCGGCGCAGGAACTTCAGCGGCGGATCTGTGGCCGTGAAAATACACTCGGCAACAACTAGCAGTATGCCTGAGGGACGCCATTCGCGGGCGAAAACCTGTACCCAGCCGAAGATCATCCTGCCGACCAGGATGACAAGGTAGATCGTCAGCACATACGTGAGGACTTCCCTCAGGTACTGCACAAGTCCACCCGGTCCTTAGTGCCGATCCAGCCGGCACGGTCACTGATCAGTGTCACGTCACCACTGCTTGCTGGCTAGCTCTGGTTGAAGAAGCCGCGCTCTGCGATGCGAGCCTTGTCCTCTGCCGTCACCTCGACGTTCGCAGGGGACAGCAAGAACACCTTATTTGTCACGCGTTCGATGCTCCCGCGCAGGCCGAAGATCAGCCCGGCCGCGAAGTCGACGAGACGCTTTGCGTCGCTATCGACCATCTCGGTCAGGTTCATGATCACCGGGGTGCCTTCGCGGAAGTGTTCACCTATCGTACGCGCTTCATTGTAAGTGCGAGGATGCAGTGTCGTAATACGCGCGAGGTCAGTCGTCTGCGGCGCGGGCTCGGCACGCCACTCGGCGGCCTGGTAGCCGACGTAGTCGTCCCGGCCGAGGCGCGCATCGGGCTCATCTTGCCCCTCAGGGCGGTCCGCCGCCGGCTCGTCGTAGTCCTCGTACTCGCCATAGGAGTCGTACTTGTCTCCGAAGCGGTGGTCGTCCTCCACGAGGCCTAGGTAGACCGCCATCTTTCGCATGGCACTGGCCATCCTTCAGTCCTCCCACCCTGTACCCGTTTTCGCCAGCCGATTCGGCTTCACGCGTGGGACATTACCTGACACGAGGCCTGCGATCGCCGAGCAACGCCGTACCAATTCGCAGGTGTGTCGCGCCGGCCTCGACCGCGGCCTCGAAATCGCCGCTCATACCGGCGGAGATCACCGTGGCGGAGGGCCGGACCGCACGTACGGCCGAGGCGCTGTCGAGCAGCCTGGCGAACGCCGCGGCGGGCGCCACGCCGAGCGGAGCAATGGCCATCACGCCGCGCAGCACGAGCCCGGATTCGGCCGCCAGCACCTCAGCCAGGGCAGGAACCTCTCCGGCCGGTGTCCCGCCACGAGCCGGGTCGCCATCCAGGCTGACCTCGATGAGGCAGTCGATGACCCGCTCGGCCCGGCGCGCGGCCCGGCCGAGCGCGTGGACCAGCCGGGCCCGGTCCACGGAATGCACGACGCTGGCGTAGCGCACCACGCTGGCGCACTTATTCGTCTGCAGCTGGCCGATGAAATGCCAGGTGAGATGCAGGTCGGAGCACTGGGCCGCCTTCGGCGCGGCCTCAGCGTCGCGGTTCTCGCCGACGTCGCGAAGGCCAAGCTCGCTCAGCAGCCGCACGTCCGAAGCGGGCCTGGTCTTGGTCACCGCGATCAGCGTGATGGCGCCGGCGTCTCGTCCGGCCACCTCACAGGCCTTGGCGATGCGCCCTCGCACGTCGGCCAGCCGGGCCGCGAGTTCTTCCCGGCGAGGCGAATCGGTCACTTGAGGAAGTCGGGGATGTCCAGGTCGTCGTCTTCTTCGAAAACGACGGGGCGGCGCCGGGTGGCGGGGACATCAAAGGTCTTCGCGGTATTCGGGACGGTCTCGGCGTGCGCCAGCCGGAACGCGGAGGAGCCTGCGGCGTTCGCCGCGGTCGCGGGAACCCTGTCCGGCCTGGGTGCTTCGGGCTGAGACACCTCATAGGCCTCCGCGCTGTACGACACGGCGACGACCTCGGCCGCGGCGGGCCTGTCGTCCGGCACCGGCGCGGAGAGCACGGCGGCGTGACCGGACCCGGCCGGCGCCATCGCGGTATCGGAACCGGCGAACGTATCGTTGCCGGTGACCGCGGTTATCGGGTCCGGGTCCGCGCTGAACCCTTCACTGCTGGTCCGGCCGGCCTCAGCCGAGCCGACCTCGGCCGCCGGGGCGTCCGTGTACCAGGGCGCTGCGCCTGCTGACCCCGCCGCGGCGCCGCCAGCAGCAGCTCCAGCGGATACTGCCGCAGGGGAACCGGCGGTGCTGACGCCCTGGGGCGCCGCGGCACTTGAACCGGTGCTGCTGTAGGAGGAACCGCCGGTGCTGGTGCTGGTGCTGCCCCGTGCGTTTCGGCCTTCGCCGAGGCCGGCCGCGATCACCGTCACCCGCACCTCGTCACCCAGAGCATCGTCGATGACCGCGCCGAAGATGATATTGGCGTCAACCGCGGCGGAGTTGGCTACGAGCTGGGCGGCCTCATTGATCTCGAACAGCCCGAGGTCAGAGCCGCCCTGAATGGAGAGCAGCACGCCGTGCGCGCCGTCGATGCTCGCCTCGAGCAGCGGACTGGAGATCGCCATCTCGGCCGCCGCGACCGCGCGGTCGTCGCCGCGCGAGGAGCCCGTGCCCATCAGGGCCGACCCGGCCCCCGACATGACGGATTTCACGTCGGCGAAGTCGAGGTTGATCAGCCCGGGCGTGGTGATCAGGTCGGTGATGCCCTGAACGCCGGAAAGCAGCACCTGGTCCGCGGCCTTGAAGGCGTCCAGGACGCTCACGTGCCGGTCCGAGATCGACAGCAGGCGGTCGTTCGGGATGACGATCAGCGTGTCGACCTCGCTGCGCAGCTTCTCGATGCCGATCTCGGCCTGCACGACACGGCGCTTGCCCTCGAACCCGAACGGCCTGGTGAC
>Ga0302178_10003559_pt1 | contig 11687 bp, 9 predicted proteins | sample I_Palsa_E1_3_FD_198790 | JGI IMG/M metagenome (GOLD analysis project Ga0302178, IMG submission 198790) | Peat permafrost microbial communities from Stordalen Mire near Abisko, Sweden - I_Palsa_E1_3 | ecosystem: Environmental > Terrestrial > Soil > Palsa > Peat permafrost | place: Sweden: Abisko... | reverse complement strand
GCACCAGAGAGCGCGTCTGCAGTTGACAGACCCGAACCGGTCGTCGCATAGAGGTAGAACTCGGCCTCAAGATACTCAAGGTTCAGAGCGAAGTTGAGAATGTCGTTATCGGGGATGTCCAGCGGGGTTGGCGTTGGTGTTGGTGTGGTTGTAGGTGCGGGAGTGCTGCTGTTGCAACCGACAATCATTGCTCCAGCTGCCGCTGTCCCTGCTCCAGCCAGAAATTTCCGGCGGGACAGAGCTTTATCTATCAGATCGTTAAGCTTTTTTTCCACGATGACCTCTCCTCAGTGCACGTTGCTGGCTGCACCTTCGCTTTGAAGACGAGGTGCAGATCGGAACGGATTGCGGAGACGATAATATTCGTGACTAGATTGATTGGACAGGAAGCAACGTGATGTCATCAACAAGGCCGACTTCTTTTTGAACGAAGGGCTCGGCGTAACGGACGCCCGCGAGCAAGCCGTAGTGGCGGGATGTCGCGAAGGTTCTTTCGCGGATCTCTTCTTCGGGGACGAAGAGGCCCGTCCCTTCAGGTTGCGTTCCGTACTGCGAGCGGTAGGCCAGCAGGGACTGCAGGCGCTCCTCAACGAAGGGCGTAATGTCGACGACAAAGCTGGGACGCACGTCCGCATAGAGACTGGCGTAAAGAATCTTGTACGGCCGGTGCGGTGGATTCGGCTCGCCCGGTGTAACGACCTTGGAGAGGCCGCTGACGAAGCAGGCTTCGTAACCCAGGGTGGCCGAGGTGTAGTGATCGGGATGCCGGCCCTGCCAGTAGGGAAGGATCACGACGCGCGGACGCAGGCGGCGAAGGACCGCTGCGACCTTAAGACGGTTGGCCAGGGTGTTTTCCACATTGCCATCAGGCAGGTCGAGAGCCTCGCGATGGGCAACTTTCAGGATGCGGGCGGCTGCGTTGGCCTCTGCTTCGCGTTCGGCTGCCGTTCCGCGGGTGCCTGACTCTCCCTGGGTAAGATCGAGAATGCCGGTCTGCGCACCCCGGGCCTGCATCGCGAGCAGAGTCCCCCCGCAAGTTTGCTCGACGTCATCGCGGTGGGCTGCAATGGCAAGGATGTCGAGTTGAACAGACGAGGGCATAGGGCTCGGTGCGTAGCTCAGGGCGCAAGGAGAAGGCGGCGGAGGCTATCTCCGTTACGCCTCAGCCCTGCGTTAGTCTGCTGCGTCAGTAACGGCGTCCATGTAGGCGACGTCGAGGGCGGTACCTTGAACGATGATGTTCACATTGTCGATCTCAGAGCCGGCGGCGGGTGTCGTGCCAATGGCGGGATCGTACTGGGCGGTGATCGTCCCGCCGGTGTAGAAGCCGTGGACCTGGCCACCATAGGCGGTGTAGACCTTGTGAAGGCCCTGGACCCAGCAGAGGCCCGTGAGGTCGCCGTAGTAGAACTGGTTCTGGTTAGTGTTGGGGTAAGGAACGACGACGGCCGTACTTGTGCTTTGCGGGGGAACTTGCGTGACCGCAGGAACGACGGAAGCGCTGATGGCAGTTGAGCCTGAGGGCAGAGCGACGCGGGTGAGGCAATTGTAGTTCGCTGTCTGGTCGGTGGCCTGTCCGGCTGCGAGCTGTGCCGCCGCACGGGCCGCGCGCTCCCCTGTGGCGCATAGTTGGGAGCCGATCCACAGTGTGTTGTCGTCGGCAAAGAGCATCTTGGTGTGAGTGCCGTCGGAGATAGAGGTGATGCTGGTGACGGTGTTGGTCGCAAGGCTGATGGTGGAGAGATTGCCTGCAAAGAGACCGTCGGGCTGGCGTTGCTGACCGGCCAGGTAGAGCGTCACTCCGTCAGAGACTGCCGCTGTCACTCCGCCCGGAACCGGGACATTGGAGAGAAAAGAGTTTGGATTCTGTAGCGAGGGGGTAGAGCTGCTGTTGGTGTAGCTGTTGACCTGAAGTGCACCCGGCGAAAGGTACGTGACACTGGAGGTGGTCCCACCGCATTCGGCACCGCAGTTAAGAACGTAGACCGTGTTGCCGTCGAGCGAGAAGTACGCTCCCACGGGCCGATCAAAGGCGCTCGTATTGGTTCCGGTGTTGACCGGGATAACGCAGTAGATGGGAAGGTTGAAGGGCTGGCAGTCCACAGCACCGATCGCAGCAATCGCAGCCGTTGAAGTTGCGTACTGATTGGCGTTCAGCTTGATAAGCCGATAAACAGAGTTAGAGTTTCGGGTCATGGCGAGTACGACCGAGTCGCCCGTATTAACAACAACTTGAAAGACGTTCGGAAGGTTAAGCGCGTAAGTGACCCCGGTGGTTTTGTCGATGACACCAAGAAGCCCGGCACCTTCCTCCGCAGAGTAGACATGGCCGAAGGTCGGAGGGACCGCGATGCTGGTGGATTTAGCAGGCAAGGTGCCCGCAGAGCCGACGGTGGATTCCGTACCGTAGTTGATGATCTGGACGTCGCCTAAGGTGTTGGAATAAACGTAGCCGGCGACCTCTGAGGGGAAATTCAAGATCTGATTCGGATATCCGGAAGAGTAGCCGCTAATCGAGAACGAAGTCTTGGTGTTCTCAACGTTATTGCGGAGATCGCGGAGTGCATCGAGGATCTGGAGGCTGCCGCTGGCACCACCATTGGCCGTGACACCCACCATAACGCGGTAGGCGAGCTTGCTCGGAGGAACGGGCCGGTTCGCAAAGGTGTACACCGGAAACTTGTAGTAGTACGGGCCGCAGGCTGCAAGTCCCAGCGTGAAGGCGGCGATCAGGAGGCCGCAGAAGATCTGGGCACGGAGAGACTGGGTAAAAACACTTCGATTCTTCAACGGTAACGAACTCCAACCTGAGCGCTGCGGCATGATTTTGGCGGCCACTGCTATCTGCCGAGTATAACAAAGGACGCGCCAAAACACGGTTTGGGAGCAATCTCTCAAAGGGTTGACCTTTATTGGTTTGGAGCGGGTCTACCGGGTAGCTTACGATGGTAAGAGTACTTGGAGACGGCTATGGCGGATATTGTAAGCGGGGCTGATTCGGTGTCTGTTGCGGGATATGCGGTGGCCAGCCGGTTGTTCGACGGCGCAACGGTGCTGTGTGACGGGGCCATGGGCACAATGCTGTACTCCCGCGGCGTCTTCATCAACAAGTGCTATGACGAACTGAACCTGTCCCAGCCGGAACTGGTGCGGGAGATTCACTCGGAGTATCTGCAAGCAGGGGCAGAGGTTGTCGAGACCAACACCTTTGGCGGAAACAGGTTTCGCCTCGGCCGGCATGGACTGCAGGATCAGGTGCGCGCGATCAACTTGGCGGGCGTAAAACTGGCAAGGGAGTGCGTGAATCAGATTCGGGACAAGCAAGCCTGCGAGGCGTTTGTCGCGGGCTCGATCGGGTCCCTTGGCGAAAGACTGGAGCCTCTCGGCAAAGTTGGGTTGGATGAGGCTCAGGACGCCTTCGTGGAGCAGATCCGCGCGCTGACCGAAGGTGGGCCGGGCGTAGGCGTCGATCTGTTGATTATTGAGACGATGACCTCGCTGACCGAGGCGGAGCAGGCGATTCTCGCGGCGCGGCGTGTGGCTCCAGGGATTCGCGTCGTGGTGATGATGACCGTCGATGAAGACGGAAACTGCCTTGACGGCGCTTCGGCAGAGACGGCCGCGATCAAACTGACCGAATGGGGCGCAGACGCTGTGGGATGTAACTGCAGCGCAGGCCCGGCGACCGTGTTGAGCGTAATTGAACGTATGCGGCCGGTTACGACGCTTCCGCTGGCTGCAATGCCGAACGCAGGAATTCCGCGGGCAGTTGAAGGCCGAACGATCTATCTGACGTCGCCTGAGTACATGGCCAGCTTCACACGCAAGCTGGTGAAGGCGGGTGCGAGCATCGTCGGCGGATGTTGCGGAACGACCCCAAGTTACACGCGGGCGATGAAGAGCTCTCTGCGGGCGTTGGGCGCGATGGAGGGCGGCATCGAGGTCATGCAGCGCACCGGCACGGAAAAAGCTACGACCATCAAAGAGAGCAAGGTCTCTCCGCCCCCTCTGGCGGAGCGGTCCAAGATCGGTTCGATGGTTGCTGCTGGCGAGTTTGTGACGATGGTGGAGATTGTGCCGCCAAAGGGAATCGACTGCAGCAAGGAGCTGGACGGCGCAGCGCAGCTGCACCGGTTGGGCGTGGATGCGATCAATGTACCGGACTCGCCACGAGCCAGCGCAAGGATGAGCGCGCAAAGCCTCTGCGTGCAGATTCAGCAGCACGTCGGCATTGAGACGATTCTTCACTACACCTGTCGCGACAGAAACGTGTTGAGCATTCAGAGTGATCTGCTGGGAGCCTCGTCGATTGGGCTAAAAAATATCCTTTGCCTCACGGGCGATCCGCCGAAGCTGGGAAACTATCCCAACGCGACCGCCGTCTTTGATGTCGACGCGATCGGTCTTGTGAACGTGGTGAAGAACTTGAACTACGGCCTCGATATCGGCAGCAACTCCATCGGCGAGTCCACCGGCTTCTCTATCGCCGTTGCGGCGAATCCCGGCGTGCAGGACATGGATCAGGAAGTCCGGCGGTTTGCGTTCAAAGTAGAGGCCGGAGCAGAATATGCGATCACTCAGCCCGTCTTTGACCTGCGTGTGCTTGAAGAGTTTCTCCGCAGAATCGAAGGCTTCCGGATTCCGGTCATCGCGGGCATCTGGCCGCTGACCAGTCTGCGCAACGCGGAGTTTATGAAGAACGACCTTCGCGTCAGCATGCCCGATGAGATCATGGCACGGATGGCCACTGCGTCAACCCCCGAGGCAGGCAGGATAGAGGGCGTGAAGATCGCGCAGGAGATGCTTGCAGAGGCCAGGCCGATGGTGCAGGGTGTCCAGGTCAGCGCGCCATTCGGTCGATACAGCGTTGCCGCCGACGTTCTCGGGCTGGCTCAGGTAGAGGTTGCGTAATGGCGAACTTCGAAGAACACCTGACAGCCTTGGAAACAGTGGTCGAGAAGTTGGAGCAGGGAGAACTCTCGCTTGATGAGTCGGTCCGTCTCTTCGAGGAGGGCGTAAAGCTCTCAAACGCCTGCAAGAAGGAACTTGAAGCCGCAGAGGGACGAATCCAGGTACTGGTAGAGCAGGGCAGAAACGCCATGCGTGTGGTGGACCTCGATGTTGAGAAAAGCGCCGACGGCGAGGATTAGAGCGTGCAGAGTCTCTGCGTAGTCCAGCTAACGATCCCTGCTGGTGACGAAGCCGGGAACCCAGAGCAAGGCGCGCTTGGCTTCGGAGTCAGGCAACTCGGCGATGGTGAGACGGGCGGCTTCGGCGTAGGCACAGGCTGTGTCCATCGCGTAGTCGATCGAGCCATGTCGCTGCAGGATCTCGAGGATCTGCGGGTGGGAGACGTGCGTGAAGCTTCGGTCGGCGAGAACCGTGCGGATGGCTTCGCGATCGGCTCCTGTGCCGCGCTCAAGCGCGTGAATGACGGCCAGTGTTGCCTTCCCTTCACGAAGGTCAGAAGCGACAGGCTTGCCGAGGACGTCTTCCGCCGCGGTCAGATCAAGAACATCATCGACGATCTGGAACGCCAGCCCGAGATTGCGCCCGTACTCTCCAAGCTGCGCTTCGAGCTCGTCTGCATCCCCAAAGCCGTGCACCGGCGTGATAGCCGCGCCAAGCTGCATCGACACCTTGAAGAGACAAGCGGTCTTGCGGAAGATAAGGTCGAAGTACTCTTCCTCGTTGATGAGGTGGCCGAGCTTTTCGATCTGCAGCAGCTCGCCTTCGACCATCTGCTGAGTCAGCGAGATGAGCAGCTCAAGCACCCGAAAGTTCCGCTCCTCCAGAGCCGTCGAGAACGACTGCATATACAACCAGTCGCCCGCCAAAACGCACTTTGCGTTGCCCCACGTCGTATTCGAGGACGGCCGCCCACGCCGCGTATCAGCTTCGTCAATGATGTCGTCGTGCACCAGCGTGGCCGTGTGAAGCATCTCCACCACAGCGCCCAGGCGGATGCGGCTCTCACTCGTACAGCCCAGCGCCTTCGCAGACAGCAACAGCAGCAGCGGCCGAATCCGCTTGCCACCCCCCGCGATCAGGTAGCGCGCAATATCAGTGATGACCTCCACATTGGAGGCCGATTGGCGCGAAAACTCCAGCTCAATGGCGGCTAAATCGTCACGGAGGAGGTCGAACACCTCGGCTGCGGTCGCGATGGAGAGCGTGCTCACTTACTAGTCAGAGTATCAGGATGTGGATTTGGCTTCAGAGTAGGCTCGAAAAAGTGACTCAAAATTTTGATCGCGACAACGGCTTTTGGCAAAGCAGCAGCCAGGGCAAGCCCTCAGCCGCCTTATCGGTAAAGTTACGGGTTAGTTCGAGCGGAAGTTGGTGAACTGCAGCTCCACGCCGATATCCTTACCCTTCAGCAGCGCCATCACCTCCTGCAACACGTCGCGGTCTTTGCTCACCACCCGCACCGTATCGCCCTGAATACTCGCCTGCGCCTTCTTCTTCGAGTCCTTGATCGCCGCCACGATAATCTTCGCCTTCTCCGACGGAATCCCCTGCACCAGCTTGATCTTCTGCCGCACGCTCGAGTTCGCCGCCGGCTCAATCTTCTCAAACTCCAGGTTCTTCAGAGACACGCCGCGCTTCACCAGCTTTTGCGACAGAATCTCCGTCACCGCCTGCAGTTTGTACTCGTCCTGCGAAGCAAGCTGAATCGTATCGGTCCCCTCAAGCTCGATCTTCGACTTCGAGTCCTTAAGATCGAACCGCGCATGAACCTCTTTCGAGGCCTGGTCGATCGCGTTCTTTACTTCCTGAAGCTCTACTTTGCTCACAACGTCAAAGCTGTTATCGGATGCCATGGCTATGTCCTTCTTCTGTAACTTGGTCGCTCTCTATTATGTCAGCGCTGAAGCGTCAGCGGGTCGAGGGGAAAAGATTTTTGAAGTTCGCGGTCGTCAGCGCCGCAAGCTCCTCAGTTGAGATGCCGCGAAGCTCCGCCAGGGCTGCCGCCGTATGCGCGACAAACGCCGGCTCGTTTCGCTGCCCGCGAAGCGGAATCGGCGCAAGAAACGGCGCATCGGTCTCCACCAGAATCCTGTCCCCCGGCGCCGCAACTGCAGCATCGCGAATCCCCTGTGCCTTCGGATACGTCAGGTTCCCCGCAAACGAAAGATAAAACCCCGCAGCAAGCGACCGCTCCGCCTGCTCCACCGTCCCCGAGAAGCAGTGCATAATCCCGCCCACCCCATGAGGTGTCCAATGCTCATCGATCAGCGCCAGCAGGTCCTCCCACGCGTCCGCCTCGCCGTACTTCTCCTTCGCCTGGGGCGTGGCAAGCTCGCTCGTCCGGCAGTGAATCAGGATCGGCTTCCGCAGCTCCGCCGCCAGCCGCATCTGCGCCACAAAGGCCTCCTGCTGCGTGGCAATGTCCGGGTTGTCGAAGTGGTAGTAGTCCAGCCCAATCTCCCCAACCGCGATGCACCTCTCCTGCCTCGCCAGCGCCGCCAGCTTTTCAAGCGCCTCAGCCCCCGCATGAGCCGCCTCCTGCGGGTGAATCCCCGCGCTCGCGAACACCTGCGGCAACCCGGCTCTCACAGGCGAATTGGCAATCTCCAGCGCCTGGTGCATCGTCCCAGGCCCTTCGCCGATCCCGATGGCAAGAACCGTATGAACCCCGGCATCATAGGCGCGGCGAAGCACCTCGTCGCGGTCTTCCGTATAAAAATCCAAATGGGCGTGAGAGTCAATCAGGGGCATCTCATTCAGGGTATCGCAAGAGCGCGACAGCAGTTCACTCTTCCAGGCCCACTACAAGCCAGACATGACTGGAATAGTTCGGACCGCGTAGTATGTCCGCATGAAAAATCTGAACCGTCGTGATCTTTGTGTCGCTCTTTCAGCCTTTGCGGCGATGAGCGGTGCAATAGCAGAAGCGCAGACCGGCCAGCCCAGTGCAGAGCCCCTGCTTGCTCACTCGCGCATCTTCCCCTTCGACAAGCTGCCGGTGCATCCCTCCGCCAACGGAGGATCCAGCCGTCCCGTCATTCAGGGGCGTCTCGCCACAGGCGAGTTCGTCGAGGTCCACGAAACCGCGCTCCCACCAGGTCAGATGCCGCACCCACCGCATCGCCACACCCACTCCGAGTTCCTGCTCATCCGCGAAGGCAAGCTCGAAGCCACCAGTGACGGCAAGACGGGCATCGTCGAACCCGGCGGCATCATCTTCACCGCGTCGGGCGTCCTGCATAGCCTGAAGAACGTTGGCGACGTGATGGCCAACTACTTTGTCGTCGCAGTAGGGGTGCAGAAGGTAATCGCCTGATCAGTGCAGCAAAACTTACGCACCTCTCAAGATCTGTCATTTCGACCGAAGCGAGCCACCGTCTCATCGTGGCTCGCGCAGTGGAGAAACCCGCTTTTCGTCCGTACCGTCCGAGCTTTAACTGAAAGAGATCGACGGTGTCTTATTTCAGCCGCGACCCCAGCGCGATCTCCTCGCCAAAGGTAGCCAGCACCGGCCTGCCGTCTTCTCCATGCGAAGCGGCCAGCAGCATTCCATGCGACTCCAGTCCGCGCATCTTGCGCGGCGCAAGGTTCGCGATCACGACGATCTTTCTGCCAATCAGCTCCTCTGGCGTATACCACTCGGCGATGCCGGAGAGGATCTGCCGCTTCTCATAGCCAAGATCAACCTCCAGCCGAAGCAGCTTATCGGCCTTGGGAATACGCTCGGCGACCACAATCTGCGCCACGCGAAGGTCGATCTTCACGAAGTCGTCGATAGCGATCTGCGGCGTATCGGGGATATTCGACTGAGCGACGACAGAGTTAGCGAAGAGGCCGGAAGCCGGAGCTTCGGTATGCGGAGGTGTACCCACGCGTTCGGTGCTGATGGCATGACTACCCGCGACGGTTGTGCCTGGGGCGCCGGGGAGTGTCCAGGTGCGAGGCGGAGCGCCCGGATGAGTCGGGTCCGTCGGCACTGGAGAAGTATGCGTCGTCTGCTCATCAATGAATCGCGAGGGCGCGGGCTGTTCTGGCTTCGGTGCGGTCGGGTTTTCCATGTCGATCATGATCTGCGCGAGTCCTTTGTCCGCTCTGGGAAAGATAGGTGCCAGTGTGCCGAGTTTCGTCCCAGGTTTCAAGCCCCCCCATCTGAGGTTCTCTTTTTTTAGACTACCGCCTGTTGAAGCTTCCTCTATGTCTCCAAGTCCCAACTGTGCCCAAACTTTGGCGGCTGCGAAGGGCATGATTGGAAAGATATAAGCAGTAATAACCCGGATGGCATCACACGCTACATAAAGACTCGCCGTCAGCTTTTCTCTATCCTCGGGAACAGGAGATTTTGCCAGTTTCCACGGGGCTTCCGACGTGATCTTTCCATCGACAACACCAATGAAACCCCAGACGTCTTTGAGTAATGAGAAGAAATCGGTGCTGTTTGCCTTTCCCTCAAATAGAAAGCTCAGAGGAATACTTTCTGGCTGGGTAGCCACGTGGTATGGAGGAATGCATCCAGAAAAATTTGTACTTACCATTGCAAGAGTGCGGCTGACGAGGTTGCCGTACCCATTGGCCAGATCTGCGTTATAGCGAGTGATCATCGCGTCGAAGCTGAAGCTGCCGTCCTGCCCGAAAGGAATCTCGCGGAGGAGGAAGTAGCGGAGAACGTCGGCGCCGAAGAGGTCCTGTTCCTTCTTCGTGCTGTTGGGGAACTGCTTTTTATAGACCTCAGTGCCGAAGGCATCGAGGATAGTCTCAGTGCGGACCACATTGCCCTTCGACTTCGACATCTTGCTGTCGTCGAAGAGGAGCCAGCCGTTGGCGACCACAGACTTGGGCGTGGGGATATCCGCAGCAAGCAGAAAGGCAGGCCAGTAGACGCAATGGAAGCGCGTGATCTCCTTCCCAACGAGATGCAGATCCGCAGGCCAGTAGCGTTTGAACTTCTCCTGCAAAGCGGGATCATCCGAACCATAGCCGATAGCAGTCATGTAGTTGGCAAGAGCATCCAGCCACACATAGATCACATGCTTCTCGTTGCCCGGCACAGGAATGCCCCACTTGAAGCTGGTGCGCGAAATGGAAAGATCCTTGAGCGCACCCGGCACAAATGGTTTACCGAGAGCCGACAGCGCAAGAACTTCGCCGCGCTCGTTCGCCTCCGCAACATTGCCTCGAAGAAAACTCAGAACCTCGTTGCGGCTCGACTCAGGCTGGATCAGCAGACGCTTCTCCGGATCGTCGCTCTCAATAAGGTCGATCAAAGGAAGCTGATACTCAGACAGCCTGAAAAAATAGTTTTCTTCGGTGACCGTCTCGGTAGGCTTGCCGTCTGGCCCGATGGTGCCGGGGGGCCCATCGACAAACATCTCCTCGCCGATAGAGTACTGACCCGTGTAGGAACTCAGGTAGATCTTGTCGCGATCAAGCAGAAGTTGAAACAGCTTCTGGACAGCTTCGGTGTGGCGCAGCTCCGTGGTGCGGATGTAGTCGTCGTAGGTGATCCCCATGCGATCCCACAGCGCCCGGAACGAGTTCGAAACCTGGTCCGCAAACTGCAGCGGCGGAATACCGGCAGCAGCAGCGGAGCGCTCCACCTTCTGACCATGCTCATCGGTGCCCGTGAGGAAGAAAGTATCGTCGCCAAGCAGACGGTGGCGGCGCGCAATCACGTCGGCCGCAATAGTCGAGTACGCGTGCCCTATGTGTGGGCGTGCGTTGACATAGTAGATAGGGGTCGTGAGGTAAAACTTTTGATCAGGCATGGGGCAGAGCCCAGTTTAGCAGGGTAACCAGGCTCATTTCCTAGGGCAGAGCGATCCTGAGCCTGTTCAGGAGCTGCACCCCAAAAATAAATCTCAAAAAGTTGGCGCATTTTTTGCGACAGAAAAAGTGGTTGCTAAAACACCACGTTCACCACGCAAATCACCACAGTTACACCAGCAAAAAACCACGTTCAGAACACGCTTTTTCCTAAAACCCCCTGCAAAAACGCAGACTCCGCCACAAATTTAAAAAAAAGGGAAAGTCTACCGCTCCGTAGGCGTCGCCTCAGCCAAAGGAACTGAAATCTCCTCGGCAAGTGGGGCAGGAGCCTCGACCTCAGACGCCTGCGCGATGCGAGCCATATTCAGATGCTGCTCCATAGACCGCCGTGCCTGAACCGGATTGTGCGACCTGATAGCGCGGAAGATCTCGCGATGCATCTCAGCCGACTCCTTGATATCAACGGCGTTCTGGATGGTCTTGCTGCGTCGTTCATAGAGATTCGCAATCAGCGTCTCCATAACAGCGGCCAGGATAGGATTAGCCGCAGCTCGCGCGATGGTGCGATGGAAGCGTACATCGTGAATAAGGTACTCCTGTGGATCGTCGAGTGAGGCATACATCTCCGCAACCTCCTCAGCAAGCTCCGTAACCTGCTCATCCGTAGCGCGTTCCGCCGCCAGTGCCGCCAGGCTGGACTCAAGGACAAGACGCGCCTCAAACATCTGTCCTGGCACAAAGCCATGCAACGCTCCGAGAACAGAAAACGAGCTGGAGTCGAACGAAGGAGGCCCTGATGCAACAAAGGTCCCAGCCCCATGACGGCTCTTGAGCACTCCCATGGCTGCAAGAAAACCAATGCCCGAGCGGAGTGTAGAGCGGCTTATCTTCAGTTGACGGGCGAGGTCACGCTCAGGCGGGAGGCGGTAACCAGGACGAACCACCCCGGAACT
>Ga0302178_10003557_pt1 | contig 11701 bp, 8 predicted proteins | sample I_Palsa_E1_3_FD_198790 | JGI IMG/M metagenome (GOLD analysis project Ga0302178, IMG submission 198790) | Peat permafrost microbial communities from Stordalen Mire near Abisko, Sweden - I_Palsa_E1_3 | ecosystem: Environmental > Terrestrial > Soil > Palsa > Peat permafrost | place: Sweden: Abisko... | reverse complement strand
TCGCTGAGCCAGTTCCGCGGCAAGGTCGTCATGCTGTCGTTCGAGGATTCCGAGTGCACCACGGTCTGCCCGCTGACCACGCAGAGCATGCTGGAGGCCAAGCAGCTGCTCGGCGCCGCGGGTGACAAGGTGCAGCTGCTCGGCGTCGACGCCAACCCCGACGCCATCAAGGTGGCGGACGTGCTGGCCTACTCGCGCGCGCACGGCATGGTCAACCAGTGGGACTTCCTGACCGGGTCGTTGCCGCAGCTGAAGAGCACCTGGCGCGCCTACAACGTCGCCGTTCAGATTCAGCAGGGACAAATCGACCACACTCCCGCCCTGTTCGTGATCGATCAGCAAGGCCGGGAGCGCAAGCTTTACCTCACGCAGATGGCTTACTCCAGCATCGGGCAGTCCGCCCAGGTGCTCGCCGACGAGATCGCAAGCCTGCTGCCCGGTCATCCGCACGTCGCCAGCCAGCAGTCGCTCGCCACCGTCACCGTCACCAGTCCCGCGGACCATGTCACGCTGGCGTCCGCGCAAAGCGGCGATACCGTCGCCCTGGGCCCGGGAAAGCCGCGCCTGGTCATGTTCTTTGCCACCTGGCTGGCCGAGGTCTACGACTTGAAGTCCGAGCTCATCGGCGCTAACTCCTACGTGGCGGCAGCTCGGCGCGAAGGACTTCCGCAGCTGACCGCCGTGGACGAAACGGTGGTCGAGCCCTCGGCCCAGACCGTCCGCTCCTACCTGAAGAACCTCGGCACCACGCTGAATTACCCCGTCGCGCTCGACACCACGGGGCGAGTGGCGGATGGCTACCAGGTTCAGGACCAGCCCTGGTTCGTCCTGGTCTCCGCGTCCGGCAAGATCGTCTGGTCCCACGACGGCTGGCTATCCCCATCCGCCCTCGAATCCGCTGCCAAGCGCGCCGTCAGTTAGCGGATAAGACCGTTGTCCGCGCGGCCACCGTGCACGTATGGGTGGACGGGGGTGAGGCCTGGCGCCAGGGAAACTGGCTGACCGCCGTGCTGTGGATCGTCTCCCTAGGCGTTCACCTGGGTTACGACTATCTCGTCGAGGGCAAGAACCTGACTGGCCTGGGCGCAGCGTCCCTGCTGCTGTACCTCGGGATTACGTTCATGATCCAGCGGCTCATCCTCCAGGCGCGGGCCCAGCAGATCCCGGGCGCCAGCCCGCAGAGCACTGGCGCCCCTACCGCCTCGTGGTAACCACCTGGAGCCAGCCCCCCTCAAAGTTGGCTCCCGCTGGCGATGGTCGCGAGTCCGCGGGTCCCCCCGAATGCCCGCGGACTCGGATACTCATGCGGAGTGCCAGTTTGCCGGTTTGATACAGATACCACCCGAAATTGTGGGATCAAATGGGTGGGATCAGTCGCCGCAAGCCTGCCCAGGGAAGATCACGGGTCCTACGCCCCGGATGGCCTGGGCTCGGGCCCGGGCCAGCAGCGCCGCCGCGGCCTGGTGGCCGTTCTCGCCGGTCTGCGATATGCGGGCCGCGATAAGCCCCGCGACGAGCGGCGTCGAGAAGGACGTCCCGCTCCAGCGGGCCATGCCATCGAAATCCCGCCAGTCGCCGACGTCCGGCGGCTCGGTGCACTGGTACCGTCCGCTGGCGAAGGCGTTGACCAGTCCCTCGCCCGGCGCATACACGTCCACCCAGGACCCGTAGTTGGTGAAGTACGCCCGGCTCCGCCCATCCGTGCCGAGGGCGCCCACGCCCACCGCCCAGGGATAGGCCGCCGGCCAGAACGGGCGCCTCCCTGAGTCGTTCCCGGCCGCCGCCACCAGGACGGTTCCGGCCTGGCTGCGCAGCCGCTCCGCTATGATCTCGAAGCCCAGCAGCGGGAGGTCGCGCCGGCTATTGGTGCCGAACGACAGCGAGATGACCTCCGCGCCCATCGTGAGCGCGTCGGACACCTGCTTGGCCAGGTCAGCCTCGAAGATCGCGCCGAACTTGGCGAACGTCCGGTATACCTGCACCTCGGCCTTGGGTGCCATGGCCCGCGCGACGCCGGCCACGAACGTCCCGTGTCCCGCATAGGGAAGGATGCGGGGCGGGTCGCCGCCCATCGGATTCTCTTCCTCGCCCGTGACGCCTCTCAGCCACGTGTGCTCTTTGTCCGCATGCGGCAGCAAGCCGCTGTCGAGAATCGCCACCAGGACGCCCTCGCCGTCGCAGCTCCCAGTGGACACGCCCGGGTCGGGTGGCACGTAGCCCGGGACCACCTCCGGCTCCGTGGCCGGACAGCTGGTGGTGGGGCAGACGTACAAAATGTGCTCGGGCGTGGCCACTCCCTCGCCGAGCGTCCGGTCGACAGCGGCGCAGGCCTCCTCCACGCTCCGGCGCTCGTCGGCCGAGAACTCCAGGCGGGTCAGGCCGCGCAGGTTATTGTCGTGCGGAACGGCCGTGCTGGGCACGACACCCTGGACACGCTCCACGTCGGCGTCACGAACCAGCAGGGTGCGATCCCGGTGAAGGTAGTCGGCGTAGTTGGGGTCGGCCCGGTCGGCCGGATGAACCGCCGCCCCTGCCATGCCCTCCAGGACATCAGGAATGCCGGACAAGATCAGGCTGAGCTGCGCGTCGAAACGGCTCCGCGGCCCTTCCTGCCCGTCGTCACGAATCGTCATGCCGGTCCCATCCTATCGTGGGTTGTCACGAATTGTCTACTATCATGGAGTGAGATCGGGAGAGCCTGATACAGGAAACGTGCCGTCGGACCCGGCCGAGCTCCTGCCGCTCGCCGTGTCCCGGCCGCAGCACGCCCTCCTCGCCGCGCGCTCCGTCCTGGACGGTGAGCCCAGCGCTTATGACGCCTCATTCGCTCATCACGCGATCGGGATCGTCCTGCGTGATCGCGGCGATCTCCCGGGCGCGATCGCCGAGCTCAGGATGGGAGTGCGGCTGGCCCGCGCCGCAGGCCGGCCCGAACGGGCGGTCGACGTGCAGGCGACCCTGGGGCTAGCGCTCGCGTGGACCGGCCACAGCCAGCAGGGGCTGGCCGTGCTGAACCGGGCGCTGGAGGCCTCGCGCGGCGACATTACCGGCCAAGTGCTCATGCGGCGCGCCTCTGTGCTGCGGGATCTAGGCCGCTTTCACGAGGCACACCAGGACCTGAGCCGCGCTCTGCCGTATTTCCGCCGGGCGGGCGACACGGTGTGGGAGGCGCGGTCGCTGATACATCGGGCTGACATCTTTCTCGCCCTCGGTCTGCCTGGGCGGGCCGGCCCGGACTACGCCCGGGCGGAGGAGATGTTCTCGGTCAACGGGCAGGAGTTTGAGTACGCCAAGGCCCGGCACAGCCTCGGGCTGCTGGCGCTGGCCCGGGGTGACCTGCCCGAGACGCTTGCCTATTTCGACGAAGCGGGAAACCGCTACGACGCGCTGGGCGAGAACCTTCCCGATCTCGCCATCGACCGCTGCTGGGCGCTGCTGGCCGCTGGGCTGGCCGCGGAGGCGGCGCAGGAGGCAGGCACCGCCCTCAGCCAGCTGCCCCCGGGGGGCGGCATAGCGTACAAGAAGGCGGAACTGCTCTTCGCGGCCGCCACTGCCGCCCTGGCCGCAGGCATTCCCGCCGACGCCAGAGAACGGGCGTCACAGGCGCGCCGGCTGTTCCGGACCCAGCAGCGGGCGGTGTGGGAGGCGCGCGCCGGCCTCGTCCTCGCCCAGGCCAGGTACGCAGTCGGCGACCATTCCGCTGCGTTGTTCCGGTACGCCGACAAGGTCGCCGTCCAGCTGGAGGCGTCCCGGGCGGGCGAGGCGATGCAGGCGCACCTGCTCGCCGGGCGCATCGCCCTGAGCCGGGGCAGTCCGGCCGAAGCCGACCCGCACCTCGAGCGCGCCGCGAGGTCACGCCGCCGCGGGCCGCCGCTGACTCGGAGCGTGGCCTGGCTCGCCCGGGCGCTGCAAGCCGACGCGCGAGCCAACGCCCGGGCCACCGTCGCCGCCTGTACGCGCGGCCTCGACGCCCTCGAGGAGCATCAGATGAGGCTCGGAGCTACCGAGTTGCGCGCGTACGGCATGGCGCACGGCGTCGAGCTGGCCAAGCTGGCCCAGCGCGACGCGCTCAGGCGTGACGACATCCGTCGGCTGTTGTTCTGGAGCGAGCGACGGCGGGCGACCGCGCTGGCTGCGCGGAGCACGCCGCCTGAGGAAGACAAGGAACTCGCGGCCGAGCTGGAAGCGCTGCGCGGCGTGACCAGGCTGCTGGAGACGACCGAGATGGCTGCTCCCCGCCGGAACGCCCTGGAGCGAGAGCGGCGGCGGCTCGAAGCGGCGGTGCAGGCCCGCACGCGTAGGTCATCGAGTAGCCGCAAACCCAGCGAGAGCGAGTTCGATCTCGGTGCGCTGTTCGACGAGCTCGGCGAGAGCACGCTAATCGAGATCGTCGAGGTCGAAGGCATGCTGCACGCGATCATCGTCGCGGACCGGCGGCTGCGGCTGCACCCGGTGGGCGCCGTTCCCGTACGGGAGATCCAGATGAACCGCTTCGTGTTGCGCCGCCTCGCGCACCGTCCTCCGCAACCCAGCGACGAGCTTGTGCTGAAGCACAGAGGCACCAAGCTGGAGTCCTCGTTGCTCGGCGACGCGGCCATGCTGCTCGGGGACGGCCCGGTCGTTGTGGTACCGCCAAGCTGGCTCCCGGCCGTGCCGTGGACACTTATGCCGTCGTTGCGCGATCGCGTCGTGACCGTGACGCCGTCCGCGTCGACCTGGTTGCGTGCACGTCACGTGAGGCCGCCATCTCAGCGGCGCGTCACCCTTGTCGTCGGGCCCGGACTGGCCACCAAGGGCGCGGAAGTTGCGCTGTTGCGCTCCGGCTATCCCGGAGCGGTGATGCTCGGTCACGGCAGCGCGACGGCCGCCAACGTGCTCGACGCCCTGGACGACGCGTGGCTCGCGCACATCGCGGCCCACGGCACGTTCCGGGCGGACAACCCCATGTTCTCGTCAATACTGCTCGACGACGGGCCCCTGACCGTGCATGACTTTGAGCGCCTGGGCCGCACCCCGTACCGGCTGGTCCTCTCCAGTTGCGACTCCGGAGTAGTTGCGACGGTGGGCACCGACGGACTCCTGGGCCTGGTGAGTAGCCTGGTCTCGCTCGGCGCGGCCGGAATCGTGGCCAGCATCGTGCCCGTCAATGACTTCGCCGCCGTGCCTCTCATGCTGGCTCTACACGACGCTCTGCAACGAGGTGCAACGCTGCCGGAGGCGCTTCTGGCCGCACGCCGGTCGGCCAGCGACGACCCGCTGGCCGAAGCGACCGCGCATTCCTTCATGGTCTTTGGCGCCTGAAACTTGCCTCACGGAGCGCGAGTCCGCGGGTTCCCCAACCCGCGGCTGCTCACAGCGTGATCCACCCGGTCAGCACGTCGGCGCCGTCCGCCGTCCGGTAGCGCAGCCGGAACGGGCTGGCCGGGATGGGCTCGACGGCGAAACAGCCGATCTCGTCAACCGGGGTACTCGTGGTCGTGCCCGCCCTGGTCTGCGTCTCGAGTGTCCCGGCTTGCGGCGGGATGACCTGGCCGAGCAGGGAACCATCGGTGACCTCGAGCTCCAGGCTGAGATGGACCGACGTGAAGGTGAGGGCCCGGATCGAGGCGGTCTCCGAGCGCAGGCCCGCGGCCGGCTCGCGGCTGGAGTCGTAGGTGAGCTGCGCCAGCTCGGCGTCGATATTGTGCCAGGCGTAGGCGCTCTTGCCCATATCGACGAACGACTCAGGCACCGCCTGGCGCGCCCGCATCGCCTCGCCCAGTGCCGCTAGCAGCTGCTCGTCGTCCCAGCCGTCAAGCACCTGGCCCGCCTCCTGGAGTATTGATTTCGAATTCGCCCGTACCGAGGGCGATGAGGGTATCTGACCGGCGCAGCCGTTCCAGGCAACGTGCCCGCTGCGGCCCGATGCTTCCCATCCGGATCCCCAGCGTTGCGCTGATCTGTGTATACGAGTGCGGCGGGTCGCTGAACAGCATGGCCAGCAGTTGATGGCAGGGCGGCGGGAGTTCGGCGAAGGCCGCACGCAGCGCCCCGTCCCGCTCCGCCCGCAGGATCTCCTCGTCGATCACGACGTCGTCCGCGAACTCCGGCGCGTCGTCGAGCCTGGTGGCCATCCGCTGGGACGCGGTGACCACGCGAAGGCACTCACGGCTGGTGGTGGTGGCCAGCCAGCCGGGCAGCGCGGCGGGCTCGCGCAGCTTGCCGAGCTGCTCGACCAGCAGCAGCCACACGTTCTGGCCCACGTCTTCGATGTCGTGACTGCTGAGCCGGTACCGGGTGCAGATCGCCCACACCAGCGGGGCGTAGCGCTCGACCAGCTGGTTCCACGCGTCCTGGTCGCTCCCGGCCGCGCGGGCGACCAGGGCGACTACGGACGGATCATCACGCATGGTCCCTCTCGTTGTCCATCATGATCAGCACCTCGGATAAGTGGCCGTAACCCTTTCTAACCCGGAGGGCCGCCAGCCGTCCCTGATACACCGGCCGCGATTATTTTTATGAGCCCGTTACGAGCGCGGGCACCCTGTCCAGCAGGATGCCGCTCGTTCCCCGCTCGATCATGTCACGTCCGTAGCATGGGCATTGTGACCGATTGGGACTGGGACGCCTGGCACCGTGACTACGACGACCCGGACTCCGCGCTGGCCCAGCGCCTGGCGGCGGTCCAGGGCCAGATCCGGGCGGCGCTCGAGGTGGCGCCTCCTGGCCCGCTTCATGCCATCAGCCTATGTGCCGGCCAGGGACGGGACCTGATCGGCGTGCTGGCCCGCCATCCCCGCCGCGCCGACGTGGTGGCCCGCCTGGTCGAGCTCGATCCCCGCATTGCCGAGGTGGCCCGCCGGGCGGCGCAGGCGGCGGGCCTGTCCCAGGTCGAGGTGGTGACCGCGGACGCGGCGCTGACCGACCATTACGCCGGGATGGTGCCGGCCTACCTGGTGCTGGCCTGCGGGGTGTTCGGCAACATGACGGACGACGATGTGCAGCGCACGGTGGGTTACTGCACTCAGCTGTGCGCCCACGGCGGCACGGTCGTGTGGACCCGCGGCCGCTGGCTACCGGACCTGGTGCCCCAGATCTGCGACTGGTTCGCCGCCCGAGGCTTCAAGCCGCTCTGGGTCTCCGACCCGGCCGCGGGCTGGGGCGCCGCCGCGCACCGCTTCACCGGTACCCCGGCCCCACTGGAGCGAGGAGCCCAGATGTTCACTTTCACCAGCTATCACCCCCGCACCGGCCCTGCCCGCCACTGACCATCTCCCCGCCACCAACCATGAAAGATCTTCTTTTACGGAACGGCAGTGGTGCTCCTGCTAGGAGCCCGGCTACCTCCACCTCGGGACCGCCCCTCCACCTCGGGACCGCCCCTCCACCTCGGGACCGCCCCTCCACCTCGGGACCGCCCCTCCACCTCGGGACCGCCCCTCCGACAAAGTCGCGCGTCCTCGCGTACGCATGAGGCTGTCGCGGCCAACCGCGGCAGCCTCCGGCCGCGAAACTAAGGGCTGCAGGGGCCGCTGCGGCCCGTGGGGCCAGTGTGACGGGCGGCAATCGACCCTATGGAACATTAGGCCGGTTATAACCGGCCCAATGTTCCATAGGTGTGATTTTTTTCGAGTGAGCGACATCTCCCGGATCCTGGCGTGCGCGATCGAGATCAGTGTGTAGAGGGGTATACGCCGAAATACACCCAATCTTCCGTAAAGTCCAGATTAACGATAGATGGGGGCACTTCGTGGTTTTTATCGCTCAGAGAGATGCCGTCCATTCCCGGCCGGGGATGGGGCCGATAGCCTCTCCGGCCGGGCGTGGAAATATCCTAGCTTTTCTGGCTGGGGCGGCGCCCGCGAGAACCCAGGTGGGGAACGGGCTTTCGCATGACCAGGGGCGTGGAACAGGCTTCCGTGCCACCTCTGGCCCTGTGACCTGGCTTGACTTGGGCGAACCTCAGTTCGATACTTGGTGAGATGGGGAGCTCGCCTGCGGAAATCAGGCGGATACCGGCCAGTCAGCCTGCGGCATCTGCGGTCTTCAGAGCACCCGCTTTCGGCGCGCCTGCGGTATCCGGTTTCGGCGCGCCTGCGGTATCCGGTTTCGGCGCGCCTGCGGTTTCGGGGACCGGGATGCTGCCGACGCTGCCGGCCCTGCGCGATCTGCTCCCGAGAGGCGGCCTGGCCCGCGGGTCGGTGCTGGCGGTCCCGGAGTTCGGTCTGCTCTGCTTGGCGCTCGCCGCGGGCGCCTCGGCGGCCGGAGCCTGGTGCGGGATCGCGGGGGTGCCCGAAGCCGGCCTGGCGGCCGCGGTGGGTACGGGCCTGGACGTCGAGCGGACCCTGCTCGTCCCGGATCCGGGTCCTGCCTGGCCGCAGGTGGTGGCGTCGCTGCTCGACGGGTGCGAGCTCGTCCTGCTGCGACCCCCTATGACGGCGCCGGTCCAGGTCCGGCGACGCCTTGAGGCCGTGCTCCGGCGGGCCGGCGGCGTGCTGCTCGTGGCCGGGGACTGGCCCGGGGCCCAGGTGCACCTCCGGGTTATCACCCAGCGGTGGACCGGCCTGGGCGACGGGTACGGACGGGTGCGGGCGTGCTGCGCGGAGGTGACGGCGGACGGGCGTGGAGAGGCGGCCCTGACGCGCACGCGCTGGCTCTGGCTGCCGGCCGAGGACGGCGGTGTCACCGTGGCCGACCCGGTGGATATCCCGGTGCCGGGGATCCCGGTGACCCGCACGCCGCCTGGGCTGCGCGCGGTAAGCGCGGGATGAGGCCGAACGCGGACTCGGCGCCGCAGCGGATCATGGTCGTACGCTGCCCGCCGCTCTACGGGCCGGATGCGAGCCTCGCGGAGCCGCAGGCGGCGCGGTTGTTCGAGCAGGTGATCGGGGCGGTGACCGGCTTCTGCCCGAACGTCGAGGCGACCGAGCTAGGGGTGTGCGCGTTCGGCGCCCGAGGGCCAGCCCGGTACTTCGGCGGCGAGGGGGCGCTGGCCAGCAAGATCATCGCCGCCGTGGCCGAACTCGGCGTGGAATCGCGCGTCGGCGTCGCCGACGGGATGTTCGCCGCCCTGCTCGCCGCGCGCCGGGCTGATCCCGTCAACCCCGCCGGACCCGCTGACCCCGCCGGGGCGGTCCTGGTGATACCGCCGGGCGGGACGGCCGGGTTCCTGGCGACGCAGCCGGTGAGCGTCCTGGCCGATCAGGACCTGGCCGGATTGCTGAACCGGCTCGGCCTCGGCACCCTTGGCGACCTCGCCGCGTTGCCGGCCAGCGATGTGGCCAGCAGGTTCGGCGACGCGGGAGAAGCCGTGCACCGGCTGGCCCGCGGCCTGGACCTCCGCCCGCTCGCGGCCCGCCCGCCCGCTCACGACCTGTCCGTGGCCCGGGAATTCGACCCGCCGGAACCGCTGGCCGAGCCCGTGGTGTTCGCGGCCAAGACGCTCGCCGAGCAGCTGCACGCCGGCCTCGCCGCCCGCGGGCTGACCTGTGTCCGCGTGCAGGTGCGGGTCACCTGGGCGGACGGAGAGGAAAGCAGCAGGTTGTGGCGGCACGACGGGCTGCTGACGGCGGCCGGGGTCGCGGACCGAGTCCGCTGGCAACTGGACGGCCAGCGGGCCGCCCCGCCAGACGGCCAATACGCTCAGGGTGGCATCGGGATGCTCCGGCTGGTACCCGATCAGGTGGTCCGCGCCACCGGACACCAACTCGCGCTCTGGGGTGAGGCCGTGGTCAGTGACCGGGTCGCGCGGGCCGCCATGCGGGTGCAGGCCATGCTCGGGCACGAGGCGGTCCTGCGGCCGGTCACGGGGGGCGGCAGAAACGTCTCCGAACAGGTGAGCCACGTACCGTTTGGAGAAAAAAGGGAGCCCCGCCTGGCTGCGGGCCCACCGTGGCCCGGGCGGATCACGGGTGCGGCGCCCGGTGTCGTTTACCCGGCGGCCCGCGAGGCGGAAGTGACCGATGATGCCGGGCGCCTGGTCACCGTCACCGGGCGGTGCGTGCTGTCGGCCGCGCCTGCCCGGCTGGTGATCGGGCGCGAGCCGCCGCGCCGGATCACCGCCTGGGCCGGACCCTGGCCGCTGTCCGAACGCTGGTGGGACACGGTCGCGGCCCGCAGGCGCGCCCGGTTCCAGCTGGCCACCGACGACGGCCGGGTCTGGCTCGTGGTGGTGCGGGACAGTCGCTGGCTGGTCGAAGCAGGCTATTGGTGAGGCCCGGTCACGCGCTGGTGACCGGCCCTGGGCGGGCCGTGCGGACCGGCCATGGGCTGGGATAACCCGCCGGTTCCCTGGCGGGAACTTCAGCGGCGCATGTCATGGCGCACCAAAGGCAGTCCCGCGGAAGGCAGCCCAGCGGAAGGCAGTCCCGCGGAAGACCGGCCCATCGAACACCGCTCGCGTCCGAGCCGGGCCGCGCTCCGGCGGCCGGGCGCGCAGGCCGCGGCGAGCATCCCGTGGGCCGAACTGCACTGCCATTCCTCCTACAGCTTCCTCGACGGGGCGGCTACCCCGGATGAACTCGTCACCGAGGCCGCCCGGCTCGGGCTTGAGGTGCTCGCCCTCACCGATCACGACGGGATGTACGGGGTCCCGCAGTTCGCGCAGGCCGCGGCGAGGCTGCGCGAGACCGGCGTGGCCCTGGGCACCGTGTTCGGCGCCGAGCTCAGCCTTGGCCTATCGTCCGGCCAGACCGGCGTGCCCGACCCGGAAGGGCAGCATCTGCTGGTCCTGGCCCGCGACCCGGAAGGCTACTCCCGGCTGTGCGCCGTGATCAGCGCCGCCCAGCTGGCGGGCGGGGAAAAGGGGCGCCCGGTCTACGACACCGGCGCGCTGGCCGGCGCGCACGACGGCCACTGGGTGGTGCTGACCGGATGCCGCAAGGGACTGGTGCCCGCCGCGCTCGCCACCGGGGGCCCGGACGCGGCCTGGCGGGAGCTGACGAGGCTGACCGAGATGTTCGGTCATGAGAACGTGATGGTCGAGCTGAACTGCCATCACGACCCCGGTGACGACGAGCGCAATGACGTGCTGGCCCGGCTGGCGGCCCTGGCGGACGTCGGCGTCGTGGCCGCAGGCAACGTGCATTTCGCGGTGCCCGCGCAGGCGCGGCTCGGCCAGGCGCTGGCCGCGATCCGGGCCCGGCGCAGCCTGGCCGACATCGACGGCTGGCTGCCCGCGGCGAGCACGGCCTACCTGCGGTCCGGCGCGGAGATGGCCGCGCTGCTGCGGCGCTACCCAGGGACACTGGAGCGGACCGTGGCGCTGGGACGCCAGTGCGCGTTCGACTTCAGCGTGATCGCGCCGAAGCTGCCGGACTTTCCCGTACCGGCCGGGTTCACCACCGAGGCAGCCTGGCTGCGCGAACTGGTGGCGCGCAAGGCGCCGGCCCGGTACGGGGCGCCGGGCGCCGAGCGGGTGCCCGGCGGCTATGCGCAGATCGCCAGGGAACTCGACGTGATCGAGCGGCTGGGCTTCCCCGGCTACTTCCTGATCGTGCACGACATCGTGGAGTTCTGCGAGCGGGAGAACATCCTGTGCCAGGGCCGGGGTTCGGCGGCCAACTCGGCGGTGTGCTTCGCGATCGGCATCACCAGCGTCGACCCGGTCTCGCATCACCTGCTGTTCGAGCGGTTCCTGTCCGAGGGCCGGGACGGGCCGCCGGACATCGACCTGGACATCGAGCACCGCCGCCGCGAGGAGGTCATCCAGTACGTCTACGGC
>Ga0302178_10003556_pt1 | contig 11702 bp, 12 predicted proteins | sample I_Palsa_E1_3_FD_198790 | JGI IMG/M metagenome (GOLD analysis project Ga0302178, IMG submission 198790) | Peat permafrost microbial communities from Stordalen Mire near Abisko, Sweden - I_Palsa_E1_3 | ecosystem: Environmental > Terrestrial > Soil > Palsa > Peat permafrost | place: Sweden... | reverse complement strand
CGAACGCGTCCGTGGTGCTGTCGACCGGCATCCCGAGCCCGACCGAGTCGATCACGTGCGAGGGGACGACCCCCTCAAACGGCGTCAACTGCAACCTCGGCGCGGGCGGCTTGATGGATTCCTACGCGTCCGCGCAGGGCTCGTTCGACCTGGTGCAGCCGTACTGCGCCTACCTGCCGGCGAAGGCCAAGCCCGGCACGCCGGCGGTACCTCAGGCGATCGTCTCGGTCGTCGTCACCGACAACAGCGGCGCCGAGGATGGCCCCTTCTACCTGAGCCTGGCGAGCAAGTGCGCGAAGGTTCCGAGCGTGGTGCCCACTCCGACCCCGAAGACCAAGAAGAAGGCCAAGAAGACGGGTTAGAGACGGACTGGAGGGCGCGGCGCGTCTGACATAATCGCGCGATGCGCTTTCTGCAGATGAAGCCCGGGCACGGTGAGGTTGTGATCGCAGAAGGCGACGTGGAGCTCCCCGAGGAGGAGCGGCTGCTGGTGGAGGAATTCCGCCGGCAGCTCGAGGCGGGTCTCTGGGCGGCCGTTCCGGTCGCCCAGAGCGGCGGCCGGCGCGAGGCGCGGATGGTCCAGTCGTTCGCCGAGGTGCCAAGGGACGCCGAGCGCGTGATCTTCTTCCCGCGCGCCGCGGGCGGATCCTGAGCCGGGGCGGCGGTCGCGATGCTGCTCGCTCTCGGCGCTTCGGCAATCGTCGCGATCGCGCTTCTGTTCGACCTCGTCGGGCCGCGGCTGACCGAGCTGTGGGCGCGCCACCGGGCGCGCGCGCGCCGTAACGGCGAGCTCGGCTTCGACCCGGGGCGCGAGCTGCGGGCCGAGCAGCGAGCGCGAGAGCTGCTGCGCTCGTGCGTCAACGACGAGGAATGGGCGATGTATCGCGAGCTGGGGTTCATCCGCGTGTGGGGTACGCGGCAGCACCCGGGCAACGGCGCCGAGTACGCCTACCTGATCTACCCGCACCGCCCGATCGTCGCCTATCTCGCCCAGACCGGGCGCCTGCTGAGCGAGTACTGCGTGACCTTCCCGGACGAGACGCGGCCGTACGGGAGCTCCCGGCTCCCCGACTCGGACGACGTGCTCGCCAAGTGGATGGCGCTGACTGGCGACGAGGAGCGGCTGATCGAGACCGCCAACATGCACCTGCCTGGCCGCCAGATCGACCCGGCTCAGGTGAGCCGCGACCTCTGGCGCCTGGCGCGCTGGGAGCGCGCGCGGCTGCGCGATGCGGCCACCGGCGCCGGCCCGGCGCCGGTCGACGTCAGCTAAGGCGACGCCTAGGGGTCCCTGACAGGGCCCCTGCGTCTTACCGGAGATAGGTGCGTCGATCGTCGCGACGCACCTATCTCCGGTCGACAACTGCCTCCTTCCCGACAAAGAAGCTCGACAAGCCCTCCTTTGTTGCTACAGTCCCGCTCGGAAAGTAGATCGACATTGTGCAGTTTGTCGCGCGATCGGGAAAGGAACAAACCAGTTGAGACTCACACACAGGCTCGTCGTCGGCCGCGAACGAGCATCCGCCCCCAAGCCGCATCGACTGCGGCCCTGGAGGAGCGCCCTCGCCGTGGCTGCCGTGCTGCCCGTGCTAGCCGCGCCCGCCACCGCAGGCGCGCTGACGCTGACCGGATCGGGATCGAGCGCAGCGCAGCCGTACATGACCGCGCTGTTCGCGGCCTATACCAAGCTCCATAAGAACATCAGCTTCAAGTACATCCCTGATGGCGGCAACGCCGGCGTCAAGGACGTTCAGGCCGGGCGCTCCGAGTTCGCGATCAACACCCGCCCGGAGGAGCCCAGCGACTCGGGCACGAGCTACACGAAGCTGTTCCTCGACGCGATCTGCATCGACGTCAACTCGTCGAACAGCATCAGCAACATCTCGTTGACGGGCCTCAAGAACGTCTTCCTCGGCACCGACACGAGCTGGTCGCAGGTCGGCGGCAGCCTGTCCGGCACGATCGACCCGCAGGGGCGCAACTCCTCGGCGGGGCAGTACACGTTCTTCCAGTCGGCGGTACTCGACGGCGCGACGCAGTCGAGCAACGTCAGCCAGCTGACCTCCGACGGCCTCGTCGCGACCGCGATCGAGAAGGATCAGAACGCGATCGGCTACGTCGGCCTCGCCCATTCGGGCGCCCCGGGTGAGCCCGTCAAGGAGTCGGGCGAGAAGCCGATCGAGGTGAACGGCATCGCCTGCGATGCCGCGACCGTGAAGAGCGAGACCTACCCGCTGTTCCGCTTCGACTGGGCGGTGCTCCCGACCTCGAGTCCGAGCATCCCGGTGGAGCAGTTCTTCGATTGGGTCCGCACCAACTCCACGGCTGGCCAGGTGATCAGCGAAGCGGGCGCCGTGCCGGCGTTCAACGCGGCGCCGCCGAAGAAGAAGAAGTAGCTGCTAGAGCAGCTCGCGAGTCGGCAACCAGGGAACGGATCAGACCAGGGGATCACGTGGCCATAGTCGACGAGGATCTTCCTCTACTCCCAGAGGAGCGCACGACGTTCAGCCAGGACGAGCGCGCCGAGCTTTGGCTCGGCGCGCTCGTCTGCGGCGTGATCGTGGTGCTGCTCGCAATGGTCGCGTTCATCCTCAAGGAGTCGTGGCCGTCGTTCGCGCACAACGGCCTGAGCTGGTTCGGCGCCGGCGGGTCGGTCGACAGCCAGATCCAGACGATCTTCAACTCGGGCAACTTCCTGACCAAGCCGGACTACGTGTTCCACGCCTGGCCGCTGATCTGGTCGACGATCCTGACGACCGGCCTCAGCGTCGCGATCGCGTTCGTCTCGAGCCTGTTCGTCGCCGTGTTCATGGTCGAATTCGCCCCCGACCCGATCAAGCGCGTGCTCGAGCCGGTGATCCGCCTGCTGGCGAGCGTGCCGTCGGTGATCTACGGCCTGATTGGCGTGCTGGTCGTCGCCCCATTCATCGGCAACCACCTGATCACCGCCCACGACAAGGCGTCCGTCACGCCCGTGATCCAGCTCAACGGCTACAGCCTGCTGGCGGCGGTCGTGATCCTGACGGTGATGATCGCGCCGATCATGATCGCGATCTTCGCCGAGGGACTGCGGGCGGTGCCCCGCGGCTGGCTCGAAGGCTCGCTGGCGCTCGGCGTCAACCGCTGGCGCACGTTCTGGAAGATCGCGGTCCGGACGGCGCGCCCGGCGCTGATCGCCGGCACGGTGCTCGCGACCGCTCGCGCGCTTGGCGAGGCGGTGATGCTGAGCATGGTCTCCGGCTCGGTCGGGTTCGCCCCCAATCCCGCCGACGGGCTGATCGTCTTGTTCGAGCCCTCGCGCGGGCTCGCGCCGACGATCCTGCACAACACCGACGAGCTCAGCTCGCCGCCGATGAGGGCGACGCTGTTTGCGATCGCGGCCGTGCTGCTGTTCTCGAGTCTGATGCTGTCGCTGATCGGCTGGGCGACCAAGCAGTCGATGAGTCGCTACTTCCTCGTCGGTGGGGTGGCTCGATGAGCGCGACGGCGCCCGGACCGGGGCGGACCTCGCCGGGTGGCTCGAGCGCGTCGTGGCGGCTGACCGACCGCGCCGGGCTGGCGCTCGCCTGGTTCTTCGGGCTGCTGTTCTGCGCGATCTGCGGCGCGATCGTGATCTTCCTCGCCGTCAAGGGCATCAGCGACCTGCGTCCGGACCTGATCTGGACCAATCCGGGAGCCGGTCCCACCGGCGAGACGGGAGGCTTCCTCGACCCGCTGATCGGGACCTTGGTGGTCGGCGGGATCGGGATCGGGATCGCCGGCCCGGTCGGCGTCTGGACGGCCGTGTGGCTGAGCGAGTACGGCCGGCCGGCGCCGCTCGCCCGCGTCGTCGAGTCGACGATCGAGATGCTCGCCGGCGCCCCGTCGGTCGTACTGGCGCTGTTCGGGATCCTCCTGTTCGAGAGCAAGGTGCTCGGGTTCCTGAGCGCCACCAACGGCGGCATCGTGTTCGGCAAGTCGTTCTTCGCGGCCGGCGCGATGCTGTCGCTGATCGCGCTGCCGATCGTCGTCACGACCGTCCGCGAGGGCCTGCAGGCGATCCCCAACCACGTCCGCGAGGCCTCCTACGCGCTCGGCAAGACGAGGATCACGACGATCCGCCGCGTCCTGCTGCCGGCCGCTCGCCCGTCGCTGATCACCGGGAACATGCTCGCGTTCGGGCACATGATCGGCGACACGGCGATCATCGTGTTCCTGCTGGGTGACACGCAGATCCTCCAGGGTGTCGGCGGCGTCCCGGGCCTCAACATCCTGCGCGGCACGGGCAGCACGCTGACGAGCTACATCTTCGACAACGCCCCGACCGGCGACCTCAACCAGCCGCAGAAGGCATACGCAGCCGCGTTCGTGCTGATCCTGATCGTGCTCGCGCTGAACGTGCTCGTCGACGTCTTCGGCAGGCGTTCGAGGGAGGCGCGGTGGAGCTGAGAAAGCCACCGCCCGTGCGCCGGCTCGAGCCGGGCGCGACCGTCACGCCGCGTCAGGCTCCCGCGCCCGTCGTGCAGCTGCGGCCCGACGACACGGCGCCCGCCGCCTCGGCGGCGAGCTTCGTCAACGCCGGGCGCGCGTCGCGCGCTGCTGCGCCCACGATCGAGCGGATGCAGGTGGAGGAGCTGTCGGTCGCCTACGCGCAGCGCCAGGCGGTCAGGTCGGTCTCGCTGCCGATCCGCCAGGGCGAGGTGCTCGCCCTGATCGGCCCGTCGGGTTGCGGCAAGACGACGCTCCTGCGATCGCTCAACCGGCTCACCGAGCTGACGAAGTCGGCGACCCTGAGCGGCCGCGTCACGCTCGACGGGATCGACATCGCCGGGCTCGAGCCGACCGATCTGCGCCGCCGGGTGACGATGGTCTTCCAGCAGCCGAACCCGTTCCCGATGAGCATCTTCGAGAACATCGCCTACGTCCTGCGCGAGCAGGCCAAGCGCAAGCCGCGCCGCTCGTCGCTGCGGCCGGCGGTGGAGCAGGCGCTCGCCCACGCCGGCCTGCTCGAGGAGGTCAAGGACAACCTCGACCATCCGGCGCTGCGACTGTCGGGCGGCCAGCAGCAGCGGCTCTGCATCGCGCGCGCGCTCGCGGCGGGGCCCGAGGTGCTGTTGCTGGACGAGCCGTGCTCGGCGCTCGACCCGCAGTCGACGAAGGTGATCGAAGACCTGATCGTCAAGCTGCGCGAGGAGGTTGCGGTCGTGATCGTCACCCACAACCTGCAGCAGGCCTACCGGATCGCCGACTACGTCGCGTTCATGTACCTCGGCGAGCTGATCGAGTACGGAAGCACCCAGGCGCTGTTCACGCGCCCACGCCAGCCACGGACCCAGGAGTACGTCAGTGGTGCGTTCGGTTAGGGTCGTCAGCCCCGTGGCGACGATCGCCGCCGCGGGCGTCCTCGCCGGCTGCTCGACCACGATGCAGGAGGCCTCACGCCTGCAGCTCAACTCCGCGAGGATCCGCGCGAGCCAGGTGGTGACGAGGGTGAGCGCCCAGAGCCGGCAGGTGCGACTGGTGCACCTCGGGCTCCTGACCGTCGGCAACCAGACGGCATTCATCGCGACCGTCCGCAACGGCGCGAAGCGCGCGGTCAGCGATCTGCCGATCTCCGTCGGCTACCGCGTCGCCGGCCGCGCCCCCGTGTACCTCAACGCCACGAACGACCTCGGTTACTTCCAGACGCACTTGCCGGCGGTCGAGCCCGGGGGGACGCTCACGTGGGTGCTCACCGCCGGGCGCGCCCTGCCGGCCGGGGCACACGCGTTCGGGCTGATCGGCGCCAGCCCGACGGCCGACGCGCACCCGACCGAACGGCTGCCGCGGATCACGGCGCGCACGACCGCGCTCGCAAGCCGGCTGAAGGTGGCGCTCCACAACCTCTCCGGGGTCCCCCAATACCAGCTTCAGGTGTACGCGGTCGCCCGGCGCGCGGGTGGCTACGTCGCGGCGGGGGCGACGACGGTCGCGCACCTCGGCACCGGCTCTACGCAGACCATCGAACTTCCCGTGCTCGGCAGCCTCAGCCGGGCGACCGTCCAGGTTGAGGCACTCCCGACCATCTTCCATTGAAGGAGACACCATGAGCGTCAGCGAGTTCCCCCGCCCGCATCTCACGGACTCACCCACTCCCGAGGTGCTGCAGACGGCCGACGTCCAGCAATGCGACGAGTGCGGCGAGCCGGTCGACGCGCTTCAGCGCTACTGCGTCAACTGCGGTGCCCACCGCCGTGACGTCGCCGACCCGGCGGCGCGCTACCTGAGCCAGGCGTCGGCCCGCGCGCGGATGCACGCCCGCGCCGCGGCGGCGCGCACCAGCGCCCGCTCGGCAAGGCGCCGTACGCTCGGGCGCGGGACCGCGATCCTGATCGCGCTGATCCCGATCGCAGGCGGTGCCGGCGTCCTGATCGGCAACTCGACGGCGGGCACGAACGCCCCGGCCCACCACGCCCGCGCTACGAGCCAGACGACCGCGGCGCCCAAGTCCAAGATCGCTTCGGGCGCCACCGGCGAGAGCTACGTCCAGCAGCAGAAGAGCCTCGGCTCGACGACGGTCGAGCCGTGAGGCTCCGCCGCGAGCCGGCACCCGACGCCCAGCCGGCACCGGCCGTCGCCGACGCCGACCTCCTCCTACAGCGGGAGCGCCTGACCGAGCGATTCGCGCTGATGCAGTCGGAGTTGGGCGGGCTGTTCTACGAGATGGCGATCCGCGACCACGTCCAGATGGACGTGCTGATCGCCAGGGCGGCGGTGCTGCAGCGCGTCGACGAGGAGCTGGCCGAGGTCGAGGCCCGGCTGGCTGCCGGCTGAGCCCAGCGAAGATCCCGTATTGCAGCCGGACTACACGAAATCTATTAAATAGGTAAACTCGATCGAGTTACTTGGTATATCTTGGGCCGCGCAACGCGCAGAAGGGGACTTGACTTGAGAGACATCGCACACAGGGTCGGCACCGGCCGCCTTGCCGCCGCAGTCGCAGGAGGCGCGGCGGCGATCATCGCCGCGATCGGGCTCGCGGTCACCGCGGCGCCGGCGGCGGCGAGCTCGCTGCCGCCGACGGTCACGAGCTCGTTCACCCCGAACCTGATCGGGGTCGGCGGCACCAGCGCGATCGGCTTCACCGTGACTGACCCGAACGCGAGCGGATCGTTCACGAACGTCTCCTACAACGACGCGCTCGGCGCCGGCGGCGTGATCGACAATCCCAATGGGGAGAACGCGAGCGGCTGCGGCTCGAGCGTCGTGGTCACGGCGAACCCAGGCTCGAACGCGATCGACGTCAGCGGCGCGACCGTCAAGGCCGGAACGCCGTGCGTGATCTCGATCGCGGTCACGAGCAGTACCGCCGAGACGGTCACGAGCCAGACAACCCCCGTCACCTGGACGGGCGGTTCAACCAAGTACGGCGCAGCCGCCGCGCTGACGGTCCTCACTCCACCGACGGCGACCGTCGCGAGCCCGCGCAACAACGCCAAGTACAGGTTCCGTCAGCGGGTTCTCGTCAGCTACAGCTGCGCGCAGTCCTACTACGCGCTCGGCCTCGAGGGCTGCACCGCCGAGGACGACCTCGGCAACACGATTGCCGACGGCGGGCTGCTCGACACCAACGTGCCCGGCTCCCACGAACTGCTCGTTCAGGCCATCAGCGCCAGCGGCCTGATCACCGACGCGACGATCGACTACACGGTCCTGCCCGACAACCTCTTCAAGCTGAAGGGCCTCAGAACGAAGGGCGGCCAGATCGGCTTCAAGCTCGTGCTGCCAGGCGCCGGCAAGGTCAGGGTCAAGGCGTTCGACGGTCGCGTCACGTTCGCCGCGGGGACGTTCACCGTCAGGGGCAAGAAGACGATCGCGGTGATCGTCGTCCGCAGACCCGCCGCCGCGGCGTTGCTCGCGAAGGGGGCACAGCGGATCAAGCTGCGCGTCACCTTCACCCCGAAGGGCGGCGTCGCGCACACCGTCACGAGGCACTTCAGGATCATCTGACCCCCGGCCCTCCGGACCCCCAAGGACCTCGCGGGCGCGAGCCGCTACAGTTCGCGCCCGCGATGTCCGCCACTGAAGGCCACAGCGGCAACGGCCACGCCTCAGGCCGTCACGGGACGTTCGACCCCAAGGCCCGCAGCCGGATCCTGACCGAGGGACCCGAGCGCGCCGCTGCGCGCGCGTATCTGAAGGGCATCGGCTACGACGACGCGGCGCTCGCCAAACCGATCGTCGCGGTCGCCAACACGTGGATCGAGACGATGCCGTGCAACTTCCACCTGCGCGCGCTGGCCGCCAAGGTCAAGGACGGGATCCGCGCGGCCGGCGGCACCCCGATGGAGCTCAACACGATCGCGATCTCGGACGGGATCACGATGGGGCTGCCCGGGATGCGCGCCTCGCTCCCCAGCCGCGAGGTCATCGCCGACTCGATCGAGCTCGTCTGCGACGCCCACCAGTTCGACGCCGTCGTCGCGATCAGCGGCTGCGACAAGACCATCCCGGCGACCGTGATGGCGCTGTGCCGGCTGAACCTGCCGAGCGTGATGCTGTACGGCGGCTCGATCATGCCCGGCCACTACCACGGCCGGCAGGTGACGATCCAGGAGGTGTTCGAGGCGGTCGGCGCCCACGCCGCCGGGCGGATCACGCGAGCCGAGCTGACCGAGATCGAGGACGTCGCGAGCCCCGGCGCCGGCGCCTGCGGCGGCCAGTTCACCGCCAACACGATGGCGATGGCGTTCGAGGTGCTCGGGATCTCGCCGGCGGGTTTCTCGATGGTCCCGGCCACCGCCGGGCGAAAGGCCGAGGTGGCGGTCGAGACCGGGAGGCTCGTCCTCGACGTGCTCGCGCGCAATCTCCGCCCGAGCGAGATCATCACCAAGCAGAGCCTCGAGAACGCGATCGCCGCGATCGCGATGAGCGGCGGCTCGACCAACGGCGTCCTGCACCTGCTGGCGGTCGCGCAGGAGATCGGCGTCGAGCTGTCGATCGACGACTTCGACGAGATCAGCCGCCGCACGCCGCTGCTGTGCGACCTGAAGCCGTTCGGCACCTACGTTGCGCCCGATCTGTACGAGGCGGGCGGCGTACCGCTCGTCCTGAAGCGGCTGAAGCAGGCGGGTCTGCTGAACGAATCCGCGATCACCGTCACCGGCGTGACCGTCGGCGAGCTCGCCGACGGCGCGCAGGAGACCGACGGCCAGGAGGTCGTCCGGCCGCTCGAGGATCCGCTCGCGCCCGAGGGCGGGCTCGCGATCCTGCGCGGCAACGTCGCCCCCGACGGCTGCGTCGTCAAGCTCGCCGGCCACGCCCGCCGGCTGCACACCGGCCCCGCGAAGGTGTTCGAGCGCGAAGAGGACGCGATGCACGCCGTCACCGCCGGCGAGATCGAGCCGGGCGACGTGGTCGTGATCCGCAACGAGGGCCCAGCCGGCGGCCCCGGCATGCGCGAGATGCTCGCGGTCACCGCTGCGATCAACGGCGCCGGGCTCGGCGAGGAGGTGGCGCTGATCACCGATGGCCGCTTCTCGGGCGCGACGCACGGGTTCATGGCCGCCCACGTCGCCCCCGAGGCGGTCCGCGGCGGCCCGATCGCGGCGATCCGAACGGGCGACGAGGTGACGATCGACGTCGCCGGGCGCCGGATCGATGTGGCGCTGTCCGGCGCGGAGATCCAGGCGCGGCTCGCGGCCTACGAGCCGCCGCCGCGGCCCGATCCCGGCGTCGCCCTGCGGAAGTACGCGAAGCTGGTCTCGAGCGCCTCGCTCGGCGCCATCACGCACTGATCGCCTGCAAGAATCGCCCGATGGCGGATCCCTCGCAGAGCCTCGCCGAGCTCCCGCGTGACGGCCTGCCCGGGCTCGAGCCCGACCGCACGATCACGGACTGGGGCCGCTCCGAGCGGCTGACCGCGCTTGCCGACGGCACCGTGCTGGCGTTCCTCTACCACTACTGGCTGCGGGTCGCGGTCGAGGGGGTCGAGAACGTGCCCGCCAGCGGCGGCGCGCTGCTCGTCGCCAACCGCGCGGGCCAGCTCCCGCTCGACGCCGCGATGATCGTCCGCGCCGTCCGCGAGGAGCAGCGCCGGCCGCGCGTCGTTCACGTCGCGAGCGCGCAGACCTACGCCGACCTGCCCGGCCTCGGGATGGCGATCACCAAGCTCGGGATCGTCTCGAGCCACCCGGCCAACCTCCACCGCCTGCTGTTCGACGAGCGGGAGCTCGTGCTCACCTTTCCCGAGGGCGAGACGGCGTCCTGGAAGTCGCTGCGCTGGCGCTACCTCCTCCAGCGATTCGACCGCGTCCCGTTCGTCGAAGCGGCGCTCCGTGCCCGAGTGCCGATCGTCCCGGTGGCCGTGCTGGGCGGCGAGGAGGCGATGCCGAGCCTCGGGGCGATCGCGCGGCTCGCGGCTCGCGCCGGACTTCCGGTGACGACCGGGCTGCCCCTCCCGGCGAAGGTCCGGATCCGCTTTCTGGAGCCGGTCCCCACCGGCGATCTTCCCGGGGAGCCCTGGCTCGACCGCGGGCTGGTCGAGGAGCTCGGCGAGCAGGTCCGGGCGCTGTTGCAGGAGAACCTGTTCGAGCTGCTGGCGCGCCGTCGCAGCGTCTGGCTCGGGTAGCCGGTCAGCTCGAGGCGAGCGTGCGCGCAGAACGCATCCTGATCACGGGACTGTCGTCCCACTGGGGCGGGCGGCTCGCGCAGCGGCTCGAGCGCGACGGGCGCTGGCAGGCGATCGTCGGGATTGACAGCGCCGATCCGCGGCACGTGCTCGAGCGCACCGAGTTCGTTCGCGTCGGCGCCGACGAGGCGCTTGTCCGCCGGATCGTCCGCGCCGCGCAGATCGACACGATCGTCGAGGTGCGGCTCGCCGCGGAAGCGCTCGGGACCGCCTCTGAAGCGGAGCTCGAGCGGGCGCTCGCGGCCACGCGATCGCTACTGGCGGCGATCGGTGGACCCGGCAGCCCGGTTCGCAAGCTCGTGTTCCAGTCCTCGGCGCTCGTGTACGGCGCCGGCCGCGAGGATCCGGCGTTCTTCCGAGAGGAGATGGTCCGCGCGCGGCCTGGGCGCGGCGCGCTCGAGCGGGCGCTCGTCACGGCCGAGGAGCTGATGGCTGAGTTCCGCGCCGCCAACCCGCAGGTGACGGTGACGCTGCTGCGCTGCGCGCCGGCGATCGGCGCCGAGGTGCGCAGCCCGCACCTGGCGCTGCTGAGCCTGCCAATCGTCCCCGCGATCCTCGGCTTCGACCCGCGCTGGCAGTTCATCCATGAGGAGGATCTGCTTGGCGCGCTCGCCCACGCCGCGGCCCACGAGCTGCCCGGCGCCTACAACGCCGCCGCTGACGGGGTGCTGGCGCTGTCGGAGGTGGCGTCGCTGCTCGGTAAGACGCTCGTGCCGCTGCTGCCCCCGTGGGGGACGGTGTTCGCAGCCGTGCAGCTGCGCCGGCTCGGTCTCGGCGTCCCGGTCGAGCTGCTGCGCGACCTGCGCCACGGCCGCGGCCTCGACAACCGCCGGCTGAAGGCCGCCGGCTATCGCTACCGCTACACCAGCCGCGAGGCCGTGATCGAGCTGCGCTCCCACCAGCGCCTGCGGCCGCTGCTCGCCGCCGGCGGCCCCTCGTACCGTTACGAGCGCGAGGTCGAGGAGTTCCTGCGGTGGAGCCCGCACGTGCAAGCGGTTGGCTCGGACGGGCCGGCTGACCGGCTCGGCCCGTCCGCCGGGGCGCCCGGGGAGGA
>Ga0302178_10003551_pt1 | contig 11711 bp, 8 predicted proteins | sample I_Palsa_E1_3_FD_198790 | JGI IMG/M metagenome (GOLD analysis project Ga0302178, IMG submission 198790) | Peat permafrost microbial communities from Stordalen Mire near Abisko, Sweden - I_Palsa_E1_3 | ecosystem: Environmental > Terrestrial > Soil > Palsa > Peat permafrost | place: Sweden: Abisko... | reverse complement strand
GCGAGCGTTCCCACACGCCGCTTGGCGCCTTCCAGCAGGAACAGCGGCACCGACTCGTTGACGCGCGAGACCGCGAGCAGCATCCCGGGCGCCGGCGAGCGCTCCTCGGAGAAGGCGAAGTCCTTGTGCAGGCACGTCCCGGCGGTGAGGCCCGGCCGGGCGATGCCTCCGCGGGGGTAGTCGTTGTTGATCAGGTCGATCACCTCGAACACGTTCGCCGAGGAGCGCTCGCAGTCCATCATCAGCAGGTTCGGCAGCGCGAAGTTGGTGTAGCGCAGGATGTTCGTCCAGATCTTCGCCAGCTCCGCCTGCACCGGGGTCGTCTGCACGATCGGGGCCGCAAACGCTCCGAACAGCTCCGCCGTGACCTCTCCCGAGCGGGCGCCGACGCCCCCGATGATGCACGGCAGCGTGTCGATCTCCTCGAGGAAGCGCCCAGCGGCGATGCGCTCGGGGGCGTGCGCCACGAACACGTCATCGCCGATGTCGAAGTCGCGGTGCTTGGCCAGGTAGCCGGCCACGAAGTCGGTCGTGCCGGGCGCGACCGTCGAGCGCAGGATCACGTTGTGCCCGGGCTGAAGCACCCCCAGCAGGTCGTCGAGCGCCGAGCGGATGTCGCGCATGTCGATCTCGATGTGGGAGAACGACGGAGTGCCGAGCGTGATCACGATGTGGCGCCCGCGCGCCGCGTCGGCGACGCGCTCTGACAGCGACAGCCGGCCACTCGCGTGGACGCGGTCGAGCAGCTCCTGGGCGCCCGCCTCCGCGAACGGCATCCTGCCTTCGCGCACCGCGCTGAGGCGGGCGGGGTCGTTGTCGATCCCCACCACTGAAAGGCCGCGGTCGGCGAACGACAGGGCCAGCGGCAGCCCGACGCGGCCAAGGCCGACGACGGACACCTCGGCGTTGCTCTGCGAGGCGCTCATGCAAGCCAAGAGGTTAGCGGCGCCAACATCCGCCTCGCGCCGGCGGGCGCCCGCTCGCGCTCGAGCGCTCAGCCGCGATCGGACAGGCGCTGGCGCAGGTACTGACGCGCGAAGCCGGCTATGAAGCGCGGGTTGTGGTGGGCGTAGCGCCACCACAGACGGCGAGGCTCGCGCGACAGCCGGTAGGTCCACTCAAGGCCCGAGCGCTGCATCCAGCGCGGGGCCTGGGAGACCAGGCCCGCGTGGAAGTCGAATGCGGCGCCGACTCCCACCAGCAGCGGCGCGGACAGGCGCGGGCGCATCTGCAGCATCCACTTCTCCTGCTTGGGCTGTCCGGTCCCCACCCACACGAGCTCGGCGCCCGAGGAGTCGATCTCGGCGATCGTCTGCTCCTGCTCGGCGGGCGTGAGCGCTCGGAACGGCGGCGATGAGCCGCCCGCGATGACGAGGCCGGGGAAGCGCTCGCGCAGGCGTGCCTCGAGCATCTCGAGCGCCTCGGGCGAGCGCCCCCCGTACAGGAACATGGGCGTTCCGGCCTGGGCGGCGCGCGCGCAGAACCCGACCATCAGATCGGGGCCGTACACGCGGGTTGCGCGGGCATGGCCGAGTGCATGCAGCGCCCACACCAGCGGCTGGCCGTCGGGCACCGCGAGCGTGGCGCCGAGCACGGCCGCCCGCGTCTCGGGGTCCTCGCGCGCGCTCATCACGAGGTTGACGGCGGCGGCGGTCACATATCCGCGCTGCCGCGCGGCGATCATCGCCTGCATCCAGTCCAGCACCTGCTCGTAGTCGGACACGGCAAGCGGAACGCCGAGGACCTCGGCGGTGTCGGGTGCGGCGACGGGGGTGGACGGCGGGGACGCTGCGATCGCCTGAAGATACCCGTCCGCAGCGCAATGTCGCGCGCCTGTTGGTTTCCATAATCTCCCGCCAATGAGCCCCCTGACGCTTCGCCGCTACCGCGCCGAGCGTCTGTTGCGCCAGGAGTTCGAGGGACTGCAGGGCCGTGTCATGGCGACGGTGCGCGCACGCTTGGGCGCGGGCGGCGCCCGCCTTGACCCAAGCGACCTGGAAGCGTGCTACGCCCAGGCATGGCAGGGCTTGTATGCGGCGGTGCTGGATGGCCAGGAGATCGCCAACCCGACCGGCTGGCTGACGCTCGTCACGTTCCGGCGCGCGATCGAGGAGCTGCGCGCCCATCGCCACGAGGACCATGGCGGTCGCGGGCGCGATCTGAATGAGCCGGCCGCGCGCGACACGCCTGCGCAGCAGGGCGCCGCCGAGCCGGACTTCGCCGCCGAGCTGGACGACCGGATGCGCCTGCGCCACCTGTTTGAGGGGCTGCGCGGGCGCTTGAGCGCCCGCGAGCGGGAGGCGGCCGCGCTGTGCTACCTGCAGGGGCTGTCGCGTTCGCAGGCGGCGGCCCGCATGGGCATCTCCGAGGCGCGCATGCGCAAGCTCATGGACGGGCGGGGGGCCGGGCGGCCGGGGGTGGCCGGAAAGGTGGGCGAGTTGGCCGAGACGATCAGCGGCGGTGGCTGGTGCGAGCAGCAGGGGTCGCTCATGCGCGGCCTGGCCTACGGCATCCTCGACCCGGGCGGAGAGCGCTACCGGCTGGCCGTGAGCCACCGCAACCAGTGCCCTGCCTGCCGCGCCTATGTCGTCTCCCTGCGCGGCCTCGCCGCGGTACTGCCGCCGGTGCTCCTGCCCTGGGGCCAGGCGGCCGGCGCTCTGCTGCGCAGCGGCGCCCACGGCCACGGCGGCGCGGGCCTCGGCGCCCACGCCGGCGCGGGCGCACAGGCCGGCGGCGGCGTCGGCGGCGCGATCGCCGGGCAGGGGGCCGTGAGCATCGGCGGCGCAGCCGGCGTCGGTGGCGCCGCCGGCAGCAGCTGGCTGCTGGCGGGCGGATCGCTTGGCACGAAGCTCGCGGTGGGATGCCTGCTCGCGCTCGGGCTCGGAGCCGGTTGCGTGGCGCTGACTCGGGGCCCCACCAGGCAGCGAGCCCCGATTCACCGGCATGACAGCGCCCGTGCTTCGCGCACTGGCGCCCCGGCCAGGGCAGGCGACGCCGCCCTCGCGCTCGGCGAAGACCGTCTGGCCGGCGGCCTTCACGGGAGCGCGGCGTCCGCTTCTCGGGCCGGCTCGGCCTCCGCGGCGGCGCTGACGCCGGCCGCCAGAGCGGCGCGTGAGTTCGGGCTCGAGCGGCCCGCGCCGCCGGGCGATGCTCGATCGAGTGACTCGAGCGGCGCTCAGACGCTCACGGCAACGCAGGCGTCCTCCAGCGGGCGGGCGCTCAGCGCCACGGGGTCCTCAGCCGCAGCGCCCACGTCGAGCAGGAGCCTCGCGGCGGCCGGAGCGCGGACGCCGACAGGCTCCCCGCGGGCGGTGAGCGCCGGCCCATCCGCCGCCGAGCGCGAGTTCGGGATCGGGTGATCGCGGCCCCGCCCGTCTAATCGCTGGGGAAGACCTTCCTCAGCCGGGCGAGTGCGAGCGGGTTGCCGCGCGGGCGCAGACGACCCGTGGCGATCGCGCGAAGCGGGTCGAGCCGCTCACCGAAGATGTCCGCCCAGTCCTGAAAGGACAGGCGCAGGCGCACGTCCGGGCTGGGCGCCTCTCCCTGCCGGGCGACGCTCGTGCCGTTGTCGACGGTCAGGTGCCAGGTGGCGATATCGGGGTCGGAGAACTCCCACTGGAAGGTGGTCGGGTGCGCGAGCCCGTGGTCGGGGTTGACCTGACGGCGGAGCGTGTCGAACATCAGGGCGACCGTCTCGGGGTCCCGCGCGGAAGGACCCTCGCGGACGCCGATCACACCGGCCTTGGCAAGCGCCCGCCCGCGTCGTGTGGTCTCGATCGGCGACAGCCCCGGTGGCAGCAGCGGCGGCCCGGGCAGCGTCTCGACCGCGAGGCCGGCCGAGCGCAGCTTGGTCGTCATCGAGGCCAGGCCCTCGAGCCCCACCTCGTCGAGCGTCGAGTTGAATACGGTCACATAGCGTTCGTCCCAGCCGGGAGGCATGAGCACCTGGGAGGTGTAGCGGGTGACATCGCGCATCGTGCGGGCGACCGCCCTGGGAACGCCGACCGGGTCTTCGCGCCTGAGGTCGGCGAGCAGCTTCACGCCGAACCCGATGTGCCGCTGCTCGTCGGCGGCGATGTTCTCCATGCCCGCGCGAAAGGCCGGCAGCTGGTCGCGTTCCTCCAGGTAGCTGCAGATGAAGTGCTGACCGGGCTGGGCGAGCGCTGCCTCGATCACGATGTGGTAGAGGGTCACCGCAGCGGCCAGCTGCGCGGGGGAGCGGTCGGCGCGCAGCTCGTCGGCCATCCGGTCGAGGCGGTCGAAGATCTTGCGAAACCCGGGAGTCAGCTGCGGCTTGATCGTCTCGAGGCCGCTCGCCATGGAGCCGTCGCCGATGCCGCACACCTCGTGCATGAAGCGCTTGAAGAAGACGGCATGGCGAGCCTCGTCGACCTGCTGGGTGGCGAGGAAGTATTTCTGCTCCTCAAGCGGCGCGGCGTCGATGTAGGGGGACAGGTTGTCGGCGACCGCGTCCTCGCCCCAGAAGAACAGGCAGTAGTTCCACACCGCCGCCTTGCGCTCGAACTCGGTGAAGTCCTCGCGCCACTGGCGGGCGTCCTCGCTGAAGTCGAGCTCGGTTGCGCGCCAGTTCCCGCGCTCCCAGCGCGCATACAGATCGGCGTAGGAGATCGCGTCCGCCGGCAGGCTGGCCGGATTCGCTTGCGCCGCCGGGCTGGGGGTTCCTGTCGCGATCGCCATTGATAATGAACGTTATCGAAATAACGATCGCTCTGTCAAGTAGGATGAGCGGGTGCAGACGGCGCGCAGGACACGCGAGCAGAGCCGCGCGAACACGCGCGAGCGGCTGCTGGACGCCGCCAGGCGGGTGTTCGCGCGCAGCGGCTTCCACGGCGCCTCGGTCGAGGAGGTCGCGTCCGAGGCCGGTTTCTCCACCGGCGCGCTGTATTCGAACTTCTCCGGCAAGGAGGATCTGTTCCTGGTCCTGATGGAGCGCGAGATCGACGAGCATGCGCGCGAGATCGCCGAGGCGGTGCATGCGCGCGCGTCGATCGCCGAGCGCGCCACCGGAGGGGCGCGGCAGTGGATGACGATGATCGAGCGCGAGCCGGAGGTGCTGCTGCTGTTCATGGAGTTCTGGGCCTATGGCGTGCGCGATCCGCGGGTGCGCCCGCAGGTCGCCGCGCGGTTCGCGCAGGTGCGCGAGCTGCTGACGACGCTGATCGCCGACGGGGTGCGCGACTTCGAGCTCGAACTGGACATCCCGGCCGAGCAGCTGGCGGTGGCGATCGACGCGCTGGCGGACGGCATCGCCCGCCAGAAGCTGGCCGACCCGGACGCGGTCCCCGACGAGCTGATGGGCAGGGTGCTGTCGCTGCTGCTCGCCGGTGCCACCCGGCCGCTGGGCACGGGCGCGCGCCCGGGGCGCTGAACCGGCCGCTGGGCACGGGCGCGCGTCCGGGGGGCTGAACCGGCCGCAGGCGCCGGCCCATCGCAGATCACGTCCTCAAGGACGCTCCTCCCCGCGCGGTCCGGGGCAGCGAGGATGATGCTCGGCGATGGCGAACGGGCTCACTGCAACGCTGCGCCGGGCGCCCGCGACGGTGCCGGCCTTCGTGGCGGTGGCGCTGTTCGTCGTGTGGGCGACCCAGCAGGCGGGTTATCCGGTCACCCACTGGGGGCCGGGGGGCCTGATCGTGCTGGCGCTGCTCGGGCTGACGCTCGCGATCGTTCCTCTGCGGATGGGCCAGATCTCGTTGCCGGTGCGCGTCGCGCTCGCCTGCCTGGCCGCCTACACGGCGCTCAGCTTTCTCTCGATCCTGTGGGCCGGGGTGCCCGGGGATGCCTGGGAAGGCGCGAACAGGACGCTGCTCTACCTGCTCGTGTTCGCGCTGTTCGCCTGCTGGCGCCAGCGCGGCGCAAGCGCGGCGATGCTGCTCGGCGGCTGGGCGCTGGCCATGATCGTGCTGGCGGCGTTCACCGCCCTGCACGTGGATGCGGCCACGGGGGCGAGCCTGCAGGGCATGCTCCCCGGCGGGCGCCTTTCCTATCCGAGCGGCTACGCGAACGCCAACGCGGCCCAGTGGCTGATGGCGTTCTGGCCGGCCCTGCTCTTGGCGCGAAGCCGCAAGGTGCCATGGGGGGTGCGGGGCCTGCTCGCCGGCGGCGCGGTGCTGCTGGCGGAGGTGGCCCTGCTCAGCCAGAGTCGCGGCTCGCTGTACGCGACGCCCGTGATGCTGGTGCTGGTGTTCGCGCTGTTGCCCGGGCGTGTTCGCACCTATGCCACGCTCGTGCCGGTGGCGCTCGGCATCGCCGCCGCCGCCCCGGCGGTGCTGCGCGTGGCGGACCACCTGAAGAACGGCGGCGTCGCTCCCGCCAACCTGCACAGCGCCACCCGCGCGACGTTCGCCGCGGCGGTGGTGGTGGGGCTGGTGGTGGCGCTCGGCGCCGCGATCGAGAGCCGGCGCGCGTTCTCTGAGACCTCGGCCGCGAAAATGCGCGCGGCGATCGGAGCGATCGCGATCGCCACGCTGATCGCCCTGCTCGCAGGCGGCCTGATCGCCGCCGGCAACCCGGTCACGCGGATCAGGCACGGCTGGGATACGTTCAAGTCCGGCTACGTCGCCAACAGCACCTCGGGCAGCCGGCTGATCAGCGGGCTGGGGAGCAACCGCTACGACTTCTACCGCGTGGCGCTTGACGAATTCGCCGCCCATCCGCTGCTGGGTATAGGGGCCGACAACTTCCAGCAGCAGTACCTCGTGCACGGGCGCAGCAGCGAGACTCCGCACTACCCCCACAGCGTCGAGCTGCGCACCCTGGTGCAGACCGGGCTGGTGGGGGCGTTGCTCGCCGTGGTGGGCCTCGGGGCGGCGTTGCTGGCAGGTGCCCGCGCCCTGCGCTCCCGTCAGCCGGACGCGCTGGCCGGCGACGTGGCGGCAGCGGCGCTCGCCGGGTTCGCCTACTGGGTCGTGCACGGCTCGTTCGACTGGTTCTGGGAGTTCGCAGGGCTGGGGGCGCCGGCGTTTGCGATGCTCGGCCTGGCCTGCGCGCTGGGCGCCCCGTCGCGGGCGATCCCCGAGCGCTCCCACAGCGCGGGCGCCCCCGCGCCGCAGGCGGCGATCCCCGGTTCCGGGCGATGGCCCGCCGGCCGATGGTTCCTCGATCGCCGCCGCCTCGCCCTGGGTGCGGGCGCCGTGCTCGCGCTGGCCTCTGCGCTGTCGCTGGCAGCGCCCTGGTTCAGCCAGCTGCAGGTGCAGAACGCCGCTCGCATATGGACGTACGCGCCGCAGAAGGCCTATGCCCAGCTGCAGGATGCCGCGCGCTTGAATCCGCTCAGCGACGAGGCCTATCTGGTCTCCGGCGGCATAGCCCTGCGCTTCAACGAACTCGCCCATGCCGACCACGAGTTCTCGCTGGCGCTGTCGCGAAGCCCCGGGGACGCCTACGCGGTGCTCGAGCGAGGCGCGATCGCGTCAACGAGGGGCGAACGCAAGCAGGCGCTCGCGCTGCTCGAGCGGGCCGCCAGGCTGAACCCTCGCGATCCGCTGACCCGCCAGGCGCTGCTCCTCGTGAGGGCGGGCCAGGTTGTGAGCGTGCAGGAACTGAACCGGTCGATCCTACGCACAGCTCAGCAACTGGCATGAGCAAGCGCTTAAATTCCACCAATCAGGGTCTTTTGCCTCGACACCCGCCTCAAGCTTCGCTAGGGTGTCTCGCGATCTCGTCAATTCGTACATGTCTGCGCTTGGGCGCTCAAGCGCGCGACTACCGAAGTGGTTGACGATCTGCTGTGGCATGGCGACGACCGACGCGCAGGCATGAAGAGTTGACAAGGAGTTACTCAGGCCGAAGAAGGGGACCAAGGCGGGGAAGTATGAGAAGTCGTCGCACCAACACAGCGGTAATCGTCTGCATCGCGGCCGTATCGGCCGCGCTGCCCGTGGCCGCGCAGGCCAGCTCGCTGCTCAGCGGCTACGGCGGCCCGGGTCAGGGAAGCCAGGTGATCCTCGGCGCATCGCTTGTGAACGGCCCCCGCGACGGCGGCGGCGGCTCGAACGGCGGCGGGGGCTCGCAGGGCGGCGGCGGCTCCCAGTCGGGTGGCGGCTCTGAGGCCTCCGCCGGCACGGCTGAAGCTTCCAAGTCCGCGGCGGCGGGCGCGGCTGATGGGACGGGCTCGCACGGCAGGGCGCCGAGCGGCTCGGGCGCCCGCGATCATGGCCGCACGGCCGCCACCGGCGCAAAGCAGGTCAAGGGCAGCGTGGGTGCGGAGCCGGGCAGTGGCGCTCGGGCGAATCCCGCTTCGCCCGCCGGCTCGGGCGCGGAAGGCTCGGACACCCTCGGAGTCTCTGGAATGGACCTCCTCTACATGCTCCTGGCCCTTGCCGCGCTGATCCTCACGGGGGTGCTCACCAGGCGAATTGCGAGCACATCCGCCCCAGCTGGAGGCGCCGGCAGCTAAAGGGATGCCGCGCAGAACCCGAGTAACCAGACTAAGGACGAGTTAGGTCACCGCACATGGACCCCCCCCACATCACACAGCAGACGTCGACCGCGCTTCCGCTTCGCACGAGGCTGACGCCCGACGCCCCCTTTCCCCACGCTTTAGGGCCGGGGACGTTTCGCGGTCCGCTGCAGTGGGCGCTCGAGGGATCGGGCTGGACCATCGTCCGCCAGACGGTGGATTTCACGTTACTTTGCGTAGCCGTCGTGCTTGCCGAGGGGGGCCTGCACGCAGTCCTGCACACGCCCGCGATACGCGCTCCGCTGCTTGCCCTGCCGCTGCTGGTCATGCTGCTGTTCCACCTGCGCGGCCTGTATCGAACACGCCTGCGGGCGCTGGTCCTCGACGGCATCGTGCCCGTCGTGAGCGGGGTGTCGGTGGGTGCGATGGCCGTGGAGATGCTCGGCCTGTTCGCCAACGGCCGCGTGCCCGACCAGTCGGTATGGGTGCGCGCCTGGTTGTTCGCGGTGATAGGCGTCGGGTTCGGGCGCGTCACGCTTTCGCTTGCGCAGCGCTGGGCGCGCGCGAGCCGGCTTGTGGGCAAGCCCGTCCTGATCATGGGCGCCGGCGTCGTCGGAGCGCAGGTGGCGCGGCGCCTGGAGAGCCACCCCGAGTACGGGCTGCTGCCGGTCGGCTTCCTTGACGAGGATCCGCGCTCGATCGCCGAGGTGGGCGGGCGCGACGTGCCGGTGCTGGGCACGGTCGAGGATCTCGACGAGACGGTCTCGAGCACGGGTGTGAAGAACCTGATCGTGGCGTTCTCCTCGGTGGCCGACGCGCGCGTCAGCCGCCTGATCCAGCGCTGCCAGGAGCTGGGGATCGAGGTCTCGGTGGTGCCGCGGATGTTCGACACGATCAACAACCGCGTGGGATACGACACGGTCGGGGGTTTGCCCCTGATGTCATTCACGACCGTCGACCCCAGGGGTCTGCAGTTCGCGCTGAAGCACGCCGGCGACCGCATCTTCGCGCTGCTGCTGCTGGTGGTGCTCTCGCCGGTGATGCTGTGCGTGGCTGTCGCCGTGGCTCTCAGCTCGCCGGGTCCCGTGCTCTTCCGTCAACGTCGCGTCGGCCGTGACGGCAAGGTGTTCGACTTCTACAAGTTCCGCTCCATGCGAGAGACGGCGGAGCAGGCCGGGCAGGGTGACCTTCAGGGCGCCGAATCCGGCGACGGGGAAGTCGGAGCGCTTGAGTTTCTGCTGGGCGGAGACACGGCCCCGGGCGGGGTGGAGGGCATCGATCGCCGCACCGCGGTCGGGCGCTTCCTGCGCCGCTCTTCGCTTGATGAGCTGCCCCAGCTCCTGAACGTTCTGCGCGGGGACATGAGCCTCATCGGCCCGCGCCCGGAGCGCCCGGAGTTCGTCAAGCTGTTCAGGCAGGACGTCGTGCGCTACGGCGATCGCCACAGGGTCAAGTCCGGCATCACCGGCTGGGCGCAGGTCCACGGGCTGCGTGGCCAGACCTCGTTGGCCGAGCGCGTGGAGTGGGACAACTACTACATAGCCAACTGGTCGCTGGGCCTGGACGTGAAGATCCTGGCGCTCACGCTGGCGACGCTGTTCCGCAACGCCGAGTGATCTGAGCGACGGCGACGGCGACGGCGACGGCCTGAGGCCTCAGCGCGCTCGCGCCCGGCCTGGGCTCAGATGCTCTTGCGCGCGGCCCTGCCCCGTCCCGCCCAATACTGGTAGACCCGCACCTGCAGGCCCTTGGTGCCGAGCACTCTCGGCAGCGTGATCGAGTAGTTGTTGAACCGGTCAAGAATGAACAGGGCCCGATAGCGCAGAACGCGGCCGCGCAGGGCTTCCAGCTCCATGTAGTCGCCCGCGGGCCCCGAGCCGCTCGCAACGACGTGGCCGCTGCGCCTGCGCAGGCGCAGGATGACCGGGCTGGGGTTGGCGAACGGAGAGGCCAGGACGCCGGCGAGCGCCGCGAACGAGGGCTTGCGCTGGCCGGCGGCGTTCAGCACGCCGAAGTTTTCGGTGGCGGAGTCCTGTAGCCCGTAAAGCACGGCTGCCGCGATGTAGGGGGTGTGCGCGAGGGCGCGGTAGACGTTCGCCACGTTGGCCGCCTGCGCCGCCTCGGTCACGCACGCCTGTTCCTGCTGGGTCACCTGTCGTGGCCAGCAGCTGGTCCAGCCGAACTCGTTCAGCCACAGGGGCTTCGTGTCCCCGTTGGCGAGTTGCGTTTCACGGATGTCGCGCAGCGACGCGAGCGCGAGGTTGTAGAAGTGGACTGACAGCCCGTCGTAGTAGCCCTTGATCCCGGCGGCGTAGAGAGCGCGCAGGAACACGCCGTTCGCTCCGACGAGCGAGCCGGCGAGTACGGGAACCTGTGGGTTGACCTGCTTGATCGCCGGATAGGCCGCCCGCAGGATGGCGGCGTAGCGCTGGGGCTTTTCGGGACCGGCGAAGTAGTCCTGGTTGGCCTGGTCGGGCTCGTTCCACACTTCGATCGCGGCCAGCCGCGTGCCGTAGCGTTGGGCCACGAAGGCCATGAAGGCCGCGTAATTGGCGGGGTTGGCGGGAGGCCACGCGCCGCCCCGGTTGTCGCGACCCGTGCATCCATTCAGCAGCGACGCCGGCGCCGAGGAGGCCCAGCACGGCGTGCTCTCGACCATCGCGATCACCCCGATGCCGTCCGCGGAGGCGTCGTCCATCAGACGGTCGACGCTCGCAAGCGCACGTGGTTCGATCTGGTTCGGGCTCCGCGGCTCGAGCGCCGCCCACGACACTTCGGTGCGCACGACCTTCACGTGGAGCGCGTGCGCATCGGCGATTTCACGGTCGATGTTCGCCAGACTCGAGGAGCGAGACACCGGTGCGATGTTCACGCCGCCGAGAGGTGCGGTGGCGGAGGGGTGCGCGCTGACGCTGCGTGCGCCGCTGCTGGCCGCGGCCGGCCAGGCTGTCGCGCACAGCGCCATCGCCAGGGCGAGCAGCGCCCGTTGCGGGCGCCCGGCAAAGAACGTACGCGGCCCTACGGCCACCACGTGGGGGCGTCCCAGCATTCCTACACGATAGTCGTGGACCGTGTCCGTTCGCGCCGGCACCCTGCCAGCGGGCCGACTACCCTGTTGGCAATGTCCCCATTCTGGGTCTGGACACAGGTGGCGATCATCGTGTTCGTGGTGATCGGGATGATCGTGGCGGTCACCAAGCTCGCCTGAGCGCGGCGTGGCGTGTTGTAGCTTTTCCTGATGCCGACGCCCGCCGATCTGTCACGCAACCTGGCCCTGCACCTGGACGGG
>Ga0302178_10003545_pt1 | contig 11724 bp, 8 predicted proteins | sample I_Palsa_E1_3_FD_198790 | JGI IMG/M metagenome (GOLD analysis project Ga0302178, IMG submission 198790) | Peat permafrost microbial communities from Stordalen Mire near Abisko, Sweden - I_Palsa_E1_3 | ecosystem: Environmental > Terrestrial > Soil > Palsa > Peat permafrost | place: Sweden: Abisko... | reverse complement strand
CAACTCGCGGGTGGGACCGACCCGGTGGAGAAGGCGACGCCCGGCACCATCCGCGGCGATTTCGGCCTTGAAACGCAGTTCAACCTGGTCCACGGCTCCGATTCACCGGAGTCGGCAGAGCGCGAGCTCGCGCTCTGGTTCAGCAAGGCTTAGTAACGGGTCGGCGCACTTGGTCCGACCCGGCACATCGATATGGGATACTGGTAACCGGGTGAACGTCGCCGGACCGGCTTCCGACGCCCGAATGAAGACTTCGACAAGGGCGACCACCGCGATCCGCGATGCGGCGCCGACCGTCCAGCCATCATTCAGACCGGCACTGAGTGCGTTCGTCCCGAACCGCTTGGAGCAAGACCATCATAAGTCCGGGAGGAAGTGACCCGGGCCCATAGCGAAGCCCTCGCGTGGCCGCGTCGAAAGGACGCGCCCGGGGGCTTGAGGAGAATACGTGATAGACGGTGGCCCATCCTCAGAGGTTCCCGAAGACTCGTCGCAGCACGAGGAGCTGCCAGACCGGCTAAGGGTTCACTCCCTGGCGCGGGCGCTGGGGACGACCAGCCGCCAGGTACTCGACGCGCTGACTGAGCTCGACGGCCGGATCCGCAGCGCGCACTCCACCGTAGAACGCGTCGACGCGGTTCGCGTTCGCGACCTGCTGGCCGGCGCGCTCGCGACGGTCACTACGACGGTCGTCGCGACCGAGGCCAGCGCCGCCGGCGACACGGATGAACCCGAGTCGCGGACGATGCTGGAAACCACGACCCTCGAGCGGCCCGAATACATGCCGCTCTTCGTCGCGCCGCAGCCGGTTGAGCGCCGCAAGGACTCGGCTGTGGCCGAGGACGCCGCGGAATCCGACGACGACGACTTCGACGGCGACGGCGACGGCGACGGCGACACCGACGGCGACGACGACGATCAGGCTGATCGCCCGGCGAACCGGCGGCGGCGCCGTGGGCGGCGCGGGCGGGGCCGTGGCCGTGGCGAGCAGAACGGGGCCGACGGCGGCGAGAACGGCGCCAAGTCGGACGCTGCATCGGGTGACAACGCCGACGACGACGACTCCGACGACGACTCCGACGACGACTCCGACGACGACGCGGACGACTCCGACTCCGATGTCGACGACAACGGCTCCGGCGACGGCGCCACGAAGCGTCGCCGTCGTCGTCGTCGCCGCAAGTCCGGCTCCGGCGACGACTCCGAGGACAGCACGTCACCGGACGACCCGCCGAACACCGTGGTGCACGAGCGGGCGCCCCGCGCCAAGAACAAGCCCGACTCGAGCAACTCCGAGATTCAGGGCATCGACGGCTCGACCCGGCTGGAAGCCAAACGGCAGCGTCGTCGTGATGGTCGCGACGCCGGACGCCGCCGCCCACCGGTCCTGAGCGAGGCCGAATTCCTGGCCCGCCGCGAGGCAGTCGAGCGGGTGATGGTGGTGCGTGACACTGTCCGCACCGAACCCCCGCATCCCGGCAGCCGCTACACCCAGATCGCCGTGCTCGAGGACGGCATCGTCGTGGAACACTTCGTCACCAGCGCGGCCTCAGCGTCGCTGGTGGGCAACATCTACCTCGGCATCGTGCAGAACGTGCTGCCCTCGATGGAGGCGGCTTTCGTCGACATCGGCCGCGGCCGAAACGGCGTACTCTACGCCGGCGAGGTGAACTGGGAGGCCGCCGGCCTGGGCGGGTCCAACCGGAAGATCGAACAGGCACTCAAGCCCGGTGACTACGTCGTCGTTCAGGTCAGCAAGGATCCCGTCGGCCACAAGGGCGCTCGGCTGACCACGCAGGTGTCCCTGGCCGGTCGCTACCTGGTGTACGTGCCGGGCGCATCGTCGACCGGGATCAGCCGCAAACTTCCCGACACCGAGCGCCAGCGGCTCAAGGAGATCTTGCGCGAGGTCGTGCCGTCGGACGCCGGGGTGATCATCCGGACCGCCTCCGAGGGCGTCAAAGAGGACGACATCCGCGCCGACGTCAACCGACTGCAGGAGCGTTGGACGGAGATCGCCGAGCGCGCCCAGGAGACCAAGGAGAAGGCGGCCGGCGCCGCGGTCGCGCTCTACGAGGAGCCCGACGTCTTGGTCAAGGTCATTCGCGACCTGTTCAACGAAGACTTCGGTCAGCTGATCGTCTCTGGCGAGGACGCCTGGACCACTATCAACGAATACGTGAGTGCGGTTGCGCCCGAGCTTGTTTCGAAGCTCAACAAGTATGCGTCCGCGGAATCTGCCGAGGGAGTGGCAGGCCCCGACATCTTCGCGGTGCACCGCATCGACGAGCAACTGGCCAAGGCGATGGACCGCAAGGTCTGGCTGCCCTCCGGTGGCACGCTGGTGATCGACCGAACCGAGGCGATGACCGTCGTCGACGTCAACACCGGCAAGTTCACCGGGTCCGGTGGCAACCTCGAGCAAACCGTCACCAAGAACAACCTGGAGGCGGCCGAGGAGATCGTGCGTCAGCTGCGGCTGCGCGACATTGGCGGCATCGTCGTCATCGACTTCATCGACATGGTGCTCGAATCCAACCGTGACCTGGTGTTGCGCCGGCTGACCGAGGCACTGGCCCGCGATCGCACCCGCCACCAGGTGTCCGAGGTGACCTCCCTCGGGTTGGTGCAGCTGACGCGCAAGCGGCTCGGAACCGGGCTGATCGAAGCGTTCTCGACGACGTGTCCGCACTGCAGCGGTCGCGGGATCACACTGCACGCCGATCCCGTCGATTCCACACCGACGATTGGTCGCAAATCGGAGTCGGGCGGCGGCCGGCGCGGCCGGCGGTCCAAGAAGGGCAAGGCCGAAGAACCGGCGGTCGCCAAGGTGCCCGCCCACACAGCCGAGCACCCGATGTTCAAGGCCATGGCCGCGGCCAATGGTCGCCATGACGACGACACCGATGAGTCTGCGCACCCCGATCATGAGGAAGAGGCGGTCGGCGACCAGGGGCGGGAGGACGCCGAGTCCGACGAGCAGCTGCAGAAGCAGGTCGCGCGGGAGGCGGCAGAAGTAGACGTGGAGGACGACGACTTCGGGGACAGCGACGAAGACGCCGACGACGAAGACGCCGACGACGAAGACGCCGACGACGACACCGACCAGGTCGATCTCGACGATGAAGACCTCGTCGATGACGACGACCTCGACGACGACGATGAAGATGACAGCGACGACGATGATGATGAGGATGACGAGGACGACGAAGACGACGACGACGAGGACTCTGACGAGATATCCGAGTCTTATGTCGCCGCCGTGACGGCGCCTGATGAGCGACCCCGTCGACGCCGGGCCGCGGCCCGACCGGCCGGTCCGCCGGCCCACGAGGACTAATGGCCCTGCTCCTCCCCAGTCCGCGTCGCGGGCTGCGTCGTCGCAAGGGAATAACTGGCCAGTTTGACCCTGTAGCCGCTGGTCACGTACCCTGGACCAGTTGTCGCCAGGCCCGCTGACCGGTTTCGGCCGACACTCCCAGACCAGCCCGCGCACCTTTTGGCTGCGCGACGCCCGCACGAACCAGTACGAACCAGCAAGAACCAGCAGAACCAGAAATTGAGGTAGACGTAACCATGGCGACCTACGCAATCGTCAAAACCGGCGGTAAGCAGTACAAAGTTGCCGTTGGTGACGTCGTCAAGGTCGAGAAGCTCGACTCCGAGCCCGGCGCCAAGGTGTCGCTTCCGGTCGCGCTGGTCGTCGACGGTGCCACCGTCACCTCCGAGGCCGCCGCGCTGGCCAAGGTCGCGGTCACCGGCGAGGTGCTCGAGCACACCAAGGGCCCCAAGATCCGCATCCACAAGTTCAAGAACAAGACCGGCTACCACAAGCGTCAGGGTCACCGTCAGCAGCTGACGGTCCTGAAGGTCACCGGCATCAAGTAGCGGAGGCGACAACACATGGCACACAAAAAGGGCGCTTCCAGCTCACGCAACGGTCGCGATTCAAACTCGCAGCGGCTGGGTGTGAAGCGATTCGGCGGCCAGGTCGTCAAGGCCGGCGAGATCATCGTCCGCCAGCGCGGCACGCACTTCCACCCCGGAGTGAACGTAGGCCGTGGTGGCGACGACACGTTGTTCGCCAAGGCGGCGGGCGCCGTCACGTTCGGCGTCAAGCGCGGCCGCAAGACGGTCAACATCGTCTCGGCCGCGTCTTCGACCGACTGAGCGCCGCGAGTGTGAGGCCGCACTAGCTTCACACTCGACGAGTTAGAGGAATTCCGATGCCTCCCCGGTTTGTCGACCGAGTCGTCATCCATACGCGGGCAGGCTCCGGCGGAAATGGTTGCGCCTCGGTCCATCGCGAGAAATTCAAGCCCCTCGGTGGACCCGACGGTGGTAACGGCGGTCGTGGCGGCAGCATCGTGCTGGTCGTCGACCCGCAGGTGCACACCCTGCTCGACTTCCACTTCCATCCGCATGTCGACGCCGCATCGGGCAAGCAGGGCATGGGCGATAACCGCGCCGGCGCCGCAGGTCCCGATCTGGAGATCAAGGTTCCCGACGGCACTGTGGTGCTCGACGAGGACGGCCGCATGCTCGCCGACCTGGTCGGCGCGGGCACCCGATTCGAAGCCGCCGCCGGAGGTCGTGGTGGGCTGGGCAATGCCGCGCTCGCATCGCGGGCCCGCAAGGCACCCGGGTTCGCCCTGCTCGGCGAGAAGGGCGAAGCTCGCGACCTCACCCTCGAACTCAAAACCGTCGCCGATATCGGCTTGATCGGATTCCCGTCGGCGGGCAAATCCTCACTGGTGTCCTCGATCTCGGCGGCCAAGCCGAAGATCGCCGACTACCCGTTCACCACGCTGGCCCCCAACCTCGGGGTGGTGTCGGCGGGGGAGCGGACGTTCACCGTCGCCGATGTACCGGGTCTGATCCCGGGCGCGTCACAAGGCCGCGGCCTGGGTTTGGACTTCCTGCGCCACATCGAGCGGTGTGCCGTACTGGTGCACGTCGTCGACTGCGCCACTGCGGAACCGGGCCGCGACCCGATCTCCGACATCGATGCGCTGGAAGCCGAGCTGGCCGCCTACACGCCGACGCTGCAAGGGGATTCGATCCTGGTCGACCTTGTCGAGCGCCCGCGCGCGGTGGTGCTCAACAAGATCGACGTGCCGGATGCCCGCGAGATGGCCGAGTTCGTCCGTGACGAGATCGCCGAGCGCGGCTGGCCGGTGTTCGTGATTTCGGCGGTTGCCCGAGAAGGACTGCAGCCGCTGATATTCGGGCTCGCCGACATGGTCGCCGAATACCAGGCCGCGCAACCGGTGCTGGCGCCGCGACGGCCGGTGATCCGCCCGGTGCCCGTCGACGAGTCCGGGTTCACGGTGGCATCGGACGGGCAGGGCGGGTTCGTGGTCCGCGGCCGGCGGCCTGAACGGTGGGTGGCCCAGACCAGCTTCGAGAACGACGAAGCGGTCGGCTATCTCGGCGACCGGCTGGCCCGGCTGGGTGTCGAAGAAGAACTGGTGCGGCTGGGCGCACGGCCGGGCTGCGCGGTCACCATTGGCGATGTCACGTTCGACTGGGAGCCGCAGACGCCCTCCGGTATCGACACCACGATGTCGCGACGCGGCACGGACATGCGTCTGGAAAATACCGACCGGGTCGGCGCCGACGAGCGTAAGGCGGCCCGACGGCAACGCCGCGAGCACGGCGATACTGATGAATAGCGCTGCGCGGGAGGCTGTTCGGACGGCACGCAGCGTCGTCGTCAAGGTCGGCACCACCGCGCTGACGACTCCGAGCGGCATGTTCGACGCGGGCCGGCTCGCCGGGCTGGTCGACGCCATCGAGGCACGCATGAAAGCGGGCTCCGACGTCATCATCGTGTCCTCGGGGGCCATCGCCGCCGGGATCGAGCCATTGGGGCTGACCAAACGTCCCGCCGACTTGGCCACCAAGCAGGCCGCGGCAAGTGTCGGACAGGTGGCGCTGGTCAACGCGTGGAGTAGCGCATTCGCCCGCTACCAGCGCAGCGTCGGTCAGGTCTTGCTGACCGCACATGACATTTCGATGCGGGCGCAGCACACCAACGCCCAGCGCACGCTGGACCGGTTGCGGGCTCTGCACGCGGTGGCGATCGTCAACGAGAACGACACCGTGGCCACCAACGAAATCCGGTTCGGCGACAACGACCGGCTCTCGGCCCTGGTGGCGCACCTGGTCGGCGCCGACGCGCTGGTGCTGCTCAGCGATATCGACGGCCTCTATGACTCCGACCCGCGCAAGTCTGACGAAACACATTTCATCCCAGAGGTTTTCGGGCCAGCTGATCTGGAAGGCGTGATCGCGGGGCAGAGCAGCCACCTGGGCACCGGCGGGATGGCGTCCAAGGTGTCGGCGGCGCTGCTGGCCGCCGACGCCGGCGTGCCTGTGCTGCTGGCCGCCGCCGCCAATGCCGAAGCGGCACTCGCGGATGCTTCGGTGGGCACGGTGTTCGCCGCGCGGCCCAACCGCATGTCGGCACGCCGGTTCTGGGTGCGATACGCCGCCGAATCCGCCGGTGCGCTCACCCTTGACGAGGGTGCGGTGCGTGCCGTTCTGGGTCAACGCCGTTCACTGTTGCCGGCGGGAATCACGGCGCTGTCCGGTCGATTTCACGGCGGCGACGTCGTCGACTTGACCGGGCCGGACGAGGCCCTGGTGGCTCGCGGAGTCGTCGCCTACGACGCCGCCGAACTGGCCACCATGATCGGCCGGTCGACCTCGGAGCTACCCGCCGAGCTGCGCCGTCCCGCGGTGCATGCCGACGACTTGGTGGCCGTCTAAGTTGCTATCGGCTTCAGATACAAAGCACCCCAGACGATTTCAGTCAGCGTGCTGGCGAGCTCCGCATCGTATGTGGCCGGGTTATTCGGCAGGTTCTGTTGACAGGTCCGCTCGACCATCCAGGTGAGCGCACTTGCCGTGGTCGGTGCCGGCAGTTCGCGGCGGATTGAGCCATCGGCCTGGCCCTCTTCGATGACACGGGTCAATCGACCGGTGATAGCAATCAGCAGATTGCGGTAGGTCGCACCGACCAACGAGTCGTAGGCGGCCATCTCATTCAGCGCCACCAGCACCGGTTGATGTCGCCGATAGCTGGCGATGATGGCGGCCATCCCGGCGCGCACGTCATCGGGATCGTGTCGCCACGCCACGCGCCACCAGCGTTCAGCGCTTTCGGCGAGATCGGCGAACACCTGGCCGGCCAGCCGGCGCAGCAGGTGGCCTTTGTCCTCGAAGTAGATGTAGAAACTGGCCCGCGACATCCCGGCTTCGGTGGACAGCCGGTCCACGCTGAGCTCGGTGAAGCTCGCGCCGTCGCGCATCAGCCGTTCGGTCGCGTCGAGCAACCGGCGCTCGATCTGCTCACGTCGCTCCTGCCGCTTGGCTTGCGGCTTGCGGGTGACTGACGGCATGACACCTCCTGACTCACCACTGGTCAGAGCATGATCGATAGTATGACATCTTGACTAGACACTCTGTCTAGTCTTATCGTCGTCGGTGTCTTGAAACTGTGACCGGCGTCATAACCGATGGAGGATTCCGCATGACCGCGACGGCCGCCACCCCCCGCGCCTACGACCCCATCGACCTGTCGTCCCGCGCGTTCTGGTCGACCAGCGCGCAGGAGCGGGAATGCTCGTTCGCGGAGCTTCGGGCCGAACGCCCAGTGAGCTGGCACCCGCCGGTGGAAGACGCCATGCTGCCTGACCCCGATGACCCCGGCTACTGGGCAGTCACCCGCCGCGACGACATCGTCGCGATCAGCCGCGACAACGAGTCATTCCTGTCGGGCAAGGGCGTCATGTTCGAGAACTTCCCGGTGGAGCTCCTCGAAGCGTCGCAATCCTTCCTGGCCATGGACCCCCCGCGGCACACGTTCCTGCGCAAACTCGTCAGCGCCGCATTCACCCCGCGGCAGGTCCGGCGCATCGAAGATTCGATCAAGGCGAACGCGAAGACCATCGTGGAGGAACTCAAAGGCGCCGGCAGCGGTGCCGATTTCGTCGACCTCTGCGCCAAGGAGCTGCCAATTCGCACGCTGTCGGACATGGTCGGCATCCCCGAGTCGGAGCGGCAACAGCTCGCGCACGCGGCTGACGCCATGGTCTCGTCGGGCGACCCGGAGTACCTCAATGGTCGCCATCCGTTGGAGGTGTTGTTCGAGGCGCAGACTTATGTGCATCAGGTGGCCGGGATGCTCGCCGCGGAGCGCCGCGAGCATCCCGGCGACGACCTGTTCACCAGCCTGGTGACGGCCGAGGTAGACGGCGACCGGTTGGCCGACGCTGACGTCGCCGCGTTCTTCGTGTTGATGACGGTCGCCGGCAACGACACCACCCGCCAGACCACCAGTCACGCGCTGAAGGCCCTCACCGACTATCCCGACCAGCGTGCCTGGCTGCTGGAAGATTTCGACAATCGCATCGGCGGAGCGGTCGAGGAGTTCATCCGCTGGGCCAGCCCGGTAATGACGTTCCGTCGCACGGCCGCAAAGGATGTCGAGATCGGCGGCCAAGCCATCCGCGCCGGCGAGAAAGTGGTGATGTTCTACTCCTCGGGCAACTACGACACCGACGTGTTCGAGCATCCCGAGCGCCTTGACCTGAGCCGCAACCCCAATCCTCACGTCGGCTTCGGCGGCGGCGGCGTGCACTTCTGCCTGGGTGCAAACCTGGCCAGGGCGCAGCTGCGGGCGATCTTCGGCGAGCTCTTGCGTCAGCTGCCGGACGTCCACGCGGGCGAACCCGTATACGTGGCGGGCAATTTCATCCACGGCATCCGCAGCATGCCTTGCACGTTCTAGCGCACCGCGGCGGGGGACAGCTCTTCGGACAGCAGCGTCAGCAATTCCGAGCAGCCGCCATCGACCTTGACGGTGGCCAGGTCGTCGCCGCGGGTGGGTCCGCGGTTGACGATGGCGACCGGGATACGCAGCGCCGCAGCATTACGCACGAACCGATAACCGGAGAACACCGTCAGCGACGAACCGGCGACCAACAGTGCCTCAGCATCCTCGACAAGTGAAAAAGCCCGTTGAACAACATCTTTGGGCACGCTTTCGCCGAAATACACGATGTCGGGTTTGAGCATGCCGCCGCACGATGCGCAGTCGAGGTATCGAAACGATGCGGTGTCCGTTACAACCGCATCAGCATCTGGAGCCACCGCCAAGCCGCCGACCGCCTCGACCCGTTCGGTGAAACCGGGATTCAGCGCGTCCAGTTCCTTAGCCAGCGCCGCGCGACTCCTGGACTGCCCACAACTCAGGCAGATCACCCGTGCATAGGTGCCGTGCAGGTTGATCACGTCGCGGCTGCCGGCTTTGGTGTGCAGCAGGTCGACGTTCTGGGTGATGACGCCGTTGACCACGCCGTTGCGTTGGAGTGCGGCCACCGCGCGATGCCCGGCATTGGGTTGGGTGTCGTCCATGTGCCGCCAGCCGACGTGATTACGCGCCCAGTACCGTTGCCGGAAGACCGGATCCGAGGTGAATTGGCGAATCGTCATCGGGTTGCTCGGCGGCGAATCGGGGCCTCGGTAATCCGGGATACCGGAATCGGTGGAAACCCCCGCACCGGTCAACACCGCGAAGCGGCGATCGGCCAACAGGGCGAGCAGCTCCGGAGATTCCGCGCAGGCCGTCACCTCTTCGAGAGTACGTGGCCCCAACGGACCCCTTCTCCGGTCGGCTGGGCGACAATGGAGGGGCAATGGACTTCTACAACGCCTACAGCCAGGGCTTTGCCCGCGTCGCCGCGTGCACGCACCACGCGTCGATCGGCGACCCCGCGGCCAACGCCGACTCGGTTCTGCGGCTGGCCCGGCAATGCCACGAAGACAGTGTCGCGCTGGCCGTTTTCCCCGAGTTGACGTTGTCCGGCTACTCCATCGAAGACATCCTGCTGCAGGACGTTCTACTGGACGCCGTCGAGCACGCCCTGGTCGATATCGTCGCCGCTTCGGCCGATCTGCTGCCCGTCCTGGTGGTCGGCGCTCCACTGCGTTACCGACATCGCATCTACAACACCGCCGTAGTGATTCACCGCGGCGTCGTGCTCGGTGTCGCGCCCAAGTCGTATCTACCGACCTACCGCGAGTTCTACGAGCGTCGCCAGGTTGCACCCGGCGATGACGAGCGCGGGACCATTCGGATCGCTGGCCTGGAAGCACCGTTCGGCGCGGACCTGTTGTTCGCGGCATCCGATCTGCCCGGCTTCGTCCTGCACGTGGAGATATGCGAGGACATGTTCGTGCCGGTTCCACCGAGCGCTGAAGCGGCGCTGGCGGGCGCGACGGTGCTGGCCAACTTGTCCGGCAGTCCGGTCACGATCGGCCGCGCCGACGACCGCTCGTTGCTGGCCCGTTCGGCGTCGCTGCGATGCCTGGCCGCCTACGTGTATGCCGCTGCTGGAGAAGGCGAGTCGACGACCGACCTGGCATGGGACGGTCAGACCATGATCTGGGAGAACGGCGTCTTGCTTGCCCAGTCGGAGCGCTTTCCCAAGGGGGAGCGACGCAGCATCGCCGACATCGACCTCGAGCTGCTTCGCGCAGAACGTTTGCGGATGGGCACGTTTGACGACAACCGACGCCACCACCGGGCTGTCGTGGAATCGTTCCGGCGGATCGAGTTTCGGGTGGACCCACCGGTCGGTGATATCGGCCTGCACCGCGAGGTCGAGCGGTTCCCGTTTGTGCCGGCCGATCCGAATCGGTTGCAGCAGGACTGTTACGAGGCCTACAGCATTCAGGTCGCCGGGCTCGAGCAGCGGTTGCGCGCATTGCACTTCCCGAAAGTCGTGATCGGGGTTTCCGGTGGGCTCGACTCGACGCATGCGTTGATCGTCGCTGCGCGTGCGATGGACCGAGAAGACCGGCCGCGCAGCGACATTCTGGCGTTCACCTTGCCCGGCTTCGCCACTGGCGAGCGCACCAAATGCAATGCCGTCGAGCTCTGCCGCGCGCTCGGTGTCACCTTTGCCGAAATCGACATCACCGAGACTGCGAAGCTGATGCTCACGGAGATGGACCATCCGTTCTCGCGTGGCGAGAAGGTCTACGACGTCACGTTTGAAAATGTCCAGGCCGGGCTGCGCACGGATTACCTGTTTCGACTGGCCAATCAGCGCGGCGGAATCGTTCTCGGCACCGGTGATCTTTCCGAGCTGGGACTGGGTTGGTCCACGTACGGTGTCGGCGACCAGATGTCGCATTACAACGTCAACGCAGGTGTGCCCAAGACACTGATTCAGCACTTGATCCGCTGGGTCATCGCCTCGAACCAGTTCCCGTCGGATGTGGACGCGGTGTTGCAGTCGGTGCTGGACACCGAGATCACCCCAGAACTCGTGCCCGCCGGCGATGAAGACGAGCTGCAGAGCAGCGAAGCAAAGGTCGGTCCCTTTGCGCTGCAAGACTTCTCGCTGTTCCAGGCCCTCCGCTACGGCTTCCGGCCGTCGAAGATCGCCTTCTTGGCGTGGCATGCGTGGAGCGATGCCGATCAAGGCAACTGGCCACCGGGATACCCGGAAAGCAAGCGGCCGGCATACTCGCTCAAGGAGATCCGGCACTGGCTGCAGATCTTCGTGCAGCGTTTCTACTCGTTCAGCCAGTTCAAACGGTCAGCCCTGCCCAACGGGCCCAAGGTGTCCCACGGCGGGTCGCTGTCGCCGCGCGGAGACTGGCGCGCCCCGTCGGACATGTCGGCCCGCGCCTGGCTTGATGCGATCG
>Ga0302178_10003542_pt1 | contig 11735 bp, 10 predicted proteins | sample I_Palsa_E1_3_FD_198790 | JGI IMG/M metagenome (GOLD analysis project Ga0302178, IMG submission 198790) | Peat permafrost microbial communities from Stordalen Mire near Abisko, Sweden - I_Palsa_E1_3 | ecosystem: Environmental > Terrestrial > Soil > Palsa > Peat permafrost | place: Sweden... | reverse complement strand
GGCGACGAGGATGACCGCCCGCTGGCGGGGCCCGTCGGCCAGCCGCCCCATCACCGGCGTGGCCAGGGCACCGGTCAGCAGGGTGATGGTGAGGATCCACTCCCCGGTGCTCAGCGACACCCCGTCTACCCGCGACAGGGTGGGGATGAGGGGCGCGCCGAGGCTCGACACCACGGCCATCAAGGACCCGGACAGCACCAGGGTCGGCACCAGGAGCCGCCGACGCAGCGAAGGGACGTCATCGGCCCCGATCGGGTCCGGCGAACCGGTCCTAGGTGGCTTGGCCGTCGTCGTCATGGAGGTGCTCCCGCACTCGTCATCCGGTGATGTCATTATTTGATGACATCAGACAATGACTACTGTACTTGGTCGCGGATGCGATCCGAACGTGGCGGTATGGTCATGGATCTTCCCGGGATCGGCACTTCGCGGCGAAGGCGGCCAGAGTCGAGCCGGCCTGCTGCTCCGACCGGCTCACCTGCACCCGCGGCCGCCGGGCCGTCACATGCTCGCGGGCCCGCCGCGCGATCTGCCGCACCGCGGCCACGGACTTCCCGATGGCCTTGGCGATCTCGCCGTACGGCAGCTCGAAGACCTCGCGGAGCACGAACACCGCCCGTTCGGCCGGCCCGAGCGTTTCCAGCACGGTCAGCATCGCGATCGAGACGCTCTCCGCGAGTTCGACGTCCTCGGCGACATCGGGGCTGGTCAGCAGTGGCTCCGGCAGCCACTCGCCGACGTAGTCCTCGCGGCTGCGGGACAATGTCCGCAGCCGGTTGAGCGCCTGGCGGGTAACGATCCTGATGAGGTACGATCGCGGGTCACGTACCTGCGAGCGGTCGACGCCGGCCCACCGCAGCCAGGCCTCCTGCAGCACGTCCTCCGCATCGGCGGCCGAGCCGAGCATCTCGTAGGCGACCGTGAACAGCAGGCTGCGATGGGCGACGAACGGGTCCCCGGTCATGCTGTGGAGGCTACGCCGGACTTCTCAGGACGCCTGGCCAGCGGAATCTCGCAGGCATCGGAGTAGCCCTGCGAGGTGATGCCGTGCGCCGTGTTGACCCGGCTCGCCAGGTTGGCCACGCCGATGAACACGGTGAGCTCGACCAGCGCCGCTGGGCCGAGCCGCTCCAGCAGACTCGCCGACAGCTCGTCGGTGACGGTCGTCGGGGTGTTCGTCATGGCCTCGGCGTACTCCAGCACGTCCCGCTCCAGGGGCGTGAACCCGTCTGATTCCCGCCAGCGAGGCACCTGGCTCGCCTTGGCCAGGTCCAGGTTGTGGTTTTGGGCCAGGAAGTAGTTGACGTCGAGGCACCAGCTGCAGCCAACCTGTGCCGCGACGGCCATGTGCGCGAACGTCTTGAGGCTCGCGTCGACTGCGTCCCACCTGGCCACCCCGGCCGAGAGCTCCTGGCTGGACATGGCCACTTTGGGATTGTTGTACGACACCTCGACGGGTTCGGGTACGGCACCGAGCTGCTTGATCATGTTTTCCCTCAACTCGGCCGGGAGCTCAGCCTTCGGAACGCGTAGCGCCATGGTGTCCTCCTTGGACGGTTGCCTGTTCGGCATGAAGACACCGCCGGCCCCGCGCATGTGACAACCACGGCGGTGGTGGGTCGTGACCGCTCAACCGGACACGCGCGATCAGCCGATGTTGTGGCGGTGCGCGTAGCCGATCGCGGCGGCGCGGTCCCGCGAACCGGTCTTGGCGAAGATCCGGCTGATGTGGGTCTTGATCGTGTGGTTGCTCAGGAACAGCTGCGCGGCGATCTCCGGGTTGGTCATCCCGTGGGCGATCATGCCCAGGATCTCCGCCTCGCGCTGTGTCAGGCCGTCGGGGGGCGGCGTGCTCCGGGTGGGCTCGGGCTTCGGGGGGGCTTCCGTGGCGGCGAGCAGCGTCGCGTGCACGCGGGGGTCGAAGACCGTCAGCCCGCCTACCGCCCCGCGCAGCGCCTGGGCGATCTCGGTGTAGTCGGCGTCCTTGGTCAGGTAGCTGCGCGCGCCGGCCCGCAGCGCGTCCAGGACCGAGCTGTCGTCCGCGTATGTGGTGAGCACGACGATCGCGACCTCGGGGTGCTCGGCGGTCAGCCGACGGATGGCGCCGATGCCGTCCAGGAGGGGCATCCGCAGGTCGAGCAGGATCGCGTCGGGGTGGTGCTCGGCCACGAGGTCCAGGGCCTGCTCCCGTCCGCGGCGGCGCCGACCACCTCGATGTCGGGTACCGCGTTGAGCAACAGGACAAGGCCCTGGCGCACGCTGGCCTGATCATCGGCGATGACGAGGCGCAGCGGCGCCCCCGCCGGCGGGGTGGTCATGAAGCCATGGTCTCAGGCTGGCGGCGCGGTAGTTCGGCGGTCACGATCCACTGGCCGTCGCGGCCGCCGCCGGTGTCGTAGCTGACGGGGACGTGATACCGCTGCGCGTGGGTGTCGGTGATCAGGGCGAGTTCCTCATCGAGCGGCAGGGTGTCGGTGCGCAGGGCCTGAACCGCGCGGCGGGTCTCCACCAGGCCCTCGGCGGCCATCTGCTGGGCCGCGGCCAGCAGGTCGCTGGCCTGGTCGGGGTCCTGGTGCAGCACCGACCGCGCGGCCTGGATCTGGATCCCGAGCGCGCCGAGCGAGTGGGCGAGCACGTCGTGGATCTCCCGGGCGATGCGGGCGCGCTCATCGAGGAGGTCGGCCCGGCGCTGCTCGGCCTGCAGTTGCTCGCGCTGAGCCAGCAGCGCCGCCGACTGCTCCGCCTGGACCCGGTACGCGCCCCAGTTGCGTCCGATCACCAGGCCGGCGAGCACGACCGCCGGGAGCCCGAGCAGCGTGCCGTAGCTCTGGCCGAAAGCCAGCCCACTGACCTCGATCGCGAGTATGCCCGCTGCGGTTACGGCCACCGCTGCCGCGAGCTCGTTGTTAACGCCCGCGGCCATCGCCGCCACGAACGCGAAGACCACAATGACCCAACCGCCGCCGCGTCGATCAGCGCGTACCAGCCGTGGAAGGCCTACCGCCGGACCTGCTCGCCGGTGACCGCGTATGCGGCCGGCGGCTCAGTGCCGATGCGCCCGGTCACGCGGTGGTCAGGTCGGCGAGGTGGGCAAGGGAGTTGGCCAGGTGGTCCGGAGGGAACGGAGGGAATCCGATGCGTTGGCGGAGCACGCCGGGGACTGCCGACCAGTCGTAGGACAGGGTGACCTTGGTTCCCGGCCGTCCGGCCGGGACCAGGTCATAGCGCCAGACCCAGCCGCCGAACCGCAGGTCACCGTCGCCGGCGTCCTGGCCCGGCTCCCAGGAGATGGCGTACGGCGGGTCGAACACCTGCACCCGGTTGGCCATCTGGTAATTCCCGTCCGGGTGGTTGGGGTGGTACATGCCCATCCGGAACACCTGCCCCGCCGCAGTCAGCAGCTGGCTGTCGATGGGCTCGCGGACCCAGCCGGTGCCGTCGATCGCGGCATGCTTGGCGGGATCGGCGAGGACCGCGAAGATGGCCTCCGCCGGGGCGCTAATGATCGTTGTCGCGCTGACGGTTTCGTCAGCCATGTGGGCCTCCTGGTGAGCTGAGCCTGATACCGATTCTGACACCCGGCGGACCTGGAACTCATCGCTGAACTCGCGCATGGTGTCCCGGCCCCGGCAAACGACCCGTGACACATAGTCCTCATCGCGCCTGATGCTGGCTTACCTGGCGAGGTCGGCCGGCTGGCCGCGATCAGGGTTCGCGGGAGAGGACGCGGGTGACGTAGGCGGCCATCGCGGCCGGGAGGTCGGCCGGGTGCCGGCGGGCGGCGGCCTCGCTGGCGGTGGTGAGCACCTTCGCGCTGGCGCGGGCGGCCCGGTGCAGTCCGGGCGCGTCGAGGCCGGCCACGGTGGACCCGATGTCCGGCGGCAGGTTCGCGGGGTCGTGGTCGAGCACCTGCGACAGGCCGTGCCACGGGTACAGGGCGCCCTGCGCCGCCGCCCACAGCACCCAGGTGTAGTGGCGTGCCTCGTGCAGCCGGCCGTGGGCCTCCCACAGCGAGCCCCGCCGCAGGTACTTGTCGGCGTCGATCAGCGCGCACCAGCCGTGGAAGGCCCACTCCCGGACCTGCTCGCCGGTGACCGCGTACGCGGCCGGCGGCTCACTGCCGGATGCGCCGCCGCCGGCTGGCATCCGGTCGTCCGGTTCCCCGGCGGCTGGCCGGGCCTGGTACAGCGGGATGAAGTCCGGGGCACCGCCAGCGCGGCGACGTGTCTTGATCTCGGCCTCGGCCACGACCGCCAGGTCAAGCTGAGTGCGGTCGGCGAACTGAGCGAAGATGCGCCGGACATGCTGGCTGTCGGGCCCGGTGCGGTGCCGCAGCACGTCGACGAGCGCGCCCAGCTCCGGCAGCGCCGCCACCACCATCGCCTCCGCGGTTCCTATCCTCCCGGCGCCGTCGGCGCCCGGCGGGGCGTCGACGCCCAGCGCAGCGTCGATGTCGGAAAGCGCGTCGGCCGCGCCGCGGCCCAGCGAGCAGCCGACCCACAGGGACGTCGCCAGCGGCCAGGCCTCGCATCGGTCGGCCAGGATTGCCATGACGCGCCGCTGCGCCGCGAGCTCATCGGGCAGCGCCGCAAGCCAGGCACGACCCACCGGGCCGGCGGCAGTGCTCTCGTCCCTGGCACGACCCGCCGGGGCGGCGGCGGCAGTGCTCTCGTCAGGGGATTTCGGGCCCGGTCCGGCCGCCACAGGCACCACCTCTCCGGTCACGCGCCACTGCCCCTGCCGCCGCGCGGACGGGGCATGTACTGCGGTCAATTCTCGCCGCTATCGATCATGCCTCTTGCTCGCGGGTCGGCGACACAGCATGAGCGACAGGCGGTCCGAGGGTGAAGATCGGCGCAGCGATGACATGAGTGTTCTGCTGATCAGGGGGCCTTTTGCTGGCGGGGACGCGAGGAGGGGGCTGGTGCACGCGGCGGTGCCCGTTTGGATAATTGATGGGTTTTGCCCGCACGCGGGGAAAGGACTCAGGCCGCCGCCCGGTCGGCGAGCAGGTCGCGCACCGTACGGGGCTGACGGCCGAGCAGGTCGGCGAGGAGCGGGTCGACGGCGGCGAAGCGTCCCTGGCGGGCGGCCTGGTAGAACCCGAGCAGGAACCCGGCCATGGGCGCCGGGGTGCCGTGCGCGATCTGCTCGGCCACCCAGGTGTCGTCATCGAGGACGACGCGCTGGATGTCGCGGCCGGTGAGCTGGGAGGTGATCCCCGCGATCTGGTCGAAGGTCACGGCGGTGCTCGCGGTGAGCGTGACCGGGCCGTCGAAGGGCCGCGGGCCGGCCAGGATCACCGCGGCCGCCTCCGCCTCGTCATCGCGCTCGGTCCATGAGACGGGTCCGTCGGCTGGCGTCGCGATGACACCGGTCTCGCGCCAGGGTCCGAGCAGCCAGTCGAGGCTGTGGGCGTAGAAGCCATTGCGGAGGGAGGTCCAGGCGACGCCGGAGTCCGCCAGCAGCGCCTCGACCGTGGCGTGGTCGCTGGCGGGGAAGAACGGGCTGTCGAGTCCCGTGTGCTGGTGGCTGGTGTAGAGGATCCGGCGGGCGCCGGCCGCGACGGCGGCGTCGATGCCGACGCGGAGCAGGGCAACCCCGTCGGCGCTGGGGTCGTTCGACGAGACGAGAAGCACCTGATCGGCGCCTTCGAACGAGTCGAGCAGCGCCGCCGGGTCCGCGTAGGCGCCGCGCCGTACGCGCACGCCGCGATCGGCGAAGTGCTGCGCCTTCGCGACGTCGCGCACGCTCACGCCGATCTGGTCTGCGGGGATGCGCTTGAGCAGGTGCTCGACGGTGGCGCCGTTGAGGGCGCCGGTGGCGCCGGTGATGACGATCATGTGATGCCGTCCTCTGCGTTATCAGTGATATGTCAAAGACGATATCAGGGGAAACGAAGTGTTAGCAAACATCTGTTACCATCGATAACATGAATGGGCCGAATCCCGTGTCGTCGCGCGACCGGACCCGCGCGCAGCTGGTGGACGTCGCCGCGGAGCTGCTGGCCAGCGCGGGTCCGGACGCGGTGACCACCCGCTCGGTCGCGCTCGCCGCCGGCGTGCAGGCGCCCACGATCTACCGGCTCTTCGGCGACAAGAGCGGGCTGCTCGACGCGGTGGTCGAGCACGGGTACGCGAGCTACATGGCGCGCAAGCACCTCGACGCGGACGCCGATCCAGTCCAGGACCTGCGGGCCGGATGGGAGCTCCATGTCGGTTTCGGCCTCGCGAACCCCGAACTGTTCCGGCTCATGCACACCGCGCTGCGCACGCCGGAGGGCCGGGCCGCCGCCGCCACCGGTATCGGGGTGCTGCAGGCACGGGTGCACCGGGTCGCCGCGGCCGGACGCCTGCGGGTGACCGAGCGACGCGCGGTCGAGCTGATTCAGGCGGCCGGCACGGGCGTCGTGTTCACCCTCATCGGCCAGGCCGACGACGAGCGCGACGACACGCTCGCGGACACGGCGTGGGAATCGGTCTGCGCGACCATCCTCACCGACCGCAGTACCGCTGCCATTACGGGTCCGGCCGCCGCGGCGGTGACCCTGCGCGCCGCGCTGCCCGACCTCACGGCGCTGACCGCGGCCGAGCGCGCCCTGCTCGGCGACTGGCTCGACCGCATCGCCGAGTCCAGGTGCGACGGATAAGGCAGGTCGTTCGCAGGCCGGCGCTTGAGCAGGCGCCGAAGCCAGCGGGACGGGGACCACTGGGGACACTCGCAGAGTGCGCACTCATTTCCCTGGCGGTAGTGCTGGTGCGTGTCATAGTTATGGCCGCACCTGCACAGCACCTGCTGACTCACCTGCCTCACAGGTCACCGGCATCGGCTCGGCTACGTCCCACGAGTGTCAGCATCCCAGGATGATCTTGTCATCCCTCAGGCGGGTCGGGATCTGCGCCGGGCGGACGTGACCATGCGTTTTATGCTGGACGAATGTTCGACGCGGCGAGCAACCGGCCAGTTCCGTCCGATCGTGCCGCGGTGGCGCGGACCGCACACGACCGGGTACTCGCGGTGGTCCAGGGACGGAGAGCGGCCGGGGTCAGCGTGGTCATTGAGGGCGCGGCGGGCATCGGCAAGACCTTCCTGGTCCAGGAGATCCTGGCTTCCGTCGCGCCCGGCGATGCGAAGGTGCTTCGCGTGGCGGGCGAGCAGGGCCGGCGAAATGACCCGTTCGCGGTCGCCGGGCAGCTGCTGCCCGGCCCGGCCGCCGGCGGGGATCCGGGTGAGGCGGCGTTCGATTACGTCGATGAGCTGTGTGCCGACGGTCCGGTGGTGCTGTGCGTCGACGATGCGCACTACCTCGACGCCGCCTCGCTTACCCTGCTGCGCCGGCTGGCGTGGGCGAGCCAGAGCCTGCCTCTGGCGCTGCTGATCAGTACCCGGCCCGCTGCGTCTCGCGAGCAGCTGACCATGCTCATCCGGCAGGCGCAGCTACGGCTGTGGCTGCCCCCGATGAGCCGGATGATGGTCGAACGCCTGGTGTTCGACCGGACCGGCCGATGGCCTGGCCCGCAGCTACGCCGCATCTTGGGGCAGGCGGCCGGAAATCCGCTCTTCGTAGCCGAGCTGCTGCGCGCCTACCAGAGCGCAGGCGCCCTGGCGGAAGCCGGACCGGACACCATCGAGGCCCGGCTTGAACTCGGCCCGCAGGCCACCGGCCTGGACGAGATGATCCGGGCGCAGCTCCGGCAGCTGGACGAGCCGACGCTCGACGTGCTCGCGGCCGCGGCGGTGTGGGGAACCGACATTGGCGTGGGCGACCTGGCCGCCATGCTGTTCAGCCCGGCTGACGGCCTGGACGAGCTGATCGAGCGGGCTATATCGTCCGGCCTGATCCGGCGCGAGGCCGCCGGCACTATCGGTTTCGCCCACGATCTGTTCCGCGAGGCGGTGTACGCCGGGCTGCCTGCCCCCCGGCGGCGCGCGGTGCACCGGCGAGCCGCGCAGGTGCTCGCGGCGGCCGGCTACAGCCCGTCCCTCGTCGCGGACCATCTGCTGCGGGCTTCCGAGACCTCCAGTACCTCCGAGACATCCGAGACCTCCGGTATCGACACGGCGCTCGTGACCGCGCTGCATGAGGCCGTCGCGGCGACCCGCCTGTACGCACCGGAGGTCACCGCCGATCTGCTCAGCGACGTGGCCGCGATCAGCGGGCCGGACATGTCCGAGCCGTTGCTGCGGCACCGGGTCGAGGCCCTGTTCCTGCGGGGTCGCGGTGAAGCCGCGGAAACGCTGATCCGGGAGCGGATCACGACGGTAACCGATCCCGCTATAGCGGCGCAGCTGCAGCTGACCCTGATCCGTTCCCTGACGAACCGCGGGGAGACGGCGGCTGCTCTCGCGGCCATTGGGCAGACCACAGGTATCGCCGGGCTGCCTGGCGCTACGTTTCGGCAGCTGGAGGCGGTCCGGTCATGGCTGCTGGTCTTGGCCGGGCAGGCTCAGCCTGCCGCCGAGCTGGACGCGATGATGGCTCGCTTCGCCGCGGCGGGGGATAAGGACGCCCAGGCCTCGGTGCTGGCGACTATCGCCAGCGTCGCGTTCCTGTCCGGCCGCCCGGACACGGCGCTGGGCTTGATGCGCACCCGGGAGGATCTGATCGCCGACCTAGACAGCTTCCGGTCCCGCTCGTCCGCGCTTGCCCTTCCGGCCATGTTCGAGCTGGCCGGCTCCGGGCCCCGGTCCGCGCAGGCCGCCGTCGACCGGGCGCGGCGGCTGAGCGCGGACGCTCGCGCCGCGTGGGTCGACCCGTTCCTCGGTTTCGTGGCCGGCGCGGTCGCGTTCGCCGCCGGTGACTGGGACGGCGCGGTGGCGGAACTGGACTCCGCGCTGGAGGTGGCCGAAGAGACCAGCACGGGCTGGGTCTCGATACCGGTCGGGATCCGGTCCTACATCGACGCCCACCGCGGCCGCACCGGCCCGGCCCGGGCCCGGCTGGAATCCTTCCGGCACCGCGGCCTCCCGCTCCAGTTCGGGCACGACCGGCCCGGCTGGGCCGAGCTGGCCGTACTGGAAGCCGAGGGGGCGATCCAGGCGGCGGGCACGCTCGCCAGGACGCTGTGGTCCGCAGCCCGGAGCAATCCCGGCCCCTGGGCCGCCGACCTCGCCCCCGACGTGACCCGGATCGCCCTGGCCGGGATGGATCGCCGCCTGGCCGGCCAGATCGGCGACGACGTGTCAGCGCTGTGCCCACCCGATGTGTCTCGCCTGGTAGACGGCATGATCACCACTGACCCGGACGCGATCGACGAAGCGGCAGCGGAACTCGCCGGGACCGGCCGCCTGACCGCAGAGGCATTCGCCCGCGAGGAAGCCGCCTGCGCGGCCGCCGCACACGGGGACCGGGACCGCGCGGCCGCTGCCCTGGAGACGGCTCTGGCCGGATACCTGCGGATGGGCGCCGTCCCCGACCGCGATCGCGCCCTGGGACGCATGCGGGCGCTGGGCATCCGCCGGAGTTCCCGGGAGGCCCATCGTGACGTGGACCACGGCTGGGCCGGCCTGACCGCGAGCGAGGTCAGGATCGCCGCACTGGTGCGCGACGGGCTGACCAACCGGGAGATCGGCACCCGGCTGTTCGTGTCACCGCGAACGGTGCAGACCCACGTCTCGCACATCCTGCAGAAGACCGGCCTGCGCTCCAGGGTCGAGATCGCGCGGTTCGCCGAGGCCTAGATCAGCCGGTTCTCGACGTCGTTCCGGTGGAGGCGAGGCTTCTCCGGGTGGTTTGCCGGTTATGTCACTATATGGCAGGCAGATGTTTGGCTGATATGGCCGATGAGCGCACGAATTTACGGTATTCGCATGGCCGGGGGCGGGAAGGGCTGGCCGGGGGCGGGAACCACGGCCCGTTCCGGCTCATGAAATTTTGGGTACCGACGGCGAGCTTGGCGCAGGTGATCTCGGACTCGTGCGGAAATATTCGGATGCAGGTTCGGTCGACGCGTTCTAGGGTTGCGCCCATGGCGGCGACCTCCGTGTCCATATCCTCATATCCACCGCTGAACGTGCAGGTGCACACGCCCCGGCTGTCGTTGCTGGGAGCGACAGATGAACTTCTGGAGCGGCTCGTGCCGGTGGTCCGCAAGGGAGTGGTCACGGTGGCGCCGTGGCCCTTCGATGACCCTATGTCCTTGTACAGGGACAGCCCGGAGCGGGAGTGGGCATGGCTCCGAGGGGTGTGGGCAGGCCGCGCAAAGGTCAGTGACAGCTTCTGGCGATTGTATTTCGTGGTGGTCGTCGACGACGAGCCGGTGGGCATGCAAGACCTGATCGGCACCAATTTCTCCGCGTTCAGGACGGTTGAAACATTCTCCTGGCTCGGCCCCGATGTACGTGGCCGTGGCCTGGGCAAGGAAATGCGTCAAGCAGCGTTGCAGCTGGCCTTTGCAGGACTTGGAGCGCGGCAGGCCGACAGCGGGGCATTCTTTGACAACCACGCTTCCAACCGGGTTTCGCGGGCCCTGGGTTACCAGCCCAACGGTGTCGACTGGTCCACTCGCCGCGGCGATGCGGCCGAGATCAACCGGTGGAGGCTGACCCGGGACACATGGTCCACCGGGCGGCGCGACGACATCGAACTCATCGGCGTCGCCGAATGCCTGCCGGTCCTCGGTATCCGAGACCTGCGTGATCGCTGAGCGCCGTGGCCGCCAATTGTGAATTGACCCAGCTGGCCGGCGGTAACGCTCTTTTCACCACTGCCTTTTGACGCTTGCGCAGTTTCCGGAGGATGACGACCTCCTGGGAAGCACGCTGGAGTTGATAGAACAGCCGAGGTGGCAGCAGCGGGAGCAGCGGAGAGCAGCGCGCATGCAACAACACGGCGAACTGACGGGGTTCGAGAGCAACGTAGCGAGAAAGGTTCTCAAACCACTGGCCGCTGAGACGAGCCTTGCTTTGCGCGAGCCGCATTTCAGCCCGGCGCTGCTGCTCATATGACTCAAGCGCTAGCTCAAGATCATCGCAGCGGTGCACATTCTCGGCGAGAGCGATGGCATCCTCGATGGCCAGTCCGGTACCCTGCCCGATCGAGAAGTGGGTAGTGTGGGCGCTGTCTCCGGCTAGGACGACCTTGCCGTCATGCCAGCTTTGGTTGCTGACGTTCCGAAAGTTCAGCCATCGGGCGTTGGCAGCGTCCCCGACCTGCCCCATCAGGCGATGGCCCTTGAGTTGATCTTTGAAGAGCTCCTCGAGGATGGCCAGGCTCTCAGCTGCCTGCATGGTGTCAAAGCCCAGAGCCGTCCAGGTTTCCGGCGAAGTCTGCACGACGAACGTGCTCAACTTCGAGCCTACTCCGTAGGTAGCCGCCCACAGCCAGCCGCCACTGGTCTGGACAAAGTGGAAGGCGAAGGCATCGAATATCCTATCCGTACCCAGCCAAATATATTTATCTTGGCTCATCCGGATGCCAGTACCGAAATTTGGATTCGCCTGTCGTATCCGACTATTCGCGCCGTCAGCCGCGAGGATCAGATCGACCTCCGGCAACTGAGCTACGCTCAGCACCTCGTGGCCGTACTCGATGTGGACACCGAGCTGCTGCGCCCTAGCGGAAAGGAGTTGCACCATATCCGGCCGGTTAAAATTGTACATATCCCGCCCGGCGTCATACAGTATTCGCTCACCGTGTATATCAATGATCTGCTCGCGCCAGACGAAGGCGGCCTGCTCGATCTCTCGCGCCGACTCGGGGTCATTCCTGTACAGCTCCTGCAGCAGACCGGGCT
>Ga0302178_10003536_pt1 | contig 11757 bp, 13 predicted proteins | sample I_Palsa_E1_3_FD_198790 | JGI IMG/M metagenome (GOLD analysis project Ga0302178, IMG submission 198790) | Peat permafrost microbial communities from Stordalen Mire near Abisko, Sweden - I_Palsa_E1_3 | ecosystem: Environmental > Terrestrial > Soil > Palsa > Peat permafrost | place: Sweden... | reverse complement strand
CGAAATCGAGCGCTGGCTGCCACCACGAGCTGTCCGCGCACTTCACGCTCACGGCATCAAGACGCTCGCCGAACTGACACTGCGCATTCCGCGTCGCAAGCAATGGTGGACGGCCATCCCCAAGCTCGGGCAAACCAGCGCGCAGCAGATCGAGGCGTTTTTTGCTGCGCACCCGGCACTCACTGAACGCGCTCGCTCGTTGATCAAGTCCACCGGTTCGCCGATCGTGGTCCCTTGGGAAAACGTGCGCCTGCCCCATGAGATCGACGGATCCTGCGGCGTGTTCAGAGCACCGCGAGAAAGCTGCGCGCTCGATGCCAACAACGATTACGACGCGGTCCAGACTTGGTTGTCGCTGCACGAGTCGCCCTCGACACAACGAGCCTATAGGAAGGAGGCAGAGCGCCTCATCCTTTGGGCGATAGTCGAACGAGGCCGGGCGCTCTCCTCCCTGACTACGGAAGACGCCATCGCTTATCGCGCGTTTCTGCGCCGGCCGACGCCCCGCGATCGCTGGGTTGGACCGACGCGCGCGCGAACTTCATCGCAATGGCGACCGTTCACGGGCAACCTGGCACCGCGCTCAGTCGCCTATTCGCTGATGGTTCTGGGCGCGCTGTATCGATGGCTGATCGAACAACGATATGTACTGGCCAACCCGTTTTCTGGTGTGAAGGGCAAAGGTACGGAGCGCGCCGCGCTCGATGCATCGCACGCATTCACCGAAGGCGAGTGGACGTTGCTCAGGACAATTGCAGATGGGCTCGAATGGTCGTATGGCTGGAAAGCACCGGCCGCGCAACGGCTGCGCTTTGTGCTGGATTTCGGATATGCCACGGGGTTGCGCGCAAGCGAGCTCGTGAACGTCACGCTGAAAGATATCCGCACCGATGCGCGGGGAGATCATTGGGTTGAGCTCGTCGGCAAGGGCCAAAAAGCGGGAAAAGTGGCGCTGCCTCCGCTGGCTCGCGCCGCATTAGAACGCTACCTGGTTGAGCGTGGTCTACCTGTCTCCCCAGAACGCTGGGCACCCGCGACTGCACTCATCTCCGACCTCAACAATATCGACGCTCAAGGGTTAAGCACGGTGCGGCTCTGGACGGTTCTGAAGCGGTTCTTCGAGACAACGGCGACCCTCGTCGAGGCGGAGAAACCGGCATTCGCGGTGAAGCTCCGGCTAGCTGGCCCGCATTGGATGCGACACACGCACGCGACCCACGCGCTCATGCGCGGTGCGCAACTGACCTCGGTTCGGGATAATCTGCGTCATGCGTCTATATCGACGACATCTACCTATTTGCACAGCGACGAAGTTGAACGGGCTCGACAGTTTCGGGATGCATTTAAGGCCGCCTAGTACGCGTCGCACAATTCAACACGATTTCTTTTCATGCCGCTCAACCCACAATCCTCGCTCACCCGGCTTTTCAATGCGCCCGTCAGATCCGGAGTGCTCATATGGATCGGCGTGCGGCCTGAGCGCCGCTTGGCCATGTGCCCCGTCGACGAAGCCATCCTGGATCCGCATGTCGGCATGGAAGGTGATCACTACAGTCGCGATGCAGGATACGGCAAGTCACGCTCATCCAGGCCGAGAGTCTCGCGGCTATCGCAAGTCACCTTGGAGTGGAAACGCTCGCACCAGAGGTCCTGCGTCGCAATCTAGTTACGCGCGGCATCAACCTATTGGCGTTGAAAGATCGGAAGTTCCGCATCGGCGATGCCGTGCTCGAGATGACCGGCGAATGTCATCCCTGCTCGCGCCTCGAGGAAACGCTTGGCGTAGGCGGTTATAACGCGACGCGTGGTTTTGGTGGCACAACGGCGAAAGTACTTGCGCGGGGCCGCATCAGCATAGGCGACGCCGTCGTGAGCATTGACAAGTGATCCCCGCCGGTGAGCAGCCTAGGACGTGAATGCCCTGGTACGCCCTATTTTCTTTTCAGGCCGATAGCTTCGCCGGCTTCTTGATGGCAAATCAACAGCCTCGCAGATCATAAGTCTTGTGAAGATGAAGTCAGTTGAGCAGACCGTTAGTTGATTTTTCCATTTACATCCCGAGCAAAACGTCCCCTCGACTGGCCGTGATTGTTAAGGATTGTTGGACGCCTGCCCCAAACCGCAGGCGTGTGATACCCCGGCACCGGCGGGCAGGCGTCCAACAATCCTCGAGGGAGGAAACCGCGGGATGCTCAGAGGCGGCTCGAACTGGCAGCCGTTATGGAGATTTGACCAGTGGCGTTGTCGCGCAGGTCTCGACAAACGTGTAGAGATGCCAGCGGATGCTGAGGTGAGAGCCTCGATGCCCCTGTTTTTGCAAAGTCGCGCGATGTCATTTGGCTCCGATCGACTGGTTTAGGGCGTCGGACGCAACGGTCCCCTAGCGGCTCTCGTTGCCGAAGAGCCGACCGTAGGTTAATGCACTGCGGCGCGATGAGATTCACGCGTGACAGTTCTCCACAGGTGGGGCTCGAATCGGAGCGCTGCGTTGAAGGATGTCGATAACGATCATCAACGACCCGCAATGTCGACACACGAAGCTTGGGCCTGCCGCGCACGTTGATGCATCTGCGACGGGATCGCCCGCGCGTGGCAACACATGCAGCAACGCTCGTATCCTCGAGAGATTGTCGCGGCGTGACGGGTTTGCGAGCAGGCCGTAGTGGCGAATTCGGTGGAAGCCACCCGGCAACACGTGCAGCAGGAATCGGCGGGCGAACTCATCGGCCATGAGCGTCATCGTCTTATTGCGTGTGTGCCCGTCCATCCGATAGTCTTTCCAGCGGAAGGTGACGCCACGCTCATCGAGTGCGATCAGTCGTTGATTTGAGATCGCCACCCGGTGCGTATAGCGCGACAGATAAGCCAGCACAGCTTGCGGTCCCGCAAATGGTCGCTTGGCATACACCACCCATTCGCACGCACGCGTCGGGGCAAGCCACTCGGCGAACACTTCCGGATCGGCAAGCGCGGCGCATTCACCGAAGAACCGCAATTGACCGCGGTCATACGCCGCGGCCAGCTCTTCGAGGAACCGGCGCCGAAACAGTCGCGAGAGCACGCGCACGGGTAGGAAGAAGCCTGGCTTGCAAGCGACCCATCGGCCTCGATCAGCAGACAGGCCACCGCCAGGGACGATTCCGTGGACATGAGGATGGTGCGTGAGCGCTGAGCCCCATGTGTGTAAAACCAGAGTCGCGCCGACCTGTGCTCCGAGGTGCTTCGGATCCGCAGCAATCGTGCGCAGCGTCTCGGCCGCCATATCAAACAACAGGCCGTACATCACCGCCTTGTTGTAATACGCAATCTCGCTGATCGGGGCCGGTAGTGTGAAGACCACGTGGTAATACTCGACGGGCAGAAGATCTTCCTGGCGTGCGTCTAACCACCGTCGTGCGGCCGTGGCCTGGCACTTTGGGCAGTGTCGGTTGCGGCACGAGTTGTAGGCGACTTCGACAGCCGCGCACCCTTCGCAACGCAACACATGTCCCCCCAGTGCCGCGCTACGGCACTGCTCGATCGCTGACACGACCTTCAACTGACCCAGGCTGAGGTTCGCCGACTTGCGCCACTGTGAACCCAGAGATCGAAAGACGTCAGCCACTTCCAGCACGCAATGCGCCGCCACGGCAGCGGCTATGCGGGATGCAAGCTCTCAAGTGGGCTGATCACCTCGCGCAAAATATCGGTGGCGACCTGGGCATAGAGCGCGGTAGTTTCAAGCTTCTTGTGACCAAGCATGACCTGAATCACACGAATATCGACCTTCTGCTCAAGGAGATGGGTGGCGAAACTGTGACGCAGCGTGTGCATGGACACGCGCTTCTCAATGCCCGCAGCGAACGCCGCAGAATGGATGGCGCGGTTGAGTTGCCGAGCGCTAAGCGGCTCGATCGGATTGAGCCCGGGAAACAACCAGCCGCCGTCGAGCATGCGACCCTGGGCTCGAGCCACTCGCCACCAGACCCGCAAGCGTTCGAGGAGGACCGGCGATAACATCGCGTACCTGTCCTTATGACCTTTGCCTTGCTCCACGCGCAGCGTCATGCGTTCGCTGTCGATGTCCCCGACCTTCAGTGCGACCACTTCGCTGACTCGCAGCCCCGTCCCATAGGCCACGGCCAACGCCGTTTGATGCTTGAGGTTGGTGGCCGCGGCGATCAACCGGCCGACTTCGTCACGGCTAAGCACGACCGGCAGGACACGTGGCAGATACACGGGATGCATCTTCGCCATCAAGTCATCTCTGCCGAGGGTCGTGTCGAGGAAGAACTTCAATCCCGTGATTGCCGCATTGAGGGAAACTGGGGAAACGCCATGATCGACCAGATGCAACTGATAGCGCCGCAAGTCCTCGACCGTCGCGGTGTCTGGGGACCGACCAAGAAACACAGTAAACTGGCGAACCACGCGCAGATACCCCTCCTGCGTCTTCGGTGCGAGTCGGCGCATGCGCATGTCGTCGATCATGCGCTGGCGCAGTGGGCTGATAACTTCGGTAGATGTGGTCATCGCTCGGCTCCTGTCGAGTAACGAGGCGGATTGCCTCATCAATCAACATAGGAAACCGAGTCGGTTTCTCTTGAGGAACCATTTACTTCAAACGCAAGGACTACCGCGCGAGCGGTTTAGTCCGCCGACCCGGAGCGGTCTTTCAATGTTCTCGTTAGCGGACGGTCGTGACCGATTGGTGTCACGAACCTCAATGCGAAATTTCGACTTGTGACTTCCACCGAACGATGTGTGCGAGTTCGAAAGTTGCGTTGTTATCGCACGCCGTCTCGGTGTATCACGAACGTTTCCGTGCGAGAGCCATAGTGCTTCGTGACTTCCGCGTTGGTCATCAGTTTGGACGACTTCAGGATTGGCCCCGTCACTACATAGAGTCGATCGGGATCAGGACCGTACATATACAAATAGCCATCATTGCCGTCAATATGAAACTCGGTCTCGCCAAGCTCGCCAGCACCCGCACGCTTTATCGCACCTTCTAGCCGATGTTCCAGGACGCGAATTTGTGGCTGATCCTTTGGGTAGTAATCGAAATGAACCATCATTGCCGGTCCTGGTGGCTTCTGCGACTGCTCCGAAGCTGCTGTGCTGCCGGCAAACAATGCAATGGACAGAACCGTTACAAATGCTCTTCTTCTCAACATGGGCACGGTATCGTTTGCGAAATGAAGATCAATTATTGACGATGTAGTCAGTCCCGTCGAGTGTCCCTTCCGGGCCGGTCCTTGCCTGTCGGCGGCACTTGTTAGCATCAAAGTCTCGAATGAACTTCGCAAGGCGGCGTCCAGTCGATAACGTGTCGATGTGCGACGTCTGCAAAATTAGCCCTCAAACATTCCCAAATGTCTATGTCATCAAATAACTTTCTAACGCGAAATGTCGAATTCGGAAATGCGGGCGATGTGAATACCAACGGAACTGGGTGGTTCGTTGGATTTAGCGAGTGGGCAAAAGGGTCATCAACCGAACTTCGCTACGTCGCCGCTGGTGAACCAGCGGCCGGACTGTGTGTAAAGTGGTTCGCTCACCCGGCAGGCGATCCGAACGGCGAAGCCAAACCGATCAGCGAGGGTCGCACCATGTCGATCCTGGTAAGCCCCGACAGCGAGTTTAGACTTGAGTTTTCGACGCTCGGCGATTTTGCTCCTGACGATTTCTTAGCGCACACACTGCGCCGTCAGGGCGACTTCGTGATCTGGGGCTCTGGCATTTTTCACCGTGCGTTCGGAATTCAACCTGCGTCCATTCTCACGGTTCGCTGGGCGTTGCCCAGGTAGCATACGGACCGCCGCTGGCGCGGCTATGTCTACCGACTGTCGACGATCAAAGCGCGAGTTTCGAATTTCCCGAATTGGCCGCGAGCAGAAGATCGAGCTGGCGGTCGCACGCTGGAAAACTCGTGCGACCAAAGCGACTACTCGTCCAATTTTTGGACCACATCAGCTACCGCTGCGGCCACCGGATCGTCCGCGCCCCAATCCGTCGTCGACTTGACGGTGCCCTCGTGGTCATGCATCTTTTGGCTGGGCATCAATACCCCCTATATGAACTGTTCTACCTTCGGAAACACAACGAACCGCCTGACGCATTGACTTTGTGGGGCATAGGATCACCAAGGGGAAACTTATGGAAAGCGTTGTAGCGTCCATCATTGCGGCGAGCGTTGCGCTGATCGCCGCGTACCTCACTGCAATCGTATCAAAGCGACACGAACGTCACTTGGACGCTATCGCCTTGGCGAGCAGTCTCGCCGGTGAGGTGGCGGCGCACATGTCGGCGTTCCCGACCATCAAGTTGAACTGGCCTAAGAAGATTGTTGATTCACGTCAATGCGAGCACGGATATATGGCTGACACGGGCATGCCGACGAGTCCGGTATTCGAGGCTAACGTGGGCAAGATCGGACTACTAGGCCATCCATTGGCGGAACAGGTTGCATACGTCTACGAAATACTTCGTGCCTTTCGCGGGGTCGTCTACAGCGCCGTACGAGATCAGAAGGACATCAATGGCGTCGAGTTTGCGCACCGACTACAGACCGCGCTCGATTTGCTATTGGAGAACGAGCAGGCCGGATACGACTTGATACTCGCCTTGCGCAAGTTCGCTGAGCGGAAGTTCAAAGCCTTCCCGTCGGTTATGATCGGCTAACCGTAAAGACGCACGGTCCGTGCGCTGGATAAGCCGCGTTGAGTCCCGCGAAATTTGTGGCGCCCCGTATCCGCTCTTTTGACTGTGGCCGGTCAAGGACGAAATCGTCGGCAAGGACTGTGGCCACGGCATAAAAATCGTTTTTGGCCATGAGCCGCCACAAATCTTGAACCACATCTAGCGCAAGCCCAGCAGAGGTAGTCATAACGGTGGTTCATGAGAACGCGCATGCGAATCGAAGAGCGAAGAGCGGCTCCCACTCCGAGGCCACGAGCGTCGGGCCCAACGATTACATCCTCAATCCATGCGCGCATTCCGGTCGGAAGCCGGAAGAACACGAGCGTCAACGTCCCGACGATGGTTTGAATGTCGGATCTGGCGACGAATAGAACGGTCGCGGGCGACTCGACTATCTCGTGAAGGTCTTTGGCAGAAAGCTGCGACGCAGACGATGATAGTTCGGGAAGCAGGCGGTTCATGGCTTCAACGAGGTCGGAAGTAACGTCGGAAACAGAAGTAACGGAAATGGTCATTGTCTGCGTCCGTTTACGCCGCACAGTTAGGCGACTGGTTCCTGCAACCACAGCATAGACACCGATTCTCGACGATGAATCATCGATACGGCAGCAAGGGCGAGCGAAAAGCCAGTCAATCACCATCCGAGCGCGCGTGGCCGCACGCTTTTAGATAGTCATCAACCCGCTTTAACAACAACAAGCAGCGTTGCATCGTCCCTTCACTATCATTCAATTCTCGACGTTCGAGGATATCGAATTCCTGAATAGTTGAACCGGCCGGGAACTGCTCCCAGCTTAGATCAATGTGGTACCAGTCGTCGCCAACACGAAGCCCGTTCCAGAAGTGAACATCCACCGCCTTTCCGGTCCAAACCTTCCCTTTGATGATTTCGGTTTCGGGGTAGTAGTGCTGCACCACCCGGGACGTTGGATAGCACTGACCCAAGGCAGGATTGTCCACTTGCTCAACCTCTAGATAAGCCGTCCGCTTGTCCCAGGCGGCGGCTAGCGCTTCACGAAGGCAGAGCATGAAATCCGGGTTGCGCGCCATAGTCACGTCCAATCTATTGGATTCGATGGGGTTCGCCGTTCATCGATTCGCGTCGGGCAGAAGTCGACCCTGTATAGCGGTCAACCAACTTTTTCGACAACGAACGTTCACGCAAATTTTGTGTCGCGCCTTGTGAACCAGTCAGCAACGTGTTCAATCGCTCCGTCGAGTTTCCCTAATATCCCGAAGCTCAGTTCGGCGACCTCAGCAGTCGGTGGTTTTAGGTCTGGGACGATGACCACTGCTATGCCGGCGCTAGCGGCCGCGTGCGCGCCGTTATCGCTATCTTCAAAGGCTAGACAAGCATCCACCGGCACACCCAGCCGTTGGGCTGCAAGTCTGTAGACCGCCGGATCGGGTTTCCCACGATCGACTTCATCGCCGCCAGCGATCGCCTTAAAAAATTGAAGCACGCTTACACGCCCAAGGCGCGATCTAATCTCATCCACAGGAGATGAGGAAGCGACAGCGCATGGAATGCCTGCTCTCGCTAACTCAGCCAGCAGGGCTCGTGCTCCAGATTTCAGCGGAAATATCGGATGCAATGATGGCTTGCTCAAGTGCTGCCGGACCCGGGTCAGCGCCTCTCGAAATGTAGCCGCCCCACCGAGCAGCTCTGTCAGTATCATCTCGCATTCCGTCGTCGACCTTCCGACAATCCGAAGATAATCGCTAGCCGACAATGCGATCCCAAGGTCCAATCCCACCGTGATCCATGTGTTCATGATCGCGCGCTCTGAATCGACCAGCAGGCCGTCCATGTCGAAGATCGCCGCTGAGAACATCTGCCTCACTCCCTGAACTCCCGTCGAGAGACCGCACTGTATCAAACGTAGTGTCGAGAAAGCAGTCTCCGGCCGTCAATTGACTCGACATAAAGGGTGCGACCAGCTACGTATTGATGTCGATCGCCCCGAAATGACCGCATTGAGACGGATACAGCATTCAGGCTGTGCCGGTTGGAGCTGAGGTTTCAGGTGAGAAACCGCGTTTTTCAAATAGCTGCTCTGATGCGTCGTTCCCAACGGTAACCATCGCGCAGCATTCCAGGTAACCGAGCGCCACGAGCGACAACAGAGCTGCGTCAACCAAAGCCCCGCCGTCACCCGTTCGTTTGTGCGAAGGTGTAGTCGCTACCACGGCAATGACTGGACAACCATACGGTTTGTAGTCGCAAACGAGGCATGCGGATCGAAGACCGTCAGTTTCTTCTATCGCCCACGATGCTGCTGGAATCCATTTCCCGTACCGACCGGCGACAATTGCCATTGCCTTTGATTCGTATTGAGTCACGGCCTGACCAGCATCATCGATCGTTCCGAGGAACGCGCCAAAAAAGAGCGTGCCTAGCGCGGCTATGTCTTCCCGCGTTACGTTGCGAAGATTGGCAGGTCTCGCGCCCGCGCCAAAATTGGCCAACAACGTCCGCTTCCAGAGTCGGGCATTACGCTCGTGCGTCGTGTCCGTCATCGCGTGTTCTTCTCGTCAACATGAAAGCCTCATTGTTCGCGAAATGAAGATCGATTGTCGACTATATAGGCCGCATGGTCGAGTGTCTCTTCCTGGCCGAAGCCGGTCCGATGCAATCAGCATAAGTCGCCTAAAACTTACGGCCGGTGATCGACAGCACGCGACCCGATTCGGTCCTTCAATTTTCCGCGAAACAGTCATTCAAGTTGTGTCAGATTCGGCTATCCGGCGCGGATCTCCCGCTGAGCCTGGAACGTTCCGTTGGGCTGGTGAAAGATAATGTCCGTTACGGTCCCGCCTTCGTCGCGAACAAACTCCACGCGGTAGCTTTTCAGCTCGCGAATCGCAAAGACGCGCTCACGATAAGGATCGAGACGATAGGTCGGCTGGCCGCTCGGTGAGAGCGTGAGTTCGCCGTCAGCGTCGATCGCGACCACGTGCACCACCGCGCCTCCGCGGTAAGTGCCGACACAGTTTTGCCGAAACGCTGCGTCGAGCGCCTCGCCCGATGCGCTGCGGTGAAACACAATATCCGCGACGTTGGGCTCGAGTGGGGCCAGGAGGCGATCGATCCGCCCCTCGCGGTCATAGAGGAACGTCACGGCAAGACCGTCCGGCCACAACGTTTCCGGTTGCTCGTCGAGCTCGAACGCGTCGTAGTGACGATGAATTAACGCGCCCGACATTCCGCGATAGCGAAACGCTAGTGCGTCACCCGCTGCTTCGACCGTCACGCGGCCGTAGGCGGAATCGACATAGTCCCCGACGTATTCGTCCAAAGGTCGGCTCGGCGCATCGGTCCGCCGCGATGCGCATTTTGCTGCGACATCGGTCGGGCGTTGCGCCGCATAGGCGCGCCGCGACTCGCGGAAACGATCAAACCACGGAATCGTATCCTTACCTATTAGATGGTCGAGGATTGCGTTCCTTACGATTTCGGTGACCGGAGAGCAGTTGCTGTTGATGAGCACCGTGACGCCGAAGCGCCGCTCGGGCACAAGCGACATCAACGTGCCCCATCCGATCCAGCCGCCGGAATGACTGACGACCCGCTCGCCGCGATAGTGGTGGGTCGCGAGGCCAAGCCCGTAATGGCTCTCGCCCATTTCGGCGAAGGGCGACTTGCCGGTATAGACGCGCGGCTTGTAGAGCGCCTTCAGCCGCGCTGAGGAAACGAGCCGTGCGTCATTGACCTTCCCATCATTGAGATATAGGCGCATGTATCGCGCCATGTCAGACGCGGCAACATTGATACCACCGGCTGGCGTATCGGCGACTGGCCAAAGTCGCGCACGTCGGCGCACGAATTCGCCTGCCTTCTCTTGATCATGCACGATATAGGGACGCGCGCTGTCGGGAGCGCGCTCCAAGTCTATGTCAGAAAAGCCGATATTGACCATTCCGAGCGGCTTCATGATCCGTTCCAGCGTGAAATCCTCCCATGTCTGACCAGAGATCCGCTCGGCGACCATCCCAGCCGCGACATAACCGAGATTGCAATATTGATAGGTGGTGCGAATGTCTTTGCTCGGCTCGAGATAGCGCAGCGCTGCGAGCATCTCAGCGCGCGAAATGTCGGCCGGCATCCAGATCCAGTCGTGACGCGGCAATCCGGTGTGGTGAGAAAGCAAATCGATGATCGTGACGCGCTCCGTCGCGACCGCGTCATGCAGGCGAAACTCAGGCAGATAGTCGCGCACCGGCCTGTTCCAATCTAACCGCCCCTCGTCGACCAGCATCGCCAGACCCAGTGCCGTGAAGGACTTGGTGACCGAACAAAGGATGAACTGAGTATCTCCCGTGACGGGGAGGCCAGCCTCCACATCGCGCAATCCATAGGCCTCGATCCAATCTTCCTCGCCGTCGCGCGTGACCGCCAGCGCCATGCCGGGGACCTGCCATTCCTCCATTATTTCGCGGACGAGGGTGTCGAGATGTTCGGGCACGGTGTTCGTCATGCGAAAGGCTCCTTTTTTGACCTGACTGCGGTGAAAAGATGATCCGATGCGCGTCACATCTTACGGCGTACGAGGCGAGACCCAAGTAATGCTGCCGATTGTCAACGGGCTATGTGTCTATGTCGAACATCGCCTACACCATTCAGGGTACCGCTTGAAAAGCCGCCTTCTAGCTGCCGCTGAGCACTGGATCGCTCCCCGGATCTTTCGCGTGAGCAGCCGTCAGAATTAGCCACATTAAATGGCCCATTTGCCGTTCGGTGACTTTATTGCCGTTTCCTACGAGACCAAACAAGGCGCGGGTGTTGGTCTGATGAACAACGACGAGATCGTCTACGGGATCCACGATAATGAATTGACCATCTGCGCCGTCCGCCCAAAAACTGCCTGCAGGCAAGTCTTGCGTATCTAGATGTTGACCACTTCTACTGGTCCACCATAGATAACCGTAGCCAGCGTGCATGATCGCGTCGGAGTGAGGCGTCGTACTCTCTGCGACCCATGGCGCCGGTACGACCTGCTGGTCCTTCCATCGCCCGTCGTTAAGATATAACAAGCCAAACCGCGCCAGGTCGCGCGCACTCATCTTGAATAGGTA
>Ga0302178_10003532_pt1 | contig 11761 bp, 7 predicted proteins | sample I_Palsa_E1_3_FD_198790 | JGI IMG/M metagenome (GOLD analysis project Ga0302178, IMG submission 198790) | Peat permafrost microbial communities from Stordalen Mire near Abisko, Sweden - I_Palsa_E1_3 | ecosystem: Environmental > Terrestrial > Soil > Palsa > Peat permafrost | place: Sweden: Abisko... | reverse complement strand
TCGGCATGGGCCTGTTCGCCTCGCCCAACCGGGCCGGCATCATGAACAGCCTGCCGCCGGAGCGGCGCGGCGTCGGCGCGGGCATGAGCGCGACGTTCCAGAACTCGGCCATGGTCCTGTCCATCGGTATCTTCTTCACGCTGATCATCCTGGGCCTGGCCTCCTCGCTGCCCGCCACCCTCAGCCACGGACTGATGGCCCAGGGCGTGCCGTCGGCCGACGCGGCCAGGCTGGCCGCGCTGCCGCCGGTATCCATCATGTTCGCCGCGCTGCTCGGCTATAACCCGATCAAGATGCTGCTCGGGTCCGCACTCAGCAAGCTGCCCCCGAGCCACGCCGCCTACCTGACCGGGCACACCTTCTTCCCGTCACTGATCTCGGCGCCCTTCCAGCACGGCCTGGACATCGCCTTCGACTTCGCCATCATCGCCTGCCTGATCGCCGCCCTCGCCTCACTGCTGCGAGGCCGCCGGTACGTGCACGACGAGGACGGCCAGGCCACGGACGAGGAGACCAGCGTCATGGCGGACGCGGACGAGGAGACCCGCGCCGTGGCGGACGGGCCGGTGGCCGCCAGCACGGTCGCTAGCACGGTCGCTAGCACGGTGGAGAACAGAACCGCGGACAACAGCACAGCGCACGCCGTGGCCGTGACCTCAGCCGGCGACGACCTGGAAGGTATCCAGGGTCGGGTCGGCCGCGTAGGCGATCCGGCCTCCGTCGGCGGCGACCTCGCGTAGCGCCGCCAGCGCCTCCGCCGTGATGAGCTCGCCCGGGGCCAGCACCGGCACCCCGGGCGGATACGGCGCCACCAGCTCGGCGCTGATCCGGCCGATGGCGGCGGCGGCGGCAACGGTCTCGTTCCGGGCGAAGAATGCTTCCCGGGGGGCCAGCACCGTCTGCGGCCGGACCGTCCAGGCGGCGGTGGCGGCCGGCCGGCGCGACTGGCCGCGGTGCCGCTCGATGGAGGAGATCAGCTCCTCGGTGAACGCCGCGATCCGCTTCTCGTCATCGGCCATCGTCACGATGGGCACGACCGTGTCCCGGTCGCCCATCTCGACCGGCATGCCGACCGCGATCAGGTCGGCCTCGACCAGGCCGCCGTGCGCCCCGGTTCCGGCCAGCAGCACGACGAGCTTGGCCGGATCCACGCCGGGACCGTCAAGCACGTCGACACCAGGCACCTCGCGCAGCCGCGCGCGGGCCGCGGCCACGCCGTCCAGCAGCCGGGCGCACAGCCGCTGCCCGTCCCGGGCCAGCAGCGCCCGGGCGGCGTCGATGCTCGCCATGATCGACCCGGCCGGGCTCGTCGTGTGGGTGGCATCGAACGCCCGGGTCAGCCGGGCCGCGTCCAGCCGTTCGGTTCTGGCCAGCACCAGCGCGCCCTGGGTGTAAGCGGGCAGCGTCTTATGCGCGCTTGTCACCATCGCGTCGGCACCCGCGGCGATCGCGTGCCGCGGAAGGTCGGGATGGTAGCCCAGGTAGGCGGCCCAGGCGGCGTCGACGATCAGCGGCACGCCCGCGTCGTGCGCGGCTTGCGCGTGGCCCGCCAGGTCACCGGTAGTGCCGACGTAGGACGGGTCGCCGAGGATCACGCCGCAGGCGTCGGGGTGCGCGGCCAGCGCGTCCCGTACGGTCTGCACCGCGACCGCGGCGGGCAGGCCTGAGCGCGGGTCGATTTCCGGTCGCACCCAGACCGGCATCAGCCCCGCCATCACCAGGCCGAGCAGCAGCGACCGGTGCAGCGTCCGGGTGATGATCACCTCCTGGCCGGGCTGGCCGATGGCCAGGCACAACGCCTGGTTGCCGTGGGTGGACCCGGCCACGGAGAACCGGCACCAGTCGGCGCCCCATAGCGCGGCCGCGCGGGCCTGCGCGTCGTCGAGCAGGTGATTCGCGTGCTTGATGGAGTCCAGCGCCCCGTACAGCGGCGCGTCCCCGGCCACCACGGCGCCCACCAGGTCGAGGCGCTGTTTGTGACCAGGCGTGGTCATCGGGGACAGCTGGCCGGCCTGAGCCCGCCGCATCCAGTCCAGCCACCCGGCCAGCAGCGGGGCGTCCGCGGCCAGGCCGAGCGGATCCTGCGGGTTCTCGGGGTTTTGGTGGTCCCTGGGGTCCTCGGGGTCCGTGGGTCCACCCGGATCCTGCGGCTGGGAGGTGCTCGTGTTCATTGGTCTAGTGTCCGCCCGATCGAACGGACCGGGTCCTCGGGGATCGCCAAGCCAGCCGCGCGCTCATGGCGCCGAGCTGGCGGCGGCCGAGACGGAGGAGGCCTGGACAGCCGTGCCCGCAGGCTCACCGGGGACCTTATACAGCGCCTTCCACGGCGAGTCCGCCGGATCGCTCGTCGCATCCTGCGGCGACACTCCCTGGTTGTCCCACTTCGCTGCATACGGCAGCCCCTGATAGACCACCTTGTCGCCGCCCTTGTACTGGGTGCCAATAGACCAGGCCGGGTAGGCGTCGGCCGACGGCGTGGCGATCACCGGCGCGTGGTTACCCGGCAGCACCGGGCCGAGCAGTTCCCAGGGGGTCTGCCACGAGTACTGGACCTGCGCCTGTGGGTCGTCGCCGGTGTTGAACCACTTCGCCTGGTAGATCTCGCCGTCCTCGACCACCTTGTACTCGTAGGGATAGTTACCCGTGGCGGACCACTGCGGGTAAGGCGCGTCCGCCGGGTCGGTGTTGGCTACCGCGGGCTGGACATCGCCGGCCGAGGCGGTGACCGAGGTGACGCCGTGCAGCTGACCGAAGACCTGCGAGAACTGCAGACTGGACTGGGCGGTGCCACTGCATGTATTGGAGAGCAGTCCAGTCTCGGGGAACGAGGAGCCGCACTGGCTGTCCCGGTTGAGCGACCACATCGAGATCCGGCCGAGGTGCGTCGAGCCCGCGAAACTGACCAGGCCCTCGGCGTCGGGAACGGTGAAGTTCTCGCCTGTGATGTCGTTCTGGCCGATCATCACGGTCGCGCCGAGCCGCTGCCATATCTGCTGCGAGCGCAGCCGGATGCCGTACCGGGGAAACAGGTTCGCCAGCTGGGCGTGAGTGGACTTCAGCGCGCTCTCCACCGACGCCAGCATCGTGCTCCCGGCCGCCGGAGCGTGGGTGAAGTCCATGGTCATGACGTTGATCCCGGTGATAGAAACGTGGTCGCGCAGCATCGAGGAAATCACCGAGATCGCGTTGCCCTGCAGTCCGGACGGCTCAACCGGGAGGGTCAGCCAGACGCTGAGCTGGCGATGCGCCGCGTGGGCCGCCTGCTCCAAGTCGGCTACGGCGGCCGCCCGCCGCTGCTCGGCCGCGAAGTTATTCAGCGCCGCGCCCTCGATGTCGAGGTCGACCGCGGTGAGCTGGTAGGCATCGATCACCGACTGGTAGGCACGGGCGAGGCCGCTCACGCTGGTACAGGCGACATCGAGGCTGGTGTGAGCCTGCCCGCCGAATGACACGATCGGCTGCGCTCCGTCCTGTGCCAGCTGCGCGATGCGGGAGCTCAAGGCCAGCGACTGGTTGGCCTGGGCCAGCGTGTAGGCGGCGCCCCAGCTGGGCGTGCAGCCGGCGCCCGGCTCGGCGACCACGAAACCGAGAACCGTCTGCCGGGCCAGATCGGCGCTGGAGCTTTGGAACTGGTAGGTCGGTGTCAGCGTGACGTCGACATAGGGCGCGAACCAGGTCTGGTGGACGACCGTGGTGCTGGCCAGGCGGGTCTGGACACCGACGAGCCCGGCGTAGCCGACGCCGCCCAGAACGATCAGGGCCACCAGCACCCGGAGCAGGGACAGCCTGCGTCGCGACTCGCCGGGCGGCTCGGCAGGTCCGTGCGCGGCGCGCCGCTTCTTCCCGGGCCGCTGCGCCGCTGGCGCGACTGACCCAGGCTGAGCTGACCCGGCCCGGCCCGGCCAGGGCTGGTCCGGCCAGGGCTGACCGGAGCCGGAACGGGGAGAGCCGGAACGGGGAGAGCCGGCACGGGCGGGCGCGGGCTGGGGCTCGACGAAGCCTACTTCGAGCACCGACCGCCAGTCGGCCGACTGGGGGACCTCCTGCTGGGCCCGGCGGACCTTGCGGGGCACCCGGCGGCGGCGGTTGGACTTGTAGAGCAGCGAAGTGGCGTGAATGCAGATGTCCACCACCGAGTTGCGCAGGCCGATGAAGGCCATGACGGCGTAGCAGGCCAGCACGACGTTCAGGGCGGCATAGGCCATGTTCTCGACGCGGTGGTGCCGGTAGGCGAAGTAGAACGTTCCCCCGGCCAGCGCGATCAGCAGGTAAGGCGCGATGACGAAGAACGGGCCCACGACGGTGCGGTTGCGCACCTTCGGCGTGCGCGCGAAGGGGGCCTTGGACGCCGTTATCCCCTGCACCACCGAGGACAAGGTCCCGGCCAGGTTCACCGGAAGCAGCACCAGGTTGAACCCGTAGATCCGCAACACGTCCAGCCGCTTGTAGCCGCAGTAATGCAGGTCGCTGGCCATGGCCATGAAGTAGGGCAGCGCGACCAGCCCGAGCAGCGGGCTGATCAGGGTGGCGCTGAACGGGAACGCCAGCAGCACCAGCAGGCTGATCGAGCTCCACGAGATGGACGCCATGTAATTCCACCGCAGGAACAGCTCGCCGAAACGGGTCCGCTGCCCCAGGGCCCGGCGGGCTCGCGACTGGCGGCGCAGCTTGGGGACGATCAGCAGGCCGCCGTTGGCCCAGCGCCGCCGCTGGATGCACAGCGACCCGAAGTCGGGTGGCGTGGCGCTGTAGCTCAGCCGCTCCGGGCAGTTGTAAAGCCGCCAGCCGTGGATGCCCATGTCGATGGTGGACTCGGTATCCTCGATGACCGTGCGGTCCCTGATGAAGTGCCGGATCTCCCAGTCGCCGATGTAGGACGTCTCCGCGATCTCGTTCAGCGCCCGCTTGCGGATGACCGCGTTCGCGCCCACCCAGAACGTGGCGTCGTAGTAGGTCAGCCCCTGGTGGACGATGTGCTGGAGGTCCGTGCTGGCGCCCGCGATCCGCTCCAGGCGGGTCCTCGAGCCGGGGAACGAGCTATACGGCGTCTGGGCGATGGCCATGTCGCGGTATTCGTTCTGCTCGAGCAGGTGCACCAGCCGCAGGCAGTACTCGGGCAACAGCACGCTGTCCGCATCCAGCGTCACGACATAGTCCGGGTCCGGGATGTTCAGGGCGCCAGGGGCCGGCCTCGTCCGGACCAACGCGGTACCGGTGACCGTCTGCACCTCGCGGTAGGAGCCGCCCATCAGGCCCATGTAGCTGTTGAGGTTCATGGCCTTGTTGGGCTCGTGGGACAGCGAGGCGTACCGCTTGCGCTCGAAGCTGGTGATCTCGGCGCGGAACGTCCACACCAGCCGGCGGTAGAGGCGCCGGAACATCTGCTGTTCCAGGATCACGCCCTCGTCCGCCGAGGCCAGCAGGGCCGTTGCGATCGCGCGCAGCGAGGCCGCCAGCCGCATCACCACCTCGTTGGCGAAGAAGGCGTCGGTGTGGTCGATGATCTCCTGCCCGGCGGCCAGCTGCTCTAGCCAGAAGGCCGCCTCGTCGTAGCAGCTGGCCAGCGCGATCATCGAACCGAGGCCCAGCGGCTCCTGCCGCCCGCAGCCGGCCTCGAACACCTGCAGCGCGCGAGTGAACCTGGCCACCGGCTCGGCCAGCAGCCGGGCAATCTCACCGGGGAGCGCCCGCGCGGCGTCGAGCTGCTCGCGCGCCTTGGCCGTCTTAGGCACGAACGGGTCATCGATCAGCAGGACCACACGCTTACCCGGGTACTCCTGCAGGGCCGCGGACAGCAGCGTGTTGCGGATGACGCGCGCGTCCTCTTGATACGACGGGATGATCGTGGTCAGCGTCGGCGTGTTCGTGTCGAAGAACTGGTCCAGGATGGGCCGGCTGGCCCGGTGATGCGTACGGGTCCGGTAGAAGAAGCCGAGCCTGCTCAGCAGGTAGGCCAGCGCGGAGACGGTCAGCAGGGTGACGATGAGGAGATAGAGGACCGACTCGGCCCGGTCCACCGCACTCTCGTACCCCGGGTGGAAGAAATCCTCGAAGAACCAGGTGATGAGGTAACCGAGCCACGCGGTCACGGTAATGATGATGGCCAGCCGGGCCAGCGCCACCCGGCGGTCGCTCACCGGCTCGGGCACCATGGGCAGCGCCCGGGTCCGGCGGTCGCCGCCCCACTGCTTGCGCCGCTTTCTGGCCGGGACAACCGGTCCGGGCCGTGCGGCGGGAGCCGTCCGGACGCGCCCGCGGCCGACCGGGCGTTCCATCGTGGCGGCCGCCGGGCCGTCACCGTGCGGGGCGGCCCTGGCACGTCCGGCGAAGGAAAACGGGTCGACGTCTGTCGCGTTCGGGGTAGCCGAAGCCATGCCGCTCCCCACATGGTCGTCACACAGCAGGCTGAGAGCACCGGGCCAGGCCGGGCGCTCCTTACATCCGGGCTACGCGGATCCCCCCACGTTCAACCCGCTATTAGACGTCCCAGGTCACGAGCAGGTTGGCAGGATAAGCGAGGAAAGTCTAATTTGATGCTTTGGTCGTCGGCCCGCGGGCTCGGGGGCGGCCGCAAGCAGTGACGCTCGTTCCGAAAAAGAAGGAAAATAAGCGGTGCGGGCTGAAGAAGATCACGCCGACGCCCACCGCGACGATGGCGGCGCCCAGCCAGTCATAGTTGTCCGGACGGTGCCCGTCGATCCCCCAGCCCCAGAGCAGGCTCATGATCACGAACACCCCGCCGTAGGCGGCGTAGACCCGGCCGAAATCGTGGGAGGGCTGGAATGTCGGGATCACGCCGTAGATGACCAGGATGACCGCGCCCGCCAGGCCGACCGGCCAGGGCGATCCCTCCCGCAGCCACCGCCAGACCAGGTAGCCGCCGCCGATCTCGGCCAGGCCGGCGGCGAGGAACAAGCCGACGCTGCGGATGGCATTCATGGGCTGACCTTAACGCGCGGGCCTGCGGCTCAGCAGCCGCAGCCGGTGTCGGGTAGCCGCGTCTAGCGCGCGGGCGCTTTCCCGCCGCTCTCAAGGTCCGCCGCGCTGGCCTGCGCGCCCTGGTGGCCGGCCTGCGCGGCGGCCTGGCGTTCGGATTCCGCGTTGATCTCGGCCCCGAGCATGATCGCGATGCCGGTCAGGTAGAGCCAGAAAATGAGGATGACCACCCCGGCGAACGCACCGTACGTCTTGCTGTACGACCCGGTCGCGGTCACGTAGAAGCGGAACCCGAACGAGGCGATAAGGAAGATCGCCGTACCGATAATGCCGCCCGGGCTGACCCACTGCCAGCGCGGCGTCTCGCGGTTCGGACCGAAGAAGTAATACGTCGAGAACAGCAGCGTGATCAAGATGACGGCCAGCACCCACTGCACCACCGTCCAGATGATCGTGAACGCTATCCCGTGGTGGATGCCTACGTGGCCCGCGATCCCCTTTCCGATCGACGGGCCGAACACGATGAGCGCCGAGGCGATGCCGCCGGTCACCACCGTGGCCAGCATGAGCGGGAACGCGTACAGCCGCTTGGCCGCGAACTTGCGGTCGGCCGGCACCTCGTAGGCGACGTCGAGCCCGGTCTCCAGCGCCGCCATGCCGCCGGAGGCGCCCCATAGCGCCAGCACCACGCCGATGATCAGCGCGGTGAGCGAGCCAGCTGCCGAGCGAGAAGTCGCCGAGGTGATAGCCCCGTTGAAAACCGCCGAGGCCCCCTGCGGGAGCGCGGAGTCCAGGCCGTGGACCAAATTGTGCGTCGTGGCTGGGCTGATCTTTACCAGTCTGGCCAAGCCGAGCAGGGCAATCAGGGCCGGGAACAGCGCCAGGAACCAGTGGTAGGCCAGGCTGCCCGCGGTCATGCTGCACCGGTCGCGGGTGAACTTCTTCCCGGCGCGCTTGAGGGTGTTCTTCCAGCCGGTCCCGCCCAGCTCGAGCGGCGTCTCCGGGCCGCCCTGCACCTGGCTCTGCGGCGGTATTGACTCCTGGCCCTCGGGGCCGGCCTCGCCATCGCGTGCGGGCCGGCCCTGCCGCGGATTCAGCGCCGTCATTTTTTTCTCCACCGCCAGACGGCCACCGAGGCGGCCACCAGGACTCCCGCGGCCACCGCGAGCGGCCAGCGACGCTGCACGACCTGGCTCCGCCGGACCTGCCCGGACAACTCGGTCGCCTTGGCCTGGGCCTGGGTCTTGACGTCGGCGGCCTTGGCCTGGGCCTGGGTCTTCACGTCGGCGGCCTTGGCCTGGGCCCTGGCCTTCACGTCGGCCTTGGCGGCCAGCTCTTCCACGGTCTCGCCGAGGCGCTCGCGGGTCCGCTCGATCTCCTGCTGAATTTCTTCATGCGAAATTTCCGGGCCGGTCATCGGTGTGTCCTCTCCTTGATTTCCTCGACGTCGGCCTTGACGCTGGCGACGGCTTCTCCGGGCACTGGGGGCGTAGCCCGTTGGAGGCGCCGCTTGCCGACAAGCGCCGCACCCGCGGCGGTGGCCAGCAGAGCCGCCCCGACGATGAGAGCGGCAAGCCAGGCCGCCACGACGCCACTGATGGCGATGATCGCGCACGCTAGCAGGCAGCCCACACCGTAGATAGCCACCACGCCGGACGCCCCGAACATCCCCGCCCCGAACGCCGCCTGCTTGCCCTTGCTGGTCATCTCCAGCTGGGCGAGCTTAAGCTCACCGCGGATGAGGGTCGACACCTGCTCGGACATCATCTTGACGAGTTCGGAGGTGGAGTGCTCCTGATCAGGTTCCCCGGTGGAGTGCTCCTGATCAGGGGAAAGCTGGGTCGTGCTTGAACGTTCCATAGTGACCGCCTCTTCATCCGGGTCCTGATTTTTGAGTCCGGTTGAATCCGTTGCGCTACCCTCGTTGCGGCGGCTCTAACGTGTGCACGAAAAGAGATGAGTCTCGCACCCAATGCCACGGCCCGACATCTGGTGCATTTGACCCGCCAGGGGGATCTGTACCATTGCCGGTGAAGGCGGCATACTTGGACACTACGTAGTCCTTACGTGGAGGTCGCACCTCTTGGCAAACAAGGCCCACCGCGTCGTCAAGGGCCTCGTCGGGGGTTGTGCGCTTCTCCTCGGGGTCGTCATCGTTACCGGGTGCGCCGCGCCCCAGTACACCTACGTGGCGAATTCCGGCCAGGACACGTACTTCAAGGTCCCCTCCGGCTGGCATAAGATCAGCCCCTCCGCGCTGAAGACGGTAACCGGCAGCTCGGGCAGCGTATGGACGGTCGCGTACCAGGCCGGAAGCCAGCCCAGCGCGACGGACTTCCTGGCGTTCGGCACCAGCCAGCCGTTCGTGTTCGCCGAGGTCGGCACGCTCAGCTCCACCGGGATGAACGAACTGTCCTACGACTCGCTGCGGGACTTCTTCTTGCCCGTCACCTCGACCGCGAGATCGACCGCCTCCTCAGAAGGCTTCCCTTTCACCGGATTCAGTCAGATCCGCGATGAGGTGCTCACGCCCGGCCAGGGCGTGCACGGGGTGAGGGAGACCTTCGACTACACCGACAACGGCGTCACCGACACCTTCGATGAGATCGCGTTGACCAACCCGGACCAGACCGAGGTCTACTTCCTCGTGCTGCACTGCACTTCCAGTTGTTACAGCAGCGACCAGACCGAGATCAACGACGTGATGTCGTCGTTTACCATCAGGAGCCCGTGATGAGCAAGGCCCGAGCCGCCACCGCCGAGGAAGGACTCTCGGCGCCCGGCGAGAGCAGGCCGGTGGACGCCGACCGGCTGACCCGCAAGCCCCTCGGGTTCTGGGACCGGATCAAGTTCCTGCTCCTGCTGACCCTGCTCTGGTTCGTCCTGGTCTGGTCCGTGATGGCGAACGACCCCCTCGTCGGCTTCTCGGACGCGATGCGGATCGAGGCGCGGTCCGGCTGGTGGGTGTTCTTGCTGATCGGCCTGGAACTGCTCCGCCAGATTCATTTCCTGGTCAGCGAGCACTGGCGCGCCTATCACCGGTTCTGGACCTCGACGGTGTTCGGCGGTATGGAGCGCACCAGTCACCGGAGGCTGTCGGACTGGACCAGGTTCCGGCTCTGGCGGATGTTCCTATGGGTTTTCTGGATCGCCGTGCTGGCCTTCGTGGTCAGCAAGTTCATCCACACCACGCCGTTCCTCGCGCTGATCCGGGCGCCCGGGCTGATCTGGCACGCGCTTCCGTTCGTGTTCCAGATCCTGGTGTACGTCGTCCTGATCATCGTGCAGTTCGCCGCGCTGTTCTGGTTCATGTCACGCGGCGGGGTGGACGTGTACTACCCGGACGACATCAAGACCAGGTTCACCGACGTCTGGGGCCAGGACCACGTGCTCGAACGGGTCAAGGAGAACATCCTGTACCTCGAGCACCCCGAACTGGTCGAGGAACGAGGCGGCTACGTGCCGGGCGGCCTGCTGCTCTGGGGGCCGCCGGGGACCGGCAAGACGCTGATGGCGGAGGCGGTGGCCGGCGAGACCGGCAAGCCGTACGTGTTCGTGGACCCCGGTGCGTTCATCAACATGTTCATGGGCGTGGGCATCCTCAAGGTCAAGTCGCTCTTCCGCAAGCTGCGGCGGCTCGCGCTCCGCTACGGCGGCGTGATCGTCTTCTTCGACGAAGCCGACTCACTCGGCAACCGCGGCATGATGACCCAGGGCGCTCCCGGCGGGCAGCAGCGCGCGGGCGCCTTCGCCCCCGCGGGCTGCCACGGTTTCTCTTACCTGTCCCGGGACACGCAATGGCAGCTGGCCAAGCACGCGATGGACTCGGCGGGCACCGATGAGCCGGATAACCGGCGCAGCAGGCAGATGGTCGGCGGGATGATGAACGGGGGCGGCGGCGGCGGGATGGGGACGCTGCAAGCCCTGCTCACCGAGCTGTCCGGGCTGAAGAAACCGCGCGGCATCGTCAACCGCTACGTCCGGCGGATCTTCGGCATGCGGCCCAAGCCACCGCCCAAGTACCGGATCCTGGTCATGATGGCGACCAACATGCCGACGGCCCTGGACGAGGCGCTGCTGCGCCCCGGCCGTATCGACCGGATCTACAAGGTCGGCTACCCGTCCAAGGCGGGCCGGATCCGCACCTACGAGGGGTACTTCTCCAAGGTGCGGCACGAGCTCACCCCGGAAAACATGGACAAGCTCGCCACCATCACGCCCTACGCCACCGGCGCCACCATCAAGGACCTGGTCAACGAGTCGCTCATCACCGCGATCAGGAACGGGCGTGACGTGATCACCTGGCCGGACGTGATCAAGGCCAAGCAGCTCAAGGAACTCGGCCCGCCCGAGGACGTGGAGTACATCGAGCGCGAGCGGCACGCCGTCGCGGTGCACGAGGCCTGCCATGCGCTGGTCGCCTTCCGCACCCGTCAGCACATGGAGATCGACATCGCGACGATCGAGAAGGGCAGCGACTACCTCGGGATGGTGGCGAGCATTCCGCCCGAGGACCAGTTCACCCGGTGGCGCAGCGAGTACGAGACCGACATCCTGGTGTCCCTGGCCTCGCTGGCCGGGGAGCGGATGTTCTTCAACGAGGACAGTTCCTCCGGCGTGTCCGGGGACCTTGAGTCCGCGACCACGGTCGCGTCGTTCATGGAGGGTTTCTGGGGCATGGGCACCACGGTGTCCTCCTACTCCACGGCCAAGCGGCTGGAGGTCGGCTCGCCCGGCGGCGGCCGCGGCGGCACGCTGAAGAAGGGCCAGGACCCGGAGGCTCAGGTCCGGCATGCGCTCGCGGACCGGATCGAGGACAGCCTGA
>Ga0302178_10003529_pt1 | contig 11763 bp, 9 predicted proteins | sample I_Palsa_E1_3_FD_198790 | JGI IMG/M metagenome (GOLD analysis project Ga0302178, IMG submission 198790) | Peat permafrost microbial communities from Stordalen Mire near Abisko, Sweden - I_Palsa_E1_3 | ecosystem: Environmental > Terrestrial > Soil > Palsa > Peat permafrost | place: Sweden: Abisko... | reverse complement strand
AACAATTGATGTATGGGCAGGGGAGAAATTAAAGGCCAGTGGACCCATCAGCACTGGCTCACCACACGTGCCGAACCAAGCAGCTATACCGCGGCAGGTTCGCGTATGGCGTCAGCAAGGCAACGATGAGCTAGCGTATTTTCAGACCGGAGCGCACCGCACCGGCGTAACGACCCAGATCACAACGCGCGTCACATCATGCCTGCTTCGCCAAGGCAGTAGCGTCCGCGTCAGCCGCGCATGATTTTTTCCTCTGATTCATAACTGTTTGTCCACACCGGTTATTCGAATTCGACGCCGAAACGCCTAGATTGAAGCGATGTCCCCGATTGGCCGCAGTCGCCTTCCAATTGGTCCGGAGGTTTATATGGGTGATTTACCGGCGGGAAGCTTGTCAACCCCGGCAGCAGCCGACGACGACTATGCCTCGCTCGCGAACCAGATCGTTGACATCTTCTATAAGATCTACGGAAGCCATCCGGGCTTCCGCGTCAACCACGCCAAAGGGATCGTTGCGGAAGGCAGCTTCGTCGCCACGCCCGCCGCGGTGGCATTGAGCCGCGCGGCGCTCTTCGACGGCAGCAGCATTCCCTTCACCCTGCGCTTTTCGAACGACGGTGGATTTCCGGCCATCCCGGACGGCGCCCCTGGCAACATCAAAGGCATAGCCGTCAAGTTCCATATGCCTGGCGGGTCCGAAGCCGACATCGTGATGCTGGGGGTAAAGACCTTCCCGATGGCGACTGGAGAGGGGTTTCGCGATTTGCTGATGGCCATTAGCGAGAGTCCCGACGGTGCGCCCAAGCCGACCAGGCTGGATGAATTCGCCGCCAGCCACCCAACGGTTCTCGCGTCCTTCGACTCGGCGGGCACTCCCGACAGTTTTGCACACGAGGAGTACCGCGGCCTCAACGCCTTTATCTTCGTCGACAAGGCCGGGCGCAGACAGGCGGTGCGGTACATCATGACCCCGGAAGATCTCGTGTATCTGACGGCTGAAGAGGCCGCCAGACATTCTCCCGATTTCCTCATCGACGATCTGCTGCAGCGCATCGCGAAGAAGCCGGTCCTATTCCACCTCAAGGCTCAGCTTGCCGAAGCCGGCGACCAGACCAAGGATCCAAGCCAGCCCTGGCCCAAGGATCGTCAGGTGGTGGAGCTGGGCGTGCTGACACTCCACAAGACGCTTGCCAACAGCCGGGAGGTACAGAAAGATTTGCTGTTCCTCCCGACCAACCTCCCCGATGGGATTGAGCTCTCTGACGACAGGATGCCCGTCATCAGGTCCGCGGTTTACGAGGTAGCGTTCGCGCGACGCAGCCGTTGACTACACGCCGGGACCGATGTGCTGCTATTTGCGATTCGTCCTCTTATCAAGGTGATTCGCGCTCCATCTCGACTTCTGCCCGCAAGCTGTCTACATCGCGATAGATCGAGGCTACCGCCGCCACACGTCCGTCTCGCATGTAGCGCAGCACACAGTCGCGCCCTTCAATACTCCCGTCAACCGAAATTGCATCCCAACTCTCTGCATGCCCGACATAGTTGATCGGAACATCGTAGTGCTGGCTCCAGAAGAATGGCACGGCGTCAAACTTCTCCTGTCCGCCAATCAAATTCATCGCAGCCGTTTGCCCCTGGCGTTGCGCGACCACCCAATGCTCCGCACGAATCGCCGCGCCGCTGTACGGATCGGGCCATCGAGCGATGTCGCCGGCAGCGAAGATGCCGGGCACGCTTGTCTGCAAGTAGGCATCGACCTTCACGCCGCGGTCGATCGCGAGGCCGGCTTGCTCGGCCAGCGTCAGTCGTGGCCGCACGCCGGCGCCGACCACCACCAGATCGGCCTCCACGTTGCCGCCCGCCTTGAGCGATACCCGCTGCGCGTCGATCGCGCTGACGGTGTTCTCCGGATGGAAGACCACGCCGTGTTCCTCATGCAGCCGCTGCACGAAATCACCCATCTCGTGGCCCAGTACACGTTCCATCGGACGCCGATCCGGCGCCACGAGGTGTACTTCAAGTCCACGCGTGCGCAATGATGCCGCCACTTCCAGTCCGATGAAGCTGGCCCCGATCACGACAACGCGACGCGCACTCGCCGCGCGAGCGATGATGGCGCGACAGTCTGCCACCGAGCGAAGGGTATGCACATGCGGCAAATCCATGCCGGGGATCGGCAAGCGAACAGCTTCTGCTCCCGTGGCCAGCAACAAGCGGTCGTAGGGCACCTTGCTGCCATCCGCGAGCTCCACTTCTTGCGCGGCCGTATGAAGGCGTACGACGCTGGTCTTCAGCCGCAGATCGATTCGTTGTTCTGCATAGAAAGCGTTGTCACGAAGCGGCAGCCACTCCTCCGGCGCAGTGCCGGCCAGATAGTCTTTGGAGAGATTCGGCCGGTCTACGGGCAGTGCCTCTTCGTCGCTGAGCATCGTGAGACTGCCCGCGTAGCCGAGTCGCCGTAGACGCTCTGCAGCGGCGAAACCTGCCGCCCCTGCGCCGACGATGACGATCTTCTGTGGCGCTACGCCGGGCACGGACGTGGCACTGGCGGGTGGAGTCAGTTTTTGCAGCACAAAGACCTTGTCACCTCGAACCGAGGTGGACCAGCACGCGACAGGGCTCAGAGCCGGCGCTCGCACCGCTTCGCCCGTGCGCAGGCTGAAGCATGCGTGATGCCATGGACACCGTACCGTGTCCCCGACAATCAATCCGTCGGCGAGCGGGGCGTGGTAGTGAGTACAGGCGGCGTCGACCGCGAGGAATTCTTCACCGACCCGCGCAATCATGACCGCGTCGTTACCGACATGACCTGCAAGCAGGCCGGCTTCGCCGAGCGTTTCGATTGGGACACCCTGAGCGAGATCGGGACCGTGTTCACTTGATGCATCACTACTCATGCGAACCTCCACGAGTGCTTGATCCAGGTCGTAGCGGCGAGTCACCGCCCAGGTTGGTTTTTCGATCTTAGATCGTTAGCTGTTGCGCAGCAACAAAAACACCTTTTCCCCTACTGAGTATGGCGAAGTGATGGGCAAGGGCCGCGCGGCACTGGACAAGGCGATACCGGCGGTGCTGGAACGTGGCACCGGTAGAACTGGCACTCGCCCAGTCTGCCGAGCGATGCGAGCGCGTTTTCAGTCTCCCCGCCGTTAATGGGAAGTTTGATCGGATTTTCAGGTCAATGTACGACCACCATTTTTCCGCGAGCCTCGTTCGCCTCCATCACGCGATGCGCCTCATGGATTTCGTCAAAGTTAAAAATGCGAACCGGTTTCACATCCAAACGACGGGCGGCGGCATCCCCGGCGATCTGCTGTAACGGCACGTCCGACAACGGAAAACCGGGCGTCCCAAACACAAAGCTGCCGAAGAAAGTCAAATAGACACCGCTCGGCATTTGCAGCAATGGATTGAAATCCGGGATCGGATCCAGACCACCGAGCCAACCCGCCAGGCACGAGCGCCCTCCGCGCCGCAACATCCCGAGCGAGTCCAACGCGACCGAGTTCCCGACCAGATCCAACACCGCATCGATCTGCTTCGCTTCAGGAATGTGCTTCGAAAGATCTGGCCGCTCTACTTCGCATCGTTCGGCACCGAGCGTTTCCAGCATCGAAAACCTGTCACGGCTACGTGTCGTCGCGATGACGCGCACCCCAGCGTTGACCGCCATCTTCAGCGCCGCTTGCCCGAACGACGACGTCGCCCCACGGATAACGAGCAGTTGTCCCTTCTGGATCGCGAGGTTGCGAAACAGACACGTCCATGCAGTCGCATACGTTTCCGGAATCGCGGCAAGTTCAGCCCACGGCAGATCCGCTTCAATCAGCGCTACATTGGAGACTGGAGCGCGCGTATATTCAGCATAACTACCGTTGATGGTGCGGCCAAGACCACCCATCAACGCAGCTACCTTGGCACCGACAGGAAATTCTCCACCGGGGCACGACTTCACGATCCCGACACACTCGGTCCCGCTAACGGGCGCCGCCTCGGCCCATTCCCCCCGACGCATATGCATTTCCGCGTGGTTGATTCCAAACGCCTTGATCTCGACTTCAGCACGCTCGCCAAAGCGACACTGATGGGGCTGTTCAAGCGGTAATGCTGTAGCCCCGCGCTTTGGCAGATTGATACGGGTGGCAATGCCTTTGGGCTCATCCGTCGATCTATAAAAGGGTGATGAGCTATGGGCGACGATCCCACAGGGCATTGTGCAGTTTCTTTGCATACGGCATTTGGATTTCGCCTCTTTTTGAGCGACAGCTTAACTTCTAGACTTCGATCCATGGTTGGAAGCGATCGCTTCTCCTCGGTCAGTTCGCGCTCAGGAGTTCGCCTTGTTCACATCAAACAGCCCAGGGTGAGTAATCACGGCTAGTCTCTGGCTCTTCGAGTGGCGTGGGCGAGCGCTGCCCCGTGTCGCTGACTCGGCGCGTGGCGCGCAAGACCTCGGCCGCGAGCACGGAGTCGATGTCACGAAGCTCACCGAAATCAAGACGGCGGTCAGCGCCCGAAGCCGGACCGGCGCGGCTGCCAGCGACGCCGAGTCTCGCCGCGGCGGCGCGACCAATCACCGGCAATCGCTCGAAACGGCGATTTCACTCCGGCTCCGCTGGCCGGAGTTCAACTTGAGGTCCAAGGCCGATTTAGAAGCCGAGTTGCAGAGGCTCACGGGACAGCCGGTTCTGGACGCCATTCTCGATTGCGTCGGCGCGCCCGACTTGCTACAGCTCGGTTTCAGCCTCCTGGGCACCAGCGGCCACTATGTCGATGTCGGATTGCTCGGCGATCGTGTCGACATCCCGCTGTTTCCCCGCATCAATCGGGAGCAGAGCTTCTACGGCTCGAACTGGGGGAACTACATCGACCTGAGCGAGGTCATGGCCTTGGCCGCGGCGGGGAAGATCCAGCACACAACCACCCCGATTCGCTTCGAGCAGATCAACGAAACGCTTGATCGCCTGCGAGAAGGCACGCTCGTCGGCCGGGCTGTCGTCATCTTCTAGCGGGTGCTGCTGCGCTCAGGCGCACCTGGCCCAGGCCACGCCGGCGAAGCCTGAGGCACTCGGCCGGACCGGTTGTCCAGGCAGGCATGAAGCTGATCACGCGATCCATGCCGAGCAGGACACCCGGAATCGCGGTCTGGAACTTGTTGGCCTCCAGCGTTCAGCGTGCGGATTGAGCTTGCCCGGCGCGTAAATGAATCGCCGCGAACCGCCTCCCTAGCTGGTTCTCGAAAACACGGTGCTCCACGCGCGGCTACTTATGCTCCAGGGCCAACAGGTCGATGTGCAGTCGCTATTGGCTCCTTTTACCCTCAAAGGCAAGCAGTAGATTCCTCGGTCTCTCCGGAACCGAGGTGGTCTCCAAGGTTCGTTCAGACACGCTCTCTCTTTAGGCGATATCAGACGTCCACTACCTGGTGGTCGACGGCTGCGACTGCAGCTTGCTGGATGAGCATAGCGGGCCACCAAGTCACTCCTCGTCGCAAGTTTGATTGTGACTTTGCCACGTGTTTCGCATTTGCGAAGACGCCACTAGATCCAGCAAAGTGTGATTGTGCGTGAACTGCAGCGCAGTTTCGCGGATTGACGTGCGGGCGGGACAACCGAAGCACCGAAGCGAACCGGTTTGAAATTGAAGCGGGCACAACCCTCTGTCATGCAGGGTTGCGCCCGGTCTGACGGGCCTACTGGGCGCGGATCTCCAGTGCATTCTTCACTGACGTCACGCCCGCTACTCCTTGAGCGGTTTGCGTAGCTATGTCGCTTTGCCCTTGGTCAGACACGCGACCTTCCAACGTCACCGCACCGTCGCGTGCACGGACTGTGATGTTGTCAGCGGTCAAGCCCTTCGCTCTGGCCAGTGCCTTAAGCACCTTGCGTTGCAGAGCGCGGTTCGCGGCCCTGACCGACTTGGCGCTTGGGGCAGCTGTCGTGGTGGATGCAGTTGTCGCATCGCTGCTTTGCGCATAGACGTTAAGAGACGCCAGTACGATAAGCGCGCCACTGATGACCTTGATTGCCTGGAATGCTTTCATTTAACTATCTCCTGATGTCATGGTTCGCCACTGTTTTTCTCAAGTCTCATATTGACACTGTTCGGTTAGAACGAGTGTTCGATACCTGCGTACACGCCGCTCTGGCTGTGGCCCGGAAGCGGGTTGTCCGCATTGCCCGGGAGGTTGGCTTCAAGGCTGAAGTCAGCGTTATTGCTGTTACGCACGGTGGCGACCTGGACGTCAAGCAGAGTGCGCTTGGAGAGATTGTACGAACCGCCAATCGTGTACATGGTTGCGTTACCTGCGCCGTTGTTCGCATTGACGTGGTACACGGCGGCAATCAACTGTGCGGCCGGCGTAGCATGCCACGTCACGCCGCCGTATTCTTGATTTGCTGTCGTCGGGATGCCAGTCGGGGCGCCGGTCACCCCCGAGCTACGCAGCCCGTCATACATGGCGTTCAACGTGAATGGCCCCAGGATCAGGTTGCCACCAGCCATATATTCGCGTGAGGAACCCCACACACCGTTCGTTGTGTCGCCGAGGCCGCCGTTCACGTTGCGAACTTCGTCATAGACACCGCGAAGCTGGACATAGCTGTTGTTGTACTTGATTTCCACAGCGTCCGAACGGCCTTCATTGTTCAGTTGACCGCCGTTGCCCGTAGCGCCTTCGTTAAAGTTCGTCTGGTTACCCAGTGAGTACTGGACGCGCGCTGCGAAGCCGCCGAAGGTTTGCGAGTCAAAATTGATGTTGTTGCTCGAAGCCTGCCAGTTGCGGCCACGTACAAGCGATGCCGACGACCACGAGGACTGGGCGAACGGGTCATACGCCCACAGGTCCTCGCCATCAAGGGTCAGCTCGCGACCCAAGGTCAGGGTACCGACCGAGGCGTCCGAGAGCCCAACCAACGCATAACGATTGAAGAGTTCGCCACTGCCGGGTAAGGCACCCGTCGCTGTGCTGAAAGAACCTTCCAAATGGAACACGGCCGACAAGCCACCGCCCAGGTCTTCCACGCCCTTCATACCCCAGAGGCTAGTACCCCAGTCGCCGCTTTCCAGTTTGACGCGAGATGTCGAGCCTCCGCCAGTCGTGCTAGGTATTCCGCTCATGTATTCAACGCCCGCATCCAGGCGGCCGAACAGCGTCACGCTGCTTTGAGCGTGAGCAACGACGCCAGCCGACATCAGCGCGGCGGCGAGTAAAGCTTTTTTCATCGTCTCCTCCATACCATATAAAAAGGAAAAACAAGAAGTACTACTAATGGTGTTTCGGCGCAGGAGGCGCCCAAACAGACATCTCACGCCAGGGAGGCAGTTAGACCGATCCGGATGTGTTGTCGTGACCCTGTAGCCTGAGGCTATCTTTGCGTCACGTGGAGCACTCGTCGGCCGCTATCGCCCTTAGCTGCGTAGTCAAACTACTTTCAAATAACTTTCTTTTCGTACTTTGCCTACTGACCGTCCGAGAATACCTGAGAGTCGGATAAAAAATCGATATCAGCTGGACTGGTGTGGCGAAATTGCAATGTTGAAACGTGTAAGCGGATCGTCGAGAAGTGCCAGAAGCTCGTATAACAAGGGAATTAAAGTTCTTTGGGCGTAGCGCCAAGGATTGCCACTATTGACACTCAAAATCGATGAGAGTAGCGCGGTTTAATAAACATTAAGCCATGAGATTCATGCGGCCAATGGACTATCCATAGAGATATTTATGCAGATAACCGCAATAATGCATGGCAAAGTAAAATGCCGTAACAAATAGGTAATATAAGAAATACTCGGATTTTCTAATTCTAATATTGACGTGTCGCTACACCGTTAGGCGCGTTTCGGGCCACAGTTCAATGCGGCTCGGAGTGTGCCGTTCGACGGAAATCGGCCTCCAAACCGCGTGCGCAAAGGGGTTGGGGTTTTTTCTGTGAAGAGGGGCGCAGCTCGCAAAGCGCGACGGCAATGATTGTTATTATTATTGGCAAAAATCGATTAAAAAATTATGTGTCTTTATATGTTTTCTGCAAGAGTTCACGCGACGAAGGACGATTGCACGCGAACAAGTAAGACCACGCAACAGACCGGTAACATAAGTAGTGGTCGATTTGCTGTAGCATTTGCATTGATGTGTCGTGATGCACATTCCAAATCGCGTTTCATGATTGTGTGCCGTTCGTTCACGACTAGGTCGAAAGCGACATCCGCATACGCGAATTGAAATAAAGAATTTCAGTTAAATCGCCCCCGGTAATCGTGGAGTCTGCTAGGTTTAAGTCGGTACCGGCACAGCAGAGATATTGCCGGGTTGCTGGCAGTAGTGTTTGCCCAGCTTCCGCAGGCGAGATGTAGCCGAGCGGTTCGATCGGCCGATAACGGTTGAACCGGGCCACCTGTTCCAGCGTCGCCAGTTCGATCGACTCACGGGTTTTTCACGGCGCGCGACGATGAATCAGTTCCGCCTTGTACAGGCCGTTGATCGTTTCAGTCATCGTGTTGTCGTAGCGGCCTCTCCGGCTGCCGACCGACGGCTCGATGCCTGCTTGGGGCAGCCGTTCGCTGTCGCCAACGATGACGTACTGGGGACCCCTGTCGCAGTGATGAATCAGCGTTCCGTCATTGCCCGGCCGGTGAGCGTACCGGGCCTGTTCTGCTGCGTCTACAACGAAGGCCGTAGTCATCGAAGGGCTAACAGGCCAGCCGACGATGGGTCGGGCGAACACGTTGATCACGAACGCCACATGGAGCCTGCCCTCCCACGTCGAAACGTACGTGAAATCCGAAACCCACAGCTGGCGCCTTGACCTCACGCTCCAGTGCCATGAGGCGATCGCGTTCCGACGTGGTTACACCCTCGCGCTCGACGCTATCGACTTCATCTCGATTGACCACCCCAGCAATGTCTGGCTCGCTGGCAAACGGCAACGGAGTGTGACTCGATGTCTACTGGTGTGAAAAGTAACGCTGTCCCAGGTGCGAGCCAGTACGCCGACGGACCGAGGCTGCTAGCCGATATCGGCGGCACCCACGCGCGCTTTGCGCTGGAGACAGGACCGGGGGAGATTTTTCAGGTGCAGGAATATCCCTGCGCCGACTATCCGGGGATCGCCGAAGTCATCAGGAAGTACCTGCACGACATGAAGATTGGCCGCGTGAACCACGCGGCGATTGCGATTGCTGACCCGGTCGACGGCGACCAGGTCAGCATGACCAACCACGACTGGACTTTCTCGATCGAAGCCACGCGCCGCGCGCTGGGCTTCGACACGCTGCTGGTCGTCAACGACTTTACTGCGCTGGCCATGGCATTGCCGGGCCTGACGGATGCGCAACGCGTGCAGGTAGGCGGCGGCGCGCGCCGGCCGAACAGCGTGATCGGCCTGCTGGGCCCGGGCACGGGTATGGGCGTGTCCGGCCTGATTCCGGCCGACGACCGCTGGATTGCGCTGGGTAGTGAAGGCGGCCACGCCACCTTCGCGCCGGCTGACGAACGCGAAGATCTGGTGTTGCAGTACGCCCGCAAGAAGTGGTCGCACGTGTCGTTCGAACGTGTGGCGGCGGGTCCCGGCATGGAGGTGATTTACCGGGCGCTGGCGGCACGCGACAAGAAACGCGTACCGTCGAACTTCGACACGTCCGACGTGGTCAAGCGCGCGCTCGAGGGCGAGCCGCTGGCGGCGGAATCGGTTGATGTGTTCTGCGGCATCCTGGGGACTTTCGCGGGCAACATTGCGGTGACGCTGGGCGCGCTGGGTGGCATCTACATTGGTGGCGGCGTGGTGCCGCGACTGGGCGAGCTCTTTGAGCGTTCGTCGTTCCGTAAGCGCTTTGAGGCGAAGGGCCGCTTTGAAGCGTATCTGCAGAACGTGCCGACCTACGTGATCACCGCGGAATATCCGGCGTTTCTCGGCGTCTCGGCGATCCTGGCGGAACAGTTGTCGAATCGCGCGGGCGGGAGTTCGTCGGCAGTGTTCGAACGTATTCGCCAGATGCGTGACGCGTTGACCCCGGCAGAGCGGCGCGTGGCGGATCTCGCGTTGAATCATCCACGTTCGATCATCAACGATCCGATCGTCGACATTGCGCGCAAGGCTGACGTGAGCCAGCCGACGGTGATCCGTTTCTGCCGTTCGCTGGGTTGCCAGGGACTATCCGATTTCAAGCTGAAACTGGCGACCGGGTTGACCGGGACGATTCCGGTGAGTCACAGCCAGGTACACCTGGGCGACACGGCGACGGACTTCGGCGCGAAGGTGCTGGACAACACGATCTCGGCGATTCTGCAGTTGCGTGAGCATCTAAACTTCGAGCATGTCGAGCGAGCGATTGATCTGTTGAACGGCGCGCGGCGCATTGAGTTCTACGGGCTCGGCAATTCGAATATTGTCGCGCAGGATGCGCACTACAAGTTCTTCCGGTTTGGGATCCCTACGATTGCTTACGGCGATCTGTACATGCAGGCGGCGTCGGCGGCGCTGCTTGGGAAGGGGGATGTGATTGTTGCGGTGTCGAAGTCAGGGCGAGCGCCTGAGTTGCTGCGCGTGCTGGATGTGGCGATGCAGGCTGGAGCGCAGGTGATTGCTATTACGTCTAGTAATACGCCGTTGGCGAAGCGGGCTACTGTTGCGCTGGAGACTGATCACATTGAAATTCGCGAGTCGCAGTTGTCTATGATTTCGCGGATTTTGCATCTTGTGATGATTGATATTTTGGCCGTTGGCGTGGCTATTCGGCGGGCCATGCCTAGTGAGGATGTCGCGGAGGCTGTCGCTAAGGCTCGTAGCGGGGCTGATGATGATGCTACTGCTGTACTTGATTGGCTTAGTCATGGGGCGGCTTCTTCAGCGCGGGATTGAGCGGGGGTTTTTGCCTGCGCGGCGGTTTGGTGGTTTGCTTTAGGGCGTTGGCCTTTGTTTGTTTTCTTAGTAGTCTGTTAGCTTCGCAGTTGGTGGTTCGACTACGGCATTGGCCTCTCCTTGCTTTCTTAGTGGTCTATTAGCTTCGCCCCTGTGCGGGGCAGCACCTACTTTCTTTGCCGCCGCAAAGAAAGTAGGCAAAGAAAGCGGGCTTCCAACCGCTAGCTCTTAGGTGTCCATCACTCATTTGAACCCGGAGTGGTCCGAAGACAAGACCTACCCTCGCACCACCCCCGTTCGTGACACAGCGCTCATCCACCCCACTCCGCACTGCGTGCATCGCGGATGGGTCTGCATGGGAATACGGGGTCCCAGCAAGCCGCAAGGGCCGCACGGTTCATAGGCGCCGAGAACGCGAGGTCGTAGCTTCCACATCCTGCAGATCGACACGGGCCGAATATAATTAGTATACCTATATAACTTGCGGAAGGCGTTGCACCCGACAGCGGGTCGCGTAGCGCGACGCTGGAACGAATGACAGCCTTGTCACCGATATGTGTGGTGCGAGGACACATCTCGTGTTGGCCCCGTTTCCGGTTTATGGCAGCGATGAACACCCACAGGCTAGCGGTTGCAGCCCGCGTACTTTCTTTTCGGCGGCCGTGTCCTTGTCCACGATCACACGCACAGGATGCTCGCCTTCGTTATAGATGGGCACTTCCATCGTGTGTACTCCATATAATTTCCACAGAACGGTCGGGAAGAAGCCCCATGGGTAAAGGTGGTGCGATTGATGTGTGCCATCGCCCTGCACACTTTCAGACTTATCTCATATACGACTCCACTGAAAAAGGTCAGGCTCCTTAAAAGTTGTTCAACCCTAAAGGAGACTGGCACATGACAAGTT
>Ga0302178_10003524_pt1 | contig 11775 bp, 8 predicted proteins | sample I_Palsa_E1_3_FD_198790 | JGI IMG/M metagenome (GOLD analysis project Ga0302178, IMG submission 198790) | Peat permafrost microbial communities from Stordalen Mire near Abisko, Sweden - I_Palsa_E1_3 | ecosystem: Environmental > Terrestrial > Soil > Palsa > Peat permafrost | place: Sweden: Abisko... | reverse complement strand
AGGACTACACGCGCATGATTCTCGATCACGTCGAGAGCGGCGCGGATTGCACGGTCGGCTGTATTGAAGTGCCGCGCATGGAAGCGACCGCGTTCGGCGTGATGCACGTCGACGCGCAGCGCCGCATAACGGATTTCCTGGAGAAGCCGGAAGATCCTCCCGCGATGCCGGGCAAGCCCGACGTGGCGCTCGCGAGCATGGGCATCTATGTGTTCAGCGCGAAGTACCTGTACAAGCTGCTTGAAGAGAACATCCTGACGTCGGATACGGATCACGACTTCGGCAAGGACATCTTGCCGCGCGTGGTCACGAGCGGCAAGGCGATCGCGCACCCCTTCAGCATGTCGTGCGTGACCTCCGAAACCGATCCGAACGTGCCGCCGTACTGGCGCGACGTGGGTACCGTGGATGCGTACTGGTCGGCGAATCTGGATCTGGCGTCGACCATTCCCGCGCTCGACCTCTACGACCGTAAATGGCCCATCTGGACCAACCAGGAGCAGTTGCCGCCGGGCAAGTTCGTGCGTGACCTGCACGGGCAGCAGGGCGCAATCAACAATCTGCTGGTGTGCGGCGGCTGTGTGATATCGGGCTCGCAGGTGGCGCGCTCGGTGTTTTCATCGGCGGTGCGGGTGCATTCGTTCTGTCACATCAACGAAGCCGTGCTGTTGCCGCAGGTCACGGTGGGCCCGAGTTGCCGCCTGAAGCGCGTGGTGATCGACCGGGGTTGCACGCTGCCCGAGGGGCTGGTCATAGGCGAAGATCCCGATTACGATGCCGAGCGGTTTTTCCGCACTGAAAATGGCGTGGTGCTTGTGACACAGGACGCATTGACACGTCTCGGACAAGCCAAGCAGTCATAATTCGGGCGACCGGAAACAAGCCAATGGGGAACCGATGACCGTATGCGTGCTGCATGTTGCAGCGGAGATGTATCCGCTCTTGAAAACCGGCGGCCTCGCCGATGTCGTAGGGGCGTTGCCGCCGGCCCAGACGCAACTGGGCACGAATGCCCGCGTGATCCTGCCGGCGTTTCCTTCGGTGGTGGCGGGCCTGACGCAGATCGAGCCAGTGGCCGAGCTTGGTTGGGCGTTTGGCATTGATAACGTGCGGCTCGAGCGCGGTCTGCTCGAGCCGCACGGTATCGTGGTCTACGTGGTGCGCGCGGATGCGTTTTACGACCGGCCTGGCAATCCGTATCTGGACAGCTCGCACACGCAGTATGCCGACAGCGACCGGCGTTTCGCGCTGCTAGGTTGGGCGGCGGCACGGCTTGCGACGGGTGCCGACCCCGCCTGGAAACCCGATGTCCTGCACGCGCACGACTGGCACGCCGGCCTCGCGCCGGCGTATTTGAGGGCACGCGAGCGTGAGACGGGCGTGGCGCGCGTGCCGTCGGTCACGACGGTCCATAACCTCGCGTATCAGGGCGTGTTTCCCGCCGCGGAATTCGGTGTGTTGCAGCTACCGGCGGATTTTTTCTCCGTCGATGGCGTCGAGTTCTACGGTCATCTGTCGTTTCTCAAAGCCGGGCTGTTCTACGCGGACCGCATCACGACCGTGAGCCCGACCTACGCTCGCGAGATTCAAACCCATGCGCAGGGGGCCGGGCTCGACGGTTTGCTGCGCACCCGCACGCACGACATCAGCGGCATTCTCAACGGCGTCGACAAGTCAGTGTGGAATCCGGCAACGGACACCGCCATCCACACCCAATACTCGATCGCAAAATTCACCGGCAAAGCGAAATGCAAAGCCGCACTGCAGGAACGTGTCGGCCTCGCACGCGAGCCGAACGCGTTGCTGTTCGGCGTGGTGAGCCGGCTGACCGAGCAGAAGGGGATTGATCTCTTGCTGTCGGCCCTTCCTGATATCGTCCAGCGCGGCGGGCAACTCGTCGTGCTGGGTACCGGGGATCCGGCGCTTGAAAACGGCCTCAAGAAAGCCGCGCTGGCGCATCCGCACGCGGTTGCCGTGGAGCTTGGATTCGACGAAACGCTTTCCCATTCGATTATCGCGGGCAGCGACATCGTCATGGTCCCGTCACGCTTCGAGCCGTGCGGCCTGACACAGTTGTACGCGTTGGCATACGGTTCGCTGCCGCTCGTTCATTGCGTGGGCGGCTTGGCGGACACCGTGGTGGATGCGTCGCTGGAGAATCTCGCCGACGAGCTCGCTACCGGTTTTGTGTTCGAGAAATTCGACCGGCCATCGATTGTTGCCGCGATCCGCCGCGCGTTTGCATTGAAGCAGCGGCGGCTGGAATGGAAAGCCGTCGTGCGTCGCGCGATGGAACAGGACTTCGGCTGGGAAGCGTCCGCGTTGCGATACGTCGATGTGTATCGCGAGTTGATCGCAACGCGTGCGCAGTAGCCGGTCATTAGTCCGCCAGGTCGCGTGCGAGGGCGTGGATCACGATCTGAACACGGCTGGACAGATTGAGCTTGCGAAGCACATTGCGCACGTGGATCTTCACGGTGCTTTCGGCGAGGTCTAGTTCACGCGCGATATCCTTGTTGCTCGCGCCGCGCGCCAGGATCCGCACGATGTCGCGCTCTCTTGGCGTTAATGCCGGCGACGCAGGCGAGCCACGTGGTTCGAGTGACGGGGGTGGCGCAGTGTCTTCTGCGCGCACTGGTGTTCTTATTTGCGCGATCAGCCGCTGAGTCATGCTCTCCGCGACCACGGATTCGCCCTCGGCCGCGCGGCGGATCATGGTGGCGAGTGCGTCGGCTTCCATGTTTTTCAACAGATAGCCACACGCACCTTCACGCAGCGCGCGGGTCAGTTCATCCACATCTTCCGACACGGTCAGCATGATGACCGCGGTGTCCGGCGAATCCTGCTGGAGCAACTGCAACGTTTCAATACCCGATAACCCCGGCATGTTCAGGTCGAGCAGGACCACGTCCGGACGATGCTGCTTCGCCCGCTTGAACCCTTCGATACCATCGGCGGCGTCATCCACGACTTCGAAGTCGGACTGCCGCTGCAATAACGCGCGGACACCGGAGCGAAACAGCGTGTGGTCGTCGATTAAAAGAATGCGGATCGTCATGCTGCCTGCCGTTCGCTGGCGGGCAACAGAAGGTGGACGCGTGCGCCCTTGCCAGGCTCGCTGTCCAGTTCTAATTGCGCACCAAGCCGCGCCGCACGCTCACGCATGATGTGAAAGCCGACATGGGCCTCGCCATGACTGCCGATATTGGCGGGATCGTAACCGTCGCCGTTGTCCTGTATCGTCAGTTCGAAATCACGGGTGTTCTTGAGCGCAATATGGACCTGCGTAGCCAACGCATGTTTGCGAATGTTCGACAACGCCTCCTGAAGAATGAACAGCACCTGTAGCTGCTGGTCGGGCGGCAAGGGCAGTCCGCTCGCTTCGTCGTAGTCGAGTCTGACTAATGTGTCCGTTTGCCGTTCGAAGCGCGTTACCGTCTCGTCCACGGCGTCGCGAAGGTTACCCGTAGCGAACTTCGTGCGGAAATTGACGAGCAGTTCACGCACGTCCTCATAACTTTCCTCAAGACCTCCGCGTAACAACGGCGCGATCTCGCGCACTTCGTTCATGTCGTCGCGGCTTGCGGCGTCATCGAGTAAATGCAGTTGCAGCTTCAGGAAATTCAGGCTCTGCGCGATGCTGTCATGGAGTCCCTGCGCGACCAGATGACGTTCCTGCGCGACGGCAAGCTGACGCGCGGCTGTGGCAAGACGATGGTTCTGCAAAGCCGTCCCCAGATGTTTGCCGAGCGTTTCAAGCAGGCGTGTTTGCGATGGCAGCACCGGCCGGTCGCCGCGAAAGTGCAGCGAGAACGAACCCAGCGCAAGGTCATTCGAGACAATACCGAAGGCTGCGACGGCATCGAAACCTGCCTTGCCGCACTGGGTCGCAGGACCGCTCTCAACCACTTGCTGCATGCGTAGATCGCGCACGACCGCGACGCCGCCGACGGCTGCCGCGCCGCACACGCACGTGCTTGCCGGCATGCAGCGCTCGGCGCTCAGAAGTCGCCCGGGCAAACCTTCGGACACAACTACGTGCAGGTTGTCGCCCTCTTGTGCGAGGACGCGGACGGTGCCTGCTTCGGCATTGAACTGGCGCATGACACGTTCGAGAAAACCGCGACACAGGACCTCAACGTCATGCGCGCCATGCAGGAATGAGGTCATCTCGTAGAGCGCGACCAGTTCGCCGTTGCGAGTGGCGAGTTGCGCGGTTTTGTTCGTCACGCGCCGCGCGAGGTCCCGATACAAACTCTGAAGTTCGCTCGCCATCCGGTTGAAGCCGTGGGCAAGATGACCGAACTCGTCGCGTGACTCGACCGGCAAACGTGCGCTGAATTCGCGTTGTTCGATACGGGACAGACCGCGCTCCAGACGTCGAACGGGCGTCACGAACCACGCGTAGAGCAGATACACGATTGCGATTGTGCCCACGCACGCGAATGCCGCCAAGGCTATTTGCCAGCGCCGCAGCCAGGCTGTCTTGCGCGCGTTTTCGCGTTCGATCATGCGGACCAGTGCGTCGGCTTCGACAACGAACGCTGGCAGGCGGGCGAGATAGAGCGAGGGGGTATCGATGGAGCTTGATAAGTCGTGCGTGATTGCCTGCTTCAACGAGTCGTGCCAGGCCTGTGATACGGCATCGAGTTGGGCGTGGATCGCGGCTGTGGCAGGAAGGAATAGTGGCCGTACAGGGTCTCCGCTTTTCAGATGGGCCAGCGTGAGATCGAGCAAGGCGCTTTGCGAACTCACGTCGGCTTGGCGGCCGGTCCGCGCTTCGTTGAGTTGAATGGCGACGTTCCCGGCCCGCATGCGCAGGCTGCCGGCGTCGTTGATCGCCGCGCCTGCACCTTCGAGTTGCCACGAGAGCCAGAGCGTGCCCACGATCATGGAGAGGACCAACGCCAGCGCAACGCCGGACAACGCCACAATGCGCGTGGATAACCGGTAACGGAACGGCGTGGCGAGCAGGGTCACCGGAGCGGTCGGGAGAGGGACCGCGGGCTTGGCCGGATGAAGCGGATGATCAGACATGGAACTGCGTGCTTGCGCGACCGTAATGCAAAGGGCGCTAATTATCCGGCGTGCTGGCGTCCGATAGTGAGAGTCCGACTGTTTTACATATGAACTCACCAATACGGCCAACGTCCGCCAGAGGCAGAAGCGGGATCGCGGGTGCGTCATGAAGACGCGTGGCGTCGTTGGTGGCGATCGCGAGGATTGCCGTATCGGTCAGATACAGCGGGTCCCGGCCCGCCTCGGGACGAACGACTTCTAGGCGCGGCAAGACTTCGCGCGTGAAGCCTTCCACCAGCGTCAGGTCGGAGGGTGTGAGCCGTGCGACCAGATCCGCCAGCGGCGGTTCGGGCGCGTCATGCAGTTCGCGCACAATGGCGTACCTGTAGGGCGAGGCGATCAGCACCTCGCCTGCGCCGGCCGCGCGGTAACGTGCGCTGTCCTTGCCCGGCGGCTCGAGATCGATTGAATGATGACTGTGCTTCACCACGTTCACTACCAGGCCGTGCGCGTGAAACCAGGGCAGGAGCGCCTCGATCAGCGTTGTCTTGCCCTGTCCCGAACGCCCGCAAATACCGAAGATGCGCAGCTTCGCCGCTGCTTCTGTCATGTCGCTACCCCGTCTTTCCAGCCTTGGATATTAGCGCGTCCCACGGCTTCCATCACATAACGCCGCTCGGCAAGATCGCGCAGAGCCTGCGACATGGCGACACGAATACGCAACTCGACCTGTTCGAACGGCAGCACCGAGCCCTGTGACTTCTCGTGAACCCGGATGATATGGAAGCCAAACTCCGTTTCCACAAGCACAGGACAGAGAGTACCAGCAGGCGCGGCGAACACTGCGCGTTCGAACGCCGCTATCGTGTCCCCGCGGCCTATCTCGCCGAGCGCGCCGCCATCGACCCCCGACGGGCAATTCGACAAGCTACGCGCAAAGTGAACGAAGCGCAGTTCGAGGTTGTCGACTTGCAGTAGTTCATCGAGTGTCTGTTGAGCGCGTTGACGCAGCGCCGTCAGATCCACTCTTTCCGTCACCTGGAACAGGATATGGCTTACCCGTGCGCGCTCGTTGACCCGCCAGCGCTCCAGGTCCGCCAGGTAGTGGCGCTCGCACTCTTCATGCGTGGGCGCGGCCGTTTCAGCGAGCTGATGATCGAGCAACGCTTCGATCATGGCCTCGTCGCCCTGAGCGGTGGCGACGATGTGCAACTGAGCTGCTTCATCGAGCAAGACGCGGCGCAGTACGGCTGCGGTCAGCGCCGCCTGGGCGGAATCGGGCGTGTCTGCATGAACCGGCATTTCGCGCTCGAGGTCTGTATCGGCGAGCTCCACGCCGTTGACAATTATTGCCATGATGTTCTCCTCCGAACGGATCAGCGCGGCCGCACGAGTTGCCATGCACGGCTTAGGTACGTGACGGAAGCGAAGCCGCTCCAAACGTGCACGAGCCGGGTGAAAGGGAAGATGACGAACAGCGACATGCCCATGAACAGATGCATCCGGAACACAAACGGTGCGGCCGCCACGCACTGCGCTGCGTCGCCGCGGAAGGTGACAACGTGCTGCGCCCAGGTCATGAGCTGGACCATCATGTGGCCGTCCATGTGATCCGCTGATTCCCGGATCGTCGACAAGCCGAGCAGCAGGGTAACGAGAATCCACAACAGCAGCACCTTGTCACCGGGACGGGTCACGGCGGCAATCCGCGCGTTGCTGATGCGCCGGTGAATCAGGATGACGAGACCGACGAGGCACATGGAGCCCATTACGCCGCCCGCGATCATCGCCACGGCTTGTTTCGCGCTGTGCTCTATCCCGAGCCAGTCCCAGACAGCAACCGGCGTGAGCAGGCCGGCAAGATGCCCGAAGAAAAGCCCGAGAATACCGACGTGAAACAGGATGCTGCCAAGCCGCAGATTGCCGCGATGAAGCAACTGCGAACTGTCGGCTTTCCATGTGTACTGCTCGCGCTCGAAACGCGCGAGGCTGCCGAACAGGAAGACGGCCGCCGCAATGTACGGATAAATACCGAACAGAAGTTGATTGAGCATGAACGTAGTCCCTGGAACTCAGTTGGCCGTTACCGGCAGTCGCGGATGGAAGTGCATCGGCTGCGCGAGCGGCGTGGGCATGGAGGGCGCGAGCAGCGGTTCGACGCCGTCAGCGCCGGGGCCGAAACGCTCGAGGGCCTCGTCCATGTCGCGGATCGGCGGCGTCTCGGCGGCTAGCGGCACGACATCCGTCAATGACCGCAGCACGGTGAATACGCCTTCGTACGGACTCTCGTCGCGCGCAAGCCGATCCCCCAGCGCCGCCAGGACGTGGATGGCTTCGTCAAGCAGCGCGCGCGCTTGCGCTGGATCGATGTTACCGAGCACTTCAAGAAACAACGGCACGTGGTCGGGTAATTCATTGGTCACCATCTCCAGACCCAGCCGGCGATATTCATCGAGCAGATCGACCATCGCCTGCCCACGATCGCGGCTCTCGCCGTGAACGTGTTCGAACAGATGCAGCGAGTGCGCAGGATTGCGGTCGAACGTGGCGACGTAGTTCTCTTGCAACTCGATCAACGGATGCTCCCCGAGCAGGGCGAGCAACGGTTGCAACGCAACTTGTACTGCCTCAGGGAAGGCCGCGAGTCCCTGGCCGATCTCCAGCATTGCGTCAAGCAGCTCCGGCTCCGGATAGTCGAGCAAGGTCGCGAGCAGCGTGTAAATGGACAGCGGTTTCAAAGTCTCGCTCACGATGCGATCTCCGTTTTCTTGCGTGACTTCGGCATGTCCGCGAACACCACGCTGCCTTGCGGTTTCTTGCCGAACAACGATCCCTCCGATACCCCTCCCGAGCAACCATTGCCGAAGGTGAATCCGCAACTGCCTTTGTCGTTGAAGCTGTCTTCGGCTTGTTCCTTATGTGATGAGGGCACCACGAACCGGTCCTCGTAGTTGGCGATGGCCATCGTCTGGTACATGTCTTCCACTTGCGCGGGGGTGAGGTTCAGGCCGTGGAGCAACTCAGGTTCCGCGCGGCCATGCACGACCTCGGCCCGTTTGAACGCGCGCATGGCGAGCATGCGTTCCAGCGCGGACGTGACTGGCGCTTCGTCACCGGCGGTGAGCAAGTTCGCCAGGTATTTCACTGGGATGCGCAGGCTCTTCACGTCGGGAATGATGCCGTCCATGCCTATATGTCCCGCGTCCGCTGCTGACTGGATGGGAGAAAGCGGAGGGATGTACCACACCATCGGCAACGTCCGATACTCCGGATGCAGCGGGAACGCCACCCTCCATTCCACCGCCATCTTGTAGACGGGGGACTTGATCGCAGCGTCGAGCCAGTTTTGTGAAATACCCTGGGCGAGTGCTTCTACCTGCACAGCAGGATCGTGTGGATCGAGGAACACGTCCAGCTGCGACTGGTACAGGTCCTTTTCCTGTTCGACCGACGCAGCGTCACTAATCTTGTCAGCGTCGTACAACAGCACGCCAAGATAGCGGATACGCCCGACGCACGTCTGCGCACAGACGGTCGGCTGACCCGCTTCGAGACGCGGAAAACAGAAGATGCACTTCTCCGCCTTGCCGCTCTTCCAGTTGAAGTAGATCTTCTTGTAAGGGCAACCGGAGATGCACATGCGCCAGCCTCGGCACTTGTCCTGGTCGACGAGCACGATGCCGTCGTCCTCGCGCTTGTACACCGAGCCCGACGGGCACGACGCCACGCATGCCGGGTTCAGGCAGTGCTCGCACAGGCGCGGCAAGTACATCATGAAGGTGTTCTCGAAGGTCGCGTACATCTCTTTCTGCACGTTCTCAAACAGCGCATCGCGGCCGCGCGACGAGAACTCTCCGCCGAGGTCGTCTTCCCAGTTCGGGCCCCATTCGATCTTTTCCATCTTCTTGCCCGTGATGACGGACACCGGCCTTGCGGTCGGCGGTGTCTCGGACAGGCGCGCCTTTTGCAAGTGCTCGTAGTCGAACGTGAAAGGCTCATAGTAGTCGTCGATGGCCGGCAGGTTGGGGTTGGCGAACAGGTTCGCGAGGACCTTCAGTTTGCCGCCCTGACGTGGATGAAGCTTGCCGCTCGCGTCGCGGGTCCAGCCGCCTCGCCACTTCTGCTGGTTCTGCCATTCCTTCGGATAGCCGATACCCGGCTTGGTCTCCACGTTGTTGAACCACGCGTACTCCACACCATCGCGCGAGGTCCATACGTTCTTGCATGTCACGGAGCAGGTATGGCAACCGATGCATTTGTCCAGGTTCAACACCATTGCAACTTGTGCACGGATCTTCATGATGCTGCTCCTTCGCCTTCATTAAGCGGGCCTTCGAGCCACGCTATCTTTTTCATCTTGCGCACGATCACGTATTCGTCACGATTCGAGCCCACGGTGCCGTAGTAGTTGAAGCCGTAAGCCTGCTGCGCATAACCCCCAATCATGTGGGTGGGTTTGAGCACCGTGCGTGTGACCGAGTTGTGAATGCCACCGCGCATGCCGCTTGTTTCAGCGCCCGGCACGTTGACGATTTTTTCCTGCGCGTGGTACATCAGGCACATGCCGCGCGGCACGCGCTGGCTGAGCACCACGCGGGCGGTCAGGGTGCCGTTGATATTGAACACTTCCACCCAGTCGTTATCGACGAGACCGGCTTCCTTCGCTTCCGCTTCCGAGACCCACACGTGCGGTCCGCCACGCGAAAGCGTCAGCATGCGCAGGTTGTCCGAGTACGTGGAGTGGATGCCCCATTTCTGGTGCGGCGTGATCCAGTTGAGCACGAGTTCGTGCTCGCCGTTCGACTTCGCGCCGAGCATCGCGGTGACGGTTTTCGTGTCAATAGCCGGGCGATACACGCACGAACCTTCGCCGAAATCCAGCATCCAGCGATGGTCCTGATAGAACTGCTGGCGGCCGGTCAGCGTGCGCCATGGGATCAATTCGTGCACGTTCGTGTAACCGGCGTTGTAGCTGACTTCCTCGGACTCAAGTCCTGACCAGGTTGGCGCGGAGATGATCTTGCGCGGCTGTGCCTGGACATCGCGGAAACGAATCTTGTCGTGCTCGCGGCCCACGGCGAGGTGTGCATGTTCGCGGCCCGTGATCTTCGACAACGCTTGCCACGCCTTTACTGCAACATGACCGTTGGTTTCAGGTGCGAACGTGAGGATCATTTCTGCCGCGTCAATGGCGGTGTCCAGTCGTGGCCGTCCCTGACTCACACCCGCTTGCGTTACTGTGCGCGTGATGTTCGCGAGTTCGCCCACTTCGTGCGCGCTGTTCCAGTTGATGCCCTTGCCGCCGTTACCCTGCGTATCTAGCAGGGGACCGACTGACGTGAACTTGCGATAGACATCCTTGTAATTGCGCTCGACGACCGTCATGGACGGTGCCGTTTTACCGGGGATCAGGTCGCACTCACCGGCGCGCCAGTCCTTTGGTTCAAATGGCTGGCCAAGCTCGCCGGGCGTGTCATGCATGAGCGGCGTGCAGACCAGATCGGTGCGCGTGCCCAGATGTTCGCCGCCGATCTCCGCGAATTTTTCGGCGATTCCCTTATAGATTTCCCAGTCGCTCCTGCTTTCCCACAAAGGTTGCACGGCTTCGGACAACGGGTGAATGAACGGATGCATGTCCGATGTATTCAAGTCGTCTTTCTCATACCACGTCGCGGTAGGCAGAACGATGTCGCCGTAAAGACACGTCGTGCTCATGCGGAAATCGAGCACGGTCAGCAAGTCGAGCTTGCCTTCAGCCGCTTCGCGCACATGAACCTGGCCCGGCATGAGGGCGTCGTTTTCATCGGAGAAGAGGGCATTCTGCGTGCCGAGCAAGTACTTCAGGAAGTACTCGTGGCCCTTGCCCGAACTACCCAGGATGTTCGAACGCCAGACGAACATGTTGCGCGGGAAGTTGACGGGGTTATCGGGGTCGTCGCAAGAGAATTGCAATGCGCCCGACTTCAACCGGTCCACGACATAGTCCACAGGTTTCATGCCGGCACGCGCCGCTTCGTCGGTGAGATCTAGCGGGTTCGCGCCGAGTTGCGGCGCGCTCGGCAACCAGCCCATGCGCTCGGACTTTGCGTTCAGGTCGAGCATCGCGAGGTTCGAGTAATTTGCCTTGTTCGCGGTCGGCGCAAGCACTTCGTTCAGCGCGAGCTTTTCGTGACGCCACTGGCTCGTGTGGTTATAGAAGAACGACGTGCCGTTCATCTGGCGTGGTGGCTTTGCCCAGTCGAGCGCGAACGCGAGCGGCGCCCAGCCAAATTGCGGCCGCAGCTTTTCCTGCCCGACGTAATGGGCCCAGCCGCCGCCGCTTTTACCCACGCAACCGCACATCATCAGCAAGTTGATGATGCCGCGATAGATCATGTCGTTGTGGTACCAGTGATTGAGCGCGGCGCCCACGATCACCATGCTCTTGCCCCGCGTCTGATGGGCGTTGGCAGCGAACTCGCGTGCCACCTGAATCACCAGATTACGCAGGACGGTGGTGTGCTTTTCCTGCCACGCGGGCGTGTAGGGAACGTCGTCGTCATAGCTGCTGGCAACGTTCGGGCCTCCGAGGCCCTGATCCACGCCGTAGTTCGCCATCTGCAGATCGAACACGGTTGCGACCAGCGCGCGCGTGCCGTCCGCGAGCGTGACGCGTCGGGCGGGGACGTGACGTTCCAGCAGCGCGTTGTGCTCGCTGCCGAAATAGGGGAAGCCGACGGCGACGACTTCATCGTATGCGCCTGCATCGATCAAGGA
>Ga0302178_10003523_pt1 | contig 11778 bp, 5 predicted proteins | sample I_Palsa_E1_3_FD_198790 | JGI IMG/M metagenome (GOLD analysis project Ga0302178, IMG submission 198790) | Peat permafrost microbial communities from Stordalen Mire near Abisko, Sweden - I_Palsa_E1_3 | ecosystem: Environmental > Terrestrial > Soil > Palsa > Peat permafrost | place: Sweden: Abisko... | reverse complement strand
CGAAGGGAAATTTAAACGGACCGAGCCAGTCGTACACGATCGGCGCAAACGATCAACTTCCTTCGAGTGTGGCTTATAACAACGTGATTATTGCCTACCGGAATGGATCTCCGGTGCGGCTGTCGGATGTTGCGAATGCAGTGGACAGCGCTGAAAACCTGTTCCAAGCGGCGTGGATGGGAACTAGTGCTCAGGTTGCCGTGGATGGGCAATCGGCACGCGAGGCTGTGCTGAAGCCGGCGGTGATTGTGAACATCCAGCGGCAGCCGGGGGCGAACATCATCGGCGTAGTGGATGAAGTGCAGAAGATTCTGCCGCAGCTACGGTCGACGATGCCGGCGACGGTGTCTCTGCAAGTGCTGACGGACCGGACTAATACGATTCGAGCTTCAGTGAAGGATGTGCAGTTTTCGCTGGTGCTGACGATTGGGTTGGTCGTGCTGGTGATCTTCCTCTTCCTGCGATCGATTGCGGCGACGATTATTCCATCGGTTGCGGTGCCGCTGTCGATTGTGGGGACGTTTGGGGTGATGTACCTGTTGGGGTATAGCCTGAACAACCTGTCGTTGATGGCGCTGACTATTTCGACAGGCTTTGTAGTGGATGACGCGATCGTGATGATCGAGAATATCTCGCGTTATCTGGAACAAGGCGATTCGCCACTTGAAGCTGCATTGAAGGGCTCGGAGCAGATCGGATTTACGATTGTATCTTTGACGGTCAGCTTGATTGCCGTGCTGATACCACTGCTGTTCATGGGCGATATTGTAGGGCGACTGTTTCGCGAGTTTGCTGTAACACTGGCGGTTACAATTTTGGTCTCGGCATTGGTGTCGTTGACGTTGACACCGATGATGTCTGCGAAGTTGCTGCGGCATACGCCGGAGAATGAGCAAGGCAAGTTTTATAAGAAGAGCGAAGAGTTCTTTGAGTATGTGATTGCGAAGTATGCGGTGGGCGTGCGGTTTGTGCTGCGGCATCAGACTATTACTCTGCTGGTGACGCTGGCTACGTTTGCGCTGACGGTCTATCTATTCCTCATTGTTCCGAAGGGGTTTTTCCCTGTGCAAGATACCGGCGTGCTACTGGGAATCACGGAGGCTCCGCAGACGATCAGCTTCAACGCGATGAGTTCGCGACAACAGGCATTGGCGCGGATTATCTTGCAGGATAAAGATGTGGAGAGTGTCTCGTCTTTCATTGGGATCGACGGAACGAACTCTACGTTGAACAGCGGCCGTATTCAGATCAATTTGAAGGATCGCGAAAAGAGAAGCTCGACGGCGCTGGAAGTTATCCAACGACTGGAGCCCAAGGTTGCGACGGTGGATGGGATTCAGTGTTTTCTGCAGCCGCTACAGGACCTGACGGTGGAAGATCGCGTGAGCCGTACGCAGTATCAGTATTCGTTGGAGGATGCGAATGTTGAACAGCTGGCGATGTGGACTGAAAAGATGGTCGCGAGACTTAAGCAGATTCCGATTCTGAGCGATGTCGCCAGCGATGAGCAGTTGAGCGGGCTTGAGGCACAACTGGTAATTGATCGCGATACTGCTTCGCGGCTGGGGATTACGCCACAGAATATTGACGACACGCTGGATGACGCGTTTGCTCAACGGCAGGTCTCGACGATCTTTACGCAGCAGAACCAGTATCACGTCGTGTTGGAAGTGGCTCCGAAGTACCAGCGGAATCCGGCTGCGCTCGACAATATTTATGTGAAGAGTTCAAACGGGACTCAGGTTCCGTTGTCGGCGTTCACGCACTTTGAGGAAAAGCAGACTGCGCTCGTGATTAATCACCAGGGTCAGTTCCCTGCTGTGACGATCTCGTTCAATCTGGCGCCGGGCAAGTCGATTGGCGATGCGGTGGATGCCGTCAACAAAGTGAAGGCTGAGCTGAACATGCCGCCGAGTGTTAAGGGCGAGTTCCAAGGATCAGCGAAGGCGTTCGAAGCTTCTATTGCCAACGAGCCGATTCTGATTCTGGCGGCGCTGATCGTGGTTTATATCGTGCTGGGTGTTTTGTACGAGAGCTATATCCATCCGATTACGATTCTGTCGACGCTGCCTTCTGCCGGAGTCGGCGCGATTCTGGCGCTGCTGCTCTTTCACGTGGACCTGAGTGTGATTGCGCTGATCGGAATTATTTTGCTGATCGGCATTGTGAAGAAGAACGCGATTATGATGATCGATTTCGCGCTGGAGGCAGAGCGAGAGCAAGGGATGACACCGACTGAGGCAATCTATCAAGCTTGCCTGCTGCGGTTCCGGCCGATCATGATGACGACGATGGCGGCGCTATTAGGTGGTCTGCCGCTGGCGCTTGGCACAGGCACCGGCAGCGAGTTGAGGCGGCCGCTGGGTATCACGATTGTGGGCGGATTGATTGTATCTCAGGTGCTGACGTTGTTCACGACGCCGGTTGTGTATCTGTTCTTCGATCGGATTGCGCGCCGTTCACGCAGGTCAAAGGATGTTGAGATGCACGCGCATGCGATGTCAGCAGATTGATAGTTAGGGATTAGAGGGTTATGCATTTTTCAGCACCATTTATTCGGCGGCCGGTAGCGACTTTTCTTTTGTCGCTGGCGGTGATTTTGGCGGGTGCGGTGGCTTATAAGCTGCTGCCGGTTGCCAGCCTGCCGCAGGTGGAGTTTCCGGTGATCTCGGTGGGGGCGAGCCTGCCTGGAGCCGATCCGGAGACGATGGCCTCGTCTGTGGCGACGCCGCTGGAGCGACAGTTCTCGAAGATTGCGGGTGTCAATGAGATGACCTCGTCGTCGTCAACGGGAACAGTTTCGATTGTTTTGCAATTCGATTTAACTCGCGATGTGAATGGGGCTGCGCGAGACGTGCAGGCCGCAATCAATGCGGCGCGGAGTCAGTTGCCGGCGAATCTGCCGAGTAATCCCGGGTACTACAAGGTGAATCCTGCGGACTCGCCGATTATGATTCTGGCGCTGACCTCGGACACGATGAATATTCCGCAGCTATACGACGCTTGCGACAGCATTCTGGCGCAGAAGATCGCGCAGATACCGGGCGTGGGGCAGACGTTCTGTGGCGGCAGTTCGAAACCTTCGGTACGGATCGAGGCGAATCCTCTGCAGTTGGCGCATTATGGTGTGGGACTTGAGGCGGTTCGGGCTGCGATCGGCACAGTGAATGTGAATCAGCCGAAGGGGTATTTGCAGGACGATACGCGACGGTGGAGTGTGAGTGCCACCGATCAGTTGTTCGGCGCTGCGGCTTACGCTCCGCTAATTGTTGCGACTGATCGAGGGCCTGTGAGTTCGGCGGCTGCGAGTTCTGGCCTACCTGCTTCGGTGGCGAGTGCGTTGACGAGCAATCCGCAGGCGGTGAGCGGAGGACCAGGTTCGACTACGACCACGAGCGCCAGCGCTGCTTCTACAGGCACGAGCAGTCCGGTTACGGCTCCTGTGGCGGCTGCATCAACAGGGATGGCTTCGGGGCCGGGAACGTCTCATGGCGTTGTGCGGCTTGAGGATATAGCGAACGTCGTGAATAGCGTTGAGGACGTTCACGGGACGGGCGTGTTCAACGGCAAGCCCGCGATCCTGGTGATCGTGTTCAAGACTTCAACGGCAAACGTGATCGAGACCGTGGATAACGTGAAGAAGATGTTGCCACTGTTGGAGGCGTCGATTCCACCGGCGATTTCGGTGAATGTTGCGCTTGATCGAACCACGACGATTCGCGCTTCCGTGAAAGATGTGACGCGGACGCTGGTGATCTCAATCCTGCTGGTGATTCTGGTGGTGTTCCTGTTCCTGAGAGAGGTGCGGTCGACGTTGATTCCGACGGTGGCGGTACCTTTGAGTTTGCTGGGAACGTTCGCGGTGATGTACCTGCTGGGATATACGCTCGATAATCTTTCGCTGATGGCGTTGACGATCTCGACCGGGTTCGTGGTCGATGATGCGATTGTAGTGATCGAAAATATCAGCCGGCATCTTGAAGACGGGATGACGCCGTTTGCAGCGGCGATGGTGGGGTCGAAGGAGATTGGTTTTACGGTCGTCTCGATGAGCACGTCGCTGATAGCGGTGTTCATTCCGATTTTGCTGATGGGTGGGATTGTAGGTCGGCTGTTTCGTGAGTTTGCGGTGACACTGTCGGTGGCGATTATGGTGTCGCTGGTGGTTTCGCTGACAACTACGCCGATGTTGAGTGCGAAGTTTCTGGAGCCGCATAGCAAACGGAAACATGGACCGTTCTATCGCATGGGAGAGCGCGCGCTGCAATGGATGGCGGATGAGTATGAGTTGGGGCTGCGTTGGGTGCTGAAGCACCAGAAGCTGGTGCTGACGATTACGGTGCTGACGTTTGTGTTGAATGTGTATCTCTATATTTTGGTGCCGAAGGGATTTTTTCCCGAACAGGATGCGGGGCGTATTGGTGGGCAGGTGCAGGGGCAGCAGGATGTTTCGTTTCCTGAGTTAAAGAAGAAGGTGCTGGCGCTTGCAGCGATTGCAGGGAAAGACCCGGGAGTAGAGGATGTGACGGCGTTCGCGGGTGGTAGAGGGAACGTCAACTCGGGCTTTATGTTCATGTCGCTGAAGCCGGATGCGGAGCGGAAGAAGACCGGTGACACGGCACAGGTGATCGTGGACAGGTTGCGGCCACAGATGACGAGTATTCCTGGCGCGATTATGTACCTGCAGGCGTTTCAGGATCTGCGGATTGGTGGGCGCAATACGGCGACGGAGTATCAGTACACGCTGACCGGGGACAACTTGAAGGAGTTGAATGAGTGGGGTCCGAAGCTGAAAGATGCGATGGACCAGCTGCCGCAGATCAAAGACGTCGCTACGGACCAGCAACAGCAGGGATTGCGGGGGCAACTGGTGATTGACCGGGCTACGGCGAGCCGGCTTGGAGTGTCGCCGTTGACGATCGATTCGACACTGTCGGATGCGTTCGCGCAGACACAGGTTTCGACGACTTATATGCCGTTGAATCAGTATCACGTGGTGCTGGAGGTTGCGCCGGAGTACCAGGAAGATCCTGATGCGTTGAAGAGTATCTATGTGAAGAGCACCACGGGCTCGATGGTGCCACTGTCGGCTGTGACGCACTTTGAGACGCAGCGGATTCCTCTGGCGGTGAATCACCAGTCGCAGTCGCCGGCTACGACACTGTCGTTCAACCTGGCGCCTGGAGCTTCTCTGAGTGAGGCGACGCAGGCGATTCAAAAGGCGCGGGTGGATATCGGGATGCCTTCGGCAATTCATGGCGGATTTGCCGGATCGGCGCAGGCGTTCAAAGATTCACTGAAGAGCGAGCCTTGGTTGATCTTGCTGGCACTGATTGCGGTTTACCTTGTGCTTGGGATTTTGTATGAGAGCTTTATCCATCCGTTGACTATTCTGTCGACGCTGCCTTCGGCTGGTGTCGGCGCGATTGTGGCGTTACTGCTATTCAAGGTGGACCTGAGCGTGATCGCGATGATCGGGATCATTCTGCTGATTGGGATCGTGAAGAAGAATGCGATTATGATGATCGACTTTGCGTTGGTGGCGGAGAGGCAGCATGGGAAGACCCCGCAGGAGGCGATCTTCGAGGCTTGCATGCTGCGGTTTCGGCCGATCATGATGACTACGATGGCTGCGCTGTTGGGTGGACTGCCATTGGCTCTGGGGCGCGGCACGGGGAGTGAGATGCGGCGGCCGTTGGGGATCACGATTGTGGGTGGGTTGATTGTGTCGCAGGCGCTTACGCTGTTTACTACTCCGGTGGTCTATCTGTTCTTCGATCGGGTGAGGGGTAGATTTGCGCGTGCTGCGCAGGGCCGGAGGGCTCGGCGACGGGTGGCAGAAGTTGTGGCTGGAGATTAAGTTCGCAGGAGAAGATATGTCGACTGTTTTATCGCCTTCGCAGATTGCTGCTTCACTGACTGAGCTGTGGTCGCCACGAGTGGTGGGCGAGGTGGATGATGCTTATATCAAGGTCGCCAAGGTTCAAGGCTCTCTGACGTGGCACGCTCATGAAGGCGAAGATGAAATGTTTCTTGTACTCAAAGGACAGCTCCGGATAGAGATGGAGAAGGAGACTGTCGAACTTGGCGAAGGCGAGATGTTCGTGGTTCCAAAGGGTGTGCGGCACAATCCCGTGGCCGAGAACGAATGCCATGTCTTGCTGATTGAACGCAAATCTACGCTTCATACTGGGGATGTTATGACCGAAAAGACTCGGTCTATCTCTGACCAGCTGCGGCCTGTCTGACTTAAAAAATCAAAAGGCCTGCTACGCGCACGGCGCGATCTGCCATCGAGGCTGACGCGCCTTTGGCGCCATATTTTCTACGCCTAAGCAAATAGGCAACGACTGTGGGTCGTTACCTATTTGCAGGCATTGATTTGAATTAGACCAGAGCGGGTTCTGGAACTACTTTGTCGGTGGAACGACGATGCTCGAGGAAGCTTGTCTGGGCTTTGGATATCGGAGTCGGCGGAAAGTATGAGTTTTCGAAGTACTGCGCCAGCATGCGGTGCGTGTTGAAGAAGCTGCCGTTGATAGCGATGCAGTGCTGCTGCATCTGCGACCAGGCTTGTGGATTGGCATACATCGGAGCGACAGATTTCTCCAGCTTTTCGTAGAGGCTGGCGGCTTCGGCAGCTTCGTCTTCCCCATCTGCGATGGCCCAACCAGTGGTGTCCTCCGCACAACCTTCGATCCACCAGCCATCGAGGATGGAGAGTGAGGGAACGCCGTTGAGAGCGGCCTTCATGCCAGAGGTGCCGGAAGCCTCGTAGGGGCGGCGAGGAGTGTTAACCCAGACGTCGACACCCTGGGTGAGAAGAGCGCCGAGTTCCCAATCGTAGTTCTCGATGTAGTAGATCTTGAGCGCTGAAGAGTTGAGCTTTGCGGCTGAGGCGAAGACGTCGCGGATGAGGCCTTTCCCTGCGTTGTCTGCCGGGTGGGCTTTTCCGGCGTAGAGGATCTGGAGGCCACCGATCTTTTCAGCGATCTCGACGAGGCGCTTGGGGTCGTGCAGCAGGAGGCTGGCGCGCTTGTAGGTCGCGACACGGCGGGCGAAGCCGAGGGTGAGGACGTTGGGGTTGAAGTGATGGCCGTTGCGCTTTGCGATGGCGCTGAAGAGGCGAAGCTTGCCCTTGTTGTGGGCAGCGGCGATACGGGCCGGATCAATACCGTAGACCGAGCGGAAGTACTGGTTGTCGGTGCGCCAGTGGGGAATCTCGTCGTCGAGAAGCTCCTGAAAGTGTGGGGAGAGCCAGGTGGCGGCATGAACTCCGTTGGTGATGGAGTAGACCTTGTAGTCGGGGAACATCTGCTGAGAGACCTTGCCGTGTTGCATCGCGACTCCGTTGACGAAGCGCGAGAAGCGGAGGGCGATGTAGGTCATGTTCATGAGGCCGTTGTGAAGACAGCCGAACTGGTCGATGGCGGCGGCGCGCTCGTTGCCGAGAACCTGGTACATCTGGTCGACGCCGAACTGATCGTGGCCGGCAGGGACTGGTGTGTGAGTGGTGAAGACACATTGCTGACGGACGAAGTCGATGTCGGCTTCGGTTGCATCCTTGAGCGGAGTGCCGGCGAGATGGTCTTCGAGAAGGCGGATCGCGAGGAGGGCAGCATGGCCCTCGTTCATGTGATAGACCTTGGGTTTACAAGCAAGTGCGTCGAGCAGGGCGACGCCGGCAAAGCCAAGAACCGTCTCCTGACAGAGGCGGTAGTAGGTGTCGCCGCCGTAGAGGTGGTCGGTGAGGCGGCGGTCCCAGGGGTCGTTGCCTTCGACGTCGGTGTCGAGCAGGAAGACGGGAATAATGTGGCCGGTGATGCCGACGACATCGAAGCGCCAGGCTCGAACCAGGACCTCACGGCCCTGCATGGTGAGAGAGATGATTTTATTGGCGCTGGGGAGGGTAGTTTCGGGTGACCAGGGGACATCCGCTTCTGTCTGCTGGCCGATGTCGGAGAGTTTTTGGCGGAAGTATCCGCGGCGATGGACGAGCGAGATCGCGACCATTGGGGCTGCCGTGTCGGCTGCCGAGCGGAGGGTGTCTCCGGCTAGCATGCCAAGTCCGCCGGAGTAGGTCGGCACGGCTGGGGAGAGAGCAATTTCCATGGAGAAGTAAGCGATGGTGCGAGTCGAGAGATCGGGTGTCGAAGGAGTGGTAGGAGCGGCGGGAAGAGTCATTCGTTGGTTGATCCTTATCTCATCCGATTTTGCATCTCTTGGTCAATGGCCTGAGTGGCGATGTCACAACTCTCTTATCGACGGGAGATGCGCTGCACGAGATCCGAGGACGAGATCGTTGGAGCGTCGAATTTAAGGCTGATTCTACCAAACGGGTTTCCACCAAAAGATGGAACTCCAGTTACTTACGTTGGTTCGATCGGGGTATTGACGGTCAATATGTGGACGGTGGCCGCGTAGAGTCGCTGCCATAAGTGGTCTAACCAAAGGAGATGTTCAGGCTTCATCAGGACGGATCGGAGACATGTAACCTTGATTTCCGCGTCATTTCCGGGGGTATCTTTCCAGGTATTTTGTGGAAAAAAACGTGCGGGAAGTTTGGCGAGAGCAAGGTGAAGATCGTTTTTGGCGGCTTCATCGAAGATGGATTGGGCCAGAGCGGAGGCAGCGTCCGGAGTGGGAGCGTTAACGGCCCAGAAGACAATGTCGAGTTGGGGTGCATTCGCCGGGGTGACGAAATATTCGGATTCGGTCAGGCGGCGGTGAAGTTCGAGGGCTGCGGCGTGGCTGGATTCGAGGCCCTGGGCGAAGATGCCGCCGAGGGAATAGGGGAGGAGCTGCTGAGTCGCCCAGAGAGCTACGGCGGAGGCTCCGGCTCGGGAGCACTCGAGAGAGATCTCGCCGAGGTGGAGGTCTTTGGAAGAGAAGTAGGTATAGGGCGAGTCGTGTTTGTAGAAGCGGCCGACAGTTGGGTCGCGGAAAAGGATGGAGCCGCAGCCGTAGGGTTGGAGGCCGTGCTTGTGCGGATCGATGACGATGGAGTCGGCGTGGGGGATGGCGTCGAAGGCGGCTCGGGTCTCGGGGGAGAGGTTGGAGGCGAGGGTGAAGTAGCCACCGTAAGCTGCATCGACGTGGATGCGGAAACTGTATTTTTTCTGCAGCGCGAGGATCCGGTCCAGAGGATCGACTGAGCCTATCGCTGTAGTGCCAAGGGTGACGACGACTGTGCCGACATTTCGCGTTGCGAGGAGACGCTCGAGAGCGGCGAGGTCCATGCAGCCGCGGTCGTCGGAGGGAATGCTGACGAAGGGCAGACCAATGACGCTTGAGATACGGCTGTGCGTGTAATGCGCCTGATCAGAGGCGGCGATGGCTTTGCCGGGTACGAGTTGTCCGGCTACCCAGAGAGCTTCGAGATTGGCAAAGGTGCCGCCGCTTGAGAGATGGCCGAGGTGCTGGGGCCAGTGGAACATCTTCGCGAGGGCTGCGACCGCTTCGACCTCCATCGCGGAACTTGCGCGACCGCCGTCGAGCGCGTGATTGTTGGGGTTGACCGACATGGCCAGAGCGTAGGCAGCGCGAGCGATGGGATGTGGCGGCTTCAGCATCTGGCCGGCGTAGAGCGGGTGAGCGTAGGGATAGTTGTCCTGGAGGCGTTTGGCAACTTGATGGAGGATTGCGGAGGCTGAGTCTCCAAGTGGGGGCGCGGGATTAGGAGGTAGATCGGCGAATCCGGCGTCGAGCTGATGCTGGGCATCGCGGAGAAGTTGGAAGATGTCGTCAGACATTTGACTAGTGATTCCTCAGAATGCGGAACGGGTGAGGAAGCCGAACTTCATAATAAGGCCCAGAACCGCAGCCAGAATGAATGCAAGGGTCGTTAAGGGAGCGGAGACGCGGAGACGTTTCGTCAAGAGTTCGATGAGGAGGATAAGGACATATACAGCGAACGCGAGTAGAAGACCGTCGACGATGAAGATGCGCGTGCCTGCAGGAGTTGTGCCGAGGATGTGTTCGACGTCGAAAGGCGGAAAGAGCGAGAAGGCTCCAAAGATGATGAGGAAGAGAAAGAACTGGAGGATGATGGCTATGGCTTTTTTCATGGGCTGTGGAGATGAGTTTAGCGTCTCTTTGCAAACTAGGTTTCATTTGTTAGTTGGAGTTTAAGGCAGATTGGATTCGAAGAGATCGTAACGGTGCTCCAGCTCCCATTGCTCTGCGGCTTTTTCGCTGGATTGAAGAAAGCTTGTGCAGTTCGGAGTGGGATTTGCTCCTCCCAGCGGCTGACCAGCACAGGCCGCGACCGTCTTTGTGAAGACATCGGGTTGTTGCCAAAGGCTTGGACCGGGAAGGAAGTTGTGTTCGAGGCTGGTGCGGGCTGACTGCTTCAAATCGAGGTAGGAGAGATTGAACTCCATTGCGGCGCGCGTGTACTCGTTGGTGAGATCGATGCGGGAGACGCCCTCATCGTCGGTGGAAAGGGCGATGGGAACACCGGCGGCGCGGTAAGACGGCAGCGGGTGCCAGGGAGTTGTGACGCCGAGGATGACGTCGTTTGAAGTGAGGTTGATCTCAACCATGATGTGACGGTCGGCCAACTCTTTCAATAAGGCATGAGGATCGTCTTCATACATGACGTCGACACCGTGACCGATGCGTTCAGCGTGGCCTAGATCGACCGCCTCGCGAATGTGAAAGCGCAGACCATCAGGAGGGACCAGACCTGGCGCGATCTCGCCGGCGTGAAGGGCGATGTGAACTTTCGGGTAGACGCTGTGGAGATAGTCGAGCATCAACATCTGACGGTGATATTCAGACATCGACAGATAGGCATCTTCAGGCTGAACGAAGTTGATGCCGACGACGCGTGGATCGACTGAGGCGACCTCGAATGCCAGGAGTGTTTGCGCGAAGACGTGTTGTGGGGGAAAGGCGCGGAGAACCTGATATAGAAAACGGACTTTGACGGAGCAGGCCGTGCGGGCGCTGGGCTGACCGCAGTTTTCAATGCGGTCTCTCGCGTCGAGGGCGTCGTCCAGCTCTTTGCGGTCGACGGCGACTTCGTCGCGAAGACCAGCTTTGAGGAGAGTTTCGCGCAGATGGCTGAGGTCCTCGCGGCTGGTACCGGTGGCATCGCCCGTGCGGTTTTGCGCGGGATCGACAGGGGTCGTGGGCCATTCGATATTAGAGACGATCTTGGAGAGGTCGGTGAAGATGGGGGTCTCCATGACCTCGAGGTATTGCTCGTTCTGCGCTGCGGCGCGGGTAGCGACTTCGTCGAGCCACTCCCCAGTGTGAGATTTATTCAGACTGCGGAAACGATCGAAGGTGGCAAAGAACTGGTCGTGTCCGCTGATGCCCGAGCTGGGCACGAACGCACGCATGGAGAAAGAATCGACGAGAGCGTCGTAGAGTTTCTGGTCTTTGAAGGCATCCTCGGCGCGGACATTGCCTTCGCCACAGACGGGCTGCGGGGGGATGCTGCGGGTAGTGCCGATCGGCTTGATAAAGCTGTAGGTGGCTGGGCTGACACAGAGAAGATCCGCAGCTCCATCCTTAATAAAGGTCTCAGCATAGATGGCCCCAGCAAGGTGCATGTGCAAGTCCGCGCCTTTGGGCATACGGGTGAGAAACGCGTTGAGCTGGAGAGGGCTTTCCTTCGCGGAATTGAATGCTTTGATCGCTCGCTGTTCGCGTGGAGTGGGAGCTATGGCCGATCCCTTTTTATTGCCAGACGCTGCTGGCGTTGCGGGTTGCGCGTGGGCAGCGATGATGGAACCAATAAGAAGGAATGCAGACGTGAAGCTACGGAGA
>Ga0302178_10003522_pt1 | contig 11778 bp, 8 predicted proteins | sample I_Palsa_E1_3_FD_198790 | JGI IMG/M metagenome (GOLD analysis project Ga0302178, IMG submission 198790) | Peat permafrost microbial communities from Stordalen Mire near Abisko, Sweden - I_Palsa_E1_3 | ecosystem: Environmental > Terrestrial > Soil > Palsa > Peat permafrost | place: Sweden: Abisko... | reverse complement strand
ACATCGAGCAACGCATCAATCTGCTTGTACGGGCGAATCACGCCGAGCAACGAATACAAGGGCGCCGCTCGATCGGCCTTGGGTGTGATGGGCGTCTGGCCAGGTGCATCCCAATACAGCGGATGCGGCAAATAGTTCGCGTCGTACTGCGCCTGGAAATCCGGCGCGTGGACCACGCGGAAGTCCGCTAAGCGGCGCACGAGCCCAATGATACGTATCGACAGCCGTCTCTTGAAGCCAATCGTATCGTGGACCGCGTGATCGTGGATGAAATAGACGACCTTTGCTCGAGCGATCAACATGAGTGAACAGTAGAACGCGAACAGCAGGGATCCCGGCAAGCTCCATCGCGCAGTGCCTTTCTCTCGCTTGAACAGCCGGTACTCGAGCCAATGAAAGGCTAGGATGTTGTCGGGTTTGAACAGTTGGGAGAAGCCGCCATTTAGCAGGCCCTTGATGGAAAGCGGCACGACGTCGTAACCAATCGAGCTATAGAGATCTTTCTGAATCTGTATATAGCGATTCGTGGGGTTGGTGAAGGGACACATCATCACCCGGGGCCGGGGTCCTTCTGCTGCCTTGTCGTCAGTCGGGCTGCGTGCTTCATCGGTGGCCTGCTGCGTCATTGGTACTTCTCCGGGTGAGTTGAAGGGCGCAAAGACGTTGGGGAAACCACGCGTCGCGAAGCTGCAATCGTAAACTCAACGCGCTTATCGCACGATTTCAGTCGCGGTATTCGAACCTTCTTCAAGCGTCAACCATCGCTCCTCGGACTCGATGTGCCGCTGCGCGCGGAATTGCGTGGGGGACACGCCGTATCGCTCCTTGAACAGGCGGCCAAGTCGATTCCCGTCTCCCATTCCGCACCGTCTCGCGATTTTGTCGACGGGCAAATCGGTATTGGTCAACATCGCGCAGACAACCTCAAAGCGCGTGCGTAACAGATACTCGAGCGGTGTCATGCCGAACTCGCATTTGAAACGACGCTGAAAATTGCGCTTGCTCATCGCGGCGGATTCGGCCGCTTTAGCCACCGAGATGGCCTTGCTATAGTTCTCCGTGATCCAGCGTGCTGACTCGCGGATTTTTTCGGCTGTGGTGACGATGCTCGCATCGTCCAACTCCGGTTTGTTCTGCTCGATGTAATTCGTTTGCAGCGCGCGGGCGACCTTTCGTGCGGTGTCCGAATTCAGGTCACGCTCGATCTGCGCAAGTGCCAGGCCCGTGGGCGTCACACTGCCGGTGCCTGGGCCACCGCCCGCGTCGTCAAAGAAAAAGATCGACACGATGGATTGCAACGGATTCCTGCAAAGGATGGACAGACTCGCTCCTTGCTGAATGCCACGGGATGCAATCGATCCGTAGCGCGAGATCCATGAGAGAAAGCGACCGTTGGACTCCGCAGTTTCTGTGGTGTTGCGGCAAGCGACAAAGAAGGCGTGGAAGTCGGCCAGGCGGTATTGTTCGAGACCATGCGTCCAGATCGGGATGCTGGATGAGCTCGTCACCAGGCCGCCTTCGTCGGACAGCACTGAGAGCCGATAAGTAGGCTCGTCACCTCGCGCTTTTTCGAATTCGTTGGCAAGCCGGAAAGCATCTCCGACAGCTCCAGTGGTCAACATGGAGCAGTCTTCGAAAACCAGAAGGCCAATGTGTTTTATTGCTTTTAGTCCACTCTTAACGTCATTGGCACACGATGAAACAAAACCGGTGGAAGTCATCATGCTTATTTCTCCCAGCACTCAATACGTACCGAGATTAGCGCATCGAAATTTGCGAATCTAGGTTGGCCGAATTTCAGGGATGTTTTGGCGTAATTGACATGAAAATGGAATTTTTTACCTTTATATGCCTCGTATTGGCGCTTTAATGGTGTTATCAATAAGAAACTTTTACTATGTCTAACGATTGATTGCGGGGTCCAACTGGCCACCGGTCATTGGTCCTTCAGCCTTGCCTACAAGGGGTTTGGCAGGTTGTGCACTTTAAAGGCGCGTTTTATCAGCGTGACCTGGCACCAATGGTTTATTGCGGCGCCGCAGGACAAATTTGTAATTCTGTTACAGCAGTTACAGGTAGCAACAACGCTTTCCATGGCCGCCGTATTTGTAATACGTTCAACTAAATCGGCCATTTACACCCGAATTTATGCCGTAGAGTACAAGGCGAAATTATTTGCGGGCTATGCTCTCAACGTGAATAGAGAAATTCGCGCCGGCGATTGATTTAATTTCGATTCTATTTGCTGGGCAATATGCATGAAGACGCCGTCCAGCCGCTTTGGTAACGACATATCAATGGTCGCTTTTCGCGATCGCCAACTGGTCAGCATGCGTAGTGTCACGAAGCGAGTGCGCGATCGCGTGAAGCTGCACCTACATGGTTCCTAAGCCGATGACCTTTGCTACTAACGTGAAGCTCACCTTCGAGGCAGTCGCCGGCGGCTACTACGCTTGCCCGGTGATCGCTTCTTCGTCGACCACCATGCGGGAATCTCGCGACCATGTCTGCGTTCAGTTGTCGGACCTGGCGCGCGGCGCGTCGGGGGCCTAGCCCATGTTGGTGGCGAGACGAATGAAGCGAGTCACGCACGTTGCTGGCAGACGGCGGGCGTTGCGCAGACTCTCTGCACTCGCCGGAGCCGTGATAGCGCTTGCGCGCGGCAACACTGCGCTTGCGTTGGCGCCCGGGTCGCGGTCTCAGGGAGTGCGTGGCCGCAGGATGACGGAGTTGATTGGTTCGAATGGTTGGGCGGGTGCACCCCGTGATGTTCAGATGTGGCGCGCAATGGGCATCAGTTGGGGGCGCGGTTCGGTGGGCCCTGGCCAGGCGGATGGACCACACGACGTCATGCGCATTGATAAAACCAGTTCCGCGTTCGATGCTGACCTGCCGCCTGCGCTGATCGCAAACGACCGCAATGGGATTGGCTCGCTCCTGCAACTCGGCTACACGCAGGGGTGGAACGCGAGCGTGCCCGGCGACGCCAATTCGGCGCCGGTGGACGTGGAGGTGTGGGAGCGATATGTCGATGCAGTGGTTCGTACGTATTCCGCGCCACCTTATAACCTGCGCTATTTCCAGATATGGAATGAAGCAGCGGGCAAGTTGTCGGGTGGACTGGCTCAAGCAAGTTTCTGGCATGGCCCGGATGCCAACGGGAACGTAAAGACATCGAAACCGTACGAGCGCGCCATGCGGGATTACGTCGAGCGCATTCATATCCCGGCGGCGCGCATCATCCGCCGTCATCACGCGTACGTTGTCTACGGTGGATGGCCGGACCAGGGCGGCCTCGACAACTTCAGGACATGGCTCGAGTACAGGAGCCCAATGTTGAACGAACGGATGCTGGATTGGGTCGATTACATCGACACGCATTATCTCCCCGTCGCCGACCTCGATTCGCTGTATCAGCAGTACGTCAGGAATGGCCCCGCGCGAGGCATCTGGCAAACGGAAATCGGTGACGCGTACATGAAGGATCCGCACTATTTGCCGCGCTATTTCTTCGACTTTGCCGTGTGGGCGCTCGACAGAAACTGGGACGACCCGAACAAGTATCTGTCCATGGTTTACCACTGGGACGGGTACGAGCCTTTTCGTCTGACTCATCGTGGTCCGCCCAGGCGGACTTACAACGTATCAGGACTAAGCCTGGTCGTCTTGAACCAGACTGCGAACGGATCGTTAGCAGGCTTTTCAAAGCCGTTGCACTTCGATCGAGGCGCTTCTGGCAGTGCGTTGCTTTCTGGCCATGACGTCGTGATGCAGGTAAGCGCAGATCCTGGCTGGCAAAGCGTCGCGGTAGGGGGACTCAAGCCGTCGTTTTCAGGTAATGGACGGGTCGAGTTCATCGACGCGCTGACGGGTACGGCGAACGCTCCCGACGATGTCGCCCTGGCGTGGAACGATCAGACCCTGAACATTCGCTTCAAGGTGCCGGATCGAATCAATGGGGCGGACAACAATCCGCCTAAGCACCTCGCGTATGTCGTAGTTCGTGGCGTAGCGTAGTAAAGGGATCAACAGCGGGGATCTACAGCGGCGAAGCTTAACCCTGGTGAACTGGAGTGCGTGCAGCGTGTTTGGGTAGTTTTACGGTCGTCGAATTTCGACTGATCGAATCTTTGGATAGCGTCGATAAAACATGAACCACGTCACTATCGTCATCTGCAATTACAACTACGAGCACTATCTGGACGCTGCGATCGAATCGGCGCTCGCGCAGGACTACCCGGGGACGCGCGTCATGGTCGTCGACGATGGCTCGACCGATGGCTCCCGCGCGATCATCCAGAAGTTTGGGACACGCATCTCATCGATGCTGAAGGAAAACGGCGGCCAGGTGTCCGCTTACAACGAGGCAATCGAGGTGCTCGAAACGGAATATGTGATTTTCCTCGATTCCGACGATTTGCTGTATCCGGATGCAGTCTCCACAGTAATGCAGTTCTTTGTAAGTGGTGATTGGGCTAAGGTGCAGTTTCGCCTCGATGTACTGGACGGCGCGGGCGTGCACACGGGCGCTTATGTGCCCCACACCGAGCCACCCGCCGATTGCGGAAAACTGTTGCTGAGCGGCTGGCTGTATCCGTCGCCGCCTGCCTCGGGCAACGCATACAAGGTGAGTGCGCTCAGGCGGATTTTTCCGGTTCCGGCGGGCGACGTCAACCGCTACGGAGCGGACTTTTACGCGATCTACGGCGCGGCTTTGGTAGGCCGTGTCGCCGCGGTGCGAAAGTCGTTGGGAGGCTATCGCGTGCACAACGCGGGCAGCGCAACGGTGTCGTTTGCAAACTCGGAGCAGATCAACAAGGCGCCGGAAGCCTTTAACTTGAGATGGGCCATATTGAGGAAGGTCGCAAGGGCCCGGCTCCAGGTGGAGCTTCCGCCAACTTTTCACGATTTTGCCCGCGAAAAGGCTCGCTTTTGCTCATGCCTCTATCACGCGACGCTGTCAAACCGGTGGCGCTGGATGATGCGGGATTCTCGACACTATCTGCACACCATTGTCGCGAATCCATTCTGGACCCTCCAGAAAAAACTCGGCGCGCTCCTACTGTCAAGTTTATGTCTCATGCCTTGCTCGCCACTTTCTGACCTTGTGGTGCGGTATATCGCCAGCCCGCTTGCCCGCCGTCGCACGGCTGAGCGCTAAAATCCGGGAAGGGTCCACAGAGGGCAGCATGGATAAACAAAAGAGCCTGCGGATTATCGGGTTTGTCTACGGCGGCTATTTGATGAGGTACGTGTACCTCATCATTGTGGTACCGTTTTACGGCAGGGTCCTCGGTGTGGCCGGGTACGGCCGGGTGCTTGCATCGATGTCGCTCATGAACGTCATATGGATGTTCGTCAATTACGGCTTTAGCCCTGTCGGCATGCGCGACGTGTCGAAAGCGCAATCGGATGCGGAATGCAACGACATCTTCTCGTTGCATGTGAGCGCGCGAATTGCGCATGGCCTGGCGGGTGGATGCATTGGCCTCGTTGCCACGATGTGTTCGCCTGTCCTGTCCGAACGTCCTCTGATCGGTGTGCTGGCTACACTGCTGGGCATCGTGTCCGGAATGAACCTCGGATGGCTCTTTCAGGGACGTCACCAGTTTCGAACCCCCATCATCATCGAGGTGTTTGGTTTTCTCCTGAGCCTCGTGCTGGTGTTGAGCCTAGTAAGAGGACCCAATGACGCGGTATGGGTGCTTGCAAGCGTTTTGGTTGCGGGTGTGGCGTCCTCGATCATTTCCTACGGTCTGACGATCTATCAACTGGGCTGGCCACGAATCAGGCTGGCGGGCATCGTTCCTCTCGTGCGAAATTCGACGATGCTTTTCCTTTACTCGTCCGGGTCGGTCGTTTTCACGGCATCGTCCACCTACCTGTTGTCGCTGTTGTCTACTCCCGATCAGGTCGGCTATTTCGGCGCGGCGGAACGCTTCGCGACGATCGCGCTTGCGCTGATGGGGCCGGCAGCGCAGGTGTTCATTCCCACCATCACGCGGCAGCTCGCACAGGGAGACATGCAAGGCGCGCACGAAACTACCCGGCGCGGCGCAACCCTGCTGATGGGATACGGATTGCTGATTTTTTGCGGCGCGCTGGCGCTGTCGCCTTTCGTTCTGCCTTTGATCCTCGGCCCCTCCTTTGGACCCAGCGCGCACGTCCTGCAGATTTTTGCGTGGATGTTCCCATTCGCTGCCTTTAACGAATTTGTGGCCGGCTACTTGTTCGTGCCGCGCAGGAAGGATCGTCTGCTTGCCATCGTGGGCATCGCCTCGGGGGTGGTTAATCTTGCCGCGGCGCTGATTCTTGCACCTCGATTCGGCGCCATAGGAATCGCACTCTCCCGGGTGATTGGCGAGGCGATGCTATCGGCCATACTGATGGGCGTCCTGATTCGCCTCGATATGATCAACCTCGTGCCGGGAGGCCAGCGGGCGCTAGGAATGGTCCGGGTGGCATGCGGCTTCCGGCCGCAGACGCGCCCCGCGAAGGACGAGTGAATTGGATGCTGGAAGGGAAAAGATTCCGGTCGTAATCTCTCCCCTTTATCTCCGCTTTAAGCACCGTGCAAACCAGGCCGCTTGCGCCCGAGAGGCGCGCTGCGCCAGGGCGTGCCGCTTACCTGAACCCGTCCGGGTTCTTCTCTTGCCACCGCCAGTGGTCGGCACACATCCGCTCGATGCCAAACTCCGCCTTCCACCCGAGCAGCTTCGCCGCAGCCGCCGGATCGGCATAGCACGAACCCACATCCCCCGGCCGCCGCGCCACGATCTCATACGGCACCGGCCGGCCTGACGCCTTTTCGAACGCGCCTACCACGTCGAGCACGCTATACCCCTGGCCCGTCCCCAGGTTCACCACAAAGCTCGCATCGTGCTTCTCCAGCGCGTCGAATGCCGCGAGGTGCCCACGCGCGAGATCCACGACATGGATGTAATCGCGCACCCCCGTGCCATCCGGCGTGTCATAGTCGCCGCCGAACACCCGCAGCTTCTCGAGCTTGCCCACCGCCACCTGCGCGACATACGGCATCAGATTGTTCGGCACGCCAGCCGGATCTTCACCAATCAGCCCGCTTTCATGCGCGCCCACCGGATTGAAATAGCGCAGCGTCGCAATGCGCCAGCTCGGGTCCGAGACTTCGAGATCGCGCAGCACCTGCTCGGCGATCAGCTTTGACTGTCCATAAGGGTTGGTTGCAGACAGCGGAAACGACTCATCGATCGGCGAGCTCTTCGGCACGCCGTAGACGGTCGCCGACGAGCTGAACACAAACTGCTTCACATTGCGATCGCGCATCACGCCTAGCAGCGTGAGCAGGCTGCCGACGTTGTTGCTGTAGTACTCGATCGGCTTCGACACCGATTCGCCCACCGCCTTCAACGCCGCAAAGTGGATAGCGCCTGTCACCAGATGCGCATCGAAAATGCGCTGCAGCGCTGCGTCGTCGCGCGCGTCGGCTTCGTAGAACGTCACGGCGCGGCCGGCGATCTGTTCGACGCGCCTGAGCGATTCGCGATTGCTGTTCACGAGATTGTCGATTACGACGACGTCGTAGCCGCCGTTCAACAGTTCGACACACGTATGCGAGCCGATGAAACCCGCGCCGCCCGTTACCAGAATCGTGCCCTTCGTGGCCATGCTGTTGCTCCGTTAGAGTGAAACGCCCGTCAAGTTGCGAACCAGGTCTTTATATTTTTCTACCACTACACGCTCGTCGAACTCGGCGGCGACTTTCTGCCGGCCGCGTTCGCCCATGGCGCGGCGTGCGTCGCCGCTCATGTCGAGCATCTGTGCGAGCCGGTCCGCCAGACTCTCCGCGTTGCGGACTTCGCACAGCAAACCATTGACGCCATCCGCGACCACTTCCCGACAGCCGGGCACATCGGTCGCGACAATCGGCCGGCCCATCGCCGACGCTTCCATCAGCGTGCGCGGCACGCCCTCACGATACGACGGTAATACGACACAATCCGCTGCGGCGATAAACGGCCGCACATCGTGCGCCTCGCCAAGATATTCGATCACGCCTTCCTGCTCCCACGCGGCCACTTCTTCCCGTGAGATCGCACTGGGATTATCCACGCCCACCGGCCCCAGCAGACGAAAGCGTGCCTGCGGGTAGCGTACACGCAAGCGCCGCGCGGCCTCCACGTATTCGCCCACGCCCTTGTCCCACAGCAGCCGGCCGATCAGCACGAAGTCGAAATGCGCCTTGTCCGGCAGCGGTGTGAAGGCGAACTGCTCGAGATCCACCCCTTCGCCATGTAGCAGACGGGCCCGTTCGGGATGCACGAGCAGCTTCTGATCGACGAAGGCGGCCTGATCGTCGCGGTTCAGAAACCAGACTTCACGCGGGAAGCGGAATGCAAAACGGTACAGCTTTTTCGCCACCTGCGCCGCGCGGCTCTGCTGGATGAAGACGTAGCCGAGCCCCGTGGTAACCGCGACCGAATCGACGCCTGCCAGCTTAGCCGCAATTGAGCCGTAGATGTTCGGCTTGATCGTATAGTGAAACACGATATTCGGGCGGATGGTCCGGTACTGGCGGTACAGCGCCCACAGCGTGCGCAGGTCGTCGCGCGGATTGGTGCCTTTCGATGCCATTGGCAGTTCGATGCAGCGGCAGCCCATCGCGCTCAGCAGATCGAACGTGCGGTCGCGCGGCGCGAGCACCGTCACCTCGACGCCGCGTGCCACCAGCTCGCGGATCAGCCCTTGCCGGTACGTGTAGATTGCCCACGCAGTATTGCAGACGAGTGTAATGCGCAGCGAAACATTGGAGACGTGAGAAACGTTGGGCTTCATGGAGGTTTTACGGGGGCTTCAGTTTCAGTGACCGGCACGCGGCGCAAGCAGCCTGCGTTTGACGGCCCGCAACGTGCGATACGGCATGACGAAATGCAGCAGATTCTTCGCGAGTCCCAGCCAGTCGTACAGGTTGCCCGCGTTGAAGTAACGCAGTTGCAGCCGCAGTGTCGAGCTCACCTGGCGGCGCCGTTTGGTCGCGCTAATGCCGCCTTCGTTCAGCTCGTAGTACAGGCCCAGCTCAGGCAGGTTCGCGCAGTCATAGCGTTTCATCAGACGCAGGAACAGATCCAGGTCTTCGGCCGAGCGGTAGTCCGCGCGATAGTTGCCCACCTCGCGCACCGCGTCGATCCGCAGCGTCATGGACGGGTGCGCGAGGCAATTGCGATAAAAGCGCAGGCGGCGGATTGCGTCCGGAGCGGCGGGCGGCGTCAGCATGAAGAGTGGCTGGCCATCGCGCGTGACCACCTGGGTCCACATGCCGAGGCCCGCCACCCGTGGGTTCGCTTCCAGATACGCGCGTTGTCTGGCGAGCCTGTGCGGCACAGTCAGGTCGCCTGCATCGATGCGGGCTGCATAGCGAAAGCCGCGCTCGGCGAGGGCGTCGATGCCGGTCTGCAGCGCTCTCTCGATGCCGCCGTTCTGCGGCATGCGCAAGACTTCGATCCGCAGGTTCGGCAGGGCAGGTGCGACGATCGGCGGCGTGCTGCCATCGTCGACGATCAGCACATGAACCGGCACGTCTTCGCTAAACGACGCGAGCGTGCGATCGACGTCGGCCTGGCCGTTATAGGCCGGTATCAGCACGGCAACGTCGTCGAGCGTGCTGCTCGCCGGCGCGCTGGGCGAACCGGTAAAGGGATGCGCGGATGCGGATGAATTCGTCATGAGCGCAGCTTGAGGCGGATGTAGTAAAGGTTGACCGAGGCAGCGGCCAGATAGCCCACCGCGAGTCCGACCAGCGCGCCATAGGCGCCCAGGCGCGGAATCGCCAGCAGATTGACGACGAACGCGACAGCCAGCGCCAGCAGCCACTTCGACAGCAACACAAACTTGGCCTGATATTTCAGCACGATCAGGTTGCCGATGGCTTCGATGCCGGCCGGCACGGAGAGCCATACGGCCCAGCGGAAAATTTCAATCGCACCTTCGTAGGCGGGCCCGAACACGCGGCGAATGATGATCCCCGCCAGCAGGTCGAGCACCACCGCGCCACCGATCATCAAGGCCGCGGTCATTGCCGTCAGGCGCCACATGTTACGGCGCAGGTGAGCAGGTTCTTGCACCCGGTAGACGAACGCAGGCGCGATGGTTTGCGCGAGCATTAGCGCGAGCGTGATCCAGTTCTCGTTCAGTTGCTGCGCGGCCGAATAGCGCCCGAGGTCGGCAAACGAAATGGCCCGCTCCAGCATCAGCCGGTCGAGCTTCAGAAACAGGTACATGCAGATCAGGCCGAGCCAGAACACCGTGCCTGCCGTGGCGAAGTGCCTGAAGAGCGAGCGGTCGAGATGCCAGCCGAGCTTGCCGCCATGGCGCCGGATGTAATACACGAGGAGCACGGCACCAATCGCCGCCGACTCCAGCGCCCACAGCCAGCCGAAGCGCGAGGGCGTGGTCGCCGCGCGCACCAGCAGATACACGAGCCCGGCCTTCACGACCGCGGTGCTCATGCTGGTGAGTAATTGCGGCTTGCTGTAGGTCATGCTCTGCAGCCACGAATTGATCACGCCCACGAACGGCTCGCGAAACAGCATCGTCACGGCCAGCCCGGCCAGCATCGCGCCGACCAGCGGATCGGTGAGCCCGGCGGCAATGCCGATCCAGGTGAGCAGCAGCGCGCCGGCCGAGACCGACAGGCGCAGCGCGAAGGCGCTGCCGAGCACGGTGCCCAGTTGCTCAGGCGGCCGCTTGACGATGGTCGGCACGAGGATTTCGGCGCCGCACACCCAGGTGATGGGCGAGAGCACCAGCAGCAGTGTATTGGCGTACTGCCATTTGCCGAAGGTATCCGGGCCGAAGTAGCGCGCCAGCATGCCACTAATGACGATGGCCACGGCGATCTGCGTGACCCGTTCCAGCCCGAGCCAGACGATATTCGCAAATGCCCGCGTCACGTCGGGATTGGCGAAGCGCGCGGATAAACGTTTGGGCGTCAACATCCAGCGCCTGCCCGCATCGCCGGATGTGACACGACTGTCGGTGCGATTGCCCACCTGGCCGTCCTGAGCGGCAACTTTGTGAGGGGAGGGCGTCAAAGCATTAGAATAGTCGTCAGTAAGGCGTGTCTGAAAAGCGCAATTATAAGTTGGAACCGGAGTGCCTCCGGCAAGGGCGCAGCGCGATGACCACTCATGACGCGGAACACCTATAAGGTGCCTGTCAACTTTTCCAATGCACGCAAGTGAGCCAATATGATCTCCAAATCTATATTCAAGGCGTATGACATTCGTGGCGTGATCGGCAAGACACTCGACGCCGATACCGCCCGGCTGATCGGCCGCGCGTTCGGCAGTGAAGTGCGTGCACAAGGCGGCGACGCCGTTGTGGTGGCCCGTGACGGTCGCCTGTCGGGCCCTGAACTGATCGCAGCGCTGTCCGATGGCCTGCGTTCGGCGGGCGTCGACGTGGTCAACGTCGGCATGGTGCCGACGCCGGTTGGCTACTTCGCCGCGAGCGTGCCGCTCAAGCTCGCAAGCGGCGAGCGTCGCGTCGACTCGTGCATCGTCGTGACGGGCAGCCACAATCCGCCGGACTATAACGGCTTCAAGATGGTGTTGCGCGGCGCCGCTATCTACGGCGAGCAGATCCTGGCGCTGCATCAGCGCATCGTCGACGATAACTTCGCAAGCGGCAGCGGCAGCTATACGGACTACGACATCGCCGACGTGTACCTCGATCGCATCGTCAGCGACATCAAGCTGGCGCGGCCGCTGAAGATCGTCGTGGATACCGGCAACGGCGTCG
>Ga0302178_10003519_pt1 | contig 11784 bp, 11 predicted proteins | sample I_Palsa_E1_3_FD_198790 | JGI IMG/M metagenome (GOLD analysis project Ga0302178, IMG submission 198790) | Peat permafrost microbial communities from Stordalen Mire near Abisko, Sweden - I_Palsa_E1_3 | ecosystem: Environmental > Terrestrial > Soil > Palsa > Peat permafrost | place: Sweden... | reverse complement strand
TGATCCGCGTGGCCAAGAAGAGCAAGAAGGGCAAGAAGGGCAAGAAGGGCAAGAAGGGAAAGTAGCTTCCCCAGCCTGGACGGCAGCGGTCCGGCGACGCACCGCTGCCGTCGCAGGCCCCCGCCGGCAGGATGTGCCATCGTGCCGGCCAGATCTGGTGAGCGATGGCTCCCGGATACGCCGTTTTGGGCATTTTGGGGATTGTTTGACGGGTCCCGGATTGGTCGCGACCCGGCCCCGCGCGCGGGGCCGGGATCCCGGTCATGGCGGGATCGCGTCCGAGCGGTCCGAGCGGGTCACCGGTGTCAAGGGCCCCGGCATGACGGTCCAGCGGTCTTGCAGTGCCTTTGACCTCTACGGAATGTTCACCTCGCGCGGCGGTGCGGACGCGTTGGACTGGGTACACCTTGGGCGCGGGCGGCCTGCGAGCCGTGCCCGGCAGGCGCAAGCGTTTGGTGAGGAGGCCCGGCAGTGGGCCCGCGGGTACCGGATGGAGGTGTTCTCCGGGTCTCGCGCGTTGTGCTGGGAAAGTCCGGTGCGATGCCGGGCGCGAGGCTGCGGCGTGCCGAGGCGGCGAGGAGGTGCCGTGGACGGTTTCTTGCTCACGTATGACGGCTTTGAGCCTGGGTCTGAAGGGCTTCGCGAAGCGCTGACCTCGACGGGCAACGGCTACCTGTGCACGCGCGGCGCGGCGGAGTGGGAAGAAGCCGACGGTGTGCATTACCCCGGCACCTACGTACACGGCGGTTACAACCGCGAGACAACGATCCTGAGCAGCGTGCCCGTGCTCAACGAGGATCTTGTTAACATGCCGAACTGGCTGGTCCTCCAGCTCCGCATCGAGGGCGGGGAGGCGATCAGGCTCGCCGACGTGGATCTGCTCGGTTACCGCCACGAACTGGACGTCCGGTACGCGACGGTCGTCCGCCACGTTCGTTTCCGTGATCCCGGCGGCCGGGAGACGACGCTGCACAGCCGCCGGTTTGTCAGCATGGGCGACCCGCACCACGCGGGGATCGAGTGGACGCTGGTGCCGGAGAACTGGTCGGGGCGCGTCGAGGTGGTCACGGCGATCGACGGCCGGGTGAGCAATGGCGGTGTCGCCCGCTACCGGCAGCTGGAGGCCCGCCACCTGAACCCCGTTTCCCCGCGGACCTTCGGGTCCGAGGTCGTCGCGCTGAAGGCCGAGACCCGGCAGTCGAATCTGTACATCAGTCACGCGGCCCGCACCCGCGTGTTCGCCGCCGATCAACCCCTCCAGGTCGAGCGGACGCTTTACCAGGTGGAGGACTATATCCAGCAGGTCCTCGGCTTCGACGTGCAACAGGGCACGACGACGCGGGTCGAGAAGATGGTGGCGTTCTACACGTCGCGGGACCCGGCGGTCAGCAACACGCTGGTGCGGGCGGCCAGGTCGGCGGCCCGCCACGCCGACTTCGCCGCGGCGTTCGCGCGCCACGCCGCGGCCTGGGACGAACTGTGGCAGGTATGTGACATGCGGGTGTCAGGAGATGAGAGCGTGCAACGGCTGCTGCGGCTGCACATCGCGCACGTGCTCCAGGTCTGTTCCCGTCACACCGCCGACCTCGACGCTGGGATGCCCGCCCGTGGGCTTAACGGGGAGGCCTATCGCGGGCACGTGTTCTGGGATGAGATCTATGCGTTCCCGTTCTTCAACGTCCGGCTGCCCGAGGTCACGCGCGGGCTGCTGATGTACCGCTACCGCCGGATGGGCGAGGCCAGGGCGGCGGCCCATGAGGCAGGATTCCGTGGTGCGATGTTCCCGTGGCAGAGCGGGAGCGAGGGAATCGAGGAGACCCAGCTGGTCCACCTCAACCCGGTCTCAGGCCTCTGGGAGCCCGACCTCAGCCGCAACCAGCGGCACGTGAACGCGGCGATTTTTTACAACATCTGGCACTACTTCCAGACCACCCATGACCAGACGTTTTTGCGCGATTACGGCGCGGAGATGATGCTGGAGATCACGCGTTTCTGGGCGTCCATCGCCCACTTCAATCCCGAGCGCGAGCGCTACGAGATCCACGGCGTGATGGGCCCGGACGAGTTCCACGACAAGTACCCGGGTGCGCTGCCGGGCGGGTTGCGCAACAACGCCTACACCAACGTCCTGGTGGCGTGGCTGTGCGGCATCGCCGGACGGCTGCTGCCACTGCTCCCCGCCAGCCGCGCGGAGGAGCTGCGCACGCGGCTGGGCATCGGCGACGATGAGCTGGCGGTGTGGCAGGACATGAGCCGACGGATGTTCATCCCGTTCCTCGGCGACGGGATCATCAGCCAGTTCGAGGGCTACGAGGACCTCGAGGAGCTGGACTGGGGCGCATACCGGGCGAAGTACGGCAACATTCAGCGGCTCGACCGGATCCTGCGTGCGGAGGGCAAGGACCCCAATCGCTACAAGGTCACCAAGCAGGCCGACACGGTGATGCTGTTCTTCCTGTTCAGGCAGGACGAGCTGCGCGAGATCTTCGGACGGCTCGGGTATGACTACCGTGCCGACACGGTGACGCGGAACGTCGGATACTACGACCGGCGGACTTCTCACGGCTCGACGCTGAGCTTTGTCACTCATGCCGGAGTACTCGCTACCATCGACCCCGAGAGCTCGTGGGACCGGTTCCTGATCGCGCTGCACAGCGATGCCGATGACATCCAGGGCGGGACCACGAAGGAAGGTATCCACATGGGTGTCATGTCCGGCACGCTCGACCTTGTCCAGCGGAATTACGCCGGCGCCCATGTCTACGACGATGTCCTGCACTTCAATCCCCAGCTCCCGAGCAGGCTCGATAGCCTGTCGTTCTCTTTGCAGTTCCGCCAGACCCCGATCCAGGTGACACTCACCGCCGATCACCTGACGCTGGCCGTCCACCCCGAGGCGGCGAGCCGGCCCGTCCGGGTCGCAGTCCGCGACGATGTCCGTGAGCTGCGCCCGGGCGACCAGGCCGTGTTCGAGCTCAGCCGGAACCCGGCGATCACCGGGCCCTCTACCCGAAACTGAAAAGAAGGCCGCATGCCGAAGTTCCAAGGAGCGATATTCGACGTCGACGGGGTGCTGGTCGACTCTCCGCACGAGAAGGCGTGGCGCGAATCGCTGCGCCAGTTGATGGAGTCCAGCTGGCGCGGCATCCGCGACCGCACCACGTGGTCGCCGGACGCCTTCACCTCCCACGTCTACCAGCAGTACGTATCCGGCAAGCCGCGCATGAGCGGCGCCCGCGCCGCCCTCGACTACTTCGGTGTCCCCGACGCCGAAAACCGCGTCACCGAGTACGCACAGCTCAAGCAGCAGATGGTCGTGCGTCTCATCGAGGCCGGTGACTTCACCGCCTATCCCGACGCGCTGCGGTTCGTCATCGCCACCAAGGACGCCGGGATGCTCGTCGCGGACGCGTCGTCGTCGAAGAACGCGGGATTGTTCCTGCGCCAGATCCGGCTCGACACTTTCGCGCAGGAGCAAGGCATCTCCTCGCCGACGCTTCGGCCCGGGCTGACGCTGCTTGACTACTTCGACGCCGACGTGTCCGGACGCGATTTCGCCCACGGCAAACCCGACCCCGAGATCTTCCTGACCGCCGCGCACGAGCTCGGCGTCGAGCCGGGCCACGCGATGGTGATCGAGGATGCGTCCGCCGGGGTCCAGGCCGCCAAGGCCGGCGACATGGCCGCGATCGGCATCGCCCGCGCCGGCGACGCCGACCTGCTGGCCGCGGCCGGCGCGGATCTGGTGGTCACCACACTCGATGACGTCGACACCACGGCCCTCGCCGCAGGACAGCTCGCGACGCGCAAGGCTTAGGTTGGACGCATTTCTCGGGTATCCAAGTCCAGGCGGCCGCGAGGCGATCACGCTGGTGTGGCGCGCTGCTCAGCGATCGAGTTGCCGCCGTCCACGACCAGGTATTGCCCGGTGATGTAGGACGCGCCGGGGCTGGCCAGCCAGGCAATTGCGGCGGCGACCTCGTCGGGTGAGCCGCTCCGGCCAGCTGGGGTGGCCTGCCCTTGGCCGCGCTCTTCCGGGGTCTGCGAGCCGGTCGCTATCCAGCCTGGGGCGACGGCATTGACGGTGATTCCGTGCCGTGCGGTGTCGACGGCGGCTGCGCGGGTGAGGCCGACCATGCCCGCCTTGGCGGTGGCGTAACCGACGTCCGCCCGGATCGCCATCACCGGGCCGGTCACGCTGGCCACCATGATGATCCGCCCCCAGCCGCGGCTGGTCATGGCCGGCACCGCCGCCTTGGTGACCAGGAAGGCGGAGGTCAGGTTGCGGGCGAGCGCAGCCTGCCAGGTCACCAGGTCCATGGACTCCACTGTGCCGGACTCGAACACGGGGTCAGCGGCTGAGATCATGCCGGCGTTGTTGACCACGATGTCCAGGCGGCCCCATTGCTCCAGCGCAGCCGACACCAGCCCGGACGCCACGCCGGCCTCGGTGAGATCGCCGATGATCCCCGCCGCGTCGAAGCCAGCGCTGCGCAGTTCGCTGACCCTGTCCTGGATCCGGGCCGTGGTGGCGCTGATCATCACGGCGGCACCGAGTTCGGTAAGCAGCCTGGCGGTGGCGAAACCGATGCCGTCGGGAGCGCCCGCCCCGGTGACCACCGCCACCCGGCCGGACAGGTCAAACGCCGCTGGGATGGGCATCGTCCAATCCTAGTAGGGCTGGATGCCAGATCCCCCGGGCCCGCGGGAAGGCGGCAGCGAGGCCGGCCGGTGGCGGCCGGCGGGCCGCGAGATAACCTTCGGGCCTATGGTGGAGCGCCGAGCTGTCACCGGATCCGGGGCTGACCGGATGACCTCCGCACTACGCGTGGAGAACATCGACGCGGCCGCCCGCTGCGTCGATCCGGCCTTCCTGAACAGCCCGCAGGTCGTCGATGCCTCGATGACGCGCAGGATCGGCGGGGAGCTCATCCTCAAGCTGGAGATCTTCAACCCAGTACGCTGCTTCAAGGGACGCGGCGCCGACTTCTTCATGCGTGGCGTCGGTCCGAACACACAGGTGGTATGCGCGTCCGCGGGCAACTTCGGCCAGGCCATCGCCTACGCCGCCCGCGGCCGCGGGATCCGGGCCACAGTGTTCTGCGCCGGAAGCGCGAACCCCGTGAAGGTCACCCGCATTCGCGACCTCGGCGCCAACGTACGGCTGGGCGGCGCCGACTTCGATGCGGCCAAGGACGCGGCCCGGGCCTATGCCTCCGGCGAGGAGGGCCGCTTCTTCGTCGAGGACGGACACGAGCCGCGCATATCGGAAGGCGCAGGCACGATCGCGGCCGAGCTCGCACCGCTCCAGCCCGACGTGATCTTCGTACCTGTCGGGAACGGCGCGCTGATCAGCGGTATCGGCTGCTGGATGAAGGCGCGTTCGCCAGGCACCCGCATCGTCGGCGTCTGCGCCGCTGGCGCGCCGGCGATGGCAGAAAGCTGGCGGCACGGCCACCTGATCACATCCGCCGAGGTGACGACCATCGCGGACGGCGTGGCCGTCCGGGTGCCGGTTCCAGCGGCACTGGAGTGGATGAGCGAGTTCGTCGACGACATGATCCTCATCGGCGACGCGCAGCTCCGGGAGGCGCTGCGGATAGCTCGCGACACCATCGGGTTGATACTCGAGCCTTCCGGCGCGCTCGGAATCGCCGCAGCGCTGCATCACCAGATCCCGGGCCGGAAGCCCGCGGCCATCGTGACCGGAAGCAACTTCTCCGCCGACGTCCTCGCCGAGCTGATCACTGAACAGCCGTCTTGATCGCAGAACCAAGCGCCGCGAGCATGCTGCGGCTCAGCCGAGGCCATCGGCTCAGCCGAGGCCATCGGCACCGACGGGCACAGCCGATTCGTCGAGCAGCATGTCGGTGACGGGCCGCGGACTGCCGTCCAGGTCCAGAACGGGGGTGGCCTCCTTGTACCAGGATGACCTGCCCGAGGAAACAGCCAAGCCGGATCGGCCCAAGCGTCGAAATTCCGCCGTTGCACCGAGGAACCCAGGGTGTCAGCGATTGTCTTCCGCGGATCGCCAGACTATGATCATGATTTAGCTGGCTCGACCAGTCAAGCTACGGCTCGTCGCGAACGACCGACGTCCGCCTGCGGACTGGATCGCAGTCCGAACGCCCAGCTTCGTGCCCTCGCGGCGAGAATGGTGAAGTCGATGGAAGCGGATTTCGCGGATGTAGCGACGGTGGACCACGTCGGTCTCACTGTCACGAACCTGGACGCTGCGATCGCTTGGTACCAGGCGGTTTTCGGATTGTCGGTGTTGCAGGGCCCGGACGTGATCGGCGGAGCCGAGGAGCGGGTGGCCGATATCTTCGGCCCTGGAGTCGGGGATTTCCTCATTGCCTATCTGGGCTCGGCGTCGGGCCCGCGGCTTCAGCTCTTCCAATTCTTCCAGCCGCCGGTCGAGCGGCGTTCGGAGACCTTTGAGTTCTGGCGGACCGGCATCTCCCACCTCAGCCTGGCCTGCGCCGACGTGCCGCAGGCAGTCGCCCGGCTCGAGGCGCACGGAGGCCGGCGCAGGAGTGGCATCCACGGAGCACTACCCGGACCGATCTATTGCTACTGCGAGGACCCGGACGGGAATGTGATCGAGCTGATCACGTCGGTCCCCTGAGGCGTCAATCGCTGGCCAGTTCGTCGGTGGCGGTTCGTCCGGCGTCGGCGGTCCGGCGCAGGAAGTCGGCGAGCAGGTGGAGTTCGGCATCGCTGTATCCGGCGCAGATCTGGTCCAGTGCGGTGTTCATGCCTGAGTAGAGCTGCAGCAGTTCGGAGTTGCGGTCGCGCAGGGCGCGGATGAGAACGGCGCGGCGGTCGGAGGTGCCGCGGTCGCGGGCCACCCAGCCGCCGCGTTCGAGCCGGTCGATGATGCCGGTCATGGTGGCCGGGTGCAGCCCGGCGCGTCGCGCGATGGCGCTCGGGCTGAGCGGGCCGTTCCGGTTGATGAGATCAAGGCAGTCCAGGTCGACGTCCTTGAGCTCAACGCGGGCGCCGACGTGATGGTTCAGCAGGGACAGCTGGATGCTCAGCTCGCGCAGCGACTCCTTGACGGCCGTCCCCAGCCGCCGTCTGCCTCGCGCGGAGTCAGCATCCTCAGATGATATGGAATTCATATGATATGATCCTAGTGTCTTATGGAATACAGAGGAAACGATACTCCCCGAAGGGCCTCAGATGAAACTCACGATCTTCGCCGCGACCGGCGGCATCGGCCTGCAGCTCCTCGAGCAGGCCGTCGATGCAGGTCACGATGTCACCGCGGTCGTCCGCCACCCCCAGAAACTGCCTGGCCAGCTGTCCAGCCAGGTACGCGTCGTCTCAGCCGACCTGGCGGCCCCGGACCCGGCCACACTCGCGTCCGCGGTCCAGGGAGCCGATGGCGTGCTCTCCGGCCTGGGACCGCGATCCAACGCCGAGACCGGGATCGCCGCCCGGGGCACCCAGGCCATCGTCGCGGCGATGAAGGCCGCCGGCGCGCGACGCATCGTCGTCGTCAGCGCCGCGCCCATCGGCACCGTGCCCTCACCCGCCAGGCCGAACCCGCCCAAGCACGACCCGGGCGACGGCTTCATCATGCAGCACCTGCTCAACCCGCTGATCAAGGTCGCGTTCCGCAAGCACTACGCCGATCTCGCGCAGATGGAAGACATCCTCCGCGACAGCGACCTGGACTGGACTGCCGTACGACCGCCGCGGCTGACCGACAAGCCCCTGACCGGCACCTACCGGACCGCCCACGGCCAAAACCTCCGCCGCGGCCTCGTCATTTCACGCGCCGACGTCGCCCAGTACATGCTCCGCGCTCTCCAGCAGCCCGAGACCATCAAACAAACCATCGGCGTCGCCAGCTAGAGGGTTCCAGAATCTGAAAGCGCGGCCCCTTTGATATGTCTGATCGCGCCGTTCGGCGACATACCCGCCGATCGCGCGAATGTGGCTGGAACCGAAATTTTCGGAACGGGCAGTGGTGCTTGTCCCGGACAATCAGTGAGCAGCCTCACTAAGTGGGACCGGGATCGGGATGCCTACGGTCGCGTTTCTGGGTGGCCAGGTTGGTCACGCCGTACACCACGGAGCCGTTCACAGGGCCCGGACGTTCTGGCGTTCGAGGGTGCTTGGGTGCTGAGGGTCGGTTGCGGCGGGCGGCCGGGTTTGGGCCCTGGAGTCGGCGGGCCGGGCCGGGAGGCCGAAGATGGCCACGAGAGCACCGGCGGCGGCGACGGCGCCGGCGACGAGGCAGCCTCCGGCGAAGCTGTGCAGGAAGGCGAGGACCGCGGCGTCCTTCAGCCGGGATCCGAGCTGGGCGAACCCGGCGTGGCTGGTCTGCTGGGCAGCGATCACGGCGCCGCCGACCGATCCCCTGGCGGCGCTGATGGCCCGGGCCGGCAACCCAGCCGGGAGCGTGGCGGCCAGCCGGCTGGTGTACAGGGAGGCGGTCAGGCTGCCGATGACGGCGACGCCGAGGGTGCCGCCGAACAGCCTGGTCGCGTCGTTGACGGCCGACCCGACGCCGGCCTTGTGCTTCGGGACGGCGCCCATGATGGCCTCGGTGGCCGGCGCCTGGGTCAGCCCCATCCCGGTCCCGAACACGATCATCTGCGCCGCGAGTACCCAGAACGAAGTCGCCTGGGACACGGTAGAGATCCACAGCAGCGCCGCGCAGAACAACACCAGCCCGCCGCCGACGATGATCTTGTTGCCGATGCGGACGGCCAGCCTGGTCCCGGTCACCGAGGCGACCGCGACCGACCCGGCCACCGGCAGCAGCCGCACCCCGGTGCCCAGCGGGCCGAACCCCTTGACGACCTGGAAGTACTGTGTCGCCAGGAAGATGAAGCCGTTCAGGGCGAAGAACGCGATGGCCACCGACCCGCTGGCGGCGGTGAAGCGCGGGTTGCGGAACAGCGCGATGTCCAGCATCGGATGCGCAGTGCGGGCCTCGGCCGCCGCGAAGGCGGCCAGCAGGGCCGCGCCGGCGGCCAGCGTCCCGATGGCCCGCGCCGAACCCCAGCCCCAGTCGGGTGCCTGGATGATCCCCAGCACCAGCGCGCCCATCCCGGCCGCCGACAAGATCAGCCCCCGCCAGTCCGTCCGCGGCGTGCGCGGGTCCCGGGAAGTCGGGACGGCCCAGGCGGCCAGGGCGGCCACCCCGGCCGCCACCGGGACCATGAACACGAAGACACTGCCCCACCAGTAGTGCTCAAGGAGCCAGCCGCCGACAATAGGCCCAGCGGCGATCCCGACTCCGGAGGTGGCACCCCACAGGCCGATCGCGGCCGCCCGCTCGCTTCGGCCGGTGAAAACGTTGGTCAGCAGCGACAAGGTGGCCGGGAAGATCATCGCGGCACCGAGCCCCATGACCGCCCTGGCCCCGGTCAGCTGACCGGTGGAGTTGGCGAGCGAGCCGGCCAGGCTGGCGGTGCCGAATACGCCCAGGCCGGCCAGCAGCATTCCCTTACGTCCCAGCCGGTCGGACATGCTGCCGGCGACCAGGACGAGCGCGGCGAAGACCAGGTTGTAGGCATCCACCACCCATTGCAGGTCCGTGGTGGTGGCGCCGGTCTGCCGCACCAGTGCAGGCAGGGCCACGTTCACGATCGTGACGTCCAGGCTGATGATGAACGCCGCCAGGCACAGCGCGAGCAGCGTGATGCGCTTGCGTGCGGGCGGGATCTCTGGCGGCGGGGTCATGTGCGTGCCTCCTGTGCTGGCGCCTGGTCCGGCGGGCCCGGACCCGGTATGATTGACTAAACCGACTACCGGTCTAACTATCTAGACCGACAGTCGGTTCGTCAATCGATTTTCGAGAGGGCTGGGTTGCGTGCCTGACCGGGTGAACCAGAACGTCGCGCGCGGAGCGGCGACCCGCGAGCACCTGCTCGAGGTGGCCACCGCGCTGTTCGCCGAACGCGGGTACGAGGCGACGTCGATCGATGCCGTCCTGCAGGAATCCGGCGCCAGCCGGGGTTCGCTCTATCACCACTTCAAGGGGAAGGACGTCCTGTTCGAGGCGGTACTGGAAGCGCTGGAAACCGACGTCGGGCGGCGCACCATGGAGGCAGCCGCCGGCGCGCCCGGCCCGGCGGCCGCGCTGAAAGCCGACTGCCTGGAATGGGTCCGGATCGCCAGGGACCCGGTGATCCAGCAGATCCTGCTGATCGACGCGCCCTCGGTACTCGGGTGGCAGCGCTGGCGAGCCCTGGGGGAGCGCCACGCCCTCGGGCTGATCAAAGGAGCCCTCGCGGCGATCGCCAGCCAGGGAGGACTCGCGCCCGACCTGGTTGAGGTGTTCTCCCACGTCATCCTGGCCGCGATCGACGAGATCGCGCTGTTCGTCGCCCGCTCGGACTCACCCGACGCGGCCACGCTGGCCGGGACCGGAGCGATCGACGAGGTCCTGTCCCGCCTGCTCGCCAGCCCGAACGAACCGAGCCACTCGCCCCCGGTCACAGCGTCGCCCCGGCCGTAGACCGCTTGCTGGATAATGGCGTAGACAAACCACGATGCCGGCAGCGGACAGGACGGTGTTCCGTGGAGACCTTCTGGGAGTCGTTCCGTCTTGACCCGCGGCAGCCGGGGCACGCGTCGATGCGCGCTTCGGACGCCGACCGGGAGATCGTCCGCGCCGCGCTCGCCGATGCTTTCGCGGACGGGCGCCTCACCCGCGAGGAGTACGACGACAGGCTGAACACCCTGTACGGCAGCCGGACCCTCGGTGAAGTGTCCTCCCTCGTCACCGATCTCGTGCCGCTTGACAGCCCGCCGATGGCACCCGCGCCGCTCCTGCGCGCGGATTACAGGACGCGCGGCGCGCGCAAGTGGCGCAAGGACGTGGAGGAGTCATTCGCGGCCTTCCTCGTCCCTAGCATCATCTGTACGGTGATCTGGATCGCTGTCGCCGGCCGCGGCTTCTTCTGGCCCGCGTTCCCGATGCTGTTCCTCGGGATCAACCTCGTTAAGACTGTCGTGCAGCGCGAATCGGTCATCGAGCGCGAGGTCCTCCGGCTGGAAGAGCAGGCGGCCAAGGACACCGCTCCGGAACTCCCCGCCGAACACGGTGACCCGGACGATGCAACGGAAGGGCGATAGAACTGCGGCCGCAGTCGGGGTGGCCTGATCACCCGACGGCCAGGAACGGCTCGGGCTGGGCCAGCCTGCAGACCCGCCGGAAGGACAAGAACACCCGCATGCAGCGCCAGTAGCGGCCCAGGCCGGACAGGCGCCCGGCGCTCCGTCCCGCGGCGATGGAGGTGCGGAACGGAGCGCCGACGCAGACGACAGCTAGCCCAGGGGCGAGCGCGCCGCCGAGCTGGGCGGAATCTTGGGCGGCCAGGCCCTCAAGGAACGAACCGGCCCGGGCGAATTGCGGCACCCCGCTGGCCGCGCTGTGGTCATGGATGGTGGTCATGAATCCGTTGTACGGACCGGCCACCGGCGGCGAATCGGGTAACTGCCCGATCTTTCTGTCAGGTTCCGGGCGCGCACCCGCTCCAGGTGCCACCGCCGTGACGTCGAGCTTGGCGAGAGCTCCGAGGATGCGATCGATTGGCTGCTACTCGTTCATCAGATCGGGTCCTACCCCAGCGAAGGATGCGCCGGGTCGTCGGCCGGTCCGGCTTAGGTCGGGGAGGCGCTGGATGCTTCGCCGTCCCCGGCGGCCAAGGCGTTGGTCAGCCCTTCGAGGTCCGCCACGGTCACGGTGAGCGCCGAGTGGCCACTTCGGCGAAGCGGTGATGGCACCTTCTCCGCGAAATGGATGCACACCCCCGCGTT
>Ga0302178_10003511_pt1 | contig 11802 bp, 11 predicted proteins | sample I_Palsa_E1_3_FD_198790 | JGI IMG/M metagenome (GOLD analysis project Ga0302178, IMG submission 198790) | Peat permafrost microbial communities from Stordalen Mire near Abisko, Sweden - I_Palsa_E1_3 | ecosystem: Environmental > Terrestrial > Soil > Palsa > Peat permafrost | place: Sweden... | reverse complement strand
GCCCGGGGGCAGGTGTGACCGACACGCCACCGAAACATTGGCATCAGTGTCGCAAAGAAACGGTCACGAGATGATATGGAATTCTTCCGAATCGCTTGCAAAGCGTTGCTTCCCAGTGTGTAATCACAGCAGTGTCATTTCGGAAAGCCAAACCGGATTCGGTGTCGCAGACCGAGATTCGATCATTTGTTCGAATCGGGATGGCCGCACATCAAAACAGTGGTGACATTCGCGATCAACAAAAATCAGATTGAGGAGGGCGGAGCATGTCCTTAGAACACCTTCGGGGCCTAATGGGAGGCACCCCGCACACCACTACCGGCGCGCCAGTAACAGGCGTAACCCCAAGGCCCCATTTGAGTTTGGTCCCTTTGGTCCCCTTGGTTCCCGATATCGTCGTCGACGAATTCGAGTCCACAGAGATCGAGGCCGACAGCTGGCAGGACCAGGCGTTGTGCGCTCAGACGGATCCCGAGGCGTTCTTCCCCGAGAAGGGCGGCTCCACCCGCGAGGCCAAGAAGATCTGCCTTGGCTGCGAGGTACGGAGTGAATGCCTCGAGTACGCCTTGGCTCACGACGAGCGGTTCGGCATCTGGGGCGGGCTTTCCGAACGGGAACGCCGCCGCCTCAAGCGCGGAATCATCTGACCCGCACGAGCTGACGCCGGCGGGCTACCCGCCGGCATCGCGTCCGGCGTCTACTCGTCGTCGATCGTCGGGTCGATGACCGAAGGTTCGACGTCCAGATAGGTGGCCACCTGAGCCACCAGAATCTCATGCAGCAAGTCAGCCAGCTCGACGGTGTCTTTAGCCCGTCGCTCAATCGGCTTGCGGAATAACACAACTCGTGCGCGCGTCGCGCTTCCGCGGACATCGACGCCGGCGCCGATCAACCGGGCCAAAGCGATCGGCCCGTCTGCCACCACCTCCGGCGGCCACTGCACGCTGTCAGGATCCTTCGCCGAAATCCGGGGGATCTCGTCGACCGCGACATCGAGCCCGGACAACCGCTCCTGCCACCGTCGCTCGATGGGCTCGTAAGCCTCGAGGACGGCCATGTCGAAGCGTTCGGATCGGCTGCGCCATCCAGGCACAGTCGGCGGCAGCAGCGGCCCGCGCATATCGCGGCCGCGGCGCGAGACTCTTCTTCCCACTGGGCGGCCGCCGCGCGGGACATCGCGCGAATGGCTCACTCGGCGATGGTAACGGTTGGGCATACCGTGCCGACTGCTTGCGCGTGTCCGACGCGGCGCAAGAGTTTTTGCGCGATAACCTCTCGATCGTGAACGTTCCGCGTCGCTGTTGCCGACCCGGGTGTCCGCATTACGCGGTGGCGACGCTGACCTTCGTGTACTCGGATTCGACGGCGGTTATCGGTCCGCTTGCGATTGCCCACGAGCCGCACTCATGGGACCTCTGTGTCAACCATGCCGGCCGCATCACCGCGCCTCGAGGCTGGGAACTCGTCCGGCACTCCGGCCCGCTGTCCGCCACCAACCCCGACGAGGACGATCTGATCGCGCTCGCCGAAGCGGTGCGAGAAGGTCGCGGCGTGGCTGTCGGAGCTGCGCCGGTCACCGGATTCCACGAGGCGGGCGGCCAGTGCAGCGCCGCTCCGGCCGAAGTGCCGTCCGCAGCTGTGCTCACGTCGGTCGCTCAGCGCCCGGCCGGCACCGGACGCCGCCGCGGTCATCTTCGGGTGCTGCCCGACCCCGCCGACTAGCGACCCGTCCCGGCTGCCCAGCGGACCGTGCCGGTCCGCCCCGTCGCCCGGCTAGGCTGACGATACTCAGATCATTGTCGTCGTCAGGAGCCTTCGATGTCTCGGCCCGCTGCGGCTGTCCACCGTGTGATCAAGGCGTATGACGTGCGGGGTCTGGTCGGTGCAGAAATCGACGAGTCGTTCGTCGCCGAGGTCGGCGCGGCGTTCGCCAGGTTGATGCGTGACGAGGGCGCGCAGCGCGTCGCCATCGGCTACGACATGCGGGACAGTTCGCCGTCGCTGGCGGCGGCCTTCGCAACCGGGGTCACCGGTCAGGGTCTCGACGTAGTCCGCATCGGCCTCGCGTCGACCGATCAGCTCTACTTCGCCTCCGGGCTCCTGGACTGCCCCGGTGCGATGTTCACCGCGAGCCACAACCCGGCCGCCTACAACGGCATCAAGATGTGCCGGGCCGGCGCCAAGCCGGTCGGCGCGGAGACCGGGCTGACCGTCATCAGCGACGACATCATCGCCGGGATACCCGCCTACGACGGGTCCAACGGAACCATCGTCGACAAAGACGTGCTGGCCGAATACGGCGACTTTCTGCGTTCGTTGGTCGACATCTCCGAACTGCGCCCGCTGCGGGTCGCCGTCGATGCGGGTAACGGGATGGCAGGCCACACCACGCCTGCGGTGCTCGGCGCGATCGACTCGATCACGCTACTGCCGTTGTACTTCGAGCTCGACGGCTCGTTCCCCAACCACGAAGCCAACCCGCTGAATCCGGCCAACCTCGTCGACTTGCAGGCTTTCGTGCGCGACACCGGCGCCGATATCGGGCTGGCGTTCGACGGCGACGCCGACCGGTGTTTCGTCATCGACGAGCGCGGCCTGCCTGTGTCGCCGTCGACCGTCACTGCGTTGGTGGCTGCGCGCGAACTGCAGCGCGAGATCGGCGCGACGGTGATCTACAACCTGATCACGTCGCGGGCGGTGCCCGAGCTCGTGGTCGAGCGCGGCGGCACGCCGGTGCGGTCGCGGGTCGGGCACTCCTATATCAAGGCGCTGATGGCCGACACCGGCGCGATCTTCGGCGGCGAGCACTCGGCGCACTACTACTTCCGGGACTTCTGGGGCGCCGACTCCGGGATGCTGGCGGCGCTGCACGTGCTGGCCGCCCTCGGCGAGCAGCACCGCCCGCTGTCCGAACTGACCGCCGACTACCAGCGCTACGAGGCCTCCGGCGAGATCAACTTCACCGTGGCCGATGCCGAATCATGCGTCGACGCGGTGCTGAAGTCCTTCGGTAGCCGGATCCACTCGATCGATCACCTGGACGGGGTGACTGTCGACATCGGTGATGGCAGCTGGTTCAACCTGCGCAGCTCCAACACCGAGCCGCTGCTGCGACTGAACGTGGAAGGTCGGTCCGTCGAGGACGTGGACGCCGTCGTCGAGCAGGTTGCCGGTGTGATCCGGCGACAGGTGGACCAGGTCGGCCAACCCGAGGTCGTCATGTGAGCGCCGCACAAGCCACGATCGACCTCGACGACACCGAAGCCCTGCTCGCCGCCGATCGCGACGGCCTGCTGCGGGCGGCGTCGATGGCCGGCGCACAGGTACGCGCGGTCGCATCCGCGCTGGACGAGGGTGCGCTGGACTCCGTGCGTGGAGAGGACCGCCCCCGCACCGTGATCTGGGTTGCCGGACGCGGCCCCGCCGAGACCGCAGGCACCATGCTGGCCGCGACGTCAGGCGGCTCGGTGCCCGCCCCGATCGTGATCGCTGCCGAGGCGCCGCCATGGATCGGTGCGCTGGACGTGCTGATCGTGGCCGGCGAGGACTCCGGCGACCCGGCACTGGTCGGCGCCGCCGCGAGTGGAGTGCGTCGCGGTGCACGTGTGGTGATCTCGGCGCCCTACGACGGCCCGCTGCGAGACGCCACCGCTGGCCGGGCGGCGGTGTTGGAGCCCAGGCTGTCGGTCGGCGGCGACTTCGGTCTGTGCCGATACCTGGCCGTCGGGCTGGCTGTTCTGCAAACCATCGATCCCCGGTTGCAGATGGACTTGGCGGCGCTGGCTGACGAGCTGGACGCGGAGGCGTTGCGCAACAGCGCCAGTCGCGAAGTCTTCACCAATCCGGCCAAGACGCTGGTCGATCGCATGTCGCGGCGCCGTGTTGTGCTGGCCGGTGACTGTGCCGCGACGCTGACGCTGGCCCGGCACGGCTGTGGAGTCCTGCTGCGGATCGCCCACGAGGTGGCTGCTGCCGCCGGCTTGGCGGACGCACTGACGGCGCTGCGGGCGGGAGCCGGATCGGGGTTCGTCGACCCGACGGAGGCCTTGTTTCACGACGAGGAACTCGACGGGCCGATCGCCGAGCGCCTGCGGGTGCTGGCGTTGACATTGGCAGCCGAGCGCGCGGTCGTCGGATCGCGGGTCGCCGCGTTCGACGACGTCACCATCGTCGGCGCCGAGGACGTGCCGGATCTGCCGGACGGGCGCCGGGCCCTGGCCAGTGCGGGTCGGGCCGAGCAGCAGCTGGCTACGTTGGCGGTCCGGCTGGAGATGGCGGCGGTTTATTTGCGGCTGGTACGGGGATAACTGGTTCTGAGGTAATGCAAGTGCAATTGCTGCGGGGAGCGATACGGACGTACGCGTGGGGGTCACGGACCGCCATCGCGGAGTTCACTGGTCGCCCCGTGCCCGCCGCCCACCCCGAAGCCGAGCTGTGGCTGGGTGCCAATCCGGGTGATCCGGCCTTCCTGGAAGAGCCGGGCGGCGAAGTCTCGTTGCTGCAGGCGCTGGTCGACGACCCCGATGGTCAGCTCGGCCCGGCCGCTCGCGCCCGGTTCGGCGACGCCCTGCCGTTCCTATTGAAAGTGCTGGCGGCTGACGAACCGTTGTCGCTGCAGGCGCATCCCAGCGCCGCACAAGCCGCCGAGGGCTACCAGCGCGAGGAACGGCGCGGAATTCCCGTTACTTCGCCGGTGCGCAACTATCGCGACTCCAGCCACAAGCCCGAGCTGTTGGTGGCGTTGCATCAATTCGAGGCGCTTGCGGGATTCCGTCCCGTCGCCCAGACCATCGAACTGCTGCGCGCGCTGGCGGTGTCCGATCTGGACCCCTACATCGACCTGTTGGACGACCAGTCCGACGCCGACGGCCTGCGGGCGTTGTTCACCACCTGGATCACCGCGCCGCAGCCCGACATCGACGTGCTGGTATCCGCGGTGCTGGACGGTGCGATCCAGTACGTCAGCGCTGCCGCAACGAAATTCGAGGCCGAGGCCAAAACAGTGCTGGAGCTGGGTGAGCGATACCCGGGCGACGCCGGCGTGCTCGCCGCGTTGCTGCTCAACCGGATAACGCTGGGACCAGGCGAGGGCATCTTCTTGGCGGCCGGCAATCTGCACGCCTATCTGCGCGGAGTCGGTATGGAGGTGATGGCCAACTCCGACAACGTGTTACGGGGTGGCTTGACCCCCAAACACGTCGACGTGCCCGAACTGCTGCGGGTGCTGAACTTCACCCCGACCACCGAGTCCCAGCTGCGGGCCCAGACGCATCCCGATGGTCTGGGACTCGTCTACGACACGCCCACTGAGGAATTCGCCGCGGCACTGCTGACCCTCGACGCCGACCATGTGGGCCACGAAGTCGACGCGCCGTCGCGCCACGACGGTCCACAGATCCTGTTGTGCATCGAGGGGTCGACGGCCGTCTGCGGCAAGTCCGGGATGCTGACGCTGACCCGTGGCGCGGCAGCCTGGGTGGCCGCTGACGACGGCCCGATCCGGCTGATCGCCCACGAACCGACGAAGATCTTCCGGGCTACCGTCGGCCTCTGACTAGCGGGACGCCAGCGCGCCGTGGCGTTGGGCCCGGGCCGAGCGGCGCTCCGCGAGCCACAACCGCACGTTGTGCCTGACCGTGCGACCGACCAGGCCCGCTGACGGCACCATGTAGAGGCTGTCCAGCAACGAGAACCTGCGCAGAAACCATTCGGCGAGAACGGGATCGGTCTCGGCCGCGCCGAGAAACTGGTCGAACAGACTGCCCACCGGGCGGTACCAGCGCGGTTGGTGGCCGGTCGCGTGGTGGAAGGCGAAGTCGCCGATCGCGGTCATCATCCACACCGGATAGGTGGTCTTGGACGTAGCGATATTCACCTCGCGAGCAATGTCCTCGTCCGACTCGTTGGCCAGCGCCCGGCGCAGATGACCGGCCTGCAGCGAGGTCATCGTCATGCCCTGCCCGTAGGTGGGATCGAAGCTGGCCACCGCGTCACCAAGCGGCAGAATCCCGGCCGGAAACCGGTCCAGCTTGTGGTAGCGGCGCCACCGGCTGGTGGGGTAGCGGTGGAAGGCCGCCTCGCCGACCGGCTCAGCCAGGTCTAATGCAGTCGAGATACGTTCGGGCAGAATCTTTTTGGCGAGCGCAAGCATCTCGGCAAAGGTTTGTGGAGGCTTGACTTTGCCGACGCCGAAGGTGGTCAGCGTCCACGTGCCGTCCTCGTAACCGAGCAGTCCCAGCCCGAGCGGTTGCTGACGGGACGCGCCCGCCACGATCACCCGCTCGCGCACCGCCCCCTCCGGCAACCGAAGTTGGTGTGACGCATAGCCGATGCCGACCTCGACGGTCTTCTCCGGCGGGCGCTCAAAGCCCCACTGCTCCAGCCAGACCGGCAACCTGGTGCCGCGACCGGCCGCGTCGACCACCAGGTCGGCGACGACGAAGTCAGGCTCATCGTTTTCGCTGTCGAGGTACACCCCGGTGACCCGCTGCGCGTCGACGTCGAACCGCGGCTGGGCTACCGAACGACGCTGGATCTCGACGTTGGGAATCTGGTAAACCCGTTGCCGTATCTGCCATTCCAGCTGCGGGCGGCTGGGCACATACGCGGTGAACTCGTCGCGCAGCGTGTGCCCGGTGCCCAGCACATGTCCGGCAGCGCCGAAGTAGATGCAGTCCGGCCGGTTCTCCAGGATGGGAACACCGGCGGCCACCATGTCGTCGAGCAGACCGGGGAACAGCCCGTCGAACTCCATCGCACCGCGGGCCATCAGCAGGTGCACGTGACGGCCCTGTGGGACGGCGGTGCGGTTGCTCGGCGTGCTCGGGAGTTCGTCTCGCTCGAACACTGTGACGCGACCGTAGAACTCGGACAGCACCCGGGCCGCGCACAGCCCGGCAAGGCTCGCACCGATCACGACAGCATGCTTACGACTGCGCTCCCCACCCATCTGGCCACCGTACTAGGTATGGTCCGGGTATATGGCCGGGCGCTGGCGCACGAAATCAATTGAACAGTCGATTGCCGACACCGACGAGCCGGATACCCAGCTGCGGAAAGAGCTGAGCTGGTGGCATCTCTGCGTATTCGGTGTGTCGGTGGTGATCGGAGCCGGCATCTTCACCGTCACCGCATCGACCGCGGGCGACATCACCGGACCCGCGATCTGGATCTCGTTCCTCATCGCGGCGACCACCTGCGGGCTCGCGGCGCTGTGTTATGCCGAATTCGCGTCGATGCTGCCGGTGGCGGGAAGCGCGTACACGTTCTCCTACGCCACCTTCGGTGAGTTCCTGGCCTGGACCATCGGCTGGAACCTCGTACTGGAGCTCGCGATCGGCGGCGCGGTCGTCGCCAAAGGGTGGTCGAGCTACCTCGGCACCGTATTCGGATTTCCCAGCGCCACAGTCAGGTTCGGCTCGGTGACACTGGACTGGGGTGCGGTGCTGATCGTTGCGCTGGTGGCAGCCCTGCTGGCGTGGGGCACCAAGCTGTCGTCACAGTTCTCCATCGTGGTCACCACGGTCAAAGTGCTGGTGGTGCTGCTGGTGATCGTCGTCGGCGCCTTCTACGTCAAAGCCGCGAACTACACCCCGTTCATTCCGCCGCCCGAGACCGATCAGTCCGGCTCCGGGGCCGACCAGTCGTTGTTGTCGCTGCTCACCGGTGCGCACAGCAGCCACTACGGCTGGTACGGGGTGCTGGCGGGCGCGTCGATCGTGTTCTTCGCGTTCATCGGCTTCGACATCGTGGCCACCATGGCCGAGGAGACCAAGAACCCGCAGCGCGATGTCCCGCGGGGCATCCTGGCGACGCTGGGCATCGTGACCGTGCTCTACGTGGCGGTGTCGGTCGTGCTGTCCGGGATGGTTCCGTACACCGCGCTGAAGAGCACCCCGGACGGCCATCACGCGAACCTGGCCACCGCGTTCGCGGTCAACGGCGTGCACTGGGCTTCCGGGATCATCTCAATCGGCGCGCTCGCCGGCCTGACCACCGTGGTGATGGTGCTGCTGCTCGGCGGCTGCCGGGTGCTGTTCGCGATGGCGCGCGACGGGCTGTTGCCACGCCGATTGGCCAAGACCGGATCGCACGGCACCCCGGTGCGCATCACCACGCTGGTTGCCGCGCTGGTCGCGGTGACCGCCTCGGCGTTCCCGACGGACAAGCTGGAAGAGATGGTGAACGTCGGCACCCTATTCGCCTTCTTACTGGTGTCTGCCGGCGTCATCGTCTTGCGTCGTACCCGCCCAGACCTGCCGCGTGGATTCCGCGCGCCCTTGGTGCCGCTGCTCCCGATCGCCTCGGTGTGCGCGTGTGTCTGGCTGATGGTCAACCTCACCGTCATCACCTGGGTCCGGTTCCTGGTGTGGATGGTCATCGGCATCGCCATCTACCTGGCCTACGGCCGCCGGCACTCGGTGATGGCCAGACGCGAGGCGGCAGCCCTCCCGCCTACCTAGTTTACAAACATGCCACCCATGTCTAGACAACCGACGCTCAGCGAGATATTGTCAATCTCAAGGGTGCTACGGATCACAAGGAGGTTGGCATGACTGCCGAATCAACGCAGGACACGACGATGTGGCAGGACCGCAAGCGCGGTCTGTGGCTGATGGGACTCATCGTCCCGACGCTGCTGCTGGCGATCCTGCCGATCGTGTGGGCGATGAACCAGCTCGGCTGGCAGGCCGCGTCGCCAGTGTGGTTCTGGATCGGTCCGATCCTGCTCTATGTCGTGCTGCCGGCGCTCGACCTGCGATTCGGCGCCGACGGCCAGAATCCGCCCGACGAAGCCATGAAGTGGCTGGAGAACGACAAGTACTACCGCTACTGCACTTACCTGTTCATCCCGTTCCAGTACCTCAGCCTGGTGCTCGGCGCCTATTTGTTCACCGCGTCGAACCTGAGCTGGCTCGGTTATGACGGAGGGTTGAGCTGGCTGGCCAAGATCGGCCTGGCGCTGTCGGTCGGAACGCTCGGTGGAGTCGGGATCAACACCGCGCACGAGATGGGCCACAAGAAGGAGTCGCTGGAGCGCTGGCTGTCCAAGATCACCTTGGCGCAGACCGGCTACGGACACTTCTACGTCGAGCACAACCGCGGCCACCATGTCCGGGTGGCGACACCCGAAGACCCGGCATCGGCTCGCTTCGGTGAGACATTCTGGGAGTTCTTGCCGCGCAGCGTCTTCGGCAGTCTGCGCTCTGCCGTGCGGTTGGAGGCTCAGCGGATACGCCGGCAAGGCGGCAATCCGTGGAACCCGAAGACCTACCTGTCCAACGACGTGCTCAATGCCTGGCTGATGACCGTCGTGCTGTGGGCCGTGCTGGTCGCGGTGTTCGGCCCGGCGCTGATCCCGTTCCTGATCGTCCAGGCGATTTTCGGCTTCAGCCTGCTGGAGTCGGTGAACTACCTCGAGCACTACGGACTGCTGCGACGCAAGAACGACAACGGCCGCTACGAGCGCTGCACACCCGAGCACAGCTGGAACTCCGACCACATCGTCACCAACCTGTTCCTCTACCACCTGCAGCGGCACAGCGACCATCACGCCAACCCGACCCGTCGCTACCAGACACTGCGCAGCATGGACGGGTCGCCGAACCTGCCGAGCGGCTACGCGGCGCTGATCGGGCTGACGTACGTTCCGCCGCTGTGGCGCAAGTTGATGGACCACCGGGTGATCGAGCACTACGACGGCGACATCACCCAGGTCAACGTGCAGCCACGCCTGCGGAAGCAGATCATGGCCCGCTACGCCGCCGCGGCGTGACGACCGCCTAGCGCGGCACGTGCTGTGCGACAAAGCTTTCCGACAAATATCCGCTGAGGACAGCTCCTTGAGGGGTGGAGCTGTCCCGCCTGATGGAGGTAACAAAAATGAGCGACTACAAGATGTTCGTGTGTGTGCAGTGCGGCTTCGAGTACGACGAAGCCAAGGGCTGGCCGGAAGACGGCATCGCGCCCGGCACCCGGTGGGACGACATTCCCGACGACTGGAGCTGCCCGGACTGCGGAGCGGCGAAATCCGACTTCGAGATGGTCGAAGTCGCACGGTCGTGAGCTTCCCAACTACTGTCGCGCATGTGAGAAGGGTCCCCTACGCCGAGGCGTCGAGGGCCCTTCTGCGTGACTCCGTCCTCGACGCCATGCGTGAGCTGTTGGGCAGCCGCGACTGGTCGGCCATCACGCTGGCCGACGTGGCCCGAGTCGCAGGCATCAGCCGGCAGACCATCTACAACGAATTCGGCTCGCGGCAGGGCCTGGCCAAGGGTTACGCGCTGCGGCTGGCCGATCGCCTGGTCAACGCCGTCGAAGACGCCATCTACGCCAACGTGGGCGACGTGCACGCGGCGTTTCTGCAGGGGTTTCGGGCGTTCTTCACCGAGTCGGCGGCCGATCCGCTGGTGATCTCGCTGCTCAGCGGCGTGGCCAAGCCCGACCTGCTACAGATCATCACCACCGACAGCGGTCCGATCATCACGCACTGCTCGGGCAGGCTGACCTCGTCGTTCATGAACAGCTGGGTGCGTGCCAGCGAGGAGGACGCCGGCATGCTGGCGCGCGCCATCGTCCGGCTGGCGATGAGCTACGTGTCGATGCCGCCGGAGGCTGACCACGACGTCGCCGCCGACCTCGCGCGACTGATGACCCCGGCCGCCGAGCGCTACGGGGAGCTTGTCAACGATGCGGAACGGTGGGCTGGTGGCGGTCCCACCGCCGACCGCGGGGCAGTCGACCAATAAGCTGGCGTGGGAACGACCGAACCTGGGTCGCAGCTGCGAGCGCGGCGCGACTAATATGTAACCAAGCTAAATAGTTGACCAGAGGAATGGTGTAGTAGATGACGACGACCGAAACAAAGCTGACAGCTGACGTCGTGAACGGGCTCGACTTCAAGGTGGCCGACCTGTCGCTGGCCGAATACGGTCGCCGCGACATCGAGCTCTCCGAGCAGGAAATGCCGGGCCTGATGTCGCTGCGTCGCGAATATCACGATGTCCAGCCGCTCAAAGGCGCCCGTGTCTCGGGTTCGCTGCACATGACCGTCCAGACCGCGGTGCTGATCGAGACCCTCGTTGCGCTGGGCGCCGAGGTCCGCTGGGCGTCGTGCAACATCTTCTCCACCCAGGACCACGCCGCCGCCGCGGTCGTTGTCGGCCCGCACGGCACCCCCGAGAACCCGAAAGGTGTCCCGGTGTTCGCCTGGAAAGGTGAGACGCTGGACGAGTACTGGTGGGCCGCTGAGCAGGTTCTGACCTGGCCGGGCGAGCCGACCAACCTGATCCTGGACGACGGTGGCGACGCCACCATGCTGGTGCTGCGTGGCGCGCAGTTCGAGAAGGCCGGCGTGGTGCCGCCCGACGAAGAGGACGATTCCGACGAGCACCGGGTGTTTCTGAGCCTGCTCCGCAAGAGCTTGGAAGCCGACAAGAACAAGTGGACCAAGATCTCTGCGGCGATCAAGGGCGTGTCCGAGGAGACCACCACCGGCGTGCTGCGGCTATACCAGTTCGCCGCCGCCGGTGATTTGGCGTTCCCGGCGATCAACGTCAACGACTCGGTGACCAAGTCCAAGTTCGACAACAAGTACGGCTGCCGGCACTCACTGATCGACGGCATCAACCGCGGCACCGACGTTCTCATCGGTGGCAAGAAGGTGTTGATCTGCGGCTACGGCGACGTCGGCAAGGGCTCGGTGGACTCGTTGGCCGGCCAGGGCGCGCGGGTGACCGTCACAGAGATCGACCCGATCAACGCCCTGCAGGCGCTGATGGAGGGCTACGACGTCAAGCGGGT
>Ga0302178_10003508_pt1 | contig 11811 bp, 6 predicted proteins | sample I_Palsa_E1_3_FD_198790 | JGI IMG/M metagenome (GOLD analysis project Ga0302178, IMG submission 198790) | Peat permafrost microbial communities from Stordalen Mire near Abisko, Sweden - I_Palsa_E1_3 | ecosystem: Environmental > Terrestrial > Soil > Palsa > Peat permafrost | place: Sweden: Abisko... | reverse complement strand
GCCCGCATGCGTGACCTCGATGCGCAGCGGACCGTCGAGATTCATCGCGCCGCCGAAGACGGCAACACCCTCGTCGACATCGAGCGGCAACGATTCGCCCGTGATCGGTCCATTGTCGACGCTGGAGTGGCCGCGGCGCACTACGCCATCAGCGGGAATCCGCGATCCTGCCGCCACTTCTACCGTGTCGCTGGCGCGAATGGCCTCGTACGGCACGTCCTCGATCGTGCCGTCAGCTCTCACGCGCCGCACGTTGCCCGACGTCAGCCGGCCGAGTGCGCGGATCGCCTCTTGTGAGCCGAGCACGCTGCGCTCTTCAAGCGCGTGTCCGAAGGTCATGACGATCGGCAGCAGGGCCGCCGTCGTCATGTCGCCGATCGCCCACGCCGCCAGCATCGCAAGCGCGATCAGCCGGTCGGTCACGCCGTGCAGGCTGGGGTGCTTCAAACTGTGCCACGCGCCGGCGAACACCGGTCCCGCCACCAGCAGCGATGCGAGTCCTGCGAGCACTTCGGCGAGTTGCGCGCCGCCCGGCGCGAAATAGCGCCATGCGAGCGACAACGCCAGCAGCCCGCCAGCCAGCAGGGCGAGCGCAATCTGCCGCGTGACGATGCGGCGTTCCGTGGCGGAAAGCGCGATCGTCGGTCGGTCATCATCGTGTGAATGATTGGCGTCCGGGCCGGAGCCGTGATCATGCGGGTCATGCGGTTCGTGCCCCGCGCCAGGACCCGCATGCGCAGAATCAGCAGCCCCGGCGGGCGTAGCACGCTCGACCGGTTCGATGTGCGCGTTCATTGAATTTTCCCGGGCAGCACCAGACTCGATGCATCGTGTGGATCGATCGTCGTCACGCGCCCCGCCTTCGAGAGGATCTGCTGGATCCGGTCACGATAAGCGCGCGCGAGCAGCCCCGGATCGCTATTGGCGTCGAGCGGTGTCTCGAGTTGCAGGATCGTCGTGGTTTCGGCCCGTGCGGTCGACACGCGCTCGGAGGCGCTTGCCTGTGCGCTCTGCAGGATCTGGTCAGCGGACTGCTGCGCACCCTGGCGGATGTTCTCGGCCTGGGTCCGCGCGTCGGCGATATTGCGGTCGGCGGTTTGCAACGATGTGAGCACCGAGTTGAACGCATCGACGGCCGCCGCCGGAAACTGGGCCTGCACGTCCATACGCGCGACTTCGATCCCGAGGCCCGCATGAACCGCCGCCAGGGCGTTCAGATGCCGTTGCACCGCCTGTGCCATGTCGCCACGCAACTGCTCGCGCTTGAGGGCCATCTGCTGATCGGTCGACAGCAGTTCGGGACGCGCCACCAGAATCGAATCGAGATCGCGCGACGCTGTCACCTCGACCACCGCCGCTGCAACCACGCGCTGCAACGCCGAGTCGAGACGATCTTTCTGCAGGGCATACGCGTAGGGGTCGACCACGCGGTAGTACAGCGTCGCGCTCAACTGCACGACGCCGTTGTCGCCGGTCAACACATAGCCGGAGCCAGCCAGCGCATCGGGCAGCGTCGGACCGGCGTCGCCGGAGCTCGAGGCATTGGGTTGGAAACCCCAGGAACCGATATCGCCCAGCGGCAACGGCAGCGTCTGGCTTGATTCCGTGGTGGCGACCGGGTCCGCGGCCCGCGCGCGCGGATCGCGGTCGAGCGAGCTGATGCGCTGCTCGAGCACCCGCGCAGTGCCTGGAATCAGCAGCACGGTTTCGAACGGCTGCGGCCACGCCATCAGCAGCCCCGCGTTCTGGATGCGCACGAAAGCGCCTAAGCGCATCACGACAGCCTGGCTATCCGCCGGAATGCGACGGATGTTCGAGGTCGCCCACACACCGGCCGCGAGCAGCGCGATCACCACCACGAACCAGAACGCAAGACGCACGGCTTGTGCGGCGGGTCCGAGCGAGGGCGTTGGCGTTTCCACGGCCGTATTCATGGGGTGTGCTTGCCCTTCTTACCGGCAGCGGGCTGGGCGGCGCCCGGCGCTTGAGTCTGGACCTGGGCCTGCGTCTGCGTGACGCCGAGTCCGGCGGGTCCTTGAACCAGCACGTTGAACGGCGCAGCGTCGGTGCGCAGGATCAGGTTGGTGTTGGTGTTGACCACCGTGCTCAGCGTGTCGAGTGAGCGCAGCATCGTGTAGAGATGCGGATTGCCCGCGTAGCTCTTGCCGTAGATCGCCGCAGCATCCTGGCGTGACTGGGCTTCGATCTGCGCGGCCTTGACGTTGGCATCGGCAACCGCGATGCGCGCGTCGCGATCCGCGTCCGAGCGGATCTGCGCGGCTTGCCGTTTACCGTCCGCCGTGCGTTGCGCGGCCACCGTCTCGCGCTCGGCGCGCATCCGCTCGACCGTGGACGAAAGCGTCACCGCCGGCAACGTCAGCTGCTCCAGACCTACCTGCACCACATGCACGCCATACGCCTGATAGAGCTGCGAGTCGACCTGGCGGCGCAGTTCGTCTTCGAATGCAGCGATGCGCACCTGAACCGGGTTCGTGTTCACGAGCGAAGCCAGATCGAAGTCAGCAGACGTGGTTTGCAGCGCGGAGCCGAGCAGCGAGCGGATCTGCCGCGCGGCTTCGTCGGGTTCGTTGCGCACGGCGCGCACGAAACGCCCTACATCGTTCGCATTGGCCGGCACGTGCCACGCCACGTAGGCTTGCACGATGATGCGCAGTCCGTCGCGTGTGCCGACATCCTGCAGGCCGCTCGAAGTCGTATGCAGACGCAGATCGACCGGCGCGGCGGCTTCGATCGGCGCAGGCAAGCGCCATGCGAGGCCGGGGTCGAGCAGCACCCGCACCGGCTCGCCGAAGCGGGTCACCACGGTGGCCTGGCCGGCCTGTACCTGGATAAAGCTTGCCACCGCAAACGCGATCACGACGCACAGCGCCGCCAGCGCCACGCGCCAGTAGAAACCAGGGCCGCCGGTTGCCGCGCCGCCGTGGCCGTGAGCGTCACCCCCGCCGTGATGGTGATGATGCGCGTGCGCGTGCGCGTGCGAATGATTCAAACTCACAATATCCCCCGAAGCCGTCTGTCCGATGCCATACCGTGTGTACGTCGCCGTCAATAAATCGGCCGTGCCCCAGCCGCGTCGCCCGCGCCGTACGAGCGCAGATCGATAGTGGCGCGGTTGCCTTCGACGAGCCGGTCGTCGATCACCGTGATGTGGGCGTTCTGCAATCCCTTCTGGAGGTTGTGCAGGTAGTACTCGAGCACGAACGCCGGACCGCCCGCCTGCGCGGCGATCATGTCGGCGCTGAAACCGGTTTGCTGGACCTGCGCGGCCGAGGTGATATCGGCGGCCTGCGCAGTGGCCTGGGCGACCGCGGTCTCGGCCTGCTGCTGCGCGTCGCCGAGCGACTGTGCGGCAAGTCCGCGCGCCTGCGCGACACTCGCCTCCGCGCGGACCTGCGCGGCCTGCACGCTATGCCACGCCGCCGACGCGCCCGCTGGCGGATGCACGCTTTCGATCACGACCGCCACCACATCGATGCCGCTCGAGAGGCGGTCGAGCTGAGTCTGCACCGCTCGCCGGATGGTGTCGGCCATCACGGTCTGGCGCGTTTCGAGCAAGGAGTCGAGCGTGTGTGAGGCGAGGTAACGCACCACTTCGCGATTGGCAATGGCCCGCACGGTCCCTGGCAGATCGTCGGTGCGGTATAGCGAGGCCCGCGCCGCGGCATCCGACAGACCGATGCGGTAATCGAGGCGCACATCGGCGCTGACAATCTGAAAGTTCTGCCGGTCGCCGCTCGCGCCGGCGATCACCTGGCTCGTCTCGCCCTGATGCACGACGTCCCACAGGCGGTACACCTGCTCGGGCGTCTGCGCGTCGGCGGGCACCAGCGGCGATGCGGCCGCGCTCTCTTCCGGCGAGCCGGAGACAATCAATTGATGGACTGCGCCGTTGTCGATGGCGCGCGCTTTGCCGAATGGCCAGGGCAACGCCACGTGTAGACCGGGCTGCCAGACCGCGACCGGTGCGCCGAATCGCTCGTAGACTGCGCGTTGCTCGGGCCCCAGGATCACGATGCCCGAAAGCAGCCAGGCGCACACGGCAATCGTCCCAACCGCCGCAGGCAGCAAACGCACTACGCTTTGCAACACCCAGTTCTGGCGCAGATCGATGCCGTAGCGATTGCGCAGTTGCGCGCTGAAACGGGCAAGCGGCGGAGGACGCAGACGCAGCAGACTTGCGACGAAGCTATCGGGCACGCTGGCGTCGTCGCTGCGCGTATGCGGCGGTGCGAACCACGAGAACACGGCGCGCAGCGCGAATTCAAGCGCGATAGCTGCATTGAAGGCGGCAATGGCCCGCACCGGCCATACCGCTGCGATGTCCGCATAGGCGAGCAGCACGGCGCAGATCGCTGCAACCAGCGCGCCCAGCAGTGCCGCACGCAGCACATTGGCGATCGAGGCCCATGCGCGGCCCCGCTCGGCCTGCATGGCAAAGAAGAGTTCGGCGACGAGCGTGCCGAAGGCGAGCGCGAACGCGGCGAGACCGGCGATAAGCGCGGCGCCCGGCGACCGCAGAACTGCCGCAAGCGCGAACTGGGCGGGTGCGTGCCATGCAAGCGACGCGACCGCCACCGATAACATCGCGCACACCAGCACAGCCCAAGGCTGCCAGCGGATCACGCGCAGCGCGGCCACGCTAGCGCGGCCCAGGCTGCGCCACCAGGCGCCATGCAAGACACGCAGGCCTTGCTGCAGCGGCGTATGTTCTTCGGTATGTGCGCCGCCACGCTCGCCGCCGGCATTGGCAAGCCGGACTGCCAGCGAGACGGTGAAGACATTGAGCCACGCGCTCGACAAGGCAGCACACCAGCGGATATCGAACCAACCACCCTTGATGAGGGGCAGCACGGCAAGCACCAAGGTCAGCACCAGGCTGACCCAGGCGATCCGAGCGGCGCAAACCGGATAGCTATGCGTTGTTCGTTTGTCGCTGCGCGCCGGATGCAGCATAGCTTTCCTTTGTTTATCAAATACGCGCCTGCTTCCGCGCCCTTAGACGATGATCAACGGATACCAGAAGCCCCGGAGACTGGCGATACATCACTGACTTCAAGTGGATGCAAAAGCCACAACTTGCGTAAGAATTGCATTCTCGTCACCCCGTATCTGAATTCCCAGTTAAATCTTGTGAAAAGGGGAAGTCCGACTTAATCCCTCCGTGCGGCGTCCTCGGGAACAACAACGCCGTCCAGCCGACGCCCGTCTGACCAACAACGATTTTTAGTGTGTCTAGGAAAATATGTGTTCAGCGAAATTTGGGCACCCTGAGATAACCTCCCGATTGTACGAATGCCGTGCCAGCGGGGAATCGACCCGCTTTCAGAACTCTTAACTCGACCTTGTGTTGCTCGACTAACTATGATCGGAAATTGCCGATTGCGGTGCGCGCACTTCCCGCGTAACAACCCAGGTTTGCGGTTCGAATCCGCCGTGGCGCAGCGTAGCGCCGACTTTCTATCGAAGAGGACAGGACATGAGCAAGTTGACCACAGCGTTTGGGGCACCGGTCGTCGACAACAACAACATCCAGAGCGCGGGACCTCGTGGCCCAGCTTTACTGCAGGATGTCTGGCTTCTTGAGAAGCTGGCGCACTTCGACCGTGAGGTCATTCCCGAACGCCGCATGCACGCGAAGGGTTCGGGCGCATTCGGTACGTTCACTGTGACCCATGACATCACGAAATACACGCGGGCAAAGATATTCTCTGAAGTTGGCAAACAAACGCCCATGTTTTCCCGCTTCTCCACGGTGGCAGGCGAGCGTGGTGCGGCAGACGCGGAACGGGACATCCGCGGATTCGCGTTCAAGTTCTACACTGACGAGGGCAACTGGGACATGGTTGGAAACAACACGCCCGTGTTCTTCATGCGAGACCCGCTGAACTTTCCCGACCTAAATCATGCCGTCAAACGGGATCCGCGTACTGGTTTGCGTAGCGCCGAAAACAACTGGGATTTCTGGACGCAACTGCCGGAATCGCTACACCAAGTGACGATTGTAATGAGCGACCGCGGACTGCCAAAGACATTCCGGCACATGCACGGGTTTGGTAGTCACACCTATAGTTTCATTAATGCGGAAAATGAGCGCCACTGGGTAAAATTTCACTACCGCACGCAGCAGGGTATTCAGAACCTGACTGATGCCGAGGCCGAGGCATTAGTTGGCAAGGACCGTGAGAGCTCGCGCCGGGACCTTTATGAATCCATTGAACGGGGAGAATTTCCGCGATGGACCTTCTATGTTCAGATCATGCCTGAGAGGGATGCAGCGACGTACCATATCAACCCGTTCGATCTGACCAAAGTGTGGCCTACAGGAGACTACCCGCTGATTGAAGTAGGTGTGGTGGAATTGAACCGGAACCCGGAAAACCATTTCGCGGATGTTGAACAGGCAGCGTTCAGCCCGGCTAATGTCGTACCGGGCATCGGCTTTTCACCCGACAAGATGCTGCAGGGCCGTCTCTTTTCGTATGGCGATGCGCAGCGTTACCGCCTGAGCGTCAACTTCAATCAGATTCCGGTAAACGCGCCGAAGTGCCCGGTTCACAGCTATCACCGTGATGGTCTAATGCGGGTCGATGGGAACAGCGGCGGAACTACGTCATACAATCCGAATTCGCGCGGCGAATGGCGCGAACAGCCCGAGTTTCGAGAGCCACCTCTTGCGCTCGAAGGCTCAGCTGATCACTGGAACCATCGGGTTGACGAAGACTACTTTTCCCAGCCCGGTGCACTCTTCCGTAAAATGTCACCTCAACAGAAGCAAGCGCTCTTCGATAACACGGCAAGGGCGATTGCGGGGGTGTCCAAACCCGTTCAGCAACTGCATATCGATCACTGCACGAAGGCAGACCCAGCTTATGGCGCTGGCGTGGTTGAGGCTATAAAGGCGCACCAGAGGTGACGTCCGCGTAGATGCGGATCGAGTGGGATGCGGAGCCCCTGCTGGGCGACCAAGCCGGGACTCGTTCGTTTGGCACGCTTGGCATCGGCTTCATTTCTTCGACCTATGCCGCTGCGAGGCGCGGCCGCATCCGGACGGCATTACCGGCGCCTCGGCAATTAAGAGGTTGTCAGAAAATTTAAGAAACCATCCGCGCGTGTCAATGGTATTGTTCGCCAGCAGTCAAAATCGATGGATTGGACCATCCGATCGTGATCAGTATCTGGGGCGTGAAAAATTCGATATGAAGATAACTCTCGAAGTCTTGCGTGTCCTCGATGCCATCGATCGAACCGGCACATTTGCTAGCGCGGCGGGGGTTCTAAACAAAGTGCCATCCGCTGTTAGCTATGTCGTGCAAAAACTGGAAGGTGATATCGGCGTCGAATTGTTCGATCGCAGTCGAAGACGTGCGACGCTGACGCCTGCAGGTCGCGTGGTCGTTGAGGAAGGTCGCCTGCTGTTACAGGCGGCGGACGATCTCGAGCATAAAGCGAAAAGAGTGCAGGAAGGGTGGGAGTCTGAATTTCGTATAGGAATAGACGAGATTATCCCGTTGGGTTTGCTTTGGGACCATATAGAAACGTTCTACAAGCTGAACCTGAATACAGAACTTCGTCTTTCAAAAGAGGTACTTGGAGGAACCTGGGACGCTCTCGTCATGCGTCGCGCCGACCTCGTCGTAGGCGCAACAGGCGCTGCGCCGAGCATTCCAAACCTCGTCGTCAAGCCGATCGGTACGTTGCGACATATCTTCGTCGTTGCGCCGAACCACCCGCTTGCTTTGCTGCCTGAGCCGTTGACAATCGAGACGGTGGCACGCTATAGGGCAGTCGCCATCGGCGACACATCTCGCAAGATCTCACGCCGTACGATCGCCCTAGCTCCTGGCCAAGAAGTATTAACCGTGCCAAACCTTGAAGCGAAGCTTACGGCGCAGATCAAAGGGTTAGGAGCCGGAACTATCCCCGAATGCGTAGCTGCAGAAGCCGTGGGACGTGGAGAGCTTGTGCAAAAACGTGTCGTTGGGCTGCGAGACAAGTCGGATCTCTATATGGCGTGGCGCGATAACGAGGGTGGACGCGCACTCCATTGGTGGGCCAAAACGCTGTCGCGCCCCGATCTAATCGAAAACGTCGTCAAGCAGATACAGCTGATGGAGTGCCCCGAATAGAAATGAGCAATTAGCACCCTGTTGCGCGACATCCGAATTTCGGAAGTGATCGGCGATTGGCCGAAGCGTAAAAAAGTCACGCATTCCATCGAAAAATCTGATGACCACAACGGAAAAATAATAGCCCAGAACGGACGAGAGAGTCGGCAGATTCGGCGCTCCGCAAATATTCCTATTTTGGAGCATTGGGACGTGAGGAATAGGCGTAGTGATTAGAAGCTAACGTCTGATTTTGGTGGTCAGATGACAGTGCATTTGCACCGTATCGTCGACCTTTCCTTCCGAAACGGGCGCAGTTGAAGAGAGTGCCGATTAAGAACATTTCAGATTCAGTTCACAGCAACGAAGACTTTGATACTCTAAAGTGCGTATGTCAAAAGAGTGCGATCGCTATGACATTGAAGCATGCGTGATACGCGAGATTTAACGTCCCGAATTTTAACCGGAGGGGCGATGCTTGCGCTGCAATCCACCAGTGCAGGCGTCTAAAGCCAAGCCGCGTTAAGGCCGACGCCGGTTCTTACCCACCTACGTCTAACGCCCTGCAGGTCCATGCGTGAAGTTAATTCGTTTCGATACGCGCAAGAGAGTTGAAGTCGCCGTCGTATGTGCGTTGAACCACAGCGCCGCCGTTTCGCCGGTACCTTTTCAGAAGTTAGAGGAGTCGGCAAAACATTCCCGGTGCCTCTGAAGCAGCGAGTACTCGTGAGAGCGGCACGATCGTGCGTCCGTCACACGGTTCGGGAAAGTATTTGAAGTTTGATTTTTTATTAATTACTATAAAAATTCGAGCCAGATTTTATGAAAATTTCGCACGAGATAATGATGAACTGTCGTTCATATCGAGAAATTAACTTGAGCACCCTAACGCGATAGTTGTTTATTCCCTCTTGGTCTTGCTGTCAGGATTTGAACTAGCGATGATTAAAATTGGAAATTTACAGGTGTTTATCGACCGCCGAGAGATACGATCAAATGGGGAAATTGTTCGTATTGGGGGGCGCGCATTTCATATTTTGGAGTTACTGATAAAGGCGCGGGGGGCGCTTGTCTCCAAGGAAGAGATCATGGCCTGCGTTTGGCCGACTACAATAGTGGAAGAAAATAATCTCCAGGTACAAATCGCATCAATCCGAAGGCTGCTGGGTGAAGACCGCGGACTCGTCGTCACGGTCGCTGGACGGGGCTATCACCTGAGCGACGTACAAAATGACGACTATGGAAGCCCTCCAGCGGAGCCAGACACTGAAGCAGTGAGCCGCAATTTTAGCTCGCATATTCTTGTGTCCAACCAGTCGGCGTTTTTCGGACGGACGGGCGCCGTGCTGGATGTGCTTGCGGCAATTTGCGGGAGTTCCATCGTCACCCTCGTTGGCTCTGGGGGCATTGGGAAGACGCGGCTCGCCGTTGAGGTGGCAAGGTTTGTGCACCCGAATTTCTTTGATTCTGTCGCATTTATATCGCTGGCCGGTGTAACCGATGCACGCTTTGCTGTGGATGCCGTGGCAGATGCTCTTGGACTAAGGCCGTCAACCGAGGGCGTGTCGCTTGCGCATATTGCAAAGGCAATGACCGGAAAACGGACATTGATGGTACTCGACAATTGCGAACATTTGCTCGATGCAGCATCGAAAATCGTGGAGCATTTGGCTTCGGACTCCGAAGGGGTGAGAATCCTTGCGACCAGCAGAGAGCCGCTGCGGGTTCGCGAAGAGGTTCTCTATAACGTATTGCCCCTGGAGGTGCCGGACGTTTCGAAATCCAGTAACGAGGCACTGCAGGCTAGCGCTGTTCAGCTATTCTTCTCACGAGCTGAAGGAATCGATAATAATGAGGAGTACAACGGGAGAAATATCAGTATAGCTGCTGACGTTTGCAGGCGGCTCGATGGTATCCCGTTGGCTATCGAGCTAGCCGCATCGCGTGCTTCGTCGCTCGGACTCGATGTGATTTCAGCACGGCTCGACGACAGGTTGAATACCTTGTCAGGCAGTCCAAGGACTACGTTACCACGCCACCAAACGTTGAAGGCTATGCTCGACTGGAGCTACCAGTTGCTCGACAAGACCGAGCGCTTGATCTTTCGATGGCTTGGCATGTTCGTCGATGGTTTCACGTTTGAGGCCGCATGCCGTATTGGTTATATCAACGGTTTGTCGGACGGGGAAGTGATGGATTCGCTTAGCGGGCTCTTGTCGAAATCACTGGTGAGTCGATCAGAGAGAGGTAGATTTCGCTTGCTTGAAACGACTCGAACCTATGCAGTACATCAACTCGAAGATAACGGAGAACTGAATTCCGCAGCAAGGAGTCAGGCAATATGGTTTTGCGAATCGTTAAGACCCATACTTCATGATGCCATGGCGAATGCGTGTGACGATGAAATTGCAGGATTTCGCCACGAGCTTGGCAATGTGCGGACGGCATTGGATTGGACCCTTTCTCCAAATGGAGATCGTCTGATCGGTATTCGGTTGTCCGCTATCGCCCTACCATATCTCTATAATCTTTCGCTTGTTCAGGAATGCGCGGACAGAGCAAAAAAGATCCTGGAGGCGACGAGTGATCTCGGTCCGGCAGATTTCTCGTTGGAATTTAGGCTTCGAGTATCAATGGTGTATGCCTCGGCGCGCTTTCATACAGTGGGGCCAACATTAGAAATCCGGCAAATGTGGGCTGGGGCGTTATCACAGGCAATATGCATTCACGACAGCGAACTTGAAGCGATGGCGGTCTTTGGACTTTGGTCCGTATATCACTACGCAGGTGAGATTCTCTACTCACTTTTGCTTGCGCGGCGGTTGAATGTGATCGTTGGAGAAGCCGGAACGTCCATTTATGAACTGACCGCTCTTCGGGCAGAGGGAATCGCGTTGCATTATATAGGCGAGCAAAACGCCGCACGTCTTCAGTTAGAGAAGGCCATAGGTGGCGGGAATGATCTGGCTCGCCAGTGTGCAAATGAGAAATTTGGTATCGACGACGTGATCATCGCCAAGGCAATTTTGGCGCGTGTACTATGGGTTCAGGCTGAGCGCGAGAAGGCCCTTGAGCTGGCCGAATCAGCCCTTGAGGTCGCACTAGCAAAAGAGCGGAATTTAACGACCTGTGTTGTCCTGGGTGAGTCGCTGATACCCATTGCATTGTTGACAAAAAACTTTGCTGTTGCGCGGCGCGGCATCGATCTACTTCGGACCATTTCGTCGAGGTTATCGCTTTCCCCCTGGTCCGCTTGCTGCGTTTGCTACGATGAATGTCTCCATGGCCTCATGCGAGATACGGGCAGACTTGCGCAATATCGCCGCGCACTCGTAAAGGTCAGAGAGTGCGGCCTACGTACTTCGTTGACTTTCTTCCTATACCAATTCGCTCATATGTTGATTGGAGCCGGGCAATTTGAAGAGGCCATTGAGGTTTCCGATGAGGCGTTGCAGCGGTGCGATGGTGCGGGGGAGGGCTGGCTTTATGCCGAACTATGCCGACTCAAGGGCACCATAATCGATCAGTCGAATTCTGGGAAGGATGCAGAGTTCTGGTTAAAACGCGCGACGGAATCCGCCAATCGTCATGGCGCTAGGACCTTCTTGCTTCGAGCGGTCGTGAGCCTTGGAAAGTATTTTCTGAAATGTGAGCGTTTCGACGATGCGGTGGAGACTTTGCAGCC